>Ga0070713_100001949_pt1 | contig 13319 bp, 11 predicted proteins | sample LARL82metaG_FD_65465 | JGI IMG/M metagenome (GOLD analysis project Ga0070713, IMG submission 65465) | Corn, switchgrass and miscanthus rhizosphere microbial communities from Kellogg Biological Station, Michigan, USA - LAR L8-2 metaG | ecosystem: Host-associated > Plants > Roots > Rhizosphere ... | reverse complement strand
GTGAACTCTGCCGGCAAAATAGTTGCATTAAGGGAAGTTCCACTTGGGATCACATACGATATGGATCACTCTAACAGGGCGTTCAAGGCAATGTACGACGGCGGCAAAATGGATGGAGCTGACAAGGTCAGGCCCAGCTGTGCAGGCTTGCCGACTTGCCCGCCCGGACCTGGTTTCGTGTACGTGCGCTCAGAGGACGTCAAGCCCTACTTCCAGATGGCCGAGCAGTACGCCTTCGGCGATCGGATGTTTCAGACAAATCAGGGCCCCAGTTTTCCTGCCCACCAATTCATCATATCCGGAACATCCGCTCCTTCCGCGGACAGCACTTCATTTGTCGCCGACAATGCGTTGGGAAACATCGGGGTCCTCAACACCGGATGTACTGCACCTCCCCAAGAGTTGGTTCTAGCGATTGGTACGAACGGACAGAGATCCTACATCTATCCATGTACAGATCACCCGACCCTGACCGATGAACTGAACACAGAGAACATAAGCTGGAAGTACTACTCGCCGTCCGCCGGGTCACCTTGGACTGGTCCGAACGCGATCGAGCACGTGTGCGGGCCGAATGCCGCCCCTCCGAACGCGACTTCATGCGTGGGGACGGATTGGACTCAACATGTGGTTCTCTACACTTCTGGCGATCATGCTCCGATCCTCACCGATATTGCTAACTCTCAATTGCCGGAGGTCAGTTGGGTAATACCCTCGGGGCAGAACTCCGATCATGCTGGAGGACTTGACGGCATAGGGGGTCCGTCGTGGGTCGCTGCCATCGTGAATGCCATTGGAAACAGCCAATATTGGGCAGACACGGCCATTCTTGTGACCTGGGATGATTGGGGTGGATGGTACGACCACGTACCTCCCTTTAAAGTTGTGGACGATGGCACGAGTTGGGGTTCAGGCTATATTTATGGCTTTCGGGTGCCGCTTATAGTCATTTCGCCTTATACCCGGCCCCATTACATTTCACATGTCAATCATGATTTCGGAAGTATCCTGCGCTTCGTGGAGGAGAACTTCAATTTGCCGGCCCTCGGATACGCGGACTCCTACGCCCCCGACGACCTTTTAGACTGTTTCGACTTCGAGCAGCAGCCGTTGACGTTCGGAACGATAGATGCACCACTGAAGGCCGATCATTTCATAAACGATAGGACGCCTCCACTGGATCCAGACGATGACTAGCAGGCATTGCCTACCGAGGCTCCCCGGAAGGTCAATGTCTGCTTGCACTTCTGTTCCCCGGACTCGTCTGCAAGTAAAATAGAATAAAACGATCTGATGACGGCGATAACTCTTCGCGCATCCAAATAAACGGGTGCGCAGTCTGACATTTCTGTAACTCGAGGCATTATGCGACTTTTGAGACTTCTGGCAATTTCTCTGCTTTTGACGACTGTGGCCGCGGCCCTGCCGATAAATTCGTCCGCGCGGTCTTGCGTACCGGGCGATTTGCTACAGCTGATCTCTGTGGACTACCGGTCCCTCAAAGACTCCACCACAGCAATGGCGTTGAAGCAGCAACTCATGCCAGACAACATTAAGCAATTCGAGGCGGCCCTCAAGGGAATCGGGCTTGATCCCGACAAGGACATTGATTCATTGACCTTCGCCTCCTTTCGAACCAGCAAGCAGGGCCTCAAGACGGTCGGAGTAGCCGCCGGGCCATTCAATCGAGCTGCGGTATTGAAAAAGATGAAGCTGCAGAAGTACGTGCCCAAGAAATACAACAACTCGGACATCTATCCCATGGATGGCGGCTTCGTTATGAGTTTTCTGGACGAAAGCACGTTGCTGTTCGGTGATAGCACTTCGATACGAGTCGCCCTCGATACACGGGATGGACAGGTAATGGGGCTCGATACGAACGGCAATATGGCCGACATGATGGCAGATGTAGATTCTGCCCCGGTGTGGAGCATCCTCGACCAGCAAGGCACGCAGAACGCGCTACACTCGGCCATGGGAGACGCCTCAAAGATCGCTGACTATGAGAGTGTGAAGAAACGCCTGGTTGGGTCGCGATACGCGATGAGTTTCAGCAACGGCGTCAACTTTGACATGACCGTGGTGACCTCAGATTCGACAACGGCGGCCACGGTGTCGTCTCTTCTCAAGGGCTACATGCTCTACAAGAAGATGAGCGCGACACCGGCGGAGAAAATCGCGGTGGAGAACACATCCATCGACTCTGACGGATCGAACGTAGGTATGCACTTTAAGGCCAGCGATCAGCAGTTCCAGTCGCTCATGCACTCCGAACTGTTCGCGGCAGTAACTCACTAACCTGAAATCGCAGAAAAGGAATGGCCGATCGAGTGATCGGCCATTTTTTCTTATTGGTATTCAACTGGTGTCCGTTTCTACATAAACTATTTTCGCTTCGCTCGAGACCAACCCTCCTTCACTACCTGTCTCGCACGCCCAAGGGCCAACGAGTCATCCGGTACCTCATTCGTGATGCAAGATGCCGCCGCCACATACGCTCTTTTACCGATTCGCACTGGAGCCACCAGAGTGCTGTCGCTGCCGATGAAGGCGCCGTCATCGATCACAGTCTTATACTTGTTTGAGCCATCGTAATTGCAGGTGATCGTGCCGGCCCCAATGTTTACACCCGCTCCAATCTCGGAATCCCCCAAGTACGTCAGATGATTTGCCTTGGAGCCCTTTCCAAGTTTGATCTTTTTAGTTTCAACAAAATTCCCGATATGTGCTCCTTCTCCGATTTCGCAGCCAGGACGCATATGCGAATACGGGCCGATAATCGCATTGGCCGCGATGTGTGAACCTTCCATGATGCAACCTGGACGGATTGTGACGCCGTCGCCGATCTGGCAGTCGCGGATCACCGAATAGGAACGAACCCGGCAGCCGGTACCTATTTTTGTATTGCCCAGCAGTTGGACATGGGGCTCAATCACCGTGTCAGGAGCAACGTCAACATCGGAGTCGATAACGCATGTCGCGGGATAAAAGATGGTTACACCATCAGCCATAAGCTGCCGGCACTTGGCGATTCTCATTTTCTGATCGATGTCAGCTAGTTCCGCGCGTGTGTTCCCGCCAAGCACTTCGTTCGGAATGGGCGTTTTCCACGCCACAACTCGTTGGCCCGCTCGGCGCAGCACGCTCGCCATATCGGTCAAGTAATATTCCTCATGGGCGTTCTTAGTCGATAGCTGGCCGATGTACCTGAAAAGCTCCTTCACATCGAAAACATAGAAGCCCGAGTTGATTTCACGAATCTTTCTCTGGGCCGGACTGGCGGAGTTTTCTTCAACTATCGCTTGAACCTCGGCACTTTTTGGACCCTTCCGGAGAACTCGACCATATCCGGTGGGATTCTCCAGTTCGGCACTGAGAAGAGTCATGGCAGACTCCTGTCGCAGATGGAAATCTCGTAGGCTAGCGATCGTCTCCGAGGTAATCAGAGGGGCGTCGCCTGAGAGCACGATTACGTGATCGTACCCGGATAGAGCCTCGCGAGTGACCATGAGTGCATGACCGGTCCCCCTTTGGTCTGGCTGCAGAACGAAGCGAATACCGGTGCGCTCGACTGCGGAGCGGACTCGATCAGCTTCGTGTCCAACAATGGCGAACACATCGCCAGGTTGGACCAATTGAACTGCCGCGCGGATCACGTGCTCGAGGAGTGGACGGCCACAGACCTCATGTAATACTTTAGGAAATCGCGATTTCAGTCTGGTTCCCTTGCCTGCTGCCAAGATTGCTACGGCAATGCCTGGTGCTCTGTCAGTGGCTTTCCCAACGGTGGGCTTGCGCGAGTGTGAAGCGACTTTCCTATCTTTTTTCATCCGTTGATCAATATACCTTGACGCACTGCCTCCACGGCCACATGGAGTTTCAAGCAAACATTATCGATCTGAAGTGAATCCCTCTAAAGCCCCAACCCGCCATCGACTGTCAAAATCTGGCCGGTGATAAATTGGGGGGCTGTGGCAAAGAACAGCACAGCTGCTGCGATTTCTTCTCCAGTGCCGTTGCGTAGCATCGGCGTGATCTTTGCCATTCGTCGCATGAATGCGGCCGCAGATTTCTCCCGCAAATCAATCATCCCGGGAGCCACAGCGTTTACCGCAATTTCGGGAGCTAGGGCCTTGGCCATCACTTTGGTGAGCATGTGTAATGCCGCCTTAGACGAACAGTAGTGTGCATGCGTAGCCCAAGGCCGCACGCCTCCCAAGGAGCCCATATTGATGACCTTGGCTTCAACTGGACCCTTACCTTTGCCCCGACTGCGGCGCATCCATCTCAATGCCTCGCGAGTAACCAGGAACGGCCCACGGGTATTCGAGGAAAAGATCGAGTCCCACTGCCGGACGGTAAGCTTCTCGAACTCTACCGTTTCATAGTTCGCAGCATTGTTGACAAGGATGTCGATGCGGCCTAATTCGCGGCCGGCTTCGTTCATCATGTCGCGGATACTGTCCCCATCTGTAACATCACAACGCAGGGCAAAAGCTCGAACCCCGAGAGCCGACAAGTCCACCACGGTTTCCCGCGCTTCGCGACTGGAGTTATTGAAGGTGATGGCGATATCCGCACCGGCCCTGGCCAAAGCGAGCGCTGAGGCTCTACCCAGCCGCCGGGCTGCCCCGGTGATCAGGACAGTCTTGCCGTCAAGAGGTCTTGCTTCATGCATGCAACGAATTCTACTGCGAACGGCTTCATCGGAATAACGTTTTGGCAGTAAACACCACGTTTTCGTGGTGGAAATCGCCAAGTGCCCGCGCTAGAATCTTGTCCGCGCCATGCCAGACTTACGCACTGTCGTCGTGTATTCGCGCAAGGGATGCCATCTGTGCGAGGTTGTTAAGGAGAGCCTTTCCAAGCTCTCCAGAAGAGGTGGATTCACGTGGCACGAAGTGGATGTGGATGCCGACACTGAGCTGCGCCGCCAATTCAATGACGAAGTTCCAGTCGTGTTTATTGATGGCCGCAAAGCTTTCAAGTACAGGATGGACGAGCGGGAATTCCTTCGCAAGTTAGCGAGCTGACCTCTCATTGAACGATAAAACTTTTCTAAGAATGCCAGCCGTCACCGCCCGCACACAGCTTTACGAAGATCCACATAACATCTACCTTCATAACCTTGTTTTGGACGCGTGTGGTCGGTGGTCAAATAAAACGGCCCTGGTTGATGCATCTTGTGGTCGCCGCCTTACGTACGCAGAGTACGGCGAAACAGTCGAACGAGTAGCATACGGCTTGATTGCGAATGGCATTCGCTCGGGCGATGTCATTGCAATCTTCCTGGCGAACTCATGGGAATTCTGCACAGCGTTTCACGCCGCACAACTCGTGGGAGCGATTCCCACACTGCTGAATCCAAGCTATCGGGAACGGGAAGTCCGCTATCAATTGGAAAATTCCGGCGCCGTGGCACTGATTACTGACGGCTCGAACATTGACGGCATGGACCTAGGTGGACTACCAAAGTTGCGCATCGTCTACACCACCCGCCAATTCGCACCGGGAACGGATCCCTTTGCCAATTTGCTGAAATCTCATCCCGCTCAAAGACCTGCACCTCAACAATCGTCCGACCAGGCATTGGCGGCGCTTCCCTACTCTAGCGGTACGACAGGCCTGCCAAAGGGCGTGATGCTTTCGCACTACAACCTGGTGGCGAACATCTATCAATTGCTGGGCCCCCATGCGACGGAATTAAGTGCGACCGATACGATCTTTTGCTGTCTGCCTCTGTACCACATTTATGGTCTGAACGTGATGCTCAATCCCGCGCTTGTGCTGGGAGCAACACTGGTCATAGTGCCGCGATTTAACGTGCCACAGATTGCGCAGCTCGTCGTCGAAGAAAATGTGACCATGATGCCGTTGGTCCCGCCCGCTATTAATGCGCTCTGCCAAGTCGCCGAAGCTGGACAATTTCCGCGCGATCACAAGGTGCGCTGGGTAAAGTCGGGAGCCGCACCGCTCGCGCCCGATCTCCCGAGAAGGTTTACAGCACTCACAAATATCCTTGTATGCCAGGGATATGGAATGACCGAGGCATCGCCTGTGACACACGTCGGATTTCTCGATCCAGCGCTGTACCGGCCGGATTCCATTGGACATCCGCTGGCTAAAACTGATTGCCGAGTGCTGGCGCAGTCGGAAATCGATCCACATGATAAGCCTGACGACGCTACCGAAGCCCCTTCCGGACTGCCCGGCGAGCTTGTGATGCGTGGGCCGCAATTCATGCTCGGGTATTGGAAGGAACCAAAAGCTACCGAAGGGGTGTTGCGTGACGGGTGGTACTGGTCTGGAGACATCGTGACGCGTGACTCGGAGGGCTTTTACCGCGTGGTGGATCGGCGAAAGGAGATGATCAAGTACAAAGGCTTCCCTGTCGCGCCCGCCGAGGTCGAAGCGGTCCTGCTTGAGCATCCGGCGGTAAAAGAATGCGGAGTTGTCGGTCGGGCCAATGCTGAAGCGGGAGAAATCCCCGTTGCATTCGTCGCGCTTCGCAGCGGTTTCGTCGACAGCCTCAAAATGCAAGAAGAGCTCTGTTCATTTGTTGCAGATCGCCTTACCACCTACAAGCAGCCCCGTGAGGTGCATTTCGTCGAGGCCGTACCAAAAACAGCCTCCGGCAAAATCCTTCGTCGCGAATTGCGAGCGAGTCTCCCCTAAACCAAAAAGTGACAGTCTTTTGACGATCGGCTGACAACTGCTTGGCGTTGAGATTACACACTCTTCGGAAACGTCCGTACGATGCCGACGTAAGGGGGATTACATCGGCTCTATACGACCGTTTCGTTAAACCATGACAAAAGGCATGACCCGGTAATTACCTGTCTCACCCTGAATGGCCCGGCTGCTCTCAGCCGGGCGATCTTTTTTTTGCGGTTGAATAGGGAACTTTGCTCTTCCGTGATTCGTACCCTCTAGTGAAAGCGGATCGAAAGCCACAACGCGCCACAAGCGCAGGGCGAAAGGAGAATCACAATGGACGGACTCACCGGTCTTGCAGCAGTCGTCATGTTCTTCAGCGTGTTCTTGGCACTCCCCGGAATGTACACGTTTTATCGCGTGCGGAAGCTGCGCACGGACGAGCGGCTGGCCGCTATGCAGCGCGGCGTAAATGTTCCGATGGCAGCGGAACTTCCAGAGGCGGCACGCTCGCGACGTGCAGGAATTCTGTTGGTAGCTGGCGCAGTCGGCTACATGCTGGCGTTTACAATCCTCGCCCGCTATGAGCCAGAGGCAATGATGGCCGGCGCCTTCGGCGCAATCCCGTTCACTCTGGGTCTTGGATATTTCCTCGACTCGGCTCTGATTCGTCGCGACGAACGAGCTTCGTAGTCTTTGGCACGACCGGCTTGAGACACCCAGCCCCATCCTCTCGAACTTGGGTGGATGGGGCTGGGTCTTTTCCGACTTTGTCAGTCAGGCTACTCGCCCGTCAGAAACTTGTATTGCGACGCGTTCAGAGGCACTACGCTCAATCGTCCTTGTCGAACGAGTGGAGATTCCGAAAAAACGTCGCTTGCTTTCACGTCTGCCAGCGTTTTTGGTTTAGCAACGGCGGCGCCTACTTTAATCTTCACCTGCGGATTGCGGGCGTCCGACGCATCTACTGAGACCACGCTGGCCGTCCCGACCGCAGTCTTTTCGTCTCCAGTGTGATAGATGACCAAACGCTCTCCGGATTTCATGCCGCGCAGATATTTCAGGGCCACCGGGTTGGAGACGCCGTCCCAAATGGTCGTCTTTTCCTTTTGCAAATCCGCAAACGAATAGGTCGACGGTTCAGTTTTTAGCAGGTAATCCATAAATCTCCAGTTATATCTTTTTTAGAGATCAGTTCGGCTTTTTCTGATCATCGGATGGGGCATCCTGTCTGGGCGTCGGATTCTTGGAGTTATCGTCATAAATCGAGAATTGTCCTTGTGGGCGCTTCAGCTTGATCGTAATTTCCGTCTTGGGCTTCGAGATATCGAAGTCTTCGCCGTAGGTTTGGAACCCGTGCGCCAGTACCTGAACACGCAGCGGGCCATAAGGAATTCCGTCGAGGTTCGCCTTGCCTTCTGGATCACTCTTTAACTCCATGCCCCCGCGCTCTTGCCTGCCTTTCTCATTTACCGGATGCAGCACAATTGCAGCGTTGCGCACCGGCTTCCCGTTATCATCCTTCACGACGGCAAAATAGATCCACGACGTCGGTTCGTCGTCTTTGTCTTTTTGCGAAAAAGCCGGGATCACAACCGAGATTATTCCCAACAGCACCATCGCCGAGCAGAGCAACTTGTTCATGAGGACATTTTATTCAGCCAGGAATGTCCTGTCACCTAATGGCTTTTCTTCAAGCACTTAACGGCCGTTCTCAGCGCTCTACGCGATGAATAGCTTACACCGCCGAGTTGCGATGAATGGCCGGTGAGTTCTTCTCGGGATTCGCTATCCGACATCGGAGCGACTGCCGCTCTTTAAGAGTGCGGAAGTAGAATGCAGAAGTGAAGACTTGGGACGTCATTCTCGTCGGCGGCGGTATTATTGGCCTCTCACTTTCCATTGCACTGCGTAAACGCGGCGCATCAGTTCTGGTCGTGGATCGCGGTGAGCCTGGCCGCGAAGCTTCTTACGCTGCCGGCGGGATGTTGGTGGATTGTCCTTTTGAAACTCCGAAGGCGCTTCAGAATCTCGCATCGGCCAGTGCGCGAATGTATCCGGAGTTTGTGCACGAGCTTGAAATCGAATCAGGCATTAAGGTCGATCTGCGGGGTAACGGGACGATTCTCTTGCTTTCCGATGAGCATGCGCACTTGGCAGCCAATTTCCCTAAAGCCAATCTCTTGAAACTGGAACCTGTGCTTGCGGAAGGCGGCTCGATCGCGGCAGCGGTGTATCTGGCCGAGCGTAGCGTTGATCCCCGGGCGTTGACCGCGGCGGCGGTCCAGACGGCGAAAAACCGCGGCGTGGATTTCTCGTCGGGAGACGAGGCCACCGCGGTCCATCAATCGGCCGGGAGGGCCACAGGACTGAAGACGGTCAAAACCTTTTTCGCGGCCCACAAGATTGTGAACTGCGCGGGCGCATGGGCTGGATCGATTGCGCCAGTGCCAATTCCTACGCGTCCGGTGAAAGGTCAGATGCTCTGTCTGATTATGCCGGCGCGCTCGTTGTTACGGCACGTGGTTCGATCACCGAAGGTGTACCTCATTCCGCGAAGCGATGGGCGCCTGTTGGTGGGAGCAACGGTCGAGGAAGCCGGATTCGACAAACGAACTGTCCCCTCGATGATCCAGCACCAGTATCAGGCAGCACTGGAGTTGCTCCCGAAATTGCGAGACGGCAAAATTCTTGAAGACTGGGCGGGGTTGCGTCCGGGAACACCCGACGGCCTCCCGATCCTGGGCGAAACCGACGTGCCGGGATATTACGTTGCTACAGGCCACTTCCGGGATGGCATTTTGCTTTCGCCGATTACGGCGGAAGTGATGGCACAAGTCATCAGCGATGAGACGCCGACGTTGAACCTCTCGGCGTTTTCTCCTGAGCGATTTCGTCTGGGCCCATTGAGATAAGGCGGATGTCATCGTTACGAGCGCAGCGGCGCTTCGGCACCGTACCGATCCCGTCGACTGCATCAACCCTATTCGCCTTCGTACGATGCTTCATCCGGCTTTCGCCGGATTCGGGATGACAAGCCTCATCGGGTCGGGAACTTTTGTCGCGTGTTATACGTTTCTCCAGTGCGTTTAGCCAGCAGCTAGAAGCCAGGAGCTTTCTTGCAACTCACGATCGATAATGTCAGCAAGCGCTACGGCGGCGAAAACTGGGCGCTGCGCAACTTCTCTCTTCAACTTAGCCCTGGAGTATTGGGACTTCTCGGGCCCAATGGTGCGGGTAAGACAACGCTAATGAGCATTCTGGCGACGATTACTCGTGCAACGGAAGGTCGAGTGTCTTGGAATGGGACGGATCTTGCTTCTAATCCCGATGCTCTGCGAGGCACTCTTGGCTATCTTCCACAGGATTTCGGCGTTTACCCGAATCTGAACGCAGTCGAGTTTCTTGAATATTTGGCTGCGGTTAAGGGCCTCGACGGAACCGCCGCAAAACGGCGTATCGACGAACTGCTCAAGTTGGTGAATCTCGCTGATGTCCGGAAGCGGCCGCTCGGCGGTTATTCAGGAGGCATGAAGCAGAGAATCGGAATCGCGCAAGCGCTGCTGAACGACCCTCAACTGCTAATCGTGGATGAACCCACTGCGGGCCTTGATCCCGAGGAGCGGGTACGATTCCGAAATCTGCTCTCGGAACTCTCTGGGGAGCGGATTATCATTCTTTCCACGCACATTGTCTCTGACGTGGAGGCGACGGCTACCGACATTGCCTTGATCTCACAAGGTAAGCTAGTCGCACACGCTGCTCCCGAAGCGCTCCTTCAAAGAGTAGAGGGCAAGGTTTGGGAATTGATCCTGCCTAGTTCCGAATTGAATACGGCGCGGCAGCGTTATCTCGTCAGCAATACCGCGCGCCGCAGCGATGGTGTACACGCCCGCGTCATCGCAGACGGACCTCCAGACAACGCGGAGGCCGTAACGCCGAACCTGGAAGACGCCTATCTTTATTGCCTTTCGCAGCACCGCTCCGGAGCCACAGCATGAACGCGGCGCGCGTGCTCTATCAGATGGTTCGAGCCGACTTCCTGGAACGGGTACGCCGATACAGTTTCTTGGTCACGCTCGCCGCCTCCCTCTATCTCGCCTACGGAGTCGCGGCAGAAAAAGTCTGGATCGTGGTCGGCAACGGATATCGAGGCGTCTACAACTCCGCATGGATCGGTATGTTGATGAGCATCTGTAGTGCGACGTTCCTCTCTCTGGCTGGGTTTTACATTGTGAAGAACTCTGTACAACGGGATGAAGAGACGCGCGTAGGGCGAATCCTCGCCGCGACGCCCATGCGTAAAGATTTCTACACGATTGCGAAAACGCTGAGCAACTTCGCCGTGCTTGCCTGCATGGTCGGGATCCTGATGATCGCGGCCGTCGCAATGCAATTTATGGCGGGGGAAGCCCATGCATTCTCGCTGTGGAAGCTGTGGTCGCCGTTCATCTTGTTCGCGTTGCCTACCATGCTGCTCACCGCGAGTCTTGCACTACTTTTTGAGACTTTGCCAGGGCTGCGCGGAGGATTCGGCAATGTCGTCTACTTCTTTCTCTGGACCGGCGCTATTGCCTTGGGAGCGACTGGAACCGATGATCCGACGGGACTTCAGCTTTTGTACCGCAGTGCCCGGCAAGCTCTTCGGGCCATCGATCCCAACAATCCTGACCGATTTAATTTCAGCCTGACGATTGGGGGCGAGCACGCTGTGCGCACTTTTCCGTGGAATGGGATCGATTGGACGGGTCCGGTGCTGCTGATGCGTCTGGTATGGATCGCAGTCGCCGCCGGGCTCGCCTTCACCGCCTCCCTGTTCTTTCATCGGTTCGATCCGGCGCGCACTTGGGGAAAAGCACGATCGACAGAAGCAAAAGCCTCTAAACCTGAGTTGTCCGAAGCGACCGCTGCTATGAATGCCTCGGCATTGAGCGCAGCCCATCTCACACCACTGACTCGACAGAACGCGCGTTCACGCTTTCCTCAGCTTGTCCGATCTGAGCTCCGCCTTATGCTGAAAGGCCAGCGCTGGTGGTGGTATGTAGCAGCTGCTGGAATGCTGGTAGGGCAGGTCGTGGCCCCGGGTGCTCAAGTGCGCAGCGGGTTTCTGATCGCCGGCTGGATCTGGCCTCTACTTTTGTGGTCGCAGATGGGATGCCGCGAGTCTCGTTTTGCAACTCGATCTCTGCTCTTTTCATCGGAGCGAAGCCTCTCACGGCAGTTCCCAGCTTTGTGGACAGCAGGGGTAATCGTCTCCTTGCTCGCGGGAGCGGGGGCTGGTGTTCGACTGGCGATTGCAGCCGATTGGCACAGCTTCGCAGCATGGCTCGCTGGAGCATTCTTCATCCCAAGTCTGGCTCTGGCGCTTGGAGTCTGGAGTGGCGGCTCGCGGGCGTTTGAGGCCATTTATACGGTCTGGTGGTACATGGGCCCCGCGCATCAGATTCCAGGGCTGGATTTCATGGGCACAACATCCGCCTCAACCTCGCCGCTTTTCTATGCGTTAGCCGTCTGCTTCCTGATAGCCATTGCTTATCTGAGGCGGAGACAAGGCTTGGGCTACGCCTAGACTTCTGTGTAAACCACTCTGTCGCATGGTCGGAATCGGTCTCCGATACCGCCACGCGCCACCACAAAGCGCTATACTGATTCGTTTCATGATCCGCAATTCTGCGATGCCCGCCCTTTTTCAAATCGCACAACTCAGAAAGGATTGCTATGGCCTCTCCTGCAGTCGATTTTGCGCGCAGTAATCAGCAACGATTCCTAAATGAACTCAAAGATCTCCTTCGTATTCCCAGCGTCAGCACCCTCGAAGAACACAAGCCTGACATCCAAAAAGCCGCGGATTACATTGCGAGTGAATTGCGCCGCATCGGGCTCGAGAATGTCGAAATTATTCCGACGAAGGGACATCCTCTCATCTATGCCGACTGGTTACATGCAAGCGGCAAACCCACCGTGCTTATGTATGCGCACTACGATGTGCAGCCAGCCGAACCGTTGGACGAATGGCACACTCCGCCGTTTGAACCGACTGAACGCAATAACAACATCTACGCGCGCGGAGCGGTCGACGATAAAGGTCAGCTTTGGATGGAAGTGAAAGCTCTCGAAGCTCTCATGCAAGCGGGCGGCGGCAAGTTGCCAGTCAATGTGAAAATCATCTTCGAAGGCGAGGAAGAGGTTGGAGGAGAGTCCATTGCCGAATACATTCGCAAACAGAAGTCAAAGCTGAAGGCCGACTTCGCCCTCGTTTGCGATACGGAACTCTTCGCACCCGATCTACCGACTCTATGCGTCGGCCTGCGCGGACTGGTATACACCGAAATCGAAGCATACGGGGCGAAAACCGATCTGCACTCAGGCATGTATGGAGGTGCGGCGCCGAATCCGTTCTTCGCCTTGATTGAGATGATCAGCAAGATGAAGGACTCCAAAGGCAAGGTCCTGATCCCCGGATTCTACAAAGGCGTTAAGGCGCCCACGGCAGCCGAACTGAAAGCCTGGAAGCGGCTCCCCTTCAACGAGGAGCATTATCGCAAGACCGAGGTCGGATCAAAGGTCCTGACTGGCGAACCGGGATACTCGGTTCTCTATCGCACTTGGGCTCGTCCGACGCTCGAAGTTCACGGAATGCCGGGAGGATTTGTTGCCGATGGTGC
>Ga0070713_100001946_pt1 | contig 13329 bp, 7 predicted proteins | sample LARL82metaG_FD_65465 | JGI IMG/M metagenome (GOLD analysis project Ga0070713, IMG submission 65465) | Corn, switchgrass and miscanthus rhizosphere microbial communities from Kellogg Biological Station, Michigan, USA - LAR L8-2 metaG | ecosystem: Host-associated > Plants > Roots > Rhizosphere ... | reverse complement strand
CAGCCAGGAATTTTTGGTTTTTGTGGTGCAACACAGTCTGGAAGGCAACGCAGAGCCACTGAAGGAACGCACCATTGGGGCCGAGATTTTCCACCGTCCAGTTGGATACGATACTGGGGATGACTCAGTGGTTCGCGTATTAGCTGGCGATGTCCGACGCCGGCTTGACCTCTATTCCAAGGCGCGACCTACCGATTCGCGCGTGCAGATTGACCTTCCCATTGGTTCGTATGCGCCGTCCTTCTCCTGGCTGCCTGCTCCGCCGAATCCGGTTGTTGTGAAGGATCCCCCTGCCTCACAAGATGGCCCGACAGCAACCATCGAAGAGGAGGCCTTGCTGACCGAAGAGACCCCCAGTATCGTGGCCGAGGTCCCTGCCCGCCGCAAACGTTTGGTTTGGCTGCTTTCGGCCGGGGCGATGCTGGCCACCGCTTGTCTGTCGCTCGTGTTTTTCCCCTTTGAACGTACCGCCATCGATCAATTCTGGGCTCCAATTATCGCCCCCGGTCGCCCGGTGCTCATTTACCTTCCCAAATTGCTTTGTTACCGGGTGAGCAGCGAGCTTTATCGCCGCACGGCCAAGTCGCCAGGCGAGTTCGCATCAACTTTCGACAGGCTCAATCTGCCGCCACACCTGGGCCCGAACGACACCATCCACTGGAGCGATATGCAAGTGGACGTCGATCAGGGTCCGGGAATTGGCGACATCAAGGCAGCCATCCAACTATCGAAGTTTCTGCAGACGAAGCGGGTCGAAAGCGATGTTCGTATCGGCACCGAATTCACATTCGAGGATATGCGAACTTCCCCCACGGTCCTGATTGGGGCGTTCAGCAATCGCTGGACTTTGCAACTGACTAAAGGCCTGCACTACTCTTTCGAAGACGAAGGCGACTACACGGAAATAAGGGAAAACGGGGGCAAAGGCCAGAAATGGGTGAGCGAATGGGATAGCTCGGGCCATGCCGAGACAGACTATGGGCTCGTAACCCGGTTGGTGAACCCCAAGACCGGTCAGTTCAGCATTGTGGTCGCTGGAATTGGTTCCAACGGTTCGGAGGCGGCGGCCGAACTTGTCACCAATCCACAGGCCTTCGCGAAAGCTCTGGCCAATGTTCCGAGCGACTGGAGCAAAAAGAATCTCCAGATACTTGTCAAAGTCTCGTTGACCGACTTAATGAACGGACCGCCGGTAGTCTTGGGCACATACGTTTGGTAGCATCCGCAGAGGAGCCTTGGACACGTTCCACCAAAGTATCCGCGATGCTGGTTAGACGTAGAGCGTTTCTCGGCAATCTGCTGCACACCTTAGGCGCGCTGGCGCTGCCTCGTCTTGGCGTGACTGACGGTGGAGCGGTTCCACCTCAGGTGACGCATTCTAGCGGATGGTTCGTCGACATCGCGCCGCGCTCCAAGTTTGGCTACCGCACAAAGAACAACTTCACAGGGCGCAAGTACTTCCCCCAGCCCATGTGCGGAGGCGTAGCCGCAATCGACTACAACAACGACGGCCTCATGGATCTCTTTTTCACGAACGGCGCCAAACTGCCTGAGTTGAAGAAGACAGGTCCCGAGTTCTACAACTGCCTTTTGCACAACAAAGGCGATGGCACCTTTGAAGATGTCACTGCCAAAGCCGGTCTAGAGGGTAAGACTCTGGGCTTTTGCTTTGGAGTGGCTGTCGCCGATTATGACAACGATGGCTACGACGATATCTTCATCTGCAATGCCGGCGAGAACGCACTTTATCACAACAATGGCGACGGCACCTTCACCGATGTCACCGCCGGATCGGGCCTTGACCACAAGCCAGAAAATGTCCTGAGCGTTGGCGCCGCATGGTTCGACTACGACAACGACGGTCTGCTCGACCTGATTGTGACCAACTACACGGCGTGGACTCCGGAGACCGATAAGCATTGCTTCATGGATACGGAGCACGAGGAGTACTGTAGTCCCACGGTTTACAAAAGCGTGCCGTCGCGCCTCTATCGCAACCTTGGGAATGGCCATTTTGAAGACGTGACTGAGGCCAGCGGCATTGGTAAAGCACTCGGCAAGGGGATGGGCATCTCAATCGCCGACTTCAACGGTGACGGTCGGATGGACATCTTTGTCGCCAACGACACCGAGCCAAATTTCCTCTTCATCAACCAGGGGAATGGCACCTTCAAAGAGAGCGGCCTGGATTACGGCGTAGCCTACAATTCCCAGGGAGACAGCGTTTCCGGAATGGGGTGCGACGCGCGCGACTTCGACAACGACGGCTTGGTTGACATTGTCTATAACGATTTGTCCGGGCAAGTCTTCGGCCTGTTCCACAATGAAGACGGAAAGTCCTTTTCGGATATCACGTGGAGTTCGAAGTTTGGCGCGCTTACCCGCAGCCAGAGTGGCTGGAGCATTGGCTTTATCGACTACAACAACGACGGCTGGAAGGACATCTACTCGGCCAATGGGGACGTGGACGATTTGAGCAGGACGTCGAAGCAGCACGACGCGATGTTCAGGAATCTGGATGGGAAAACGCTGGAGGATGTCACGGCGAAGATGGGCCCGGATTTCGCTTTCATCGGTTATCAGCGCGGGTCAGCTTTTGTCGATCTGAACAACGACGGCTTTCTCGATCTGGTAGTGACATCGCTCGGAGAGAAGCCGCGCATCCTGATAAATAACGCATTGAACGGCAATCACTGGCTGTTACTTGACCTGAGTGGTACAAAGAGCAATCGCAGCGCCATCGGAGCGGCAATCAAGGTGGTCACGGCCTCTGGCCGCGTGCTCTACAACCATATCAATCCGAGTGTTGGATTCATGTCGTCGAGCGACCGCCGCGCCCACTTTGGCCTCGGCTCGGAGACCAAGGTCGATCGCATTGAGATACGCTGGCCAAGTGGCATCGGGCAGCGTATCGATCATCCTGCAGTGGATCAGATTCTCAAAGTTATCGAGCCAGGTGCCGCCGCTCTGCCGCCTAAATAAGGTCGCTCAGTCCTGCTTTTCAACCACCGTCAGCACCTGATCGGCCTTCACCTGCGTCAGTATCTGTTTCACACCCGTCGGCCACAAAAGTTCGATCTTGTCGATCGTCAATGCCTTGCCCAATCCGAAATGCACACGCTTGTCGCTCGATGAGCCATACCCGACGGCAGTAGTTGCCATGTTGTATTGGACGCCCTCAGCGGTCGTGATCTTCACCTTCGTGCCCAACCCATCCCGGTTGTCTTTGGTTCCCACCAGGTTGAGTAGAATCCAGTGATTTGTATTCGAAGTGCGGTTCAGGAACAGCTGCGCCTTGTCATTCAGCGTGGAAACAACGATGTCGATCTTCCCGTCGCTATTTAGATCACCAAAAGCTGCTCCACGATGAGACCGCGGTTCGATGAAAGCCGCTCCTGCCGTCGAACTCACATCACGGAACTTGAAGTTTCCAAGATTGCGAAGCACTCCATTGGGAATCTTCGTCGGCCGGTGCAAAACCTCCATCTCGTTATCGAGGATGGCACCACCTGCTGTGAATAAGTCTTTGAGTCCGTCATTATCGAAATCGTATGCTCCAGTGCCCCATGCCGTTATATGGCGGCTGAATGCTGTCAAGCCGGAGACCTCTGTGACTTCTTCAAATTGTCCCCCAGAGTTTCGGTAGATGGGGAACGTATTCCCGTACATAGCTGTGTGGAAAATGTCAGGAAGTCCATCATTGTCGAGGTCGCGAAAATCAGCGCCCATTCCAGCGACCACACCGCCGTTCGCAGTGTAGGCAACACCTGTTTCCAGAGCCACGTCGGTAAAAGTCCCGTCGCCATTGTTATGCAGCAAGAAATTCTGGAAAGTGTCGTTGGAGATGAAAACGTCCATAAGCCCATCGTTGTCGTAGTCAGCAAAGGCAAGTCCCATGCCTTTGCCGATGTATTGTGATACGTGCGAGGATTTCGAAACATCCGTAAATGTGCCGTTGCCGTTGTTCCGATAGAGGATGTTCGATGTCCCTTTGAAGTTCCCCGGAGCGCAGTAGGTGCGGACTCCGCCTATCGAGCAAAGCTTTGCCGTCGAGATGCTGTAATTGAGGTAATTGATAACCAAGAGATCGAGCAGACCGTCTTTGTCATAGTCGAACCATCCTGCCGCCACCGCCCATGGCTTACCCGCTCCGGAAATCTCGCCAGCCACGCCTGACTTCTCGGTCACATCGGTAAACGTCCCGTCGCCATTGTTATGCAGCAGTTGATTGCGATTCACGCCAACAACATATAGGTCGACAAAGCCATCGTTGTCGTAGTCTCCAGCGGCTACTCCCATCGAGTAGCCCACCCCTTGCACACCTGCTTTCTCCGTAACATCGGTAAATGTCCCATCTCCATTGTTTAGGTAGAGCCGGTTGTAATAGCCAGGGTCCGATTTTTCGAGCGAAGGAATCGCTGCCCCATTGGTCAAGAAGATGTCCGGAAGCCCATCATTGTTGTAATCGAAAACGGCGACGCCTCCCAACATCGTCTCGACGTAGTATTTTTGCGGGCTCGCACTGTTCCTCAATTGGAATTGGACACCCGAGCGATCAATTACATCTTCAAATCTGATGGGGGGCTGCTGCGGGGGTGCAGGATGCGCTGGCTGCACAAGACGATTCCCCGCAGGGGACTGCTGGGGAAATTTCGCGTCTTGTGCTTGAAGGGTCTGGCGAGCCAAAACGGAGAATCTCCCAAAAACCGCGAGTGAGACGAACAACAGAACAACATCAGCCTTCCATGCAAGGCCTGAAGATAGAAAACCAACAAACCTCCGGAGGAATCCGGGGACGAGAGTGCGCGCAGATTTTAAATGCTGTCTATTTATGCCAGCCATCTTTTCGGCATGAGTATAGCTTGTCCCTAAGAAAATGAGAAACGAACGATAACCGGCTCCGAACTGGAGGATCATGGAATCCAGATGACATCCGCCCTCGATTTCACTTTCACAGTTTCACTCTGCAGTCTTTCGATCTTCTCTATCTGACTTATTGCTTATTTTGTTCCGGCCTTGACACAGTAAAGATTGTATTGACCAATGATGAATTTGCAGAGCATCCGTAAGGGTGAACATTCTTGAGGAGCGGTGGATCAGCTGGAACCCCAGCTCCTGTTCCAGCACACTGATGCGTCGCGAGAGCGTTGATGCAGGCATTCCCAGTGCTGCTGCCGCCCGGCTAAAGTTGCCTGTGTTGGCAACCTCAACGAACAGTGCCAAATCAGCAAGAAAACGCATGGGAGTCTCCTCATTCAGAATCGGACCGACAGAGTATTCAGCTGCTAAGGCCACGGGTAAGGTACCGCTACCCTCTGATTCTTGCATCGCGCACCTGTTCGCATGAACTCTCTCGTCCATTTCTAAGCTCACGGGTCGTGGGGGACCAAGAAGATCGGACGCGGTTGAATCCTTTACTGACGATAAGCCGACTTATCGTTACCAATCTGGCCAACTTCCCCGAAACCCGTTTCTGGATAGCTTCTGGGTTGCCGACCACACATCCACTGGAGAGACGAAGGCTATCTCCACAGGTGCGCCCTGACTAAGTGTTTGTTGTCTAGGTTGTCTTAAGCCGTGGTAGCAGACTCAACGCGTTGTCACGTCCGATTCGCGCGAGATCGTCACCCGAAAAGCCGAGTTGCTTAATGCCTTCAGCCGTGTCAGCGAGGGGCACAAAAGGATTGTCACTGCCGAACAGAATCTGTGTGGTGGGGACCAAGCTGGTGAGAGCCGCAATCGCCGGTCGATAGGCCGTACCTGCAATATCGTAATAAAGACGCTTGAGCTCGTACTCGATACCGTTGGGCGCCTTCTCTGCGATATCCTTCGGGCCGTATTGCTGCATACGACCTAGCAACATTGGCACGTTTCCCCCCGCGTGCGTCAAGATGAAACGAATGTCCTTGAATCTCGAAAATGTACCGGTAAAGAGCAGGTTCGTGACTGCTCGGGCGGTTTCTTGCGGAACTTCAATAAGCATCGGCGAGACATCGGGCAGCAAGTTTCGACAACACGACGACGTTGCGGGATGCACAAATACCACGGACTTGCGTCGGTTGAGTTCCTCAAAAACCGGTTCGTAATCAGGGTGTCCCAACCACTTGTCGTCGTAATTAGTCGCCAATCCAATTCCGTCCGCCTTCAGTACGCTATACGCGTACTCGATCTCACGCAGGCTGGCCTCGGTATCGGGAAGTGGGATTATGGCAAACAGGCCGAAGCGACCTGCGTGAGTTCTCATAAGATCGGCGGCATATTCGTTGACTCGGCGCGCCGTGCGGGCTGCGGCCTGCCGGTCTCCGAACCAGAAGCCACCGGGTGAGAGGGATAGAATCGCAGTTGTTACACCGTTCTTATCCATCGTTGCGAGGGCTTGTTCCGGAGTCCAGCTCAAATAAGCCGGATTAAACCGGCCGCCGCCCGCAGCGACAATCCGATCGCGATTCTCCGCCACATAAAAAGGCGGAACGATGTGATGATGAAAATCAATCTTTCCGGGCTTGGCGCCGACTTCAGCCGTCTGCGCGATCAGGCTCCGGGCGGGCGTAACTGCGGCTACACCGAACGCGGCAAGGTTTGTAAGAAACTCTCGTCTGGAATGACCCCATGTATCGGATCGCGGGTCGTTTGTCAGCTCGCTAATCGCATCACCGACAGGACGGCAGACATTTTGGCGTGTCATCTGAATCCCTCCAGACTCTTTTCGGTAGCCAAGTGTATCAGCGAAATGCCGGTACAGTCTCTTCAGCCCGGTCGGGAACACCGGACGGATCACGGGTCATCCGAAAGTTGACCAAGACGAGCAACGCGGGCCATAAGTCGGCATGTAGGAAGTTTCACCGCGTCGGTACCGGCAAAGCCCGTGTCACCAGTTTCGTTGTGGATGCTCGCGACGCGTAGCCAGAAATCCTCTTCGCCCGAGTGACCGGCCATGCAGAAGTCGAGATCAAAAACTTGCTAGGTTCCCAATCGCCGACGATCCGACCGGAGTCGTCTTTTGGCTGATTGGCGGTGGTACACTTCGCCAAAATGATTACGTGGATTCCTGAAACGCGACTCCACAACGTCTTTAGGCGACGAGTGCGCGCCAAGTGTGCAAAGTTAGGTGGCGTTACAAAAGGGTTGCAAACAACTCAGCTTAAACAGAAGAGGATCAACGGCCTGATCTCACCGATCCGGCCGTATCAGAACGTATAGCTTGTGTAACGGCCTGGGCTGGAAAACCTCGCGCCTTGCGTTGAAAATCCTCGCCATCTGCGAAACCGCATCGCTGTCCTGTGCGACTCCCGCCGAACAGGCGCCCGGCACGCAGAAAGAGTGCGATTGTTCCTACTGCACGTTCGCGCAATTCGACCCCAGCCATCTCGAAGTGAAAGTGGCGTCGGTCGTCATGCTGTTTCCGTTGCCGGTAGAGGTCACATGCTCTGTTCCCGTGATGTGTTCCTGATCGGGAGCTTCGAATTGCGCATTGCCAGACATTTGCATTCCCTGGATATTGCAAACAATCGATCCCGCAGCTTTGGTGGTGGTGGATTCAGAGATGGTGAGCGCGCAACTCTCGCGGCCGAGGTTGATGGGCTCCTCCAGTTGCTGTTTTGTTAAGCAAGATTGCTCAGTGGTCGTTCTGCTCTTGCCAGAGGGGCTGGCGTTCATTCTGGCCTCAAACCGTGCGCGCTGGTCCGGAGTCAGCTTGTCGAGCATTCCTGCCGGAATGGGGAGGTGCCCGGCTGTCTTGACCGTTGACGTTCTTTCCCAAAGACCGGGCTTCACGTTCAACGGCTGATACTTCACGCCCGGCTGAAGAGCAGGAATACGGGTATTTGGAGATTGTGCCAGATTTGGGTTTCGGGATTGCGCCCATAGAGGCAAGGCAAATACCAGGGAGAGCTTGACTGCTGTGGTCAGTATGCTTCTGGTTCTCATCGATCCTCCTGTGATTTCTGTCTGCCGGTCACTCAAGAGTGCTCCGGTCGACTGTCATGCGCCACAGAATGAGGGACGAACAGTGCAGGGTCAACTTAAACCCTGGTTAAATGCCGCTGACATCACAAGCTGTTTGGATTGAGGATGCTACGGCCGGAAGTGACACCTCTGAGCTGGGGTCAAAATGCAATGGCGTGCTTCCATTGACAATGACAAACACCCTGCGCCAGAAACACTGGTGTGGAATCGCTCCAAGTGAAACGGTCTGGAAACTCCTGACACCATTTGTTTGTTGCACACTTATTTCCGCAATGTCAGAATGATCGGACCAAGGCTTTCTCTCGTGGCAAACGGTGGGCGATTTGAGGTCCCCGAAGACGTTCGCCGACTAAGCCTTCTCAAGCGAGAGAGTAAACGAGGTCACAAGCCGCGTGGCATTCACCACGATCCTTTAATGCAACCTTGATGTGTCATGATGCGAGCTTCCAGCGGGTTACCAACTGAGCCGACCGCGGCCACCGGCAGCGTCTTTCGCTTCGGGCTCTTCGAAGCGGATTCGGCGGCAGGCACGCTGACGCGCAACGGCGCTCGCATCAAGCTTCAGGATCAGCCATTTCAAATTCTTGTCGTTCTGCTCACCCGTCCTGGAGAGGTCGTAACTCGCGAGGAACTCAGGCAGGCTTTGTGGCCCGAAGGAACGTACATCGATTTTGACGGTAGTCTGAACGTCATTCTGAAAAGGCTCAGGAATTCACTGGATGACGATCCGGAGAATCCCCGGTTTATTCAGACCGTACCCCGTCGAGGCTACCGGTTTATCGCTCCCGTTTCTAGGATCGACAGAACCCCCAGAGCAGCGGCGGCAGAAGCAGCAGCAGGGAACGATGACGGAATCAAAGCAACGGTTCCCGGTCCAGAGGCTAAGCGGTCGCGGCTCTTTCCGGTTTACGCCGTGCTTGTCGCGTCGCTGCTCCTGCTTGTGATTACTGCGGCGCTCACTCGGCACAATGGATCGATCCTTGCAAGTGCATCGCGTAACGCGAACCCAATACAGATGCGCAAATCGGTCGCAGTCCTCGGTTTCCGGAATCTGTCAGGTCGCCCTGAGAATGCCTGGCTGGCGACTACATTTTCAGAGATGTTGAGCACTGAGCTTGCGGGTGGAGAACAGTTGAGGCTCATCTCTGGCGAGGACGTCGCAAACTTGAGCGCATCGATTCCATTGCCGGCAGCCGATTCACTCGATCGCACCTCCAGTGCGCGTATCGGCGGAGCGCTCAACAGCGATGTGCTTGTACTTGGCTCGTACATGGTGATCGGTTCCGGCGATCAGGCGCAACTCCGCCTCGACGTGCGCATGCAGGACGGGAAGACAGGCGAGATTCTGTCGGAAGTTGCTGAGGTTGGTGGCGCACAGGAGCTATTCCGCGTCGTTTCTCAGGTTGGTGCGCGGCTCAGGAATCGGCTTGGAGTAGGGCCATTGCAAGGCCAGGAAGAGGCCGGTGTTCTGGCAGCTGTGCCTCTCGATCGCGAGGCTGCGCGGTTTTATTCGCTTGGTGTGGATAAGTTGCGGCAATTTGATGCGCTTGCCGCGAAGGACTTGCTCGAGCAGGCAGCCGCAATCGATCCAAAGTTCTCCATGGTGCATGCCATGCTCGGGCGGGCATGGGCGCAACTGGGCTACGAACAAAAGCACCAGGAAGAGGCCAAGAAAGCATTTGATCTCTCTGCCGACCTGCCTCGTGCTCAGCGGCTCTTGGTGGAAGGGGAGTACTACGAAAGCCTGGGCAAAGAAGAACAGGCAGCATCGGTTTATCACGCGCTTTTCGAATTGTTTCCCGACAACGTTGACTATGGTCTGAGGCTGACGGCGTCACAAACAATGTCGGGCCATGGGGCTCAGGCAATGGAGACGGTCCACCAGCTTCGTTCGCTGCCATCTCCTCTCTCTGACGATCCAAGAATCGATCTGGCGGAAACTCGCGCCATGAAGGATGACAAGCCCGCGGCGCTTGTGATCGTACGAAGTGCCATCAAGAAAGCTTCAGATCACGGTCAGAAGCTGCTCTATGCCCTGGCGAGAAAAGAAGAGTGCATGATCCTGATCTACAGCGATAAGCCCGACCAGGGGCCGCCGGCGTGTGAAGACGCCTACAACATCTTCTGGGCAGCCGGGAATAAGGTCTCCGCCGCGGATGCGCTCCGCTTGATGGGAGACGGTGTGGGCTCCCAGGGGCACTATGAGCGTGCCATTGAAACGTACAAGCGCGCTCTGAGCCTGCTTGAGGGAATGGGAGAACACGAGAAGACTGCGTCAACCATGAACAACATGGCGATTAACTACGCCAATCAGGGAGATCTCGATCACGCTGAGCAGCTTTACCGGCAGGCGAAGCTCGAATTCCAGGAAGGAGGGGATACATCCGGGCAGCTGACAGCCATCGGAAACATCGCAGACATCCTCTACCTTCGCGGGAATTTGAGCGGCGCAGACAAGCTTTATCAGCAGGCACTGCAGCTTGTGGCGTCTGTCGACAACAGCGATCCCGCCTACATCTATTACCGGCTGGCCGATCTTGACCTGGCCCGGGGTAACATCGGCGACGCTCGCCCTCTCGCGCAGAAAGCGGTCGACCTCTACACCCCGTCGCACGCCTCCTATGGATACCTGTCGATGGCAAAGATCGAACTTGGCGAGATTCTGGAAGCCCAGGGGGATATTGCCGGCGCCCGGTCTCAATTCAACGAAGCGCTTGAGATTCAGCAGAAAATGGGAGAACTGGCGCTTTCCGCGGAGTCTCGCTCAGAACTCGCCGAACTGGCAATCGAGGAAGGGCATGGCGACCAGGCAGAAGCCCTAGTAAAGAATGCGCTGGGCGAGTTTGAAAAGGAAAAGAGCGATCCGGATGCGAGCAGTGCGTACACCATATTGAGCCACGCATTGCTTCTGGAGCAGAAGGTTGATGATGCGCGCAAAGCCGCAGTGCGAGCGGCCGAGCTGAGCCTTACCAGTTCCGATCCTGCTTTGCGGCTCCCCGCCGAGATCCAACAGGCCCGCATCGATATCGCGGCGCCTGGCAAAGAGTCTGTGAACCTGGCTACGGCCATGCGGCGGCTCCATTCAGCTGCCATCACTGCAAAACGGCTTGGCTATTATCACCTGGAGTGCGAAGCTCGCCTTGTACTTGGCGAGGTAGAGCTGAAGATCAATTCGTCGCTCGGCGAAAAGCAGCTCAAAGCTCTCGCTTCTGAGACTCGCGATCGGGGATATGAGCTGGTCGCGCGGCATGCCGAAAGCGCCCTCTCGCGTGCTACGGCAGCGGCTGACAACCGCTGAGGTCACTGACCCTGAAACATCACATTTCCTCATTCTTCTTCCAGCGCTCCCACTGACTTTGATTGAAGCGCGGCTTCTTTCCGACTCAATCTGCCAAGTGTGACGCACCCAGGCCGGCTTCTACGCCTGCTTCGAGCGCGTAATCAGTCGAGGCAACTGTCTCAGCACAAATAACTTGCTGTGTAAGCTTCATTTCAGTTGCATTTCCTTTGACCCTCCGCCGATTGCGCGTTATCACTTCCGCATGCAAGTCGAAAGACCTGCGGAGGCGAGACCCCATGAACCATTCATTGTTTGGCAAATGCGCACTGATGCTCGGTTGTGCTGCAGCCGCGGCATGCGCAGCTTATGGACAGGCAGGACAGAACGGGCCGCTTCTGTTGAACCAGCAGCCCAGGACGCTGCTGCATGCGCCAGGTGCCGGGTGCACGATTCAACAGCTCAATCTACGGATAACGACTGGTAGTGACGATCTGAGGGGACGAAACGACAACCTCGATGTCGAAGTGCACTACGCGAACGGCGATATGCAGACTGCTTCAAACGTGAACAAAGGGCAGGGCTGGCCGAATCGCAGTGTCAACGTCGTGAGCATTCCATTGAATCATCAGGTCGCGCCAGACCAGGTCAAACAGATCAAGCTCGTCCACTCTGCCGCGAGCGCATACAACGCGCCCTCTCCGACAGCGGTGGGGTCGGCAGCGACTCCAGTGGGACCGGTAGTTGCGGCGATCGATGCGGTGGAAGGAATACAGACCGAAGACAACTGGGACATGGCGGAGTTGCAAGCATTCGGATTGGGTAACGGGGTCGACGTTCCAATCGCTTCATTCGGAGCGCACCGGTTTACAGGAAGCAATCCCTCGCTCGACATCAATGCTCATCCGGCAGCTGGTTGCCCCACAGGACATCAAGTAACAAGGATCTCGTTCACGTTCAAGACTGCGGACGACGATCTTCGTGGCGGAAATGACAACCTGAACATCAGAGTTCTGTTTGCGGATGGCACCAGCCAATCTGAGCCCAACGTCAATCACAATCAGAACTGGCCGAACGGCAGCACCAAGGACGCAGAGGTCCTTCTCAACCGCCTGGTGGACATGAGCCAGATCCGCGGCTTCACCCTGGAAGACACTTTCACGGGCGGTTCGGGCGGCGACAACTGGAATATGGCTTCGATGCAGGCAGATGCATCGCTTGCTGACGGAACGAAGCACACTATCGGCAAATTCGGATTCCATCGCTTCAGTTCTGACCAGAGCGGGACAAAAGCCAGGCAAATCACAGTTCCTTCGCAACCGATCAACTAAAACCCAGAGCCACCACGAGGAGAAGATATGCGTCAGAGAATCAGCCTCCGATTGAATTCTGTCTTGTTGTCCGTTGCTATGGCAGCGTTGATCTGCGAGAGTGTGGCAGCGCAGGTAACTTCAGCGCCGCCACCTAACTCGACTCTCACTCCACCCGCACGACAGGCGGCTCGCCCACCAGATGTGAGGCAGCAGGAGCTGCCTGGGACAAGAGCAACCGAGCCCAGCAAACAAACCTTCCCAAATGGAACGATTGAAGGGTTTGTGTACTGGGATGCAACCCAGTTCACCCACAACCCCGAGCTAAGCTGCAGCGGGCTGGCCATCACGGTAAGCGCTGGGAGTTCTTCCGGGCCGTTCACGCAATACACTCCCATCGGAACTGCGACAGACAATTTCAAGTTTCTTCAGCCGGTAAGAGCGGGTGTTGTAGACAACAAGTTCACCACCTATTTTGTTTGCACCTACGCGTTCGATCATGTTCCGGTAGGCGTGAATCTCCAGGTTTCACTTGCCGTAACGCAGCCGACCGCTTTCTCGCCCCCCGCGATCCCGCAGTACGCCATACTCGGACCGATCCAGATCGTCAATGGTAAGTGCAATATGCTTCCGCACATCACAAACCCCACGGTAAACGATCTGACCGGGCATTGGAGCACGTGCCAGAACGAGGCTTACAACGTGAATTTTGTGATGCACTCCCTACCGCGTCCTCCGCTCAGCAGTTTTGGGGGACGTATGTCAGGTGCGTCTCAA
>Ga0070713_100001944_pt1 | contig 13338 bp, 9 predicted proteins | sample LARL82metaG_FD_65465 | JGI IMG/M metagenome (GOLD analysis project Ga0070713, IMG submission 65465) | Corn, switchgrass and miscanthus rhizosphere microbial communities from Kellogg Biological Station, Michigan, USA - LAR L8-2 metaG | ecosystem: Host-associated > Plants > Roots > Rhizosphere ... | reverse complement strand
GCCTGCGACCGGTTCGTGCTGCGGGAGGTGCACGGCCTCGACCCGGCCGCGCCGACCCCGCTGTGGATGCGGGTGCGGCTGGCCCGGGCCGGCATGCGCACGGTGTCGCTGGCGGTGGACATCACCAACTACCTGATGGTCGAACTGGGGCAGCCGATGCACGCGTTCGACCGCGACCGGCTGACCGGCCCGATCGTAGTGCGGCGGGCGCAGCCCGGCGAGCGGCTGGAGACACTGGACCATGAGGTCCGCGAGCTTGACCCCGACGACATCCTGATCACCGACTCCTCCGGGCCGATCTCGATGGCCGGCACCATGGGCGGCCTGGCCACCGAGATCTCCGAGTCGTCGGTGAACCTGGTGATCGAGGCCGCACACTTCTCCGCCACGGGCACGGCCAGGATGAGCCGGCGGCACCGGCTGTTCAGCGAGGCGTCCTACCGCTTCGAGCGCGAGGTGGACCGGGAACTTCCGGTGCGTGCCTCGGCGAGGGCGGCGGTGCTGCTGGGCGGTCTGGGCGGCGCAACCGTGATTCCCGGCTGCTCCCACGCACAGGTCGAGGTGCCCCCGGTGACGATCAGGCTGCCGGTGGACTACCCGGGAAAGGTGGCCGGGCTGCCGTATCCGCAGGCGACCGTGATCGGCCGGCTGCGGGACGTCGGCTGTGTGGTGATCGAGCCGGGTGAGGACGCCGGTGCCGCTGCGGCCGCCGGAGCTGGCGGCGACGCCGCCGCATCCCAGAGCGCCGGGGCCAGGAGCGCCAGCCTGAACCGGCACCTCCGGCGGGAGTACGGCAAGCACGAGAGCGGCCCGGAGATCCTCACCGTGGTCCCGCCGTCGTGGCGCCAGGACCTGCGCTACCCCAGCGACCTGGCGGAGGAGGTGATCCGGCTGGAGGGTTACGACAACGTTCCGGTCCGGATGCCGCGGGCCGCCGCCGGGAAGGGTCTGACCGGCTCCCAGCGGCTGCGCCGCGCGGTGGGCCGCACGCTCGCCGGCACAGGTTACGTCGAGGTGCTCAGCCAGCCGTTCAGCTCGGCCGCCGACTCCGAGCGGATGCAACTCCCCGGCGAGGATGTGCGCCGCCGGGCGGTGCGGATCGCCAACCCGCTCAGCGAGGATGAGCCGTTCCTGCGCACCACGCTGCTGCCCGGCCTGCTGCGGGTGCTGGCGCGCAACATCGGGCGCGGGTTCGGTGATCTGGCCCTGTACGAGGTGGGGCTGGTGTTCCGGCTCGGCACCGGCGGCCAGCGGGTCGCCCCTATCCCGCGGGTGGACCGTGGGCCGACCGTGGCCGAGGTCACCGAGATGGAATCCGCCCTGCCCGCCCAGCCGCTGCAGGTCGGCGTGGTGCTGGCCGGGAACCGGGAGAACTCCGGCTGGTGGGGCGCGGGCCGCCCGGCCGGCTGGCAGGACGCCGTCGAGGCCGCTCGCGAGGTGCTGCGGGTGGGCCGGGTCGGCTACCGCATCGAGCAGGACCAGTACCCGCCGTGGCACCCCGGCCGCTGCGCCGCGGTCTACATCACCGGGCCGGAAGGCGAGGAACAGCTCGCCGGGCACGCCGGGGAACTGCACCCGCGGGTGATACAGGCGTTCCGCCTGCCGGACCGCACCTGCGCGGCGGAACTGGACCTGTCGGTCGTCGGCGCCGTGGCCGTGGCGCTGCCGCCGGCCCAGGCGCCGACGATCTCCGCCTACCCGGTGGCGACGCAGGACGTCGCGCTGGTGGTGCGGGATTCGGTACCCGCCGCGCAGGTGGAGGCCGCGCTCGCCGCCGGGGCTTCGTCGGCCGGGGACGGCGGAGACCTGCTGGAGGACGTGCGGCTCTTCGACATCTACACCGGTGAGCAGGTGGGGGAGGGCAACAAGTCCCTTGCCTACCGGCTGCGCTTCCGCGCGCCCGACCGCACGCTCACCGACGAGGAGACCAGCGCCGCCAGGGACGCCGCGGTGGCCGAGGCGGCCCGCACTGTCGGCGCCGTGCTGCGGGACGGAAGCTGACCGGCGCTGCGCGACCGAGGCCGGCCGGTGACGCCGTCCTGCTGGCCGATCGCCGGGGCATGGTGGCTGTGGGCCGCCGCAGCCACCGCGCCCTGGGCCGATTTGGCGGTAAAAATCAGGTAACACGACCGTAGTCTGACGGTCTGGTCCGGCTTACCTCGGTGAGGTGGTGGTGCCCGTTCCCGCTTGTGGGGACCGGGTGGCGCGGCATGGCTGGCCGGCGTAGGGTCACTGACCCGTGCTTGACAGCAACCGGGGCGACGGGCTGCGATGGCGATAGCGCTTTACGCAACCCCACCCGGCACGTCGGCCCGTTCCCTCATCCTGGTTGGGCACCAGTCCCGTACACGGAGGAATCGCCATCAGCCCGGAAGTTAGCGCGAAGGGGCAGTCCACGCTGGGCGCGGCAGGATCGGACACGGCACCATCCAGGGCGACGTTCGGTGCGGTCTTCGCGGTCGGTGAGTTCCGTGCGCTGTGGTTGGCGCAGGTGCTTTCCGTCGCGGGCGACCAGCTCGCCCGGGTCGCGCTGACGCTGCTGGTGTACGACCGTACCCATTCGTCCCTGCTGGCCGCGGTGACCTTCGCGGCCAGCTTCGTGCCGGCGTTCATCGGCGGGATCGCGCTCTCTGGCCTGGCCGACCGGCTGCCCCGCCGCCGGGTCATGATCGTTTGCGACCTGATCCGGGTCGTGCTTGTCGCGGTCATGGCGGTCTCGGGGATACCAATCGCGGTGCTCGTGGCGCTGCTGTTCCTGGTGACCATGATCGGTGCGCCGTTCTTGTCCGCCCGCGCCGCTCTCTATCCGGACATCCTCGCCGGTGATCTGTATGTGCTCGGGACCGCGGTCACGCTCACCACGCTGCAGTTCGCCCAGGTGCTTGGGTTTGCCGTCGGGGGCGCGGTAGTCGCGTTCTTCGGCGTCCGGGTATCGCTGCTCATCGATGCCGCCACGTTCGCCCTCTCGGCGTTGATTACTTTTGTCTGGGTCCGGTCCTGGCCTGCGGTTCAGGCGATGGCGCGCCGTGAAGCCGAGGCCGGCGGCGGGCTGCTCGCGGGCCTGCGGCTGGTGTTCACCAGCCCGGCACTGCGGATCTCGATGCTGCTTGGCTGGCTGGCTGCCTTCTACAACATTCCCGAAGGGGTCTCCGCGCCGCTCGCGGCGGACCTTGGCGGCGGGGCGGTGGCCGTCGGATTGATCCTGGCGGCGCCGGCCTTCGGTGCGACGGTGGGAGCAATAACCTTCAGCCGGTTCGTCGCCCCGGCGAGGCGGGTGCGGTGGATGAGCCCGCTGGCCGCGATGGCGTGCGGCGTCCTTGTCCTGTTCGCTTTCCGGCCCCCGCTGCCCATCGCGCTGATGGTGCTCGCGGTGTCCGGCCTCTTCGACTGTTATCAGCTTGCCGCGAACGCTTCGTTTGTGGCGGCGACTCCGGCGCGGCAGCGCAGTCAGGCGTTTGGCATCGCTCAAGGCGGCATGAGTCTCGGCCAAGGTGTGGCCATGATCGTGGCGGGGGCGGCGGCCGAGCGCTTCGCCCCGGACTTCGTGATAGCGGTCAGCGGCGCGGTCGGCGCGATCGCTGCTATCGCTATCGTCTTCAGCCGGCCCCGGACGCGCTGATCCGTCAGCGACGCTGGCCGGTAGGTATCGGGTTCAGCCCCAGCTGCTGCTGCGCATCGCGGGCGCTCCTTGCTTCTGGCGGGTGGATGGCCGGTGGTGGGGTTCAGCCCCAGCTGCTGCTGCGCATCGCGGGCGCTCCTTGCTTCTGGCGGGTGGATGGCCGGTAGGTATCGGGTTCAGCCCCAGCTGCTGCTGCGCATCCGGGCGCTCCTTCCCTTCGGGTGACATGATCTCTCTAGTCGGGTATGTGTATACACGGCATATGTCACAAGGTCACTGTGATGCCCGGCTTATACCGAGTTGGTCACTGACGATCGTGGACGGGGGTGCGGGGGATTGGTTGCTTTCGGTAACCTTGGTCGTAGGATTTCGTAAGCATCCCTGGTTCTCGGTATCAGTGAGTAATGGGGGCTTGACATCGGGCACATGCGCTCTGTGACAATACGGGGCATCGCCATCCCGCGAGCCACGGAAGAGGCTTGACCTGTGTCAGGACGTCGGCCGAGGAGGAATTGATGGGCTCCGACCGCTGCAAACGTGTGCGAGAGCACGGGCGCGCGGTGTCCGGGTGGCCCATCTGGCAGCTTCGGCCCTGGCTGGTGGCCTTTATCGGACTGGTCACCGCGGTCTACATAGCCGTGATCGCCGTGGCCGTGATCGCCGAACCTTGGCCGGAACCTTGGCACAACCTCTGGCTGTGCGGCGCCCTGCTGCTCTGTACCGCCTTGACCGTGGAACTCACCAAGCGAACGGGAGAGAACGCGGGCCTGATCAAGGACGTCTACACGGTCTGGGAGCTGCCGCTCGCGATCCTCCTGCCTCCTGTCTACGCACTGGTGGCGCCGATCTTCCGATTTAGTCTCACCCAGCTGCGAATCCGGCGCATTCCGCTGCACCGGCGGGTCTTCAGCGCGGCGGTTGTCGGCCTGTCGAACGTCAGCGCGTCCCTGGTGTTCCATGCGATCAGCGGCCAGCGGATCGGGATGTCCCCATCCGTCGGCTTTCCAGCCACGTTGTGGCTCCTGGCCGTGGCCGCGGCCGCAGTGACACTCTGGACGGTCAACACCAGCCTGCTGTTCCCCGCCATCAAGGGCTCCGATCCGACGGTGACCCTGCGGGAGCTTTACCTGGCGCGTGAGCGCGTGCACAACGACGTCGCCGAGCTTTGCGTGGCGGTGCTTGTCACTCTCGGCGTCGCGGTCACGCCACTGACGATCCTGTTCGCCTTTCCGTTCGTGACGCTGCTCCAGCGCTCGTTCCGCCACGTCCAACTCGTCAACGCCTCCCGTGTCGACGCCAAGACCGGCCTGCTCAACGCGGGTACCTGGGAGCGCGAAGCGGCCACGGAGGTAGCTCGCGCGGTTCGTACTCGCACCTCCCTGGCGGTCGCTCTTATTGACATCGATCACTTCAAGACGGTCAACGACTCGTTCGGGCACTTGGCCGGGGACCGTGCGCTCCGCGCCGTCGCTCGCGCCCTGTCGATCCCACTCCGGGAGTACGACCTGGTCGGGCGGTTCGGCGGCGAGGAGTTCGCCCTGTTGCTGCCCCAGGCCAAGGCACTGGATGCCTACCGCATCGCGGAACGCATCCGAACCCACATCGGCAGTATGCCCATTACTGTCAGCGACGATGCGAAAGCCGAACCGGTAAGCCTCAGCATCTCGATCGGCGTCGCAGCGCTCGGTGCCAAGTGGGACAGCAGCAGCGGTGCTCAGCTTACCGAGCTTCTCGCTGCCGCGGATGGCGCTTTGTACCAGGCCAAACGCAACGGGCGTAATCAGGTCTGCGTGGTCACGGAGAACGCGATATTCGGTGCGAGTGGCCGCGACGCGGCGGGGAACGGAGCCGACGGGACGCCCGGTACGCCCGAGGAGGCCGGCCCGGTCACCGAGGCCATCAAGGCTTCGTAGCGCTTCGGTCGCCGTGTGCCCGGTTCGCCGGGGACTCGCCGTTTCCAGCCGTGGCCCGCCTGGTTTGCCACAGGATGCCGGGCACCATGCCGGCCAGCTCTCAGGCGGACGGCGAGGAGCTGGGCGACGGCAGGACAAGCACCGCGAGTATCTGCATCCCTTGCTTCCGGCAGGCGGAGGCGCGGCCCGTCGCAAGCACTTCAGGCGTGTCGTAACCCTGGCAGACCCAGCCGTGGATCTTGACCGGCGCGCCGCCGCCATTGCCGGGGACCTTGCCCGACGCGAGCGCGTGCGTGTAGTCGCGCTCCACCGTCATGGCGTCCTGGCACGAGGCCTGGCCGACGACATCGACGTCGACCGGCACCCCCGCCGCGGTGCGAACCGTTCCGCACCGGGTGGCGGGCACACTGCTCGCGGTGGGCCCGGGTCCGCCGCCGGCCACGGTGGTGGTCTGCTTCCCCGGCGTCGCCCCGCAACCCGCCACCACAGCGGCCGCGAGCAGCGCCAAGGCACTGGCGGCGACGGCGCGCGAGCGACCGCGCATGGGGGCCTCCTTCCCGCGCAATCATCATGCCCTGTACCAGGGGGCCCTGGCATCACAACGCCCCGGCCTTGCCGGGCCGGCTGCACCCCGCCGGAAAACCGCGTTGCATATTTAGCGCGTTCAATGCATAATTTCTCAGGGTAGTCGGGGGCCGCGCCCGGATAACGATCAGGTGTTGGGAGAACTCATGGGTGTCCGGGTGGCGGTGGCGGGCGCCAGCGGCTACGCGGGCGGGGAACTCCTGCGCATCATCGGCGGTCACCCCGATCTGGAGCCCGGGCCTCTCACGGCCGCGACGAGCGCCGGGGCGCCTGTCACGGTGGCCCATCCGCACCTGGCCCACCTTGACGAGCGCACTTTCGAGCCGCTGGACCCGGCCCGGCTGTCCGCCGCCGACCTGGTTTTCCTCGCGCTTCCGCACGAGGAGTCGGCCGCGATCGGCGCCGCCCTGCCCGCCGGGATCCCCGTGGTGGACCTGTCGGCCAGCTTCCGCCTGGCCGAGCCGCAGGCATGGTCGGTGTACTACGGGACGCCGCACGCCGGTCAGTGGTGCTACGGACTGCCCGAACTGCCTGGCGCGCGGGAGCGGATCGCCGCCGCGCGGCGGGTGGCGGCACCCGGCTGTTACGCCACGGCCGCCATCCTGGCTCTCGCGCCCCTGGTCGCGGAGGGGCTGGCTGACCCACGCGACATCGTGATCGTGGCCGCCTCCGGTACCTCCGGCGCTGGCCGCTCCCCGTCGGCGGCGCTGCTGGCGACCGAGGTCATCGGGTCGATGTCGGCCTACCAGGTCGGCGGCACGCACCGGCACACGCCGGAGATCGAGCAGGCGCTGCGCCTGGCGGTGCTGGCCCGGGGGGGCACTCCGCCTCTCCGGGGGCAAGCCCCCGGACCCCATGGCCCGGAACCCCCCGGTGGCCCAAGGCCCCATGACTCCGTCATGGCGTCCTGGCTAGGCGGCGAGCCGGCCGTGTCGTTCACCCCGATGCTGGCCCCGATGCCGCGGGGCATCCTGGCCACCTGCACCGCACGGCTGCGTGACCCGGGCACGACCACCGCGGCGCTGCGGGAGGCGATCGCGGCCGCCTATGACGGCGCCCCGTTCGTCCGCCTGCTCCCGGAGGGCCGCTGGCCGTCCACCGCCGCGACCAACGGCTCCAACATGGCGCACCTGCAAGCCGCCGCGGACGCGCACGCCGGGCGGGCGGTGGTCGTCGCCGCTCTCGACAACCTCGGCAAGGGCGCGGCGGGCCAGGCGGTCCAGGCGGCCAACCTCATGCTCGGCCTGCCCGAGACCACCGGCCTGTCCTTCCAAGGAGTCGCACCGTGAGCGTTACCGCCCCGCTGGGGTTCCGGGCCGCCGGGGTGGCGGCCGGGCTGAAGTCCTCCGGCGCCCGTGACGTCGCCGTGGTCATCAACGACGGGCCCTCGCGCGCCGCTGCCGGGGTGTTCACCGCCAACCGGGTGAAGGCGGCCCCGGTGCTGTGGACGCAGCAGGTGCTGCGTGGCGGCCGGGTGCGTGCGGTGCTGCTCAACTCCGGCGGCGCTAACGCGTGCACCGGCCCGCTCGGCTTCGCCGACACGCACCTGTCCGCGGAACGCCTCGCGGCGGGGCTGGACGATTCCGCGGGCGAGATCGCGGTGTGCTCGACCGGCCTGATCGGCGAGCGGCTGCCCATGGACCCCTTGCTCGGCGGCGTGGACGCGGCACTCGCCGAGGCGTCGCGGGCGGGTGGCCTCGCGGCCGCGGACGCGATCAGGACCACCGACACCGTGGCCAAGATCGCCTTCCATCGTTCCGGTGGGTACACGATCGGCGGCATGGCCAAGGGCGCGGGCATGCTGGCGCCGGCCCTGGCCACCATGCTGTGCGTGCTCACCACGGACGCCGGGCTTGATCCGGGTGAGCTGGACGCCGCACTCCGGGCGGCGACCAGGGTCACCTTCGACCGGCTGGACACCGACGGCTGCATGTCCACCAACGACACGGTCCTGCTGCTGGCCAGCGGTGCCTGCGGCGAGCGCCCGGACGAGGCTGAGTTCACCCGGGCACTCACCGGCGTCTGCGCCGACCTGGCCCGGCAGTTGCAGGCCGACGCCGAAGGGGCGGGCAAGCTGATCTCGATCGAGGTGGTGGGCGCCGTCGGCGAGGACGACGCGGTCACCGCCGGCCGTGCCGTGGCGCGCTCGGCCCTGCTCAAGTGCGCCATCGCCGGCGAGGATCCGAACTGGGGCCGGGTGCTTTCCGCGGTGGGCACCACGGACGCCGTGTTCGACCCGGACCGGGTCAACGTGGCGATCAACGGCGTCTGGGTGTGCCGCAACGGCTGCGCCGCCGACGACAGGTCCAAGGTGGACCTGAGCTCGCGGGACGTGACGATCACCGTGGACCTGTCCGCCGGGCCGGCCGCCGCCACCATCCGCACCACCGATCTGACCACCGAGTACGTCCACGAGAACTCGGCCTACTCGACATGACCGCGACCACTCCCCAAGCCGGCGGGGCCAGCACAGTTAAGGCCGCGACGCTGATCGAGGCGCTGCCGTGGCTGGACCGGTTCCACGGCCGGACGGTCGTCATCAAGTACGGCGGCCATGCGATGGCCGACCCCGCACTTCGCGCCGGGTTCGCCCAGGACGTGGTGTTCCTGCGGTACGCGGGCCTCCGCCCGGTCGTGGTGCACGGCGGCGGGCCACAGATCTCCGCGCACCTGGCCAGGCTCGGCGTGCCGAGCACCTTCACCGCGGGGCTGCGGGTCACCACGCCGGAAACCATGGACGTGGTCCGCATGGTGCTCACCGGCCAGGTCAACAGGGACGTGGTGGGCCTGATCAACCGGCACGGGCCGTTCGCCGTGGGCATGTCGGGCGAGGACGCGAACATGTTCACCGCGCGCCAGCGGCACGCGGTGGTGGACGGCACCCCGGTGGACATCGGCCTGGTCGGCGAGATCGAGTCCGTGGACCCGGCCGCGGCATGCGCTCTGATCTCCGACGGCCGGATCCCCGTGGTGTCCAGCGTCGCCCGGGGCACCGGCGGCGAGGTGTACAACGTCAACGCCGACACCGCTGCGGCCGCGCTTGCCGTGGCACTGGGTGCGGCCAAACTCGTGGTCCTGACCGACGTGGCCGGCCTGTTCGCGAACTGGCCGGCGGACGGGGACTCGCCTGGCCAGCCGCAGGACGTGATCAGCCAGCTGACCGCGACCGGCCTGGAACGGCTGCTGCCCGGCCTGAGCAGCGGCATGATCCCCAAGATGGAGGCATGCCTGCGTGCCGTGCGCGGCGGCGTGCCGCAGGCGCACGTCCTGGACGGCCGGCTCCCGCACGCGGTGCTGCTTGAGATCTTCACCGACTCCGGCATCGGCACCATGGTCGTACCGGACGGAGAGAGCTCATGACTCGTACGGCAGAGCTTCAGCGGCGGTTCGAGGCCGCGTTCATGCCCAACTACGGCGTACCACCGGTCGCACTGGTGCGGGGCCAGGGCTGTCAGGTCTGGGACGCCGACGGCAATCAGTACACCGACCTCATTGCCGGCATCGCGGTCAGCGCGCTCGGGCACGCCCATCCGGCGCTCACCGAGGCCGTGACCCGCCAGGTGCACGCGATCGCGCACACCTCCAACCTGTTCCTGCACGAGACCGAGGTCGCTCTGGCCGAACGGCTGCTGCGGCTGCTCGGCGGCGATGGCCGGGTGTTCTTCGCCAACTCCGGCACGGAGGCCAACGAGGCAGCGCTCAAGCTGGTCCGCCGCCACCAGGGCCCCTCCCGCCCGGTGATCGTCGCCGCCGAGAACAGCTTCCACGGCCGGACCATGGGCTCCCTTGCGGTCACGGGCAAGGCCGGGCTGCGGCAGCCGTTTGGTCCCTTCGGCTTTGACGTGAAGTTCGTGCCCTACGGTGACCTGGCGGCGCTCACCTCAGCCGTCACCCGTGAGTGTGCCGCCGTCATCCTCGAGCCCTGCCAGGGGGAGGCGGGAGTGGTGCCGCCCCCAGCCGGCTACCTGCGGGGCGCGCGGGAGGCGTGCGACGCGGCCGGCGCGCTGCTGGTGCTCGACGAGATCCAGAGCGGGATCGGGCGCACCGGTGCCTGGTTCGCCTGCCAGGCCGCGGGCGTCGTGCCGGACGTGCTCACGCTCGCGAAGGGGCTCGGCGGCGGGCTGCCTATCGGGGCGTGCATCGGGCTCGGCGCCGCGGGCACGGCGCTGCACAGGGGAGACCACGGCAGCACGTTCGGCGGGAACCCGGTCGCGTGCGCGGCTGCGCTCGCCGTGCTCGACACCATCGAGCGCGAGGGCCTGCTTGCCCGCGTAGCGGCGGTCGGGCGGATGCTGGCGGACGGCATCGCCGGAACCGTTCATCCGCTGCTCGGCGGGGTCCGGGGCGAGGGCCTGTGGCTCGCCGCGGTGCTGACCCGGCCCGCCGCCGGCGCGGTGGAGGCGGCCTGCCGGGATGCGGGCTTCCTGGCCAACGCCGTGCAGCCGGACGCCATCCGGCTGGCGCCGCCGCTCATCCTCAGCGACGGCGAGGCGGCCGCGTTCCTCGACGCGCTCCCGGGCATCCTGGAGCGGGCGGCGGCCACGGCCGAGGCCCCGGCTGGCCAGCAGGCTCCGGCGGGGGAGCGGGTCCCGTGACGGCGGTGAGCCCGGCGACCAAGGCCGCGCGCCACGAGCAGATCGCCTGGATCCTGGAACACCTGCAGGTCCGCTCGCAGGAGGAACTGGCCGCGCTGCTCGCCGAGCGCGGCGTCCGGGTCGCGCAGGCCACGCTGTCGCGTGACCTGGAGGAGATGGGCGCGGTCCGGCTGAGGGGACCGGGTGGCGCGCTGTTCTACGCGCTGCCGGCCGGTCCCGGCAGCCCCGGCGCGCGTCCCGGCGGGGTCGGCGCCGCGGAGGCGGAGGGCGCCTTCACCGGGACCCTGCCGCGGGTCGCCGCCGAACTACTGGTCAGCGCCGAGGCCAGCGCGAACCTGGTCGTGCTGCGCACTCCGGCCGGCGGCGCGCAACTGCTCGCCTCCGCTCTCGACCACGCCGGGTGGCCCGCCATCCTCGGCACGGTCGCGGGGGACGACACGGTCCTGGTGATCACCCGGGATCCCGCTGGCGGGGCCGGCGTGGCCGCGGCGCTGCTGCGGCAGGCGGAACGGAAGGGCGCCGAAGAGCGACGAGCCTAGGCCGGGCAGGGGGCCCGGCCGACCGAGGGGACGCCGGCCTGACCGGCCGGCCAGGGCCCGGATACGCCGGGCCATCGGGGGGCTCGCTCCCGGGCTAACACAGACACTGATACGACACCGAAGGAATGTGACATGACCAAGCGTGTGGTACTTGCATACTCGGGTGGCCTGGACACCTCGGTCGCCATCGGCTGGATCGCCGAGGAGACCGGAGCCGAGGTCATCGCGGTCGCGATGGACGTGGGCCAGGGCGGCGAGGACCTGAACACCATCCGCCAGCGGGCCCTGGCCTGCGGCGCGGCCGACGCCGAAGTCGTGGACGCGCGGGAGGAGTTCGCCACCGGCTACTGCCTGCCCGCGATCAAGGCGAACGCCCTCTACATGAACCGCTACCCGCTGGTCTCCGCGCTGTCCCGGCCGCTGATCGTGAAGCACCTGGCCCGGGTGGCACGGGAGCGAGGTGCCGACACGGTCGCCCATGGCTGCACCGGAAAGGGCAACGACCAGGTCAGGTTCGAGGTGGGCCTGGCCAGCCTGGCTCCCGAGGTGAAGGTGCTCGCGCCGGTCAGGGACTCCGGCATGACCAGGGACAAGGCGATCGCGTTCGCCGAGGAGAAGGGGCTCCCGATCGACGTGACGCACCGGTCGCCCTACTCCATCGACCAGAACCTCTGGGGCCGTAGCTGCGAGACCGGCCACCTGGAGGACATCTGGGAGGCCCCGCACGACGACGTCTGGAGCTACACCCAGGACCCGGCCACCCCGCGGGAGCCCGACGAGCTGGTGCTCAGTTTCGCCGACGGCATCCCGGTCGCGATCGACGGGCGGGCACTCTCGCCGCTTGAGCTGATCACCGAGCTGAACACCAGGGCTGGGGCGCAGGGTGTGGGCCGGGTGGACATGGTCGAGGACCGGCTGGTCGGGATCAAGAGCCGGGAGATCTACGAGGCGCCGGGCGCCGTCGCGCTCATCGCCGCGCACTCCGAGCTGGAGAGCGTGTGCATGGAGCTGGACCTGGCCCGGTTCAAGCGGGCGGCGGAGCAGCGGTGGACCGAGCTTGTCTACGACGGGCTTTGGTACTCCCCGCTCAAGTCCGCGCTTGACGCGTTCCTGAACCAGGCGGCCAGGCACGTGACTGGCGACATCCGGCTGCGGTTGCACGGCGGCCAGGCCGTGGTCACCGGCCGGCGCAGCCCGGTCTCGCTCTATGACTTCGGGCTGGCCACCTACGACACCGGCGACACGTTCGACCAGGGCCTGGCCAAGGGGTTCGTGGAGCTGTGGGGCCTGCCGAGCAAGACCGCCGCGCTGCGGGAGCAGCGCGCGGCCGGCTGAGCCGCGCTGGCCCGGCAGCCCGCGGGAACCTGGGTGGTGTACCCGGACACGTAGTTAGCGTGAAGATGGCTGCCGTGAACGGCGGACCCGGTGATGCCGCACTGTGATCCCGGGCCGCACACGGGATCATGACGCGTTCGGCCAGCTCTTCGACCGCCACGCGGGCGACCGGCCCCGGAACGGTCACGGCCACCGGGGACTGACTTCAGGCGCCACGGCCTGCCCGGGCAGGTGCCCGGTGCGGTCCGGGGTGTGGGCAGGTGCGAGCGTGGAGCATCATGGAACGTCCCCCTAGCGGTCGGCGGTCCTGTGCGGGACCGCTTTACAGGAACAGGGGTGGAAGGGAACAGGTGTCAGATTCCGAGCGCATGCCGACCCGGCTGTGGGGCGGGCGGTTCGAGTCCGGGCCCGCCGAAGCGCTGGCGAGGCTGTCGGTCAGTGTCCAGTTCGACTGGCGGCTGGCGCCCTACGACCTGCTCGCTTCCCGGGCGCACGCGCGCGTGCTGCACCGCGCCGGGCTGCTGTCCGACGACGAACTGACCCGCCTGCTCGCCGCGCTCGACGGGCTCACCACCGCGTGCCGTAACGGCAGCTTCCGGCCGTCGGCCGCGGACGAGGACGTGCACACCGCCCTGGAGCGCGGGCTGCTCGAGCGGGTCGGCGCGCTCGGCGGCAAGCTGCGGGCCGGCCGCAGCCGCAACGACCAGGTCGCCACCGACCTGCGCATGTACCTGCGGGACCACGCCAGGCTC
>Ga0070713_100001943_pt1 | contig 13345 bp, 13 predicted proteins | sample LARL82metaG_FD_65465 | JGI IMG/M metagenome (GOLD analysis project Ga0070713, IMG submission 65465) | Corn, switchgrass and miscanthus rhizosphere microbial communities from Kellogg Biological Station, Michigan, USA - LAR L8-2 metaG | ecosystem: Host-associated > Plants > Roots > Rhizosphere ... | reverse complement strand
GCGCGCTTCCTGCTGCACGCGCTCGACCAGGCTGCGGCCACCGCGCGGTACGATGACATCGAGGTACTCGCTCATGCCGGCGAGCATGTAGCCGACTGCGGCCCGATCGGCGGTCGGCACCAGCTGAATGCAGGTGGGCGGCAGATCTGCGGCGCTCAAACCGCTCGCGAGCGCCTCGTGCAGCGCACGGCTCGAGTGCTGACTTTCTGAGCCACCGCGCAGGATGCAGGCGTTGCCGGATTTCAGACATAGCGCCCCGGCATCTGCGGTGACGTTGGGCCGGCTCTCGTAGATGATGCCGATGACCCCAAGCGGTACTGTTAGCCGCTGAATGCGCAGGCCGTTTGGCCGCTCCCACTCGGCAGCGATGCGGCCGACAGGATCGGGAAGCTCGATCACCGCATCCACAGCTGCCGCGATCGCTGCGACGCGCCCTGCATCGAGGCGCAGCCGCTCGAGGCGCGGGCCACTCAGGTGCCGCGCACGCGCCGCGGACATATCACGATCGTTGGCGGCGAGGATAGCAGCCGTTCGCGCGCGTATCGCCGCCGCGGCCGCCGCCAGCGCGGCATTCTTCTGTGTGCTCGGGGCGAGCGCCAGCACCTGCGCGGCCGCGAGCGCGCTGCGACCGAGTCCTTCCATCAGCTCACCGATGCCTGCCGCGTCCATCGGTTTCAGCGAGCCGGCTGTGGGGCGGCCGTCACCGCTGCGCCGGCGGGCTCGTGGCGCAACAGCACGAGGTCGTCCCGGTGGATCATCTCGTCACGGCCGCGGAAGCCGAGGATTTCGGCGATTTCCGAAGTCTTGCGGCCCAGGATGCGCGCAGCATCACTGTCGGAATAGGCGATGATGCCGCGCGCGACCTCGACACCATCGGCGGCGAGTACGCTCACCGTATCGCCGCGGTCGAATCGTCCGCGCGCACCCGTAACGCCTGCGGGCAGCAGGCTACTGCCTTCGAGCAATGCCCGCAGCGCGCCGGCATCGATGGTGATGGCGCCCGCGGGACGCAACGTGCCGGCGATCCACTGCTTGCGGGCAGCGGCGGGAGTCGCCGTGGGAACGAACCAGGTGCATTCGGCGCCCTCCTCTATGCGGCGCAGCGCATGGCGCGGTGCGCCCGCGGCGATGCACATGTGACAGCCGGCCGCGAGCGCGATGCGGGCCGCAGCGATCTTGGCGGCCATCCCGCCGGAGCCGAGCCGGGACGCGGCGCGACCGGCCATGGCTTCGATATCAGGAGTGATCTGCCGGACCTCGCGGATGAAGCGCGCGCTCGGATCGCGATTGGGATCCGTACTGAAGAGTCCCGCGACATCCGATAACAGCACGAGGCAATCGGCGCCTGTCATCTGTGCGACACGCGCTGCCAGGCGATCGTTGTCGCCGTAGCGGATCTCGGCGGTCGCCACCGTATCGTTCTCGTTGATGACCGGAAGCGCACCGAGCTCCAGCAGTGACTCGAGCGTTGCACGCGCGTTGAGATAACGTCGGCGGCGCTCGCTGTCCTCGAGGGTCAGCAGCACCTGCGCCACGGTCACGTCATTGCTCTCGAGCAACTCCTTGTAGGCATGCGCGAGACGGATCTGCCCGACCGCCGCCGCCGCCTGGCTTTCCTCCAGCCGCAGCGTTCCGTGCTTGAGGCCGAGGCGCCGGCGGCCGAGAGCGATGGCCCCGGATGACACCAGAATGACACGCTGCCCGCGCTTGCGCAGACGCAACAGATCCTCGACCAGGGTCTCGAGCCAGGCGCGATTGACACGGGCGCTCTCCGCGTCCACGAGCAGCGCAGAGCCTACCTTCACGACGACGCGCCGCGCCTGTGCAAGTGGCGCCGCTGAAACACTGAATTCCTCGCCCATGAAGGAAAACTATACGCATCCGGCCCGCGTTGCCCAACCCGACGTCACCCCCTACACTGTCGGCGGCGAAAATGAACACAGGGTGGTTTTCGCGGTGAGCAGAGATTACGAGCCAGTGCCTGGTCAGTGGTACGAGAACGTCGAAGAAGAAGAATCCTTCCGCGTACTGCGGGTGGATGAGGACTCCGAGCGTCTGGAGATCGAGTATCTCGACGGCGACATCGAGGAGCTCGACCTCGAGACGTGGCGCGAGATGGATCTCGAGCGGATCGAGGAGCCGGAAGGCTGGTCCGAGTCCGACGACGAGGAAGCCGAGGACGACGAGGACTGGGACGAGGATGAGGAAGAGGACGAAGACGACGACGACTGGGACGAGGACGAGGACGAGGTCGACGACGAGCGGGATGAGTATTGACCGCAGCGGGCGTCGATAGCTGGTATCACGAGAAGGAGTCCGCCTGGCTCTACCGGCAGGTGGCGGCTGCCGAGGCGGACCCGCTCAAAAGCGCGCTGTTTCTGAAGCTGGCGGCGGCTGCCGAGGAGCAGGCGGCCAAGTGGCAGCTTGCCACGCAGCGCCACGCCGCTGGCCCCCGACCACCGCGGCTATTCACGCCATCGCTGCGGGCGCGCATCGTCGCGCGCCTGCTAGCACGCTTCGATCCGCGGTCACTGCGTCCGGTACTGGCCGCCATGAAACTGCGCGGGCTGTCGATCTACAGCGCGCCGCTGGCGGTGGCGGGCCATGCGATGCCGACCTCGCTCGCGCAGGTCGGTGCGCGCCACCGCAGCGCACTCGGGGGAAGCCTGCGGGCCGTGGTGTTCGGAGTAAACGATGGCCTGATCTCCAATGTGAGCCTGGTGCTCGGTGTCGCGGGCGCTGGCGCCGGCAATGGCTACGTGCTCACCGCCGGTATCGCCGGGCTGCTGGCCGGGGCGCTCTCCATGGCCGCGGGCGAGTACGTCTCGGTACGCTCGCAACGTGAGATGTACGAGTACCAGATTGCGCTCGAGCAGGAGGAGCTCAGCGAATACCCTGAGGAAGAAGCCGAAGAGCTGGCGCTCATTTACCAGGCGCGGGGCATGGAGCTCGAGCAGGCGCGCGAGGTGAGCCGGACGCTGCTCGCGAGTCCCCAGGCGGCGCTCGATGTGTTGGCGCGCGAGGAGCTCGGACTGAATCCCGATGACCTCGGCTCGCCCTGGCAGGCGGCGGCATCCTCTTTCGTCGCCTTCGCGCTCGGCGCCACCGTGCCGCTGCTGCCGTTCCTCGGACGCCTCGAGGCTCCGCAGGCGGTGATCGCGGCGGTGGTGATCACGCTGCTCGCGCTGTTTGCCGTCGGGCTGGGGCTGTCACTTTTCACCGGTCGTGATGCCGTGCGCGGCGCTTTGCGCATGGTGCTGATTGGCGGCGGAGCCGGCGCGGTGTCCTATGCGGTGGGGCACGTCGTGGGGGTGGCGCTCGGCTGAGGGGCCCTTTCGGCGCCAGCGCGGCCGGAGACTTGAAAATTCCGCCCCGGACCCCACGCTGGCGGGCGTACCCCCTGTAACGGTAGAGTGCCGTCGGCGAGTATCCCGCATCCTCCTCTCAACGCAGGCTTTCCGTCATGAAACGCATCGTGTTGTTCATCGCCACCAATGTCGCGGTACTGCTGGTCCTGACGGCCGTGGCGCGTCTGCTGGGACTGGACACCTGGCTCGCCGAGCGCGGCGAGAGCTTCGAGGGCATCCTGGTGTGGGCCGCGCTGTTCGGTTTTGGCGGCGCATTCATCTCGCTCGCCCTGTCGAAGATGCAGGCCAAGATGTTCATGGGCGTGCAGGTGATCGGCGACTCGGCCGACCCGACCGCGCAGTGGCTGGTGTCGGTCGTCGAGCGTTACGCACGCAGCCTCGGATTGGGCATGCCGGAAGTGGGGATATTCGATTCCCCGGCGCCGAACGCCTTCGCCACTGGTGCGAGCCGTAACTCCGCACTCGTGGCGGTAAGCACTGGACTACTGCAGCGCATGAACCGCACCGAAATCGAGGCGGTGATCGGCCACGAGATGACCCACGTCGCGAACGGCGACATGGTGACACTCACCCTGATCCAGGGAGTCGTCAACACCTTCGTGCTTTTCCTCGCGCGCGTGGTCGGCAACATCATCGACCGGGCGGTGTTCCGCTCGGAGGACGGCCGCGGCATCGCTTCGGTGCTCACCTTCTACGTGCTGCAGATCGTATTTGGACTGCTCGCGACGCCCATCGTCATGTGGTTTTCGCGCCAGCGCGAATTCCGCGCCGATCGCGGCGGCGCGCAGCTCGCCGGCACCGGCAGCATGATCGCCGCGCTGGAGGACCTCAAACGCGGCAGCGAGCCGCTGCCCGCGCAGCAGTTTCAGGCTTTCGGCATCGCCGATGGCGGCATTCGCGGCGGTCTGGCGCGGCTGTTCATGAGCCATCCGCCGCTCGATGAGCGCATCGCGGCGCTGCGCTCGCTCGGCACACATTGACGCCGGAGAGCGGCGCTCTGCGCGAGCGGCTGCGCGCTCTGCTCGGCGCAGATGCACTGTTGAGCGAGCCGCAGGACTGCGCACCGTTTCTCGTCGATCACCTCGGCCGCTGCCGCGGAAGTGCACTCGCCGTGGCACAGCCGCGCTCCGTGCTGCAAGTGGCGCAGCTCCTCGAATTCTGCGAGGCCGAGCGCATTGGTGTGGTGCCGCACGGTGGCAATACCAGCTACTGCGGAGGCGCCATTCCCGATGATTCCGGTCGCGAGCTGGTGCTCTCGCTGCGGCGGCTCAACCGCATCCGCAGCGTCGATCCGGAGAATTACTCGCTCGTCGCCGAGGCCGGCTGCATCCTCGCCCAGGTGCAGGCCGCGGCGGAGGCGGCCGGCCGCTTCTTCCCACTGAGCATCGGCTCGCAGGGCAGCTGTCAGATCGGCGGCAATCTCTCCACCAACGCGGGCGGCGTCAACGTGCTGCGCTACGGCATGACGCGCGACCTCGTGCTCGGTCTCGAGGTGGTACTCGCCGGCGGCCGCGTGCTCGATGGACTGACGACGCTGCGCAAGGACAACACCGGATACGACATCAAGTCGCTGTTCCTTGGCGCCGAGGGCACACTCGGAGTCATCACCGCCGCAAGCTTCAAACTCTTTCCCGAGATCCGCATGCGCGCCACGGCGCTCGCGGCCATCCCCGAGGTGCGTGCTGCGGTGACGCTGCTCGGTGAGCTGCGGGCCGCAAGTGGCGACCGCGTCAACTCCTTCGAGCTCATACCGCGCGCTGGCATCGAGCTCACCAGCCGCCACATACCCGGGGCGAGTGATCCGCTAGACGCCCCCTATCCCTGGTATGTGCTGTGCGAGCTGTCCTCATCGCGCGCGGCGGAGCCGCTCGATGCGCTGTTGGAGGAGGCGCTCGGTGCGGCCCTCGCCCGCGGCATCGTCCTCGATGCGACGCTGGTGCAGAGCGAGCGCGAGCGCACTGCGCTGTGGAAGTTGCGCGAGAGTATCCCCGAGGCACAGCGGCACGAAGGCGCAAGCCTCAAGCACGACATCTCGCTGCCGGTCGCCACGCTGCCGGATTTCGTGGCGCGAGCCGCGGTCTGGGTCGCCACGCACGTCCCCGAAGGGCGGCTGGTGGCCTACGGTCACGTCGGCGATGGCAACCTGCACTTCAATATCAGTCAGCTTCCGGGCGCCGATCGCGAGCGATTCCTGGCACGCGCCGCGGAGATCCGCCGCGCGATACACGACATGGTGCGGGACGCTGGCGGCAGCTTCAGCGCCGAGCACGGAGTCGGACGCACCAAGGTGGCAGAGCTCGAGCGCTACGCCCCGCAGGTGGAGCTCGAACTGATGCGCGCGGTGAAGCGTGCCTTCGATCCCCACGGCATCATGAATCCCGGCAAAGTGCTGCGCCAGTCATGAGGCCAGCACCGGTGCCTCGCCCGGCCGTGCTCGGTGTGCTGCTGCTGCTCGCCGGCTGCGGCGCGCACGATGCAGGTCACGGTAGCGCGGCGGTAGCGCCAGCGCGCCCAGCTGCCCCAGGTCCCGCTCCCGAGGCGCGGCTCGGTGAAGGTCCACGCATCACGCTGTCACCGGACAATGTGCACATCGAGTACCACCTCTACGGAGGCGGAGATCCGGCGGTGCTGCTGGTACATGGCTGGGCGTGCGATGAGAACTACTGGCACGCGCAACTCGACGCCCTCAAATCACACTACACCGTGGTACCGCTCAACCTTGCCGGGCACGGAGCCTCCGGCGCCAACCGCAACGACTGGTCGATCGCCAATTACGCGCAGGACGTCGCGGCAGTGGCCCGGCAGCTGCCCAACCGCCAGTTGGTGCTGGTCGGGCACTCGATGGGTGCGGCGGTGGTGCTTGCAGCGGCCCCGCTCGTCGGCGAGCGGGTCATCGGCGTAGTAGCCGTCGAGGCGCTGCGCTCGGTAGGGCAGCCGCCGCTCGCAGCGCGCGACATCGAGCGGCGTGTGGCGCCGTTCGAGGCCGACTTCGTCGGTGCGACGCGCAAGCTCGTGAGCTCCTCGCTGTTCGAACGTGGCGCCGATCCGGTGTTGGTACAGAAGGTGGCGTATAACATGTCGCTGCGCCCGCCTGCGGTGGCGGTGCCGAGTTTACGCTCGCTGCTGTCGATGGATCTCGCCGGGTTGCTCCCGTCCATCCACGTGCCGGTGTACGCGATAAACTCCGATTTGCTGCCTACTGATGCGGCGCGCATTCGCCGCTCATTGCCGGATTTCCATCTCGATGTGCTCGATCACACCGGCCACTTCCTCATGCTGGAAGACCCCGCACGCTTCAACGCGCGGCTGCTGCAGGACCTCGCGGCCATCACGCAACGTGCCGCTCACTGAGTGAGCTCATCGGAATCGGGCGCCATCGAGCCGCAGCGCACCTCGAGCCAATCGAGCCCGAGGGAGATCTGCTGCTCATCCATCTGCGCCCAGGCGGTGGCGAGCGGGCTGTCGGCGCCCTGCTCCTGCAGCAGGAGCAGCAGCGCATCCCGATCGACGGCAAAGGGCCAGTCACGACCGTGGAGAGTCAGCTCAAAGGTGCGGCCGTCGGGAGTGACGAAGCGCCCGTGACCACCGGCTTCGTACAGGTCGAGCGTCGCGAACGGGCGTAAGTCGCGCGCCTTACCGCTCGATGACCAGGCGATGCGGCAGGCATAGAGGCGTGCTTCGTTCGGCTCGAAACGGTTGAAGCCGATCACCTCCTGCTGCAGCTCACCATCGCTCTGCCGCAACAGCCGGCGGCGATACCAGTACAGCTCCTCACCGATCACCAGCTGGTAGTCGAGGTAACGCGAGCTGCCGGAAGCTGCGTCAACACAGTGCCGCCCGACGGTGCCGCCGCGGAACTGGTCGCCGGCGCGCGTGAGGAGCAGATCGCATCCCACGGAAGCCGTGATGTCCCGCTGGGTGAGGGCAGCGACCAGCGGCGGGCGGTTGTTGAGATGCGTCCAGCGCGTCGGGTCCGCGAAGGTGTAGAGATGCACCCGCACCGCATGCGGCGTGTCGGGGGCGGGCTCGAGCTGCAGCAGCAGCTGCCGGCGCGGCTGTTGCGGATCGTCCTCTATGAACTCCTCGAGATAGAGCACCTGCGTGCCGAGCCACGCGACGTTCACCGGTGCGACGACGGTACGCACGCGGCGCTCGCTCGTCTCGGGCCACAGGGCGGCGTCGCGATCGACATTCATCACCACCTGTTCACTCGAGTCGCGCACTCTCGACCATGCGTGCTCGAGCGCCATGACATCGCCCTCGGCCGCGCCGGCGGCCGCGATCATCAATGCAGCAGGAAGCGCAAGCATCTGCCCCTCAGCCCCGCGCCGTCTCCTTCAGGAGTCGACCTTGCTGCGCACCAACCCCTCCTGAGCGGCACTCGCGACCAGCCGGCCGTCGCGGGCGAACACGCTGGCACGTGCAAAGCCGCGCGCGCCCGAAGCGCTCGGACTATCCATCGCGTATAGCAGCCACTCATCGACGCGCAGCGTGCGATGAAACCACATGGCGTGGTCGATGCTCGCCATCACCAGTGTCGCTCGCAGGAACGAGGTGCCGTGCGGCAGAGTGGCGGTGTCAAGCAAAAAGAAATCCGACACGTAGGCGAGCAGCCGCCGGTGCAGCATCTCATCATCGGGCAGCGACCCGACCGCGCGAAACCAGATCTCGCGCGCCGGTGCCTCGCGTCGCGGCCGCAGGTAGTCGATCGGCCGCACCATGCGAAATTCGAACGGCCGCGGCTGCTGGAAGAAGCGCCGTACGCGCTCGGGCAGCTGCGCCAATACCTCTACGGGCGGGCTGTCGGAAGCCGGCAAGCTCTCGGGCGCTGGCACTTCGGGCATGGCGATCTGATGATCGAAACCCGCTTCTGCCGCCTGGAAAGAGGCGGCCATGGTGAAGATCTGCTGGCCGTGCTGAATGGCGACCACACGGCGATTGGAGAAGCTGTGCCCATCGAGGCTGCGGTCGACCTCGTAAACGATTGGCGCGTTGTAGTCGCCGCGCCGCAGAAAATAGGCGTGCAGCGAGTGCACCACGCGCGCCTCCACCGTGGCGGCTGCGGCCGACAATGCCTGGCCGAGCACCTGGCCGCCGAACACCTGCGGACTGCCGATGTCGCGGCTCGCGCCGCGGAACAGGTTGAGTTCGAGCCGCTCGAGCTCGAGCAGCTGCAGCAGGTCCTCGAGGCGCTGATCCATGGGCAAGGGCTTCAGCCGAACTTGAAGGTGCCGCGCATCAGAGCGTTGTGACCTGGGAAGCTGCAGAGGTAGCGGTAGTCCCCACCGGGCTTCAGTCCGGAAGTCGCGAACGTGACGCTGGTGCTCTGACCGCCGCCGATGGTCTTGGTGTGGGCGATCACCCGCTTGTCATCGGGCTGGACATAGTCGTTGGCAAGTCCCGCCCCCATGCCGGCACTCGCGACGGCGTTGAAGTCCGCCGCATTCACCAGCACCCAGTTGTGGCCCATTGCCTCACGCGGCAGCTTGCCGGAGTGGTGCAGCGTCACGGTCACCTGCGTGCAACTCGCGGGAACGCTGAGCGTCTGCTTGTCGTACTGCATCTGATCGTTGCCGGTGATCTCGAGCTGGCACGCATCCGCGGCGCGCGCGAAACGCGGCACAGCGAGCGCCGCGAGCAGCACCAGAGCAACGGCAACATTACGCATGACGGTCATGGTGGCCTTCCTCCTGCAGATCTGGCCGGTCAATCGGGTACTCCCAGGCGTTGGTGCATGATCGGGCTGGTGGTGGTGTACTGCAGAAACTGTTTTTTCTGTGGATAGAGATGATGCTGAATGGCAAATGCCGCCAGCGCGGCTTCGTGGAACCCCGAGAGGATGAGCTTTTTCTTGCCCGGGTAGGTGTTGATGTCCCCGACCGCGAATACACCCGCAATGCTGGTCTGAAATTTCTCGGGGTCCACCTTGAGCGCCTTCTTCTCCAACGCCAGTCCCCATTCCGCGATCGGTCCGAGTTTCGGATGCAGGCCGAAGAACACCAGCAGCTGCTCTGCAGAAAGCGCCGTCACGGTCCCATCGGGGCTGCGGATGTTGATTCCGCGCAGCGCTGCATCCGCCACGATCAGCGAGTGCGGCAGCGCCTCGAAGCAGCGCATCCGCCCGGCTGCCACCTGCTCGCGCATGCGCGCCACTGAGGCCGGTGCGGCACGGAACTCACTGCGCCGATGTACCAGTGTCAGGCTGGCGGAGCTCGCCAGCAGCTCGAGCGTCCAGTCGAGCGCCGAGTCGCCGCCACCGAAGATCACCAGGTGTTTGCCGGCGAGCTCGGCGGCATTACGCACGCGGTACAGGATGGCGCCGCCCTCGTAGGCCTCCGCACCTTCAACGCCGATGCGGCGCGGTTGGAATGAGCCGAGCCCGGCAGCGATCACCACCGCGCCGGCGTCGAACCTGACACCGCCCGCGGTCGCCAGATGAAAGCGTCCGTCCTCGCGCCGCGCGAACTCCACTACCTCGTGCCCCAGATGCAGCGACGCTTTGAAGGGCTTGATCTGCTGCAGCAACCGGTCGACCAGCTCCTGGGCGCCGCACACCGGTAAGCCGGGAATGTCGTAGATGGGCTTATCGGGGTAGAGCTCGGCGCACTGCCCACCGGGATGGCGCAGCGAGTCGACCACATGGGCGCCGATGCCGAGCAGGCCCAGTTCGAATACCTGGAACAAACCGCACGGACCTGCACCGATGATGACAACTTCGGTGGTGATCGGCGGCGAAGTGGACGCAGTGACGGCGCTGTGGCTCAAGGCATGACTTTCACGGACTTACGGCGGCATCGCATTGTAGAGGGTCCGCGCCGGTAGCGCTCGGGCGCCGCCGCAAGCCGTGCAGCTGCACCGCGCGCATGCGACCATATAGTATGCAACGGCCGCAGATCGCGGGCTGAGGAGCGGATGATCACACTCAACCTCAACGGCAGGAACACGACGCTCGATGTCGAGGGCGATATGCCGCTCCTGTGGGTGCTGCGGGATATCCTCGGACTCACCGGCACGAAATACGGCTGTGGCATGGCGCTATGCGGTGCCTGTACCGTGCACCTGGAGGGCGCGCCGGTGCGCTCGTGCGTGACGCCGGTGAGCGCGGCGAGCGGCAAGCGCATCACCACCATCGAAGGCCTTTCGCCCGACAACAGCCACCCGGTGCAACGCGCCTGGATCGAGCTCGATGTACCGCAGTGCGGCTACTGCCAGTCCGGACAGATCATGTCCGCGGTCGCACTGCTTACGCAGACCCCGCAGCCGAGCGATGCCGACATCGATGCCGCCATGGCCGGCAATATCTGCCGCTGCGGCACATATCAGCGCATCCGCGCTGCCATTCACCGCGCCGCGGCCCTCAAGGCCGGCGGTTGACGCGCGCTGCGCGCGCCATTACCCGGAGGACACCTACTTGCCATCCAACACGGAACTACACGCGCGGCGACAGCAGGCCGTGCCACGCGGAATCACCAACTCGCTCGCGGTCTATGCCGAGCGCGCCGCCAATGCCGAGCTGTGGGACGTCGAAGGGCGCCGCTATATCGACTTCGCCAGCGGTATCTCGGTACTCAACACCGGTCATGTGCACCCGAAGGTACGTGCGGCCATTGGGCGGCAGCTGGAGAAGCTGACACATACCTGCTTCCAGGTGACACCGTACGAGAGTTACATCGCACTCGCCGAGGCGCTCAACACCCTCGCGCCGGGCAGCGGCCCGAAGAAGACGATCTTCCTCACTACCGGTGCGGAGGCGGTGGAAAATGCCATCAAGATCGCGCGCTTTCATACGCGCCGCTCTGCCGTCATTGCGTTTTCCGGCGGCTTCCACGGGCGCACGCTCGCCTGCATCAGTCTCACCGGCAAGGTTCAGCCGTACAAGGCGGGCTTCGGGCCCATGCTGCCGGAGGTCTATCACCTGCCGTACCCCATGCCGTATCACGGGGTCACGGTCGAGCACGCGCTCGAAGCGCTCGAGCAACTGTTCAAGGCGGACGTGGATCCGGCACGCGTCGCCGCCATCATCATCGAGCCGGTGCTCGGTGAAGGCGGCTTCTACGCGGCACCGGCGGAGCTGCTGCGACGTCTGCGCGGCGTCTGTGACGCTCACGGCATCGTGTTGATCGTCGATGAGATCCAGTCGGGGTTCGGCCGCACCGGGCGGATGTTTGCCATCGAGCACAGCGGCGTGGAGCCCGACCTGATCACTATCGCCAAGAGTGTCGCCGGCGGGGTGCCATTGTCAGCGGTCATCGGCAAGGCCGAGATCATGGACGCTCCGGGACCTGGCGGGCTCGGCGGCACCTTCGCAGGGTCGCCGCTCGCATGCGCGGCCGGACTCGCCGTGCTCGAGGTGATGCGCGAGGAGCAACTGCTCACACGCGCGCAGGAGATCGGCCGCTTCATGAGTTCGCGCCTCAAGGGTCTCGCGGCCAGCTTTCCCTGCATCGGCGAGGTGCGCGCGCTCGGCGCGATGGTGGCGCTCGAGCTGGTGAAGAACGGCCGCGCGGATGCCCCGGACCCGGAGCTCACCCGCGCGCTGGTGCAGGCAGCGGGCCGCCACGGGCTCATCATCCTCTCCTGCGGGGTGTACGCGAATGTCATCCGCTTCCTCGCGCCGCTCACCATCCCCGATGCGCTGTTGAAGGAAGGGTTCCGTCTGTTCGAGGCCGCGCTCGGAGAGGTGGCCGGGAGCGCCATGAAGGTGAAGGCGACCGGTTGATTTCCCCCGGGGTCCCCGCAAAACCCCGCGTCTTGTCGACCGGCGAGGCTAGTCGTGTGCGGTGAGCGTGATTTCTTGGGGTGCCCTTAGGCGCGACCGGCGTTGGCGTCGGTCGGGGTATGAAAATACTCGCTCTCGGAGGCGAGCTGTCCGATCAGCCGGTTCAGCTCCGCCATGCGCCCTTGCGCCGTGCTGATCGGCATGCAGTCCTGACAGCGTGGATCACCGCAGGGCTGCCGGGAGTACAGCCAGTACTGAATCGCGCCAGCCAGCAATCCGTCGGCGATATCCCACAGATCGGCGTCCTTGTCCTTGTCCGCGATCCGGTTTCCCAGATCGACCGCCTTGGAAAATGCCGCATCAAACGTGTCCGCGAGCTCGCTCATGCGTTCGGCCGCCCCTCATCGATGAGCAGTAGTATAGGCCAAAGCGGCCGGCGTCCTACCCACCCCTCCCGGCGTGTGGGAACCCCGTAGCGGCCAGCGATTTCCGGCGTCTGCGTTCCATCTGCGACGCACTGCGCGGCCTCTCCCGCGCCAGCTGGCCAATCTGCCGCGCCGGCAGCCTCATCTTCCGCGCCGGCAGCCTGGCCGATATGCGATGCCCACCTCGGAAGGGCGACAAGCGACCGGCGATCATTTCACTCGGACCCGTGCCGGCCGCCCGAATGGGCTTATGTCGCATGCCCGATGCCATGGCTGAAACTGCCGCCCCGCCAAGCAGCGCCCCACCCGCGCCTGCACGCAGCGTCTGGTCCTGGGGATTCCGGCCCCGCTTAGGCATCGGCTGGCGGCTGATTCTTGGCCTGACGGCGGTCGCCGCCGTGCTGATTGCCGGTGAAGTACTGGCTACGCGCACCACGCGCGAAGCGCTCGATGCAGTGCGCAGCATGCAGAGCGAGCACGAGCCGCTCGCCAATGCCGCAAACCTCGTGCTCGAGAAGCTCGTCGCCTACGACCGTGCGGTGGGCGAGTACGTGCAGGCGCACAGCGCCGCGGACTTCAGCGCCATCAATGCCGCCGGTGCGGCGCTCGAGAGCGCGGTCGCGGCGTACTTCCGCAATGCGCCCGCTGCTTCGGTGCCATCGGCCGCCGCCGGGCTGCGCGCGCAGCTCACCCGACATATCTCGGTAGCGCGCCAGCTCGCCAGCCGCTCGGCGCAGCGTCTGCAATGGGTCGAGGAGCGTCAGGCGGCCCTGACACGCGTGTACGAGCGCATAGCGGCCGCCGGCGGCTCGGGACTTGCCATCAATGGAACG
>Ga0070713_100001941_pt1 | contig 13347 bp, 7 predicted proteins | sample LARL82metaG_FD_65465 | JGI IMG/M metagenome (GOLD analysis project Ga0070713, IMG submission 65465) | Corn, switchgrass and miscanthus rhizosphere microbial communities from Kellogg Biological Station, Michigan, USA - LAR L8-2 metaG | ecosystem: Host-associated > Plants > Roots > Rhizosphere ... | reverse complement strand
GTGCTTCCCCTCGACGTAGTCGTTCAGGTTGTCGAGCAGCGCGTAGTCGGGCGCGTAGTGCTTGTAGTCCGGAAGACGCGTTTCCAGCGCCGCGGCGAGCGCCGCATACGAGTGTTGCCAGTCCTTCGCGGCGTACGTTTTTTGGATTTCTTCGACGACGTCGTCGACGTCGTCAGCGGACGCCGACTTTTCGACGAACGCCGCGAGTGCCGCCGCGACGGCCGCGTTGTCGGGCTTCGCGCAGTCCTTCACGACGGGTGGCGCGGACGGCTTGTGCCCTGCGCTCAGCTCGTCGAGATACGGCTTCATCGAATCGCATGCGGACGCCGCGCGCGCGGATGCGAAGGCCAGCAGCAATACTGCAAACAAACGCAGCTTCATCTCGTCACCTCCAGCTCCTCGGCGAACTGCGCGCGCGCGGCGACGACGTCGCTCGGCAAGCGCGCCTCCACGGTCCCGCTGAGACGCCGGCCGCTGCCGCTGCGGCGGAGCCTCACCGCCAGGCGGAGCGTGTCGCCGGCGTCCGGGCGCAGCTCCAGCGGGAGCGCGCACAGCGTCGCGTTTCCTCGGGGGGCGCGGTCGGCGCCCCACAGCAGGTTCAGAAGAAACGCCTTGCCGGCACCGTCGCCGGCGAAGCGGAAATCAGCAGCGAAGTGGCAGCTCTCGCCGGGCGCCGGCAACTGCTCCGGCGCGAGGAGCTCGATGGCCTCGCCGCCGCCGCTGTCGAGACGCAAGGTACCGCCGCGCACGATCGCCAGGCGGCGCGCTGCGCCGCCGTGCAGCCATCGCATCGCCAGCGCGACGGCGCGCACGGCGTGATCGAGCACCGGCGCGTTCAGCGCGGCAGCCGCCCCGAAGGCCTTGCGCACGGCATCGAGCGCGAAGATCTCGCCGGCGAAAACGACCGGCTCCGCCTCCGCGCCGAGTGTCGCGAGTGGCGCGCGCAACCGCTCGCGGACGTCGGCCGCACGCGCGGCGATCCACGCGTCGTCGAGCACGCTCTGCAGCGCGCCGTGCGTCACGCGCGACGGCAGCGACTCCGGCGAGCCGGTCAACGACGAGAGCAGCGCGCGCTCGAACGCCGACGATGGCGGTATCTGCAACGCCGACGCTATCTGCTCGCTCCAGGCGCTCCAGCCGAGGCCCGGCACCGTCGCCGACGCGGTCGTGCGGAGCTCGCGCCGGTCTCCGGCATCGTCGATGACGACGCGGTGCAAATGGAGATCGTCGTCCGAGGCATCCAGCACGACGCATGCGGCCGGCGCCTGTTCGATCCATGCCATTGCCGCGGCGATCTCGCGGCGGACGATCGTCATCCGCCGGAAGCCGCGGCGCCGGAACAGCTTCTCCAGCACCGTGCACGCGGCGCGGCTGGCGTGCGCCGCCAGCACGACGACGGCGTCAGCGTCGCCGGGGGCGATGCCGCGTTCGGCGACAAAGGCGAACGTCGGATCGAGCAGCGCGTCGAGCAGCGCGAAGGCAACGGCCGGCGCGGCGGCGGCGCCTCGGTCGGCCAGCGCCGCCGGCGACGAGAGCACGTCGATCGGCGACGCCAGCGGCATCGCCTCCGCGGCCGCCTGCGGGTCCCACGGCCGCCGCAGGCCGATGCGCCGCGCGCGCTGGAAGAGGTTCCGCGGCGTGGCCTTGCCGAGCATCTCCAGCGCTTCGTCCCAAACGAAGTCCGGATTCTCGGTGACGCGCGGGTCGAACAGCACGTCGCTCGATACGTGGCGCGTGGCCACGTGGCCGATCTCCTGGCTGCACGGTACGAGCTGTCCGTCGGGGGTGACGAGCAGCGCCGACAACACGCGGCCGCAATTCACGATCAGCTGCGGCCTCATCCCATCCAACTCTCTTCCTCGTGCAGCCGGGCCGGCTCGATCTTCACCGCGGCGCCGTTGGCGAAGACTTCGAGCGTCCGATTCGCGCCGACGGAGAACGTGACGTCGCAGCCGGAGCGGCCGGCCGTGTCGATGGAGATCTGTCCGATGAGACTGACGCGCGGGTTGCCGACGATGGCCTTGGAGACGCCGGTGTTCTGGTAGAACTTGATGTTCAGGTACCCGCTCGGCGGCACCATGTCGGACGGGTACGGCTTCGTGCGCGCGACCGGGTAGCTCTCGCCGCGGCGGATGACCTCATCGAACTCCGGCTCGATTGGATTCGTGAAGGTCTCGACGCCGTAGCTGTGTGGCAGCTTGCGGCCTTCGCTCAGAAACACGATCCGCGCTTCGCGGGCGATGAGGCGGTCGCGCATCGAGCCGTAAAGCGCGGCGCCCTTCGCCACGCAGACCTTCAGATGCTGTTCCTCGAGGAGATCGCGCTCGTCGCCGAGGTTCGGGAAGAGCTCGCGGACGCAGCGGCGGATGTGCGGGAGGAGGCTCTGCCGGCCGGTGTGCAGGAGGTAGTCGACGTCGTCTGCCTCGATGCCCGCGAGGGCCAGCGACGACCGGATCAGTTCTCTGCTCTTCGCCAGCACCGACTGCAACAGGTTGTCGAGCACGGCCTCGGACAGCGGCTGGATCGTCACGTCGCCCGGCGCGAAGTGCACGCCGGTGCTCGTCACGCGCAGGATGAGGTGCGGAGGAATGTTGACCGGCAGCCGGCGGCCTTGGGCAGCGTCGATCTTCACCTGCTCGGCGAGGTCTTTCCACTGCGCCCGCGCGCGCAACACTTCCTGCCAGACGTCACCGCTCCACTCCTCGCGCTCGCGCCGTCGCTCCAGGTCGCGGAAATCGGCGCCGATCAGCGCCGTGTCGAACTCGAATTTCGCCGCCGGCAGCTCGTCGGCGCAGCGGCGGAGGAGCTCCTTCATCAGGATGATGTCGATGTGATCGCCGCCGATCGTGTTGTCTCCCATGTTGGCGAGAATCCGCAAACCGGTGCCGCCGCCGCGCAGTCTCGTGACGTTGGCGACGGAGACATCGAGCGTGCCGCCGCCGTAGTCGAAGACGAGCAGCGTCAGGCCGCAGTCGCGTGCGATCGCCTCCGTGATCGCGGCGGTATCACGCGTGCGGCGGAGGAAGTCGATGTAGTAGAGGACCGCGGCGGAGGGCTCGTCGAGGATGATCCCGGCGTTGACCAGCTCGCCGTCGTCGCGGTGTCTCTGCTCCACGCGCTGGGCCCGCTCCTCCTCGGTGTCGAGGCCGGCCTGACGGCACGCGTCGAGGACGTCGCGGATCTGGAGGTCATAGAAGTTCGCCGGGACGGTGATGATGGCGCGGCGGACGTCGTACTGCGCACCGTTGGTGGAGTCGAGGTGCAGCTTCTCCTCCGCAAGCTGCACGAGCCGCCGGATGATCCGCGAGGCGAGCTCCGCGGCCGAGTACGAACGGTCGAAGAACGTGCGGTCGCTCTCGTAGCCCATGACCCGCTTGATCGAGCGCACGGCGCGGTCGGGAGCGGTGTCGGCCTCGTTGCGCGCCGCCTGGCCGATTTTGTACGTGTCGGGATCATCGAAGACGAGGACGCTCGGGATCAGCTCCTTCCCCGACGCCTCGTCTTTCACCAGCTCGATGTCGCGCCGGCCGTTGCCCATCACCGCCACGACGGAATTGGTCGTGCCGAAGTCGATGCCGATGTAGTCCTGGTACTCGCGCGGTTTGACGACGGTGATCTCGACCGGAAGGACGAGCGGGGACTGCCCGTGCGGGTGGATGGTGACGGCGGCGCGATGTTTCCCCTCGCTCACCGCGCCGCGCCGCACGAGGATCTTGAAATCGAAGAAGCGGATGAACGTCGTCGGCGAGAGCGTCCGGCCGGCGGCGTCGCCGCGCAGCAGCGTGAACGCCGGCGCGCGCGCGATCACGTCGAGCCACGGCTGGTCGCTTTCGATCGACACGATCTCGACGTCGGTCGTGCCGCGGTTCTCGATGCGCAGTGTTGCCGCGTAATCGCGTTTGGCCACGGCGTTCGCAAAGCGGACGGCCGCAGGTTTGATGTCGAGGCGATAGCGGAACGTGCGCGCGCGCACTGGCACGTCGAGCGCGGCCGCGTAGTTGACGAACTCGATGTGCACCGCGCCGCTCTCGCCCTCGGCGGCGGCGTCTTCCTCGCGCGCGGCGTTCCAGACAATCGGGATCGACAGCTTCTCGCCGTAGCGCAACAGGCGTTCCGCGTAGTCGCCCTCGACGCACAGATGCGGCGATCCGTCGCTGCGCACGCCGCGCAGCCGCAGCGGCACGCTGCCGGAGTTCGTCAGTTCGATGGAGCGGCGCGCGCTCTCGCCTTCCTGCAGCTCGTCGAAGTCGACCGCAGGCGTGAGGAGCTTCGGCATCGGACCGGAGCGAACGTCGAGGCGGAATGTCCGCTGCTTCCGCGCGTCGCCGCCGACGACGCAGGCGTATTCGAGCGTTCGATGGAATCCCGGCGGCAGCAACGCGCCGTCGACCGTGGCGACGACCTGCGCCTCTCCTCCGGCCGGAATCGTGATCTCCGGTCCGGGCGTGAACGAGACGGCAGGCAGCGGCGCGTCCTTCGCCACGATGGCTAGCTGCATCGGATGCGCGCTGCCGTTGTGCACCGTGAACGGCTTCGCTGGCGCCAGCGTCGAGATCAGCGTGTGCGAGTCCGGCGTGAGGTCGAGCAGGAGGAGCAGGCTGCCGCAGAAGCTGCAGTACGTATCGTCCGCGGTGGTCTCCCACTGATGGCAGAAGCGGCACTCGGTGGTGGCGGCGGATCGGCTCATGTCACGCCTCGCACGATGAGCACGAAGACGATGAGCAGCAGGACCGCGACGGCGCAGATGACTTCGACGCGCGTGATGACCGCTCTCGGCTGCGGCGGCTTCTCGATGGGAATGGGAGGCGTGGGCGCGGGCAGCGACTTGCGCACGGTGGTGATCGACGACGCGTCCCGCTTCTCCGGTTGGAGGGGGACGGCTGGAGCATCGACGGTTGCGGAGAGCTGCAGCGCGATCGCGCGGTATTGCGGCCGCGGATCGTTCGTCTCGATCCGCACGGCACCTTCATGATGTCCCGCCGCCCGCGCCCACAGGTGGACGGTGAAGGGCGCGCGCCGCTCGAAGAACGGACCTGCCATCGGTCCATCGCGCCGTTGTCCGCCGACTTCGAACGCCAGCCACGGCGGAAGATCGGCGAAGCGGACGACGAGCGGCACGGAGCTGCTGTTGGCGACGGCGAGCCGGTAGGGCCGCACGCCGTTGCCGAGATCGAATGGGCGGGGGATCGGCGACCCGTTGAAGTCGAGGTGCGCGATCGGATACGCGCGGCGCGCGTTCATCCGCACCGGCAGTTCCTCGATCCGCGGCGTTCCCCCGTCGTTGACGAGAAGGCGAATGCAGCCATCGAAGCGCTTCTCCGCGTCGTGCACGGCGACAAGCTCCAGCGCCTCTCCGGCCGTTCCCGCGCCGACCGGCAACGCCTCTCCTTCCGCGCCGCGCCAGTGCACCGTCAGCCATCGCGGGCAGTCGCCGATGTAGACGTCGACCGGATGGGAGCCGCGGTTCAGGACGCGGACGAGGTGAGCGTCACGTCCCGGCGAGTCGACGGTGCCGAAGTCGACGGCGCAGCCGCCGTCGCGCGCGCGCACGGCGCTCCCCGCAAAGGCGAGCTGCGACGCCGGCACCGGCTCGAGCCAGGTGCGCGCCGGAGCGCTGAGCGCCCCGACGAAGTGGCGTTCCAGCGCAAGCATCGCCTCGCGGGAGAGGTTCATCGCGCCGCCGCTGCGGTTCCACGCTGCTGCACGCGCGCGACGATCGACAACACGTTCGTGCCGACGACCTGCGGGAATCGCCCCTTCTCCTCTTCGATGTACGCTTCGATGCCGTAGGTCCCCTGCGGCGCCTTTTTCGGCAGCGTGAGATCGACGGAGGACTCGATGACGCCGCCGCCCCGTGGGACGACGAATTCGTTCGGACCGGCGCCGAAGATGTAGTCGTCGCCGTACTTGATGCCGCGGAACAGCCGTACGCGAATGTTCTCGTTCGGATTCGGGCCGAGGACGAGGTAGCGGACGTAGAGCGTGGCCTTGTCGCCCGGCTTCGGATTCACCGGCGTGAACGAGACCTCGTCGATGCGCGCGACGTAGCCCTGGGCCTGGTCGTAGTTGGCCTGCCGCACGGCGACGTCGCGGCCGGCGAAAACGCGGTCCTGATGCTTGCCGAATGCGAAGCCCGCGGCGGCGCCGGCCACGCCGCCGGCCAGCGTGTTGCGCACGATGTCTTCGCGGCTGCCGCCGGTCACGGCCGTGACGCCGCCGCTCAACGCCGCGCCGAGCAGACCCCAGACGAGCGCGTTGCGCTGCGCGCGGTCATGCTCCATCACCCATTCCTTGATGTTTGCCGCCTTCTTCGTGCTCTTCTGCGGCGGGGCCGTGGCGCAGCTGGTGGCGAACAGCGTGACGATCAAAAGGGACGCAATCCTCTGCTTCATGAATCACTCCTCGCGTTCATTTCCTCGGCGGTGACGAGGATTTCCGGATCGAGTTGGTGGTGGGGCCGACCGTCGTGCTCGTCCAAACTTTCGTGAGGCCCTCTCGCGCCTGCTGCTGCAGACGCTGGATGCGCACGACCAATGGCGGCGGGATCGTCGGGTCCTTCAGACGCTTCTCGGCGATGCCCTTCGCCTCGGCGAACTGGCCTGCGCTGATCAGCGCTTCGAGATCGGCCGCGTGCGATTCCCAGAGCGCTTCCTGCTGATGGACGCGTTCCACATCGGCGATCCCGTTGCGCACGGCGTCCCGCAGACGCTGGACTTCGTTGAACTCCTGCCACAGCTCGCCGGCATGCGGTTGCACGCGCGACGCGACGTCGTCCAGGCGGTGCGTCGCCGACGTGAAGTCCTTGATCCGGATGTCGGCCTCGATGGCCGGGAACACTCCGTCGATTTCTTTGCGCAGCGCTTCGAGCTCCCGGCGCTGCCGCTCCGCGCGCTGCGCCTCCGTCTCCTGCGGCGGCGGCGGTGGCGGCGAAATGGGGATGCCTCCCGGATTGGGCTTCGTCGCAGGTGCTTGCGTGACCGTGATCTGCGGCAGCGGTGGGGGCTGATAGACGATGCTCGGACGGGTGACGCGCGGCGGCGGCAGAGTCGTGACGGGTTGCCGAAGCTGCAGCACGAGCGCGACGACGGCGCCGAGCCCGCACACGCCGATGAGCACCATGCGCCAGACGTAGGGCTTCGGGTCCGGCGGAGGAACCGGCGGGTCCGCCGGCTCATCGTGCTGCGCTTTCTCTGGCTCGTTTTCAGGCAAGTGCAGGAAACCGGCATCGCCGCCGCGCAAGGCGTCGCGGAAGTCAGCAGCCGAGCGAAAACGGTCCGCCGGATCGTGGCTCATCGCCTTCGCCAGCGCGGCGCAAACGCCCGGCGGCAACTCCGGCACGATGCTGCTCGGCTCGCGCGCGCCGAGCAGCCGCTCGTGGACCTGCGCCAGGTACTCCTTGGCGGTGAACGCGTCGCGGCCGGTCAGCATCCGGTAGAGCACGAGTGCGGCGCTGTAGATGTCGGAGCGGCGGTCGACGTCCTTCCCCTCCAACTGCTCGGGTGACATGTACGCGGGCGTTCCGAGCAGCGTCAGCGACGACGTCAGGCGCGGCATGCCGGAGAGGAGGGCGATGCCGAAGTCGATGACCTTCACGCGGTCGCCGCAGATCATCACGTTCGACGGCTTGAGATCGCGATGAACGATGCCGTTCGCGTGGATGAATTCGAGGGCGTCCAGCAGCTGGTAGAAGAGCGGAAGGGCGTCGCCGACGGCCATGCGTCCGTCGGGCAGCGCGGTCAGCGTCGCTTCGAGCGTCGCGCCGTCGAGGTATTCCATGACCAGGAACAACTCGCCGTCGTCGTCGTCCATCGTGTAGATCGTCACGATGTTGTCGTGCTTCAGGAGTCCGTGCGCCTTCGCTTCGCGGACGAGGCGCTCGCGGAGCTCGGAGGCGATCGGAAGATCGCGGCGGAAGGTCTTGATCGCGACTGGGCGGCCGAGGGCCTCGTCCCAGGCGCGGTAGACCACGCCCATGCCGCCAACGGCGATCGTTTCGTCGATCCGGTACGAGCCGATTTGCGTTCTCACGTCTTTTCTCGGACTTGTCGAGAAAGACACCGCTGCCGCGATTCGGTTGTTCGGCGGCGGCGGGCGCGGAAGGCGGCGAAGCCCGCCACCCCGATGGCCAACGGCAGCAGCAACCACGGCGAGGGCCGGCGCCGCGCGATGAAGAGCTCCGCGGGCTCGAAACGAACGTTGTACGCGGGCCGAAGGTGGGCGCGGTCGGCGCTCAGTTGCAGCCGGTACATGCCGGTGCGGCTCGCGCCGCGCAGCCAGCCGCGCAGCAGTCCTCCGCCGGCGTAGCGGAGATCGAGCGCGGCCTGCGCCGGCGAGCCGTCGCGCCAGACCGCGGCGCGAACGATCTCGGCCGGCGAGCCGGCGGCGACTTGGCGGAGGTCAATCGGTCCCCCGCCGCGGGACGCGCATTCGACGCGCGTCCGCACCGGCAGGCACATCGCCGCCGACGCGCTGACACGGCAGTCGACGCGCGTCGCCGCCGCGACCGAGAACCCCGACCAACGGTCGCGAAACACTTCGATCCGGCGGCCGCGCGCGTCGTCGGTCGTGATGCGGACGTCCGTCCAATAGCGCCCGGCGAGATCGCACTCGGCGTCGCGTGTGCTGCGGAAGCCGTTGCCGTCCGGCCACGGCTCCGTGCCGATCCGGTGCATCGAGCCATTCGGCCCGATCAGCATGAGGTCGGCCGACAGCGCATAGCCCGCGAGCTCGCGCAGCGGCTGTCCGTCGCTGTCGATGATGCGGTAGGCGAGCCTCACGCGATCGTATTGCCGCAGCGCATCGGCCGGCCTCGGCGCGACGAGCGTGCCGCGCGGAAAGAACTGCTGCGACAGGATGCGCACATGCGCATTTCGATGCCGACGGCGGATCGTCCACTCGCCGGGCGGTGGACGCGGCACGACGAGAGTGGACAAGACGTCGCCGAGGCGGAACGCCTCCACGCCGCCGCTGCCCGCGCGCAGCGGCTCGGCCGCGGCCGGCGGAAAGATCAGGACCTCCGCGCCGGCGGCGCCGCGGAAGACATCGAACACGACGACCTCCAGGTACGGCGGGACGACCAGCGTGTCGACCGGCGCGCCGCTCTTCGCCGGCATGCTCTCGACCGTCCGCGTTCCGAGCATCCGTGTCACCGTCGCGTGCGCGGTGGCCAGCATTTCGTCGGCGGTGGAGCCCGCCGGGACGACGTGCTCGGCGACGGCGCGCCAAAGCTCCGGCTCGCGGGGTGCGCCGTGCCCAATCAGCAGCACGTCGACGGCGACGTCGGACTTCGCGAAATGCGCGCTGGCGAAGCGCCGCAGCGCCTCGCGATACGCGGTCATGTCGTCGCCGCGGACGTACGGAACGCCGTCGGTGAGCAGCACGAGCGCGCGGCGCCGCTCAGCCTCGGCGGGAAGCCCGCGAAACAGCGCGTCGGCCATGGAGAATGCCGCGAGGACGTTCGTATCGCCGAGATCCTCGTCCGCCAGCGCGCCGATCTGCTTCGTCAGCGCGGGCATCGTGTCGCGGCGAACCGGCGTGAACGGCAGGTCGACGCGCGCCGTGCTGCCGAACGCGATCACGGCCAGGCGGTGATCGACGCGGTTTTCGGCCCCGCTGCGCGCCATGAGATCGGCCGTCATCTGCAACAGCAGCGGCTCGATGCGCCGGTCGCGTCCCATGCTTCCCGAGGCGTCGACGACCACGGCCAAATCGAGCCCCGCTGATGCCCGCGCCGCCGGCGCGGCGAGCAGCATCGAGACGAATGCGAATGCCCGCCTCACGATGCTAGAGACACGACTTACGGCTTCGTGTCTCCCGCGGCGTCCGCCGGCCAACCCCGAGGATCTCCGTTCAGCGTGAACGCAGCCCAAAATTTCGGATCGCTGAACGACGGCGACTCGAGGACGCTCAGCTGCGCCTGCCGCAGTGCTTCCGCGGGCGACGATCCCGCGGCCAGGCGCCGGTAGAGCGCGTTCATCAATCCGGCCGACGCCGTGTCGTTGATGTTCCAGAGCGTCGAGATGACGTTGGGCGTGCCGGCGTAGAGCAAGGCGCGGGTCAGGCCAACCATCTCGTCGCCGCCGCTCGGCGTGCCCGCCGCGGAGCGGCAGGCGGAGAGTACGACGAGCTTGACTCCGCGCAGGTCGAGCGACGAGAGAATCTCGTGGACAGTGAGGCTGCCGTCTTCTCCATCGCCTGGCGCGAGCGCGATGCGGCTGAACAGCGGATTGTCGGCGTCGTAGAGCCCATGCGCGGCGAGATGGACGAAATCGACGTTGCCGTCGAGGTGGTGGAGCAGCGACTCGCGCGCGTCGGCGCCGAGGTGCGCCGTCGTGCCGAACATCTGCGCGACGCCATTCGCCTCGGCGGCCGCGCCCGGAAGCGGCGGCAGCGGCAGCGGCGTCTGAGGATCGCCGAGCACCAGAGCGCGCCGCTGTACCGGCCCGCTCTTGGCGTGCAGGAAACGCAGCGCGCTCGCACTCGGCGCGTAGATCAGCGTGTAGTCCTGCACCAGGTAACGGTTCGTGCCGCGGTCTCGCAGCGCCGCAAACGGAACGTAGTGCAGAACGCCGTAGGGCACGAGCACGAGCGTCGTCGCGCCGTTGAGAGATTCGCGCAGCGGCGCGATCAATTCATCGAACGCCTCTTCCGGCGTCGCGACCGCGTTGCAGAGACTCTCCGTACGCTCCGCGCCGCGCGGGCCGCGCGGCGCGAAGTGCGTGGCCCAGCAGACGATGCGGTCCAGCTTCGCGCGGTCGAGCGGCAGCGATGCGTAGCGCATGCTGTTGCGGCTGACGACCCAGGCGTGCACGAAGTGCGTCGACACGAAGTAGTCGATCATGACTGTGCCGGCGGGGAGGCTTTCGCGCACCGCGTCCAGCTGCAGCGGTTCGACGTTCGTCACGGAGGCGTATTCGGGGTTCGACACCTTCACCCGAGTGAGCAGCGTCTGGAAGCGCTGCTGCGCGCTCTGGATGTCCGATTCGATCTTCTGCCGCTCGTCCCCATGGAGCGCGATCTTCTGCTGCTCCCACCGCGCGATCTGCGTGCGCAGCGTCTCGGTCTCGCGGACGAGCGTGGGATCGGCGCCGCGCTCGGGGTTCAGCCGATGGTTGCCGACGAGTTGGAGAAACGCGCGCGCCCGGGCCCGCTCCGCCTGCGCGAACGCTTCGGCGTAGCGGCCCTGCTGGACGAGCATGTCGATCAGCAGCTCGAAGTACCAGCGGCGGTTGCTGCCGAGGTACCTCGACAGCAGCTCTTCGACCTTGACGTCCGCGGCCGAGGCGTCGAGCGCGTCGGCGGCCTTGGTGAAGTAGTCGATCGCTTCCTTCGGCTTTCCCTCGCGCCAGTAGCTCGCGCCGATCAGGCCGAGCAGCCCGGCGCGGTGATCACGGCTTGGGTTCGCGTTCAGCGCCTCGTTCCACCATTTCCGGGCTGTTTCCGGCTGTTCCTTTTCGAGCGCCATCTTCCCCTTGAGCATCAGCGCGGTCCAGCGGATGAACTGCGGGCCTGCGGTTCTGATCTGCTCGGGTTCGACATCGGACGACACGGAGGTGGCGACGTGCAGAATTTCGCTCATGATGCCCTGCGCGTCTTTGCTGAACATCAGCGACTTCGTGTCCGGCATGTCCCACCACGCCTTGAACGCCAGATCCAGCTCGTTCTGGCCAGCCTTGCCGGTCATGAAGTTGCGGCTGGTGCTCAACATGTCGACCATTGCCTCGGCGAGCTTGAAGCCGCTCTTTTTCGCCAAAGCCCGGGCGTGCTCCAGCGCGTCCGCGGCGTTGTCTTGCGCGTCGAGCAGCATGTCGACTTCGGCGAGCAGCGTCCACACGGTGGCCTCGACGTACGGGTCGTCGAGCGCCTGATACAGCTCGATCGCCTTTTCCAAGTGCTTCCCGGCGCTGCCGTAGGAGCCGCCGAACATGTACAGCGCGCCGAGGTCGCTGTGGATCGCCGCCTGGCGGCGGCGGTCGTCGCTCGCCACGGCGGTTTGCAGCGCCTCGTTGAACGCTTTCACGGCCTCGTCGAAGCGAGCGGCGTTCTGCAGCAGGGTGCCCCGCTCCTCGAGTAACGCGGCACTGCGCCGCACGTCGTTCATCTCGCGTACGAGTTTCAGCGCGCGGTCGTTCCACGCCAGCGCGTCGTTGACCTTTCCGCCCAAGCCCTCGAGATCGGCGAGCTTTCGGAGGACCTCGATCTCCATCAGGCTGCCGTGCAACGGCGTCGCCGGCAGCGACTTCACGCCCGCCAGCGCTTTCAGGTAGCTGTCACGCGCGTCGTCGAGCCGCCACTGCCGGCGGCGCAAATCGCCGACGTGCGAGGCGATCGAAAAGTCGAACATGCCGGCGAAGGGCATGGACAGCGAGACGGCCTTCTGCAGTTGCTCCTCGGCCTTGTCCAGTTGCCCCGACTCGATGAGGACGTGGCCGTAGCCGTCGCGGGTCATGACCTCGGCAAACAGAAGGAGGATCGGCTTGACGGCTTCGGGAAAGGCCGCCATCGGACCGAGCATGTCGGTCTGCGCGCCGAACACCGGACCGAGGATCTTCAGCGTTTCGATCGAGAGGCGCACTTTCGGATCGGAGGCCGCCTGCAAGCCGGCCAGCGCGCGCTCGTGCAGCGCCGCGGATTCGGCGAAGCGGCCTTGCCCTCCTTCGAGCTCGGCGAGCGTGTAGAGAGTCAACCAGCCGCCGAACGGATCGCTGGCCGCTTCGAACTTCGCGGCCGCTTTCTCGAGATCGCCGCGGGCAGCGTCAGTGGCGTTCGCGCTCGAATCGCAGACGCCGAGGAGCAGCCACGCCGTCGCTTCCCCGGCGGTGTCGCCGTTGGCAGTGTAGACATCCCGCGCGGCGAGGACTCTCTTCCGCGCCTCGTCGATCTGGCCGCCCATGAGCAGATCGCCGACGCCTTTCAGTCGGTCGTCGGCCAGGGCGAACGACGGAAGCAGCAGGAGGACGAGGCAAAGCACGCGCAGACGATTCATCGTGCACTTCTCCCTGGAGGAATCGATTCGAAGACGGTCTTGTCGAGCGACCAGTTCAGCGGCGAGCGGATGTCGCCGTAGCCGCGCGTGCCCGACGCCGTTGCGACGAGCAAGCGCTCCAGCGCGCTTTGCGGCGCCGCCAGCGGCCCGCGCACAGCATCCCATTCGAGGCAGTCGAGGCAGCCGATCGGCTCGTCGGTGCTCAATAGAAAGTACGTGTCGACGCCGAATGGCTCGGTGACGACGAAGGTCCGGCTGTCGCCGAGCGCGATCTCCGCGGGCGCGGCGCGCGACGGCGCACCGCCGCGCACGGCGAGCGGCAGGCGGTTCTCGACCGAGCCGGTGTTTGGCGATGGAAAGAG
>Ga0070713_100001939_pt1 | contig 13356 bp, 12 predicted proteins | sample LARL82metaG_FD_65465 | JGI IMG/M metagenome (GOLD analysis project Ga0070713, IMG submission 65465) | Corn, switchgrass and miscanthus rhizosphere microbial communities from Kellogg Biological Station, Michigan, USA - LAR L8-2 metaG | ecosystem: Host-associated > Plants > Roots > Rhizosphere ... | reverse complement strand
AGACCGCCGTTCGCGGCCGGGCCGGCGGACTTCGTCGCGAACCAGTCGGACATCAGCAGCCCGTCCCAGCCCCACTCGCCCTTGAGGATCTCGTTGATCACGTGGTCCTGCTCCGTGGCGGGCACGCCGTTGACGTCGTTGTACGCGGCCATCACCGACCACGGCTCCGACTCGGCGACCGCGATCTCGAACGGCAGGAGGTAGAGCTCGCGCAGCGTGGCCTCGTCGAGCACGCTGTCGACGGTGTTGCGGTCGGTCTCGGACTCGTTCGCGACGAGATGCTTGAGGCACGCGCCGACGCCGCGCTCCTGCAGCCCGCGGACGTACGCGGCGGCGAGCCGGCCGGTCAGCAGCGGGTCCTCGGAGTAGGCCTCGAAGACCCGGCCGCCGAGCAGCGAGCGGTGCAGGTTGATCGTCGGGCCGAGCACCACGTGGATGTCCTGGGCCTGCGCCTCCTCGGCCAGGAGGCCGCCGACCTCGTACGCGGTGTCCTCGCTCCAGGACTGGGCCAGCAGGGTCGCGTTGGGGAACAGCGAGACCACGCGGCCGCCGCTGAACTTCAGCCCGCGCACGCCCGTCGGCCCGTCCGACAGCCGCAGCTCGGCCAGGCCGATCGCCGGCTCGGGCGCCAGCGTGAACGTCGTCGCGCCGGTGAGCAGCCGGACCTTGGCCGGCAGGTCCAACCGGGAGACGAGGTCGACCTGGGTCGCCATAGGGGCTCACCTTCTCCTTGAGAGTTGGACTCCGTGTTGCCGCGATACGCCGAGCGCCTCCCGACCGCGCGCCTGGAACCGCTGCACACCGGTATTGCACACCGTCCCGCGTCCGCGCGCCCGGGGGTCCGGGTGGACCACCGGGCGCGCGGCCGGAGTAGGTCAGTCGGTCCAGAAGGGGCGGATCTCGACGGTGCCCCAGGCGGCCACCGGGTGCCGGGCGGCGATCTCGATCGCCTGGTCCAGGTCGGCGCAGTCGATCACGTCGTACCCGGCGATCTGCTCCTTGGTCTCGGCGAACGGGCCGTCGGTGACGACCTGCTTGCCGTTGCGGGAGCGGACGCTCGTCGCCGTCGCGGCACCCTGCAGCCGGTCGCCGTCGAGCCGGACCTCCTTGACCGAGTCGAGCCACTCGTTGATGTCGCCGACCTTCTCCGGCACCGGCGCGGTCGGGTCGACGGTGATGAACAGCATGTACTTCACGTGTCCTCCTTCGTCAGGGCCTTCCAGGGCTCCCGGGCCCCCGCGGCCTCCGCGGCCTCCCGGGACCTTCCGTCGACATGACGAGCGGCCCGCCTCCCGGATCGACATTCGCGACGCTGGTAACCTGTTCCGCGCTGCTGAACCCGCACGGGAGAGTCTCCGGCAAGCCAGCCGGAGCGCCGAAGGGGCAACCTCCCCGGAACCTCTCAGGCGCAAGGACCGTGGGGACGAGGCGACTCTGGACGGGTACGGACAGAGGGGGAGCGCCGGGCCGCGATGCCCGCCCCAGTCCACCGCGACCGCAGGGATCCGCCGCAGATGACCACACTGGACGAGCTCGAAGCGAGTGCACCGTTCGCCGGGCGGCACATCGGGACAAGCGCCGAAGACCAGGCCGCGATGCTGGCCGCGGTCGGGTACGGCTCCCTCGAGGAGCTGGTCGCCGCCGCGGTGCCCGGCTCCATCGCCGACCGCCACCTCGACCTGCCGGCCGCCGCCGACGAGCCCACCGTGCTGGCCGAGTTGCGAGCGCTGGCCGCCCGTAACACGACCGCGGTCAGCATGATCGGCCTCGGTTACTCCGACACCGTCACGCCGCCGGTGATCCGCCGGAACATCCTGGAGAGCCCGGCCTGGTACACGGCCTACACGCCGTACCAGCCGGAGATCTCGCAGGGCCGGCTGGAGATGCTGCTGAACTTCCAGACGATGGTCGCCGACCTCACCGGGCTGCCGACGGCGAACGCGAGCCTGCTCGACGAGGCGACCGCGGCGGCCGAGGCGGTCGCGCTGGCCCGGCGGGTGTCGAAGGCCCCGCAGGACGCGCCGGTCGTGCTCGACGCCGACTGCCTGCCGCAGACCATCGCGGTCGTCCGCACCCGGGCGGTGCCGCTCGGGATCCCGGTCGTGGTCCGGGACGTCGCCGCCGAGGGGCTGCCGGACGGGCCGCTGACCGGCCTGCTGCTGCAGTACCCCGGGGCGTCCGGCGCGGTCCGGGACTGGGCCGCGGTGACCGCGCAGGCGAAGGAGCGCGGCGCGGTGGTCGCCGTCGCCGCCGACCTGCTGGGGCTCACCCTGCTGCCGCCGCCGGGCGAGTGGGGCGCGGACGTGGCCGTCGGTTCGGCGCAGCGGTTCGGCGTGCCGCTCGGCTTCGGCGGCCCGCACGCGGGCTACATGGCGGTACGGGGCGGGCTGCAGCGGCAGCTGCCCGGCCGGCTGGTCGGGGTGTCGGTCGACGCCGACGGCGCGCCGGCGTACCGGCTGGCGCTGCAGACGCGGGAGCAGCACATCCGCCGGGAGAAGGCGACCAGCAACATCTGCACCGCGCAGGTGCTGCTCGCCGTGATGGCCGGGGCGTATGCGGTCTACCACGGGCCGGACGGCCTGCGCGCGATCGCCCGCCGGGTGCACCGGCTGACCGCGATCCTCGCCGCCGGGTTGCGGGATGCCGGTATCGAGGTTCCCACCCCGGCGTTCTTCGACACCATTCAGGTACATGTCGCCGGAGCGGCGAAGAGTGTTGTCGACAAAGCCGCAAGCAGTGGTATCAATCTGCGGCTGGTCGACGCGGACACCGTCGGAATCGCCTGCGACGAGGTGACCCGGCGTCAGCACGTCGCCGCGGTGTGGGCGGCGTTCGGCGTGACGGCGGACAGTGCCGCCGACATTGCCGCGCTCGACCCGGCCACGGAGGACGCGTACGGGCCCGAGCGGACCTCGGACTTCCTCACCCACCCGGTCTTCGGCCAGCACCGCAGCGAGACCGCGATGCTGCGCTACCTGCGCCGGCTCGCCGACTACGACTACGCGCTCGACCGCGGGATGATCCCGCTCGGCTCCTGCACGATGAAGCTCAACGCGGCCGCCGAGATGGAGCCGGTGTCGCTGCCCGGCTTCTCGACCGTGCACCCGTTCGCGCCGGCCGATCAGGTGCCGGGCTACCTCGAGCTGATCGGTGACCTCGGGCGCTGGCTGGCCGAGATCACCGGGTACGACGCGGTGTCGCTGCAGCCCAATGCCGGCTCGCAGGGTGAGCTGGCCGGGCTGCTGGCGATCCAGGCGTACCACGCCGCGAACGGGCAGCCGGGACGGGACGTCTGCCTGATCCCACAGTCCGCGCACGGCACCAACGCCGCGTCGGCCGCGATGGCCGGGATGCGGGTGGTCGTCGTCGCGACCCGGGACAACGGCGACGTCGACCTGGACGACCTTCGGGCCAAGATCGCCCAGCACGCCGACCGGCTCGGCGCGCTCATGATCACGTACCCGTCTACGCACGGGGTGTTCGAACAGGACATCGCCGAGATCTGCGCGGCCGTGCACGACGCCGGCGGCCAGGTGTACGTCGACGGCGCCAACCTCAACGCGCTCGTCGGACTGGCCAAGCCGGGCCGGTTCGGCGCGGACGTCAGCCACCTGAACCTGCACAAGACCTTCTGCATCCCGCACGGCGGCGGCGGACCGGGCGTCGGGCCGGTCGCGGCCGGCGCGCACCTCGCGCCGTACCTGCCGAACCACCCCCTGCAGCCGTTGGCCGGGCCGTCCACCGGCCCCGGCCCGGTGTCGGCCGCCCCGTGGGGCAGCGCGTCGATCCTGCCGATCTCCTGGGCGTACGTGCGGCTGATGGGACCGGACGGGCTGGCCGCGGCGACCCGGGCCGCGATCCTTGCCGCCAACTACGTCGCGGCCCGGCTGCGGCCGCACTACCCCGTGCTCTACACCGGCCAGGGCGGGCTGGTCGCGCACGAGTGCATCGTCGATCTGCGGGGGATCACGAAGGCGACCGGCGTCACCGTGGACGACGTGGCCAAGCGGCTGATCGACTACGGGTTCCACGCGCCGACGATGTCGTTCCCGGTGGCGGGGACGCTCATGATCGAGCCGACCGAGTCGGAGGACCTCGCCGAGCTCGACCGGTTCGTCGAGGCGATGATCTCCATCAAGGCCGAGATCGACCGGGTCGCCTCCGGCGAGTGGGACGCGACCGACAACCCGCTGCGCAACGCGCCGCACACGGCGGTCATGCTCACCGCGCACAAGTGGGACCGCCCGTACGAGCGCGAGCTCGGCGGCTACCCGGGCACCACCGGGCACACCGGCAAGTACTGGCCGCCGGTCCGCCGCATAGACGGCGCGTACGGGGACCGGAACCTGATCTGCAGCTGCCCGCCGGTGTCCGCGTACGAAGACTAGGGCGCTGGTCGGGCCGACGTTCGCGGAGTGGCTGGTAGGTCGGGTGACAGCGGGGCCGGGAATGACGACGACCGGGTCACCTGGGAGGGTGGCCCGGTCGGGGAAAAGCGGTATCTAGGGAACGGCCCGGCGTCCCTGCCGGGGCGGCTGAGGTCGGCGACCTCAGGCGACGCGCAGCACCTTTGTGGGCGCGCGTCGCGCTCCGATGCAGCGTCCATCCGGCAGGATCTCGCCGCAGTCCTCGAAGAGCACGATGCCGTTGCAGAGGAGGCTCCACCCCTGCTCCGGATGGCTGGCGACGACGGCGGCCGCGTCGCGGTCGGGCGCGTCGGATGGCGGACACGCTGGGTGATGCGGACACATGACTGTTGCTCCGGTCGGCTGTCAATGCAGGTAGTCGTTTGTGGGCACGATCACAGTACATACGAGGTTCAGCGCCGCGCCGTGATACACGCAAGGTTCCCGGCAACGACTTGGTAAACCTTGCAACGCAAGACCCGCTCGGAAACTTCCGCTGCGCCGTACGTACGAAAGCGGGTTAAGTCGCCTGCAGCAGCGTGGCGTAGAGCGTCAAACCTGGACCGAACGCCAGCGCCACGAGGTGCCGGCCCGGCGCCACGTCACCGGCCGCGCGCATCCGCTCCAGTACGAGCAGCACAGTGGCCGACGAGCAGTTGCCGTGATCCCGCAGCACCCCGTACGAGTGCTCCAACGTGCCCGCGGCCAGATCGAGCCGGTGCTGCACGACCTCGAGGATCCGCCGCCCGCCCGGGTGCACCGCCCAGCCGTCCACGTCGGCACGACCGAGACCGTGCGCGGCCAGCAGCTCGTCCACCACGCCGACGACGTGCCGGGCCAGCACGCCGGGAACCCGCGGTGACAGCCCCATCCGGAAACCGAGGTCGGTGACGTCCCAGGTCATGTACTCGGCCGTGGACACGTCGGTGCGGGCGACCACGTCGAGCACCTCGAACCCCGGCCCCTCGCCCGGCTCCAGCACCACCGCCGCGGCCGCGTCGGCGAACAGCGCGTGCGCCACCACCTGATCCACCTCGGTGCTCGGCGGCTGGACGTGCAGGCTGGTCAGCTCCAGGCAGAGCAGCACCGACGGCCGCCCGCGGGCCGCGGTGAAGTCGGCCACCGTGCCCAGCCCGGGCAGCGCCGCGTAACAGCCCATGTGGCCGACTAACAGGCGCCGCACCCGGTCGGACATGCCGAGGTCGCACGACAGCCTGACGTCCACTCCTGGCGTCACGTACCCGGTGCACGAGGTCACGGCGAACAGCCCCACGTCGGCGGCGGCGATGCCGGCGTCGGCGAGCGCGGCCGAGACCGCGTCCTTGCCCAGCGGCAGCGCCTCGGCCAGGTAGCGCTCCATCCGGGCTCCGGTGCCCCAGCCGGACACGTCCTCGTGCACCGGGTTGGCCACGGCGTGCCGGGTCAGCACGCCGGCGTTGGCGAACACCCGCTCGGCGACCCGCACGTCCCGGTAGTGCTCGGCGAAGAAGCCGGTCCAGACCGACTCCTGGGTGAATGCCGCGGGCAGCGCGTGCCCCATCCCGACGACCCGCACGGGGCCGGGCGTCACCACCGGCCGCCGGCCTCGGGATCGTCGCCGAGCGCGGCGGCGCCGAGCCAGTCCGCGCAGACGTCCGAGGTCGCCGGCTGCAGCGAGCCGCAGCGGGCGTCCCGGAAGATCCGCTCCAGTGGCGAGCCGCGCCGGGTCGCCGAGGTGCCGGCCGCCTCCAGCATCGACGCGGGCGGCATCATCAGCCCGAGCAGCCCGGCGGCGCGCAGGTCGGCGAAGTCGGCGGCCGGGAACACCCCGGCGGCGTCGTGGTCGGCGGCCCGAGCGCCCAGCGCCGGCGCGAGCGCGCGAGCGGCGGCGAGCGCGGCGGCTGGGTCGGCCGGCGCAGCCGGAGCGGAGACGGTCACGTGCCCTCCTTTATCCCGTGGCCCTGGAAGAGCACGGACGTCGGCCGGGTCGGGCGCATCCGCGGATCGGGGTCGCGGTGGGCCAGCCACCGGACCATGCCCACCAGCGGCGGCCGCATGCCGGTCAGGGTCAGCCGCACACCGTGCCGGGCAGCCTCGGCGACCAGCCGGCGCCGGTCGACGAACAGCGCCGGGTCGTGGATGCCAGGCGGGGCGCCGCCCGGGATCCGCTCGGCGATCGTCACCGTGATCAGCTTGGCCAGCCGGGTGTCCGCGATCGTGTCGAGCACGAGCGTGCCGCCCGGCCGCAGCACCCGGCAGGCCTCGGCGAGCGCGGCCGAGAGGTCGGGGACGTGCTCGAGAATCTCGCCGGCGGAGACGGCGTCGGCCACCTCGTCCGCGATCGGCAGCCGCTGCACGTCGCCGCGTACCGGCCGGACGCCGTGCTCGGCGGCGATCCGCAGCGAGACCGCGACCAGGTCGACGCCCACGTGCCGGTAGCCGAGCCGGGCCGCGTGCGGGGCGAGCAGGCCGGCACCGCAGCCGAGGTCGACCAGCACCGCGCCCGGCCGGGGGGCCGGCGGCAGCAGGTCGGCGCGGGCGGCCGCGATCCAGCGCAGCATCGCGAACTTCCCGTACGGCTGCCACCACTGGTCGGCCATGCCCTCGTACTGTCGGACGTCGTTGCGCGGAAGCCGCGGTGAGGCGGACGGGCGCCCGGGGGACATGCGCCCACTCTAGGTACGACCGTCGGACTCCTGCGCGTCGTGCAGTGGAGCGGGGCGTGGCTGCCAGTCGGCCAGCCGGGTCGGGAAGCCGTCGGCGGCCAGCAGCTCGACGACCTGAGGGTCGTCGTCGACGACGATCGCGATCTCCCGGTCGGTCCGCAGCCGGCGAAGCTCGTCGCGCTTGGTGACCCGGGCCGGGCGGAAGTCCCGGTTGGGCCGCATGATCAGTGGATCGGTCGGCAGTCCCTGCGCGGCCAGCCAGGCCTTGGTGGCCCGGCGGGTGCGCTCCGGGCGGCCGGTCAGCCAGAGCACGTCGTGGTCGGCGGCCAGCTCCTTGACCAGCGCGACACCCTCCGGCAGCGGGGGGTCGTCGGTCGCGGCGGAGAAGAACCGGTCCCACTGCCGGGGCTTGCCCTCGATGTAGTGCAGCCGGTGGCGCACGTCGGCGACGACGCCGTCGATGTCGACGACGGCGAGCGGTCGGGGGTCCACGTCAGGCTCAGACGATCGCCTGGTCCACGAAGCACCAGCGCCAGTCCTCGCCCGGCTCGAACGAGCGGATCACCGGGTGGCTCACGGTTGCGGCGTGCTTGCTGGCGTGGCGCTGCGGCGAGGAGTCGCAGCAGCCGATGTGGCCGCAGGTCAGGCATTCACGCAGGTGCACCCAGACGCTGCCCATGGCCAGGCAGTCCTCGCAGCCTTCGGTAGTGCTCGGCGCCGGCTCGGGCGGAAGTTCGGCTACGTGCTGGCACTCGGTCACGGGTCTCCTCCTCGATCGGCTTCCCGCGAACCTATCCCCTCTCCCGTAGCACCAGCGGCGGCGGTGCGGGAACCTTGCCGCGCCGGGCGGTGTTGCGGACGGCGCCGCCGGAGCACGACGGAAGGGGCCGCGGTGCAGTTCGAGGTGTTGGTGCTGGTCGCGGTCGCCGCGGCGGTGGCGGGTCTGGCCCGGCGGCTGAAGCTGTCGGAGCCGCTGGTGCTCGTCGTCGGCGGCATCGCCGCGTCCTTCATCCCTGGCGTCGGCCAGTACGAGCTCGAGCCGGACGTCGTCCTCTTCTTCATCCTGCCGCCGCTGCTGTTCGGCGCGGCCTGGCAGAGCTCGGTGATCAACTTCCGGCAGAACATCCGGCCGATCGGGTTGCTGTCGGTCGGGCTGGTGCTGTTCACGACGCTGGCGGTCGGGTTCGCGGTGCACGCCGTGCTCCCGAGCCTGCCGCTGGCGGCCGCGTTCACGCTCGGCGCGATCGTCTCGCCGCCGGACGCGGTCGCTGCCACCGCGGTCGGCCGCACCGTCGGCCTGCCGCGCCGGCTGATCACGATCCTGGCCGGGGAGAGCCTGGTCAACGACGCCACCGCCCTGACCGCGTACCGGGTGACGGTCGGGGCCGCGGTCGCCGGCGGGTTCTCGATCTGGACCGGCATCGCCGAGTTCTTCGTCGCCGCGATCGGCGGGGTGGTCGTCGGGCTGGTGATCGCGGTGGTGGTGGAGACCGTGCTGCAGCACCTGCACGATCCCGTCCTGGAGAACTCGCTGGTGCTGCTGCTGCCGTTCGTCACGTACGCGGCGGCCGAGGAGCTCGGCCGCGGCGGCTACCACGGTTCGGGCGTGCTCGCGGTCGTCACCGCCGGCCTCTACCTCGGGCACCGCTCGCCGCGCCGGCTGACCGCGGCGACCCGGCTGCAGGGCGTCGAGGTCTGGCGGGTGATCGAGTTCCTGCTCGAGTCGGTGGTCTTCGCGCTGATCGGCCTGCAGCTGCGGGCGGTGCTCGACCAGCTGCCCGAGGGTTCGGCCGGCTCCGTGCTGGCGGCCTCCGCCGTGGCGCTGGCCGTGACAATCGCGTCCCGGTTCGCCTGGATGTACCCGGCGACGTATCTGTGGCCGATGCAGCGGAGGCAGGCGAAGGGCCCGCCGATGCCATGGACCTATCCCACGGTGCTTGCCTGGGCCGGCATGCGCGGGGTGGTGTCGCTGGCGGCCGCGTTCGCGCTGCCGGCCGACTTCCCGCAGCGCAGCGTCATCCTGTTCCTCACGTTCGTCGTCGTGGTCGGCACGCTGCTCATCCAGGGGCTGACCCTGCCGGCGCTGATCCGCCGGCTCGGGGTGGTCGGCACGGAGGAGCAGCAGGACCTCATCCGGGAGGCCGGCGCCCAGCACGCGGCCGCGAACGCGGCGCTGGCCCGGCTGGACGCGGAGCTCGCGAACAGCGCCTTCGTGCCCGACGACGTGGTGTCCCGGCTGCGGGAGAAAGCTGAGATCCGCCAGCTCGGCGCGTGGGAGCGGCTCGGCGGCCGGGGTTCGCCGGACGGCGTCGCGATCGAGCCGCCGACCATCTCCTTCCGCCGGCTGCGCCGGTCCATGATCGACGCCGAGCGGGAGGTGTTCATCGACCTGCGCGACCGCGGCCAGATCGACGACGAGGTGCTGGTCAGGGTGCAGCGCGAGCTCGACCTCGAGGAGTCGATCCTGGCGAGGGACTGAGACGAACGGCCGGTTATGTCGGGCGCGTTCGCCGACGGGAGAACTTTCGGGGAAGACGCGGGCAGCCCGCGCTGATTGACTAGGTCACCATGACTGCTCCCGACACCGGCCGCGTCGCCCGCCCGGCGATCCTGACCGTCGACGACGACCCGAGCGTGTCCCGGGCCGTCGCTCGCGACCTGCGCCGGCAGTACGGCGAGGGGTACCGGATCGTCCGCGCCGAGTCCGGCTCGCAGGCCCTGGACGCGCTGCGCGAGATCAAGCTGCGCGGCGAGCAGGTCGCCGTGCTGCTGGCCGACTACCGGATGCCCGCGATGAGCGGCATCGAGTTCCTCGAGCAGGCGATGGACCTGTTCCCGCTGGCCCGCCGCGTCCTGCTCACGGCGTACGCGGACACCGACGCGGCGATCCAGGCCATCAACGTGGTCGACCTCGACCACTACCTGCTCAAGCCCTGGGACCCGCCGGAGGAGAAGCTCTACCCGGTCGTCGACGGGCTGCTGGACGCGTGGACCGCGACCGACCGGCAGCCGCCGCGGGAGATCCGCGTCATCGGGCACCGCTGGTCGGCCCGGTCGTACGAGGTGCGCGACTTCCTGGCCCGCAACCTCGTCCCGTTCCGGTGGTACCTCGCCGAGGACCCGGAGGCGCAGCGGCTGATGGCCGCGGCCGGGGTCGGCGACGACAAGCTGCCGGTGGTCATCACCGCGGACGGCACGGCGATGATCGAGCCGTCCGACGCGGAGATCGCCCAGCAGGTCGGCCTGGCCACCAACCCGTCCACCGACTTCTACGACCTCATCGTCATCGGCGGCGGGCCGGCCGGCCTCGGCGCCGCGGTGTACGGCGGGTCGGAGGGTCTGCGGACCGTGCTCATCGAGCGGCGTGCCACCGGCGGCCAGGCCGGCACCAGCAGCCGGATCGAGAACTACCTCGGTTTTCCCGACGGTGTGTCCGGCGAGCAGTTGACCGAGCGGGCCCGCCGGCAGGCGGTGAAGTTCGGGGTCGAGCTGCTGACCGCCCGCGACGTCGTCGGCCTGGAGCAGCGCGGCAACGCCAAGGTCGTGCGCTTCGACGACGGTTCCGCGGTCGCCGGGCACACGGTGATCCTGGCGACCGGGGTGTCGTACCGGATGCTCGAGGCCCCCGGGCTGACCGAGTTCACCGGTCGCGGCGTCTACTACGGGGCGGCCACGACCGAGGGACCGTCCTGCCGCAGCCAGGACGTCTACATCGTCGGCGGCGCCAACTCCGCCGGCCAGGCCGCCATGTACTTCTGCCGGTACGCGGCCAAGGTGACGCTGCTGGTCCGGGGCACGTCGCTGGAGAGCTCGATGTCCCGCTATCTCATCGACCAGATCGACAACATGGACAACGTCGAGGTGCGCACCTGCACCGAGGTGGTCGGAGGCGAGGGCGACGACCACCTGGAGATCCTGAGCCTGCGCAACAACGCCACCGGCGAGTCGGAAACAGTGCGGGCTTCCTGGTTGTTCGTCTTCATAGGGGCGGCACCGCGCACCGACTGGCTGGACGGCTGCCTCGACCGGGACACCCGCGGCTTCGTGCTCACCGGGCCCGACCTGGTCGTGGACGGCCGCCGCCCGGCCGGCTGGACGCTGGAGCGCGACCCGTACCACCTGGAGGCCAGCGTGCCCGGCGTGTTCGTGGCCGGCGACGTGCGGGCCGACTCGGTGAAGCGGGTGGCGTCCGCGGTCGGCGAGGGCGCGATGGCCGTGACACTGGTGCACCGGTACCTGGAGAAGCTGTGAGCGAGACCTTGAGCCGCGACGACCTGCGGCAGCTGTTCCTGTTCGAGTCGCTGAGCGACGACCAGCTCGACTGGTTGTCCGCGCACGGCGAGGTGAAGACCGTCCCGGCCGGGGAGACGGTGGTCGCCGAGGGCGACCAGCCCACCTGCTTCTTCGTCCTGCTGTCCGGCACGCTCTCGCTGTCCCGGTTCGTCGGCGGCGAGCGGGTGCAGGTCAACCGGACCGACCACGTCGGGTCCTACTTCGGCGCCACCCAGTCGTACCTGAGCACCGACCGGGCCCAGAAGACGTACGGGGCGACGGTCGAGGCGGTCACCGACATGCGGATCTTCCAGCTGCCGGCGGACGAGTGGGGCGTGCAGGTGCGCGCGTGGTTCCCGATGGCGATCCACCTGCTCGACGGGATCTTCCTCGGCATGCTGAACAGCCAGCGGCTGGTCAACGAGCGGGAGCGGCTGCTGGCCCTCGGCTCGCTGTCGGCCGGGCTGACCCACGAGCTGAACAACCCGGCCGCCGCCGCGGTCAGGGCCACCGCCGCGCTGCGCGAGCGGATCGCGGGCATGCGGCACAAGCTGGCCATGCTGGCCGGCGGCGCGATCGACCCCGTGGCCCTGCCCGGGCTGGTCAAGCTGCAGGAGGAGGCGGTCGAGCGGGTCGCCAAGGCGCCCAAGCTCGGCCCGATCGAGGCCAGCGACGCCGAGGACGAGATCGGCGACTGGCTGGACGAGCACGGGGTCAGCAACGGCTGGGACCTCGCGCCGACGCTTGTCGCCGGCGGCCTCGACGCCGACTGGCTGGCCCGGGCGATGGAGAAGTGCCCAGGCACGGCCACCGACGGCGCGGTGCGCTGGCTGGCGTACACGGTCGAGACCGAGATGTTGATGAACGAGATCGAGGACGCCACCACCAGGGTGTCCACGCTCGTCGGCGCGGCCAAGCAGTACTCGCAGATGGACCGGGCCCCGTTCCAGGTCGTCGACGTGCACGAGCTGCTCGACTCGACCGTGGTCATGCTGGCCCGCAAGATCGGCGACAAGATCAAGGTGGTCAAGGAGTACGACCGGTCGCTGCCGCCGCTGCCGGCGTTCGCGGCCGAGCTCAACCAGGTGTGGACCAACCTGATCGACAACGCCGTGCAGGCGATGGCGAGGGAGGGGACGCTGACGATCCGGACCTACCGCGAGGACGACTGCGCGGTGATCGGGATCGGCGACACCGGCCCCGGGGTGCCGAACGAGATCGTCGGGCGGATCTTCGAGCCGTTCTTCACCACCAAGCCGGTGGGCGAGGGGACCGGGCTCGGGCTCGACATCTCCTGGCGGATCGTCGTCAAGAAGCACCACGGCGACATCAGGGTCCAGTCCCGGCCGGGCGACACCTGGTTCCTGGTCCGCCTGCCGCTCACCGCAGCGGACGACGCCCCGGCCCTCGGCCGTTCCGAAGGCATCGACGACTGAGTCGAGTCGGGGGCACCCCGTATCCCCGGGCGGTAGTTCGTCTGTTACCGGTGGGGTTCTCGACCGACCTCTTCCGACGAGCCCCGCCGATGGCGGATGGCCCCATCGAGTTTCGGGCAGGCCCGCAGCCCTGATAGGGGGCTCCCTCGGTGGGTATGTGGGGGACATGGGTATCGACGACAAGGTTGAGAACGCGGCCGAGCGCGCCGCCGGGCACGGCAAGGAAGCTGTCGGCGCGGCCACCGGCGACGAGAGCCTGCGCGAGGAGGGCCGGGGCGAGAAGGCCGAGGCCGACGTCAAGGACGCCGGCGAGAAGGTCAAGGACGCGGGGCGCAAGATCGGTAAGGCCGTGAAGCGCTGAGCGAGCCGCTTCGTCAGGGACGAGGGCACCGGTCACCCCGACCCGGTGCCCTCGTTCCGTTTCCGGCCGGCGGTGCCGCACGTGTCATCGACCTAGCCGAGCGGCTCGGCGGGCCCGGCCTGCTCACCACCGAGCGGCTCGGCGTGCCAGGCCTGCTCGCCACCGTGCGTGCTCGGCGTGCCCGGCCTGCCGGGCCTGCTCGCCACCCTGCGTGATCGAAGTTCTCCCGGTGTCCT
>Ga0070713_100001938_pt1 | contig 13356 bp, 10 predicted proteins | sample LARL82metaG_FD_65465 | JGI IMG/M metagenome (GOLD analysis project Ga0070713, IMG submission 65465) | Corn, switchgrass and miscanthus rhizosphere microbial communities from Kellogg Biological Station, Michigan, USA - LAR L8-2 metaG | ecosystem: Host-associated > Plants > Roots > Rhizosphere ... | reverse complement strand
GCGCAGGAGTTCACGGCGATGAAGCCGGGCGTGAAAGGCGCCGAGGAAGGTGTGCTTGGCCTGCTGACGCTGGAGATGACTCGCAGCCAGTACCTCACGGGAGCGGCGCACCCTGAGTTGATTGCACCCGATGGCTGGACCATGGATCAGCACTTTCTCGACTTGCCGGGCCGATCGCAGATCCAGATTGATCTCGCGTTGAACTATCACTCCAACGTCGCCTTGTATCCGCAATGGCAGGCATGGCTGCGCGAACATCAGCCGCCGACGCTGATCTTCTGGGGTCGTCACGATCCGTTCTTCGTGGAAGCTGGTGCACACGCTTATCTAGACGACGTACCGGCGGCCGAATTGCATCTGCTGGATACCGGGCACTTCGCGCTCGAGGAATGCCTGCCTGTGGTCGCCCCGTTGATTGCGGACTTCGTCGAGCGCCTTGGCGATAGGCACTAGCCCGTTATCGTTGCCAGGGTACGGTCCTCTCTTGCAAACATTTGTAGCTCGCAACATTCCCCATAAAGGATTTCACCTCCATGAAAGTTGTTCTCACCCTCATTGGCGGCCCGACCGCGCTGATCGAAGTTGCAGGCACAAGGCTCCTTACCGATCCGACCTTCGACGAACCGCAAGCCTATGATGCGGGCACCATCACCTTGGTCAAAAAGACCGGGCCGGCGACAGATCCGGCATCGCTGCTGCCCATCGACGCCGTGCTGCTCAGCCATGACCAGCATTGGGACAATCTCGACCATTCGGGGCGAGCCTTTCTCGCGCACGCACCGCGCGTACTCACCACTCCCGCTGGCGCATCCCGGCTTGGCGGCAGTGCCGAGGGGATGGATATCTGGGAAACCGTCGCGGTTCAGGGGTCGGATGACAACGGCGTACGAGTGACGGCGACTCCCGCACGGCATGGCCCCGTGGGTATCGAACCCATCAGCGGCGATGTCGTGGGCTTTGTGGTAACTCCCGAGAATTCCAGCGGCAGCATTTATGTGGCGGGCGACACCGTTTGGTACGAAGGCATCGCAGCGATCAAGGACAAGTTCGACATCCGGCTGGCGATTCTCTTCACGGGCGCGGCGCAACCGCGCGGCACGTTCCATATGACCATGGGCAGCAACGATGCCATCGAGTTCGCGCACGCGTTCCCGCAAGCCAAGATCGTCGCCATCCACAACGAAGGCTGGGAACATTTCATGGAGAGTCAGAGCGAACTTGCCCGATCTTTCGCGACGGTGGGTCTGGCAAGCCGGCTGACGAGCCTTGAACGAGGCGTTCCGGTCGCGTTCGAGATTTGACGCGGATGAACATGTCCTTTTCCATTTGCGCAACCTGCGGAACTTCGACGCAGCGTCTATCCGACTTGCGGACGTCGGTCCGGAAGCCCTCGCTTCAGTCCGTCGGCCATGGCGCGGCCTTCCAGCAGGCGCTGTAATACTTCTTCAAGTCGTCCCTGACCGGATCGAGTTCGAAGAGGAAGCCGTTGCGGAACGATTTGTTCTTGCCGTCGACCCATGCGCCGATGGTGCGCGCGAGCAGCAGGTGGCCGATCTGTGTCGGTGGATAGTCATGCGTCATCGTCAACGAATCGTCGACGGCGCGGGCGCCGCCGGACGGCTGCAGAAGAGTCTCCTGCCGATTGATCTCGATGTAGGCACGCGTGCCGCGCCGCAGGATCTCCCTGGCGGCTGCGGCACCGACCATGTCGAACGAGGTGATCGTGAGCTGGCCCGGCCGGCATTGGATGACCAGCCGGTGCCGACCGTTGCGGTCCACCTGATCCAGCGTCACCGACGGCGCCGGCGGCGACAGCGACGACTGCACGGTGAGCGGGAGCCGGGCATTGTTGGCCAGCCCGGTCGAGATCAGCAGGTCGGTTGTCAGCCACAGCACCGGATCGCGGGACGTTGCCAGCTGCGTGTTGAATGGGCCGAGGTCGATGTCCATTTCCTTCAGGTAGGCGGCAACCTCCTCCGACGTCTGCGCGGCCATCGCGTGATACGAAGGAAGGCCGATGCGGTCACTGCCCGTGGGCGCCCAACGGTAGAGCCCGCCGAAGTACGCGTAGCTGCACGCGCCGACGCAGGTGGCCGCCTTGCTGACCTTCGTCGCGAGACGGCTGCGCCGTGGCGTGCCCAGGTGGGTGACCATCGCGCTCTTGCGGAACAGCCGCCCCAGCGCCATACCGGCATGCAGATCGCCGTCGGAAGCATCCAGGTAGATGTCGGAGCCGACCGGGATCTTGCCTTGCTGCACCATCGCCTCGAACCGTTGCGGTGCGCCGGCGTCGATGACGCCATAGAGATACACCTGCGGAACCTTGGTGATCGCCAGGGTCATGCGGTCGTTGTTGAGCTGGATGGACAGCTGTGCGGCCGCCTGCCCTTTCGAATTTTTTGAGGCCGGCGCCTCGCTGCCATGTGCATGGGAGCCCGCCGCCATGAGGCAGGCAGCCAGCCAGAGGCCACATCGCGCCAGATGCCGGTGCGACCCGCGCCGGCCGGAGGAACGTTCAACCGCATGATCGTGATGCACTGCCGGTCCCTTGGTTCAAACCATGGAGTGTCTTTCGTCGCAGATGTCCTGCGAGTGAACGTCGATACGCCGCCGATGCAGAGCGCCCTGCACGCCCGCATCACGTGGGTGAGTGCCTAGTGGCGCCGGCAGCAGGACAAGTCCGGCTGCTTTTCGCATCCATCCGCCTGACGCAAGACATTCGCGGTCGCATAGTCGGCCGGACACGGTGCACAGGCGCCGGTCGTCACTCAGAGCAACAGCATCAGCTGCGCGGGCACTTCGTCTGTCGCGGCGAGGAGAGTTGTTCGCGTTTCCAGGTCACACACGTTTACCTCCGGGGTGATACGCCAAACGGGGACTGACGAGCGTTCCGCACCTGCTGACCCAGTGGGCCATGCAAAGCCGCGAGCTCCGTTCGCAAACCCTGCAGGACATTCCCCGTGAAAAAAACATTCTTGATCCCCCTCCTCGGCACAACCATGTTGGCCTGGCTGCCATTGACCGTGGCCCGCGAAGTTGTCGTACTGCCCGGCGTGGTCAATCCGGTCGGCGTCGCCAGCGGCGTCGATACGCAAGGCCCCGGCCTGCTCACCGTCGGCGCCCAGGACATCAATACGGGCAACGATCCCGGCGGCGCGATCACCACGAACGCCGCGAATACGGCGAGCATCCTGTTCAACAACAGCTCGACGGTGACCGGATTCGTCGGCGCGGTCGGCACCACCTTCCTCAATATTTCCGCCGGCGCCAATGCCAGCACGGTTACCTTCAACGGCCCGGTCTACTCGACAACGTTCTCGGTAGCGGGCACCGGCACGGTCAATTTCTACGGTGGCTTTACCAGCAACACCGGATCGACGATGGATTTTGCCGGCGACGGCTTCATCAATGTCGGCGCGGGTCAGACCGTCAAGGCCGCCATCACCAATTCGGCGGGAGCTGGCACCGGCACGTTGACGCTGCATGCCAACAGCATCCTGGACGGTGCCGTCGGCGCCGCGAGCGGACTCAAGCAGATCAACGTGGTCGGCGGCAATGCGCTGATCACCGGCCAGGCGAATGCCGCAGCCTACTCGCTCGATACGAATACCCTCAATGTGGCAGGCGCCTTCAAGATTCCAGTGGCGGGCACCATCAACACCACGATCTTCAGTCCGTCGCTCTACGGCAAGATAGTGCCGGTTGGCGCGGCCACCATCGGCAACGCGTTGCAGGTCAACGTGACCGTCACCGGACCGATTCCGGTAGGCAGCATTTTCAACATCGTCGATGCCACCAGCGGCACCAACGGCAGCACCGTGACGGCGACCAGCAACACCACGCGCTACCTGTTTTCGGCGGCGCCCACCACGAACGGCAAGGTGCAGATCATCGCGACCCAGATTCCACTGGCGACCGTCGTGGCCCCGGTAGCCAATCCGACGGCCCCGATCATCGCCCCGGTCATCGACGCCCTGCCGTTGACGCCGACAACCGCACCGCTATTGACGGCGATCACGTTGCTGCCGAACGCTGCCGCTGTCGCCGGTGCACTGGCGCAACTCCAGCCCGGTGCGGCCAGTCTCGCCGCGCCGCAGGCGAGTTACCGCATCACCCAGCAGTTTCAGGGGCTGTGGGCCGCGCACATGGAAAGCATCCAGCTGCCGTGTGAGCAGAATGATCAGCCCGATGACCGAAACAAGCAGCGTCAGGACAATGCTGCAGCATGCCAACCCGACAAGCGGGATCCGCAACTGTGGGCGGCCGCATTCGGCTTTGCCGGCACGCAGCGCGACAACAACGGATACGAGGGATATACCGACAATGCTCATGGCGCGATGCTCGGTCTGGACATTCCGCTCAGTCGGGCAACCACCGCCGGTGTCGGTGTCAGATACGCCCGCTCCACGCTCGACGGACTCGACTCGCAGAGTCGGGGCAATATCCGCTCCTACCAGGCAACCGCCTATCTTGGTTACGCGCCGGGCCCGTGGTTCGTCAATGCAGCCCTTGTGTATGGCCGGGATGACTACTCCAGTTCACGCCGAGTCGTGTTTCCGGGCACCAGCGAGACGGCGCGAGCCGACTACAGTGGCCATCAGTACACTGCGTTCGCTGCGACCGGCTACCACTTTTTCGTGGGCGACGGGCGCACCGTCATTACGCCAACCGCCACACTGCAATACACCCGCCTGAAAATTCCCGGCTACAGCGAAGCCGGTGGCAATGCCGTCAATCTCAAGGTCGATGCGCGGAGTGACGATTTCCTCCAGTCCGGCCTCGGCGTGAAATTCGCCCGCGATCTCGCCGGCTCCGGCCCGCTGACCATACGCCCGGACGTTCATGCCAACTGGCTGCATTCGTTCCGCGGCGAAGCCATGAGCGGTACGGCAGCCTTCGAAAGCGGCGGTCCGTCATTCACGGCCACAGGCGTCAAGCCGGGACGGGATCTCCTTGACCTGGGCGCTGGTTTACTACTCGCCAGCAGCACAAGGTGGTCACTGGAAGGCACTTATGATTACCAGCTCAACCACAGCTACCGATCGGGCCAGGTCATGGTCAAGTTGGCCCTGGCTCTGTGAGGACAGATTCCATGCCGGATGGCGCGATCTGATGGATTGAAGCGACTCGGATGCCGCAGCTCGCGTCGTAAACGCGAGCTGCGGCGGCAGTAACTCGCGTGTCGGCGGCGTCCGGGCCTCCATCATTAGGGGGCGCACAGGCATGCCATGAAGGGCGGGAACGACTTGGCCCTACCGGCCATGGGTGGCGTTTGTATTGAGCCGCCCAACCCTCGCTCAGCCGAAGGCAGTGAACGCCGGTGCAGTCTCCGCAACGCTTGAGCCGCTGCGACGCCAGCCGTGCACGAACGTGCACAGCCGGCCGCCCACGACGGCGATCACGGGACGCACGGTCAGTTGCAACGCCGGGAATGCGGTCGGCGACATGGCCAGGCCGATCTGGTGTTCAGCCCGCATCCGCGCGGCCTTGGCGGCGAACCATGCCTTCGGACCGACGAGCAGGACGCCCGACGCAGACTCGGCATGGCGTGAATTTTCTATGGTCTCGCGCAGGCGACCCAGATGGCGCTCGTTGAACGCCTGTGCCAGGGCTTCGACCTTGAATGGCGAGGCCACGTATTCGTCCAGCAGGCTGCCCAGCATCGCCGCCACGCGCAAAGCGATCTGGCGATTCGCGCGCTCCCCATGCGATGCACCGGCGCAGCTTAGCCAAGCGCCTTCGATAGCGTCGACCAGCGTGTGGAACTCTGCCTGATTGAGCGGACGTTGCTGCAGCGGCGTATGCCGGCGATCGATCAGCCACGCTTGATCCGCGGCGGGCAACGCATGCGAGCGATGGGCGGCGCGATGCCTTGCCTCCTCCGTCGACAGGCCTTCAGCGACCTCCAACTGCGCGGCGAGAGCTTCCTGGGTCAGCGGCTGCGCACGCGCCGTGCCATCCGCGTGATACCAGCGGCGGTGCTCCAGCGTAGCGACATGAAACAGCCCGCGGGGCGGTCGCACCATGGCGCGCGCCTCGGCAGCATGGTCGAGCGCAGGAACCATCGAACGGAGCCCGGCCGCATGAGCGGCCAGCACGCGGTCAAGCAGCACCTCGGCAGTCACCAGATGCTGATGGCAGGCCGTCCAGCGATCGCTGCTTTCGGTCGTCGGGAAATAGACAAAGCGGATGCGGGGAACATGCGGGAGTGCACTGGAGCACCCCATGCCGGCGAATTTTTTGGCGCCGTGGCAACCTTGCCCGGCGATCCGGCGCCCGATCGGTAAAGCCCGGTGCGCGGTGGGCAGATCCACCAACATGAGGTCAACTGCCGGATTTGAAACAGAGATGGGTGGCGCCGTTACGGCTGCTCGCACATTCACAGCAACGCTTGCTTGCACACTCACGAAACGACCTTCGGCGCGATGGGGTGAGCATGGCGCGGAGCTCCGCAGACGCCATATGTCCCGAATATTCATGCCATCTCTCCTCGATAGCCACGACCCTACTTTTGCACGAGCCATGCCACTGAAGTGTGCGGTGGCCTGCAGTATCTGCGCTCCGAGGTTGCGGCGAATGCGGCGATATGGCTGCAGCCGTGCGACCGGTTTTCCCGAAGTGCGGCCGGAACAGGCAAAATACCCGGTTGGCGATGCGCGATTCCGTCTTGCTGCCTGCAGCAGCGGCGTCGCTGCGCCTCGCCCCACTCGATGACGGAAGACACTCTTGACGACCACAACGGCTACCCCGCCCCCGCCGGACGACACCGATAGCGCACTGCTCGAGCGCCTGCGCGCTGCAGCGGAACTGCTGGAATCGGTGGCGGCCGATCGGCAGCTGCTGGACCGGCTGCCGGCGGATGACCGCCAACGTCTGCACCAGGCGGTGGCGAAGGCCTATCACCCCGATCCGGTCGCCCGCCGGATCCAGCTGAAGGCAGCCGAGAAGGCGCGGCACGCGTCGAAGATCCAGGCCGAGGACACGGTGCTCAACCAGACCGGGATCCGCGCACTGCGCCGCAAGCCGGTGTTCACCACGCCGAACGTGTTTGCACCGCAGGGCTTCGAGGCGCACGACATCGCCCCGGATGCCGACGCCGCACAGCCACGCGAATCGGTCGAGCCGAAGCATTGCTATGTGTGCAAGCAGAAGTACTCGGCCATCCACTTCTTCTATGACCAGCTGTGCCCTAGCTGCGCCGCGTTCAACTACACCAAGCGCACCGAGCTGGTCGATCTGCACGGCCGTGTGGCGCTGCTGACCGGTGGCCGCGTGAAAATCGGCTACCAGGCCGGCCTGAAGCTGCTGCGTGCCGGCGCCGAACTGATCGTGACCACGCGCTTCCCGCGCGATTCGGCGGCACGTTACGCCGAGGAGCCGGACTTCGCCGAATGGGGGCACCGGCTGCAGGTGTATGGACTCGACCTGCGCCACACGCCCAGCGTTGAGGCGTTCTGCCAGGAGCTGGTCGCCACCCGGCCGCGGCTGGACTTCATTATCAACAACGCCTGCCAGACCGTGCGGCGGCCGCCGGACTTCTACGCGCACATGATGGAAAGTGAGACGGCTGCGCTGCACGATATGCCGGAACACGTGCGCAAGCTGGTCGGCCATTACGAGGGATTGCGCAGTTCGCACATCCTGCCCGAAGCCGATACTTCCGCGACGACGCTAGCGCATCGTGGCTCGAATCTCCCCGGGCTGACCCGCGCCGCCGAACTGTCGCAGCTGCCGCTGCTGCCGGAGGAGTTGCTGGCGCAGAGCCACCTGTTCCCCGAGGGTCGGCTCGATCAGGACCTGCAGCAGATCGATTTGCGCCAGCGCAACTCCTGGCGGCTGCTGATGGCCGAGGTGCCGTCGGTGGAATTGCTGGAGGTGCAACTGGTCAACGCGATAGCGCCGTTCATCATCAACGCGCGGCTGAAGCCGCTGATGCTGCGCACGCCCGAACGCGACAAGCACATCGTCAACGTGTCGGCGATGGAGGGTCAGTTCTATCGCAGCTTCAAGACCACCCGCCACCCTCACACCAACATGGCCAAGGCTGCGCTCAACATGATGACGCGCACCTCGGCCACCGATTACCACAACGACGGCATCCACATGAACAGCGTCGACACCGGCTGGGTGACCGACGAGGATCCCGCCGAGCTGGCCGCGAAGAAGGTACTGGAGGAACGCTTCCACCCGCCGCTGGACATCGTCGACGGTGCCGCGCGTATCGTCGACCCGATCATCAGCGGCATCAACACCGGCGAGCACATATGGGGACAATTCCTGAAGGACTACCGCCCGACGGATTGGTGAGTCTCAAAACGGAAAACGACATGCCCAGCGTTTTCGGCGCCGGGCATGTGTTGGCAAGTGTTGCTGCAGGCCAAGAACGCCTTAGTTGTTCGCGGATTCTGCGCATTGGTCGTGAGGACAGGCGAAATCAACTTCAGCGCCGCCGCCAACGGTAAGGCCGATGTTCGAGCGCGTGTCGACGGTTTTCTCATCCTTCGCCAGGGTCACCGTGTAAGTCCCCATCGGCAACGAGGCAATGGTGTAGCGGCCCTGGGCATTCGCCTTGGAGTGGCGATGGGCACCTGACGAGCCTTGTACCATGATGGTCTGGCCTGCCGGAGCCGACCCGAAAATCCGGCCGGTGGTGGATTGCGCGTGCAGCGTGGTGATTCCGCCCGCCCCATAGGTACCCAAGGCAATGGCAATGGCCAGACTCCACACGGAGACCTTCGTGCGGCGTGTGGAGTGGTCGATCTTGAGGTCGCTGCTGTTTTTCATGGAACTCCCTGATTTTATCCATTGGGACTCAAGCGATATGAGTCCGCCAATCGTTCGTCGATAAGCTCGTTTGCAAGGTGATTTTTGCGGCCGCTTGGATTTTTGCCACCATGACCCGGCCACCCCTCTTCGCACTCGTCACGTGCCGGGACCATGGCATCCCGAAATGAACATGGTTGTAGCGTCAGCTGACCTACTTTGTTGTTCCGCCGTACCCACCCCCGGGCAGAACATACCAGCTCACCGCGGTCAGCCTATGCTGGCCGAGGCTCTCTGTCGAAGGGCCAAAGGTCATGGGTCGGAACCACACGAGGCCATCCGAGACCGTCATGGCTTGATCGCATAGCAAAATGCCCGGCACCTTTCGGCACCGGGCATCTTGCTGTCGATGTGACTTCAGATTGATGGGTTGCGACCGTACTCCGTCTTAACCGGTCTTTGTTGAGCGCCGAAAAAAGTAGCCGTATCGCGACCCGTCCGACGCCTTACTGATGGCTTGCCGATTCCGCGCACTGATTCTGCGGACAGGGGAAGTCGACCTTGCTGCTGCGACCGACCGTGAGCGGGACGTTGTCATGCTGCTCGACGGCGATGCCGTCCTTCTCCAGCGTTACCGTATACACACCCACCGGCAGCGAACGGATGCTGTAGCGACCTTCGGCGTCTACTTTGACCTGGCGGCTGAGCCTGCTGATATTGCTCTTTGCCGTAACGGTATCGCCTGCCGGCGCGATGCCGAAGACGTTGCTCGCGGTAGCCTGTGCGTTCACCGCAGCGGACCCGGCTACTGCACCGATACCGATGATGGTGGCCATCGCCAGACTCCACACGGAGAAGGCGCGACGGCGCATGGGGTTATGTTCGATGTGAATGCTGTTGTTCATGTGAATTCCTGATTTCATTGCTGCGACCATGGGGAACGAGCCTGCTGAACTCATTTCGGCAATCGGCTCATGGGAAGTACCGGACGGATCTATCCACCTGCCATGCGTGCAAACGAACACGGTCTGGGAGGCTTCACTTCGCTCTCCATCCATCGGCCATCTGGTGGATGACTGACGCCAAATAACAGCGTGCCAAATACCGGCTGGCCGCGCGCAGCCTATGCCTACCCAGGTCTTTGTCGAAGGGTCAAAGGTCATGGAGACACAGTACGCCTGGCAAACACAGCCGATGGCCGGGACCTCTTCATGCGCGGCGCCTCGCCACGCGAAAAACACCTCTACGGAAACGGGTGCGTCCATTCGCTAGCAGCGACAGTCCGTTTCTCAAAAGAGTATTTTAAGTGGGCGCGCACAGCCCTATCTTGCCCGGCATGCGCCGGACGGCGCCCATCGCACCAGGAGAATCATCATGATTGAACGCAGACCCTTCGACAGCCTGGGTGGAGCCGATCATGGCTGGCTGAAAGCCAAACATCATTTCTCGTTCGCCAGCTACAACGAGCCCGGCCGCATGGGCTGGGGCGCGCTGCGCGTGTGGAACGACGACACCATTGCGCCGCAGACGGGCTTTCCGCCGCATCCGCACGCGGACATGGAGATCATCACGTACGTGCGCGAAGGTGCGATCAGCCACAAAGACAGCCTCGGCAATGAAGGCCGTACCGAGGCCGGCGACGTGCAGGTGATGAGCGCGGGCAGCGGCATCACCCACGCCGAGTACAACCTGGAGAACGTCACCACGCGCATCTTCCAGATCTGGATCATCCCCGACGAAAACGGCAAGCCGCCTTCTTGGGGCGCCCGGCCGTTTCCGAAGGGCGAGCGTTCGGGTCGCTTCGTGACGCTGGCCAGCGGCTTCAAGGAAGACACCGACGCTTTGCCGCTGCGCACCGACGCGCGCGTCCTGGGCGCCACGCTCAAGGCCGGCGAAAGCGCCGAGTACGCGTTGGCCCCCGGACGTTACGCCTACCTGGTGCCGGCTACCGGCAAGGTGGAGCTCAACGGCGTGAAGCTGGATGCCCGCGACGGCGCGGCAATCCGCAACGAGGCCAAACTCCGCATCACCGCGATCGAGGATGCGGAGCTGGTGCTGGTCGATACGGCGGCCTAAACCGCCGCAGTACCGAACGACGGCGGCCGATCGGCCGGAGCGGCGCCGAACTTGGTGTTCGGCGAACTGCCCATCTGGAACACCAAGGTGCCACCTGCGGCCAGTTCGGCGTGGCTGATCCAGCTGCGGCTCCACGGCTTGCCGTTCCAGCTGACCGACTGGATGTACGGGCTGTCCGGACCGTTGCCCGGCGCCAGCACGGTCAGCTTGCGTCCAGCGGCCAACTCGATCTCCGCGCGATCGATCAGCGGGCTGCCGAACACATAATTCGTGCTGACCGGATCGACCGCATACAGGCCCAGCGCGCTGATCACGTACCAGGCGCTCATCTGACCGCAATCCTCGTTGCCGGCAAGTCCGTCCGGCTGCGCTTCGTACATGCTTTCCAGCAGCATGCGCACGCGTGCCTGCGTCTTGTGGTGCGAACCGGTGTACGCGTACAGGTAGGCTACGTGATGACTGGGTTCGTTGCCGTGCGCGTACTGGCCGACCATGCCGGCGATGTCAGGCGGCGCATCTGCCGGCAGCGCCGAGCTGGTGTTGAACAGTGCATCCAGCTTGCGTTCGAACGCCCGCTCGCCGCCGAACAGTTTCATGTATTCGTAAAGGTCATGCTGGTTGAGGAAAGTGGCCTGCCACGCATTCGACTCGGTGAAGTCGCGCCATGTCGAGGCGTGGCCCATGCCGCGCGGGTCGAACGGCTCCAGCCACGTGCCGTCGCTGGCGCGCGGCCGCACGAAGCTGAGCTTGCGGTCGAACACATGCTGATAATTGCGTGAGCGGTGGCGCAGCCGTGTGGCATCGGCATGTGCGCCGGCGGCGTCAGCCAGATGCGCCACGGCCCAGTCGTCGTACGCGTATTCGAGCGTCTTGCTGACCGCCTCGCCTTCCTTGTCGCTGGGGATGTAGCCGAGCTTGCGGTAGAACGGCAGCCCGCGGTAGTCATCGTCCATTGCGCGCTTGCGGAACAGCGGCCAGGCACGCGCGTAGTCGATGCCGGTGAAGCCTTTCGCGTGAGCCTCGGCCACCACCACGGCGGAGTGATAGCCGATCATGCAACCCGTCTCCACGCCTTGCAGCGGCCATACCGGCGGGCCGTCCGGACTCTCACCGGCCATCCGCACCAGCCCGTTGACCAGGTCCGGCACGCGCTCGGGCTGGTACAAGGTGAGCAGCGGATGCTGTGCCCGGTAGGTATCCCACAGCGAGTAGGTGCTGTAGTTGTGCGCGCCCTGCGGCAGCTGGTGAACGGCCAGGTCCATGCCGCGATAGCGGCCGTCGACGTCGCTGAACAAGGTCGGCGCCAGCATGGTGTGGTACAGCGAGGTGTAGAAGATGCGGCGGACGTCTTCGGACGCCGTGTCGATGCGGATGCGGCCGAGCTCGCGCTCCCATGATGTGGCAGCCGCGCTGCGCACGTGATCGAAATCCCAGCCGGCAATTTCCGCGTCGAGATTGCGCAGCGCGCCTTCGACATCGACTCCGGAAATGCCGACCTTGACCAGCAGCGGCGCGCTGGCGATGTTGTCGACATGCAGCGCGGCTTTCAGGTGTGTGCCGTGCGCCTCGCCGGTACCCTTGGGCAGTGGCGCATCCTCGACATACAGCGTGGCCTGGGTAATGGGGCGCGACAGCTTCATCGCGAAATAGATGTGCCGTCCGCCGGCCCACTGATGCACGCGGCGTTCGCCGACCAGAGTGTCGTTGCCGACCAGCTTCAGTCGTGCATCGCTGACCTTGCACGGGACAGCGGCATCGTCGTGGAAACCGTGCGCGAGATCGACCAGCAGATGGCCGCTGCCCTCGCCATGGAACGTGTAACGATGCAGCCCCGCGCGCAGCGTCGCGGTCAGCTCGGCGAGGATGTCGTGATCCTTCAGGCGCACCTGGTAGTAACCCGGCTGCGCCTGCTCATGTTCGTAACGCGAGCGATAGCCCGGCCCGGGCTGCGCCACGCTGTCGGCGGAGAGCCCGGCACCGGCGGCCGCGCCGTCATGGCGCGAGTGGTAGTTCTGATTCGGCAGGCCGCGAGCGCCGGGCTGCAGCAGCACCGGACCCTGCGCCGGCATCAACAGCACGTCGAGCATGTCGCTGGCGCCGGTGCCGCTCAGGTGTGTATGCGAGAAGCCCATGATCGAGCCGTCGCCCTGGTGATACCCCGAGCAGGCATCCCAGCCGGCGTCGTTGGTATCCGGGCTCAACTGCACCATGCCGAACGGCAGCGAGGCGCCGGGATAGACGTGGCCATGGCCGCCGGTGCCGATGAATACATCGACGTACCGCGCGACGCCATCGGGCGCGGGCACCGGTGACATCGCGTTGTCGCCGCGGGGCGTCGCGAACGCCGCGAGTGGCTCGAGCCGGCTGCCGAGCAGGCTCAATGCGGCAGCGCCTTGCAGGAAACGTCTGCGTGTCACCATGTTGCGTTCTCCGGTACGTACGTGTTGGGGATGGGCGAACCTTTAGCCATGAAGACGTGGCATCGCTGCAGGTTTTCCTGGACAGCGACTCTTTGAA
>Ga0070713_100001935_pt1 | contig 13372 bp, 13 predicted proteins | sample LARL82metaG_FD_65465 | JGI IMG/M metagenome (GOLD analysis project Ga0070713, IMG submission 65465) | Corn, switchgrass and miscanthus rhizosphere microbial communities from Kellogg Biological Station, Michigan, USA - LAR L8-2 metaG | ecosystem: Host-associated > Plants > Roots > Rhizosphere ... | reverse complement strand
AGAACGTCCAGCTTGCCGTAATTCGAGCACAGCTCGCGCACCTGACCGTGGATGTAGTCCACAAAGCGGCGGCGCGCTGATTCGTCGTCCGCGCAACGCGCACCATCGGGATGATGCCAGTCCATCAGCGAGTAATAAAAGCCGACGCGCAAACCCTCGGCCCGTGCCGCATCCACGAATTCCTTCACCAGGTCGCGCCCGCATGCCTGTTTTGGCGCACAGTAGTTGGTCAGCTTGGTGTCGAACAGACAGAAGCCCTCGTGATGCTTGGTAGTCATCACCATGTACTTCTGGCCGGCCTGACGCGCCAGTTTCGCCCACGTTCGGGCGGCATTGGGCTTGGGAGTGAAACGCTGCGCCAGTTGCTCATACTCCGCCACCGGGATCGCGTCATTTTCCATCACCCATTCATGTCGCCCGACCACACTGTAAAGTCCCCAATGGATGAACATCCCGAAACGCGCATCGTGCCACCATTTCATGCGGCGCTCGCGGTCAGCATCGCCCGGCACGGGTTGAGGAGCCGGAGCCCCGGACAGAGCCGTTGCCGCACCCACCAACGCCAGGTATCGCCGTCTGGATAATTCTTTGCTATCTGCCATGATCAGCCGCATCTTATCATGAGGAGATGGCCAGTGTTTACGACCGCGTCGTTGTGCCCGAACTGTTAGACTACGCCAGTCCCGAGGTGGCGCGGGACAATCTGCGCGACCTGGTGCGGATCAATCGTTATCTGGGTGGCCACTCCATCCTGCATCGCATCATGGCCGATTTTGTACGTGCGCAGGACCGCTTTTCGATGCTCGATGTCGGTGCCGCCTCGGGCGACATGGGAGCGGCCTTGCAGCGCCGTTACCCAAGGGCCACCGTCACGTCGCTCGACCGCAAGTGCGTTCATCTGGAGAAAGCCGCGCACCCAAAGCTGGCCGGCGACGCGTTCCTGCTGCCCTTTGCGGAGCGCAGCTTCGATTTCGTTTTCAGCTCGCTCTTTCTACATCACTTCTCCGACGAGCAAGTGGTGGAGCTGTTTCGCAACTTCCGCACGGTAGCGCGCCGCGCAGTGCTCGCCATCGATCTGGAACGTGGGCCGCTCGCCTATTACTTCATCCCCGCTACCAAGTGGCTCTTTGGCTGGCACGACATCTCGCTCTATGACGGTCCAGTCTCAGTGCGTGCGGCGTTCAAGAAGGATGAACTGCTCTCGCTCGCCCTTCGCTCTGGCCTGAAGCATGCGCGTGTAAACGTAAATCGACCCTGGGCCAGGCTGTCGCTTGTCGCCCCTGTAACATAGGTTGCGATAAACTCTGTTGACATGCGTGTAGCAGTTCTTTCCTGTCTTTTCACTTCCGCCCTTGCGATGGCGCAGACATCCCAAACGCTGAATATCTACGTCATCGATGTCGAGGGCGGCGACGCGGTTTTGTTTGTGTCGCCCTCGCATGAATCGCTGCTCATCGATACCGGCAATGCCGGCGCCGCCGTACGTGATGCCGGCCGCATCATGGACGCTGTAAAAGACGCCGGGGTTCAGCAGATCGATCATCTCATCGTGACGCACTGGCATGGCGATCATTTCGGCGGATTGGCCGCGCTAGCGCCGCAGATTCCGATTCGCGAGTTTATCGACCACGGGCCCAATGTCCAACCCGGGGAGCCTGCCGACACATTTCTCCAAAAGACCTACCCACAGCTTTACGCCAACGCCAAGCACACGGTCGTTAAGGCGGGCGACAAAATCTTCATGGCCGGGATCAATGTTCGCGTTGTTAGTTCCGCCGGTGAGACGATCAAGTCTCCGCTGCCCGGCGCCGGAAAGCCGAACCCCTTTTGCGCCACTTTCAAACCAGGAGAGAACAACGCTGAGGATCCTCAGTCCGTTGGCGTCCACGTGACGTTTGGAAAATTCCGCACCATGCATTTGGGAGATTTAACCAAGAACAAGGAATTTGAGCTGATGTGCCCGAATAATCGCATCGGTACCGTGGATGTGCTTCTGGGCTTGCATCACGGACAGGCCAGTTCGAATTCCGAGGTGCTGGTGCACGCCCTCCATCCGCGCGTTGCCATCATGAACAACGGAACTCGAAAAGGTGGCGAACCCGAAGTCATGAAGACGGTGCATTCCTCCCCAGGTCTCGAGGATCTATGGCAGCTTCACTTTTCGCTCTTGAGCGGACAGGAGTACACGGTCCCGGGAATGTTTATCGCCAACACGATCGATGATCGGCAGGCTACTCTACCCATCGCTCCGACAGTTGCTCCGCCGCCAGGACCGGGTGTTCCGCCAGCCCCTGTCCACAATGGAACGGCTTATTGGATCAAGCTGTCCGCGCAACAGGATGGTTCCTTCACCGTGACCAACGCTCGCAACGGCTTTAGCAAGACCTACCGTTAGTGTGGCGCAGGTTCCGGCCCATGTGTGCCGCGGCCTATTTGTTGCCGAGCAAGCGTAGCTGAATGTCTTTATGTCGGGCGTATCCCACGTCGAAAGTGACTAGTGTGAATCCCGCCGCGGAAGCGAACGCGGACAGGTATGCATCCGTCCAAAAATTCACGCCCCTCTGCCGCCGCCGAGTCGACCCTCGAAAGAACGTTTCCAGATCGAGTGGCTCCGCCGAGAAAAAGATGCGACTGTCGCGGAGGAGCGTGTCAAGCAGGTTCCAGGCACGTTCCGGAGTGAGGGCCGCATCCGCCATTACGCGCGGGTTTGTAAGCAGCCGCAAAAAACCCATCTGCGTCACGCGGCAGAAAGCGATCTGCTCGTGTTCCGGGGTTTCGAACCATTGCATGGCCGCGGCGTGATGAACGTGTTCGGCAACCGTTAATGCCAGCCACACGTTTACGTCAGGTAAGCAGGTCATCCAGGTCGAATCCAGTCAAATCCAACTTCCGTCCCCGACGCAGATGAATCAATGGAACTCGCACGGGTTTAGCCACTGCTTGCCCGGCTATTCCGCCGGAGCTTTGAGTGACTTCACGCTCGATCGCCAACACGATGAGAGCTTTCATGCTCAAACCACGCAGGGCCGCTGCGGCCTTAGTCCTCCGGAAGAGGACATCGGGCAGGTCAATGGTGGTACGCATAAGTGTTATCTTAGCACAAAAGCATAAATATGATCCAGATGCAGTTTTGGCTAATGTCGCTCGTGCGGCGCAGGTATTCTGCTAGATCTGGCACGTCTTTATGCTTGTCATATCTGGCTGTCATAATGGTGGTCTTGACCCGAGCCGCCATCGCCATCCTGGCCCTACTACTCCTCTGTGCCTGCGACCGACTTCCTGAGACCTATCCGCCGCCCGCGCAGCGGCAGCCCCAAGCGCCCATCCCTGACCCGTCCGTAATCATGGTGGAGATGAGCGATCCCGATTCCGCGCAGCACATCGTCAAGGACATCTACGAGCCTTTCGGCAGCACTTGGTGTTGGACCGCCAAACAACCCACGGTCAAGGTGTTGGTCTATGCTACAGACAATGTCAGACTGAGTTCCGATTTCACCATCTGGTCCGAGGGTTTGCAACAGACCGGGCCGATCGAGTTATCGTTTTTTGTGAATGGCCATCTCCTCGACAAAGTTAGATATGCGACCGCGGGCTACCAGCATTTCGAAAAGGCGGTGCCCGCCGATTGGTTGTCCGCCGATACGGAGTCGACCATCTCCGTAGATGTCGACAAGCTCTATGTCTCGCCCCAGGATGGCAAGAAGTTCGGTTTCATTCTGACGCGCCTCGGGTTCCTCCGGTAATGCACGCCGCACTGACGGTTCTGGCCATTCTGTTCGGCTGGCTGTTCACTGTCGCCACGGCCTGGGCGCTCGGTACACTCCTGCTGCGAAGACTCTCGCTTGTCTTTTATCGCTGGGAAGAACCCCTCTTCGCGTTTCTCATTGGCGCCGCTCTGCTCAGCGCGATCGTTTTTGTACTGTGCGCCGCTCATCTGGCATGGAAAGCTCTTTTTCTTGTTATCGGCCTTGTGATTATCTGCTATGCTCTGCGATCGGGCGCTCATCGTCCCAGGGGAGATTCCTTTCCGCCGCTGCCTCAACGATGGCGCTGGGTTTTCCTGGTCATCTTCAGCGCTTTCACCGTTCTCTATTTCATCAATGCCCTGGAGCCCGAATCCAGCCCGGATGGAATGGCGTACCACTTGGGAGTGGTCGCGAAATACCAGCGGACTCACGGGTTCCCTCGCATAACCACCGACATGTACGCCAGTCTGTCGGAAGGCATTGAGCTCTTGTTCCTGTGGGCGTTTGAGTTCGGACGGCACTCGGCGGCCGCGCTAGTCCATTTTGCTTTTTTCATTGCCCTCATATTTCTGATCCTGGGCTACGCTCGCAGGATAGGACGCCCGGTCGTGGGTATTGCGGCGGCGCTCTTCACATACTTGAGCCCGGTAGTCGGACTGGACGGAACCATCGCTTATATCGACGTCGGAATCACCGCGGTTCTCTTCTCTCTTTTTTATCTGCTGCAGATTTGGGACCAGGACCGGAACCCCCAGTTGCTGCTGCCGATCGGGATCCTCGCCGGTTTCAGCTACGCAGTCAAGTACACCGCATTTATCGCCGTGCCATACGCGATCGGGTTCATCGTCTGGAAATTATGGCGAGCCCGAAAGCCCCTGCTGCGCCCGGTCCTGATTGTCTCGATGCTTGCGCTCGCGTTCATCCTGCCGTGGATGGCAAAGAGCTGGATCGAGGTCGCAAATCCGTTTTCGCCCTTCGCGAATCGCGTCTTCCCGAACCCTTATGTGCATATCTCGTTCGAAGATACTTACCGCAAATTTATGCGGATCTATGCTTTGACGAGCTACTGGCAGCTTCCCTGGCAGGTGACAGTTCGAGGCGATCTTACCACCGGCTTGGTCGGGCCACTGTTCCTTTTGACCCCGCTGGCTCTAATCGCGTTGCGTTTCCGTGAAGGCCGTCAGGTGCTTCTAGCTGGATTGATCTTCGGGTTGCCGTATTTTACGAACGTCGGAACACGATTCCTGATTCCAGCGATTCCTTTCATTTCGTTGTCGCTGGCGTTGGCGCTATCCGGCTTCGAATGGCTGCTGTTGATTCTGGTCATTGCTCATGCGATCTCCTGCTGGCCCAATGTAGTTCAGCTCTACTGCTCTCCGGCGGGCTGGAGATTGATAAAGGTCTCTCCCCAGGCGGCGTTTCGGATTCAACCGCAAGAGGCTTATCTGAAACACGATCCCGCATACGTCCTAGCAGAAATGTTGGAGGAGTTCATGCCGGCGGATGCCAAAGTCTTCGTCTTCACCCAGCCGGCCGCAGCGTACACTTCCAGGCAGGTCTTGGTGGGCTACGAGGGTGCATTCAACGAGCTGCTGCAGGATATTCTCTGGATTCCCATGTTCCGCGATTTCCAGCCCACACGAATCCTCACTTTCCAGTTTCCACAACGCGAGGTTCGAAAAGTGCGCGTCGTTCAGACCGCCAGCGTCTCCGAGGGGCAATGGTCGGTTTCTGAGTTGCGCATTCTTGCCAATGGACAGGAGCTTCCCCGTGATCGGGAATGGCGGCTTACTGCGCACCCGAATCCTTGGGACGTGCAGTTGGCATTCGACAATAGTCCAGTCACTCGTTGGAGAACTTGGCAGCCGCCAGCCCCCGGCATGTATCTCGAGATCGACTTCGCTCGTAACCAAAAGCTCGACTCGGTCATCGTGGAGTCGTCGGGCGATGCGACCGCCACCAAGATAAAATTGGAGGGCCTCGGTGATGACGGTAAGTGGACCACCATTGCGGGTGCTCCGAATGAGTCCGTCCGGCCCAGCCGTGTCAGTCTTCGTCAGGCCGCGACTGCTGAGTTGAAGTCTCGCGGAATTCGCTATCTCTTGATTACCGACGATAACATCGGCGCCAATGATTTCCACTTGTACTCCAAGCTGTGGGGGATGAAGAGTATCGCCCAGCGGGGAACAGCTCAGCTGTATTACATCGAGTAGCAGGCATGAGCCGATATTTTCTTGGAATCGACGGCGGACAATCCAGCACGACGGCGATCATCGGGGATGAGTCCGGCCGCGTCCTCGGCATGGGCCGTGCAGGGCCTTGCAATCACGTCGCTACCGGCGAGGGCAAGATGAAATTTGTCGACGCCATCCAAGGCTGTCTTCGTGCGGCCTGTGCGCAAGCCGGTCTGGATTCATCCGGCGTCCAATTTGCGGCGGCCTGTTTAGGATTTAGCGGCGGGCCCGCGGACAAAGAGTCGATCCTGCGCGAGACGATCGCAACTGAACAAATGTCGGTGACGCACGATGCGCTGATTGCTTTGTCGGGAGCCACTGCCGGCCAACCAGGGTTGATCGCCATAGCGGGTACTGGGTCTATCGCCTTCGGCCGCAATGCCTCCGGCAAAACAGCGCGCGCGGCGGGTTGGGGATACATGTTCGGTGACGAAGGCAGCGGGTTCTACATCACCCGCCAGGCTCTGCGTGCCGCGCTTCGATCGGAAGAAGGCTGGGGACCTTCCACTTCTTTACGCTCCGTTCTGTTGGACGCCACCGGCGCCGCCAACGTCGACCAGCTTTTGCATCGGCTTTATACGCCCGAGTTTCCAAGGTCGCGGATCGCTGGACTCGCGAAGCTAGTGGATCAAGCGGCCGAAAACGGAGACGTGACTGCTCGTAATATTCTTACCGAGGCCGCCCAGCAACTCGCCATCATCGCCGCTGCGGTTCGCGGACAATTGTTCAAGCCCAAAGAGGCGGTGCGTGTGAGCTATGTTGGCGGTGTATTCCGTAGCCATCTTCTTCTGGAAAGATTTCGCATCCTGGTCGAGATGGAAGAAGGCAATCAAGTCTCGCCACCGGTTTATGGTCCTGCTGCCGGTGCGCTGCTCGAGGCCTATCGGACCGCGGGAATCCACGTTACGCTGTCCAATGTTCAAGAGGAAAAATCATGAAATCAGGTTGTAGGTTGTGGGTGATGAGTTGTGGGATGGCATTCGTTTTGTGTGCCGCCGAACCGGATTGGCCCCAGGTGGAAAAACACGCACTCGAATATTTCCAACAGTATGTTCGTATTCGCTCCATCAATCCGCCGGCCGATACCGCCGCCGCAGCGCAGTTCGTCAAGACTGAGTTAGAAAAGAACGGGTTCACGCCAAGGCTATTTCACAGCGGCCCAGGCGGCCAGACCAATCTGGTTGTGCGCCTGAAGGGCCGCGATGCTTCCAAGAAGCCGCTCTTGCTTCTGAATCACCTGGACGTCGTGCCGGTGGACGAGAAAGCCTGGAACATCGAGCCGTTCGGCGGAATCATTCGCGACGGATTCATCTGGGGGCGCGGGACGCTCGACATGAAAGGCATCGGAGTTCAACAATTAACCGCGCTGATCGCGTTGCATAACGCTGGGATCGTGCCATCTCGCGACATCATCATGATCTGCACGGCTGATGAGGAGAGTGGCGGCGAGCGTGGAATCCGGTGGATGATCGCCAACCACTACGACGAAATCGACGCCGAATACGTCCTCGATGAAGGCGGCATGGGGACTCGCGACGCGTTGGCCGCGGGCAAACTGGTGTTCGGTGTTTCGGTGGGCGACAAGATCGTCACGTGGCTGCGTTTGCGCGCCAAGGGCACCGCCGGTCACGGTTCGCAGCCGATCGCCGACAACGCCAATCTGATTTTGTTGGACGCGATCCGCAAGGCCATGGCTTTGCCCGCGGGCGGCAAACCGAACCCCGTGGTCGAAGAGATGCGCCGCGCCATCGGACCGTTGGTCGAAAACAAATTCAATTCCGCCATCCAGCGCAATACCGTGTCACTTACCTCGTTAACGGCCGGAGTCGGTTCGCCGCCCCGGCCCAACGTCATTCCATCTACCAGCGAAGCGACGCTCGACTGCCGGCTACTGCCCGGCACCAACGCCGACGAATTTATCTCCGACATGAAGGCCCGCATCAACGATCCGAGAGTGACTGTGGAATCGATCACAGTAGCTCCCGACGTCGGCATGAGCCGCATCGATACGTCGTTGTTCAACGCCATTCGGCAGGCGATCCTGAAACGCAATCCGGGTGCGATCGTCACTCCCATGTTGGTACCTTTTGGAACCGATTCGGCCTATCTTCAGGCCAAGGGTGTTATTGCTTATGGTCTGACGCCCATGATTCTCGACGCCGCTACTGCGGCCACCATGCACAGCGATCAGGAACGTATTTCCGTTGCCGAATTTCTGAAAGGAATTCACATCTTCTACGACGTGTTAGCATCGGAATTCTAGATGCCCAAAGTCTCTATTTGCGACCTGGATCTGAAGAACAAGACCGTTTTCATCCGGGTCGATTTTAACGTTCCCCTGGCCCCTGGCGGGCAGGAGATTACCAGCGATAAGCGTATTCGCGCCTCGCTGCCGACTATCTGTTATGCGCTGGAACACGGCGCGGCTGTGATTCTGGCGAGCCACCTCGGCCGTCCCAAAGGCAAGCCGAATCCGGAAATGAGCTTGAAACCGGCGGCTGCACGATTATCCGAATTGCTGGGCCAACCGGTCAAGATGGCGCCCGATTGCGTTGGACCTGAGGTGGACAAGCTGCGCCCCAAACCTGGCGAAGTGCTGCTGCTCGAGAACTTGCGTTTCCACGCCGAGGAAGAGAAGAACGATCCCGGATTTTCCAAGCAACTGGCCGCCTTGTGCGATGTCTACGTGAACGACGCTTTCGGATCGGCCCATCGGGCGCACGCTTCCACTGTCGGCATGATTCAGTACGTTAAGCAGGCAGCCTCTGGTCTGTTGATGGACAAAGAGCTGGAGTATTTGAACAAGGCCACCAAGAATCCGGCTCGGCCCTGTATCGCGATTCTGGGCGGCGCAAAGGTGTCCGACAAAATCGAAGTGATCGAGAACCTGATGAAGTTCGTCGACCAGATTCTGATTGGCGGCGCCATGGCGTATACCTTCATGAAGGCGCAAGCCAAGCCGATCGGCAAGTCGCTGGTCGAAGAAGATAAGGTGCACTTGGCGAAAGAACTGCTGGCCCGGGCTGGAGGAAAACTTCTTCTGCCGAGGGATCATGTTGTGGCCGCCGAGCTCAAGCAAGGCGCCGAAAACCAGGTTGTAACAGAAATTCCGGACGGCATGATCGGAGTCGATATCGGCCCGGCGACCATCGAAGCTTACGGATCGGTGATCTCGAAAGCCAAGACGATTATCTGGAACGGCCCGATGGGCGTGTTCGAGAAGCCGCCGTTCGATCGCGGCACAGTCGCGCTCGCCAAAGCTGTAGCGGCGTCGGGCGCGGTCTCGGTGGTAGGTGGAGGTGATTCCGAGAAGGCCGTGAAGTCGGCCGGGATTGCGGACAAGATATCGCACATTTCCACCGGAGGCGGCGCGTCGCTGGAGTTCTTAGCGGGAATTGAGTTGCCGGGAGTCGCCGCGTTGCCGGACAAAACTTAGTCCGAGCCGTGACCATGAGGGAGCGGTTTCTCAAAACAAGAGCGCGACGCCGCAAATTCCAGCGGCCGTGAGCGCCCAACCGGCCAGCAATGAATGATCGATCAGCAAACCACCGACCGCTGGCGCGACAATCGCTGCAATTGAGTTGAGCGACTGCGTCAACCCCAGCACCACTCCTTGTTCGGAGCGTGCAGCCTGCTGCGTGATCAGGCTGGTCAGAGCCGGACGAATCACGCCGGTTCCTGAAGATGAGATGGCCGCGACCAAGAGCAGGAGCGGAACAGAATATGTAAAACCCAGCGCGGCCAGTCCTACCATACCGAGAAAGAAACCGGCGCGCACCAGCTTCATCTCTCCAAATGCTTTGACGAGGCGGCCGATCAAGCCTCCCTGCAAAATGACGCCGAGCATGCCCAGGTACGCGTACACGTATCCGACTTCTTTCGGCCCGAATGGATGACCCTGCCATTGATAGCGCCGCTCGGCAAATAGCGGAAAGCCTGTCATGAACATCGAGAAAGCGAGGGTGAAAGCGAAGAATTGCCACAGCAGCGGCCCGAGTCCCGGCTGACGAAAATATCGCGCGTAATTACCCCAGTCGAGCACGGTGAACTTGCGTGGCGTGGCCCCGTCGGCTGCTTGTGGTGTCGTGGAGGGTAGCAGGAAGTAGGTCGCCAGGATGCTCGTAGCCGAAAGCGCCGCCGCAGCAAAGATCGGGTATTGGTAGCTGAATTGCGATAGGTAACCGGAAATGCCGGGGCCGATCAGAAAACCCATACCGAAGGCAATGCCGATCAGCGCGAATGATTTTGCACGGTCCTCCGGCTTGGTGACGTCGGAGATGTACGCCTGGGCCAGCGACAGATTTCCGGCGGTCAGCCCGTCAATTACCCGCGACAGAAAGATCAGCCAGAGAGCATTCGCGTAAGCCAGGATCAGAAATCCGATAAAGGTCCCCAGTTGGCTCACCAGCAGGAGCGGCCGGCGGCCCATGTGGTCCGACATCCGGCCCAACATCGGTCCGGCGATCAACTGGCAGAAAGCATAGGTAGAGACAAGCAGGCCAACCACGGATGGCGACGCGCCAAATTTCTCGGCGTAAAACGGCAACAGTGGCAGAATGATGGTAAGGCCCAGGACGTCGACGGATACAATCAGGAAGATGGGAACGAGCGGAGATTTAAGCAAGCGAAGTCAGTACGATGGTAACAGAAGCTCACGTCTCATCATGGCCGATCAACTTTATCTTTCTTATTGGCTTCGGAATCACACCGAGCTGACTATGCTGCGGAACTACGAGAGGCTGCTGAAGCTTTTCCCTTTCTCGCGCCTTGCCCGCCATCCTTCCACCTTCAAAGTCCTGGCCATCGATTACACCGAGTCCCCGGTGCTGGAGATTCCTTATCCCCCGCCTGTCCCGATAGAAGCCGTGCTGGCGGTGGCCAAGGATTTCCAGAATGCCGATTCCTGTTACCGGCTGGAAACCTGGTGGGATCTCTGGCAGTTCGACAAGCAATGGGAACTGGCGCCTTCTCGGGTGGCTCTATGTTGCTTCGGTCCCGAGTTCGAACGTGAAGACGGCGAGCATCTGGGCATCGAGTTTGGCATCGATGCGCATTTTCTTCCCCAGCCTGAGCTTCCCAACAGCGTGCGAATGATCCAATCCAACATTAAGAGCCTGCTTAAACTGGTGCACGATTCAGATGATGCGCTGCCGGTGGAAACGCGGCGGCTTTGGTCTGAGTCCGGCGACAATTTTTCCGAGAAGTTGCACCAGGCGTTGGCATCGGCCGAGCGCTGAGCGGCGCGGGTTCTTACTGTTCTCGCGGATTGTCTTGGTCCAATAACCGTGCGATGGCTTCCGCGAGCATCTTGGGAACGAACGGCTTCTGCAGGAAGGCGACCTGCTTTCCCAGAGTCTCTGGAAGGCTGGAAAGATAGAACGGCGATCCGCTGCAGATCAGGATCCTTAGATCCGGCCGGATTTCCAGCATGCGTGTCAGCAATGTGTCGCCGGGAATATCTGGCAATCCGAGATCGGCGATCACCAGATCGTAGCTCCGCGGCGCGGCTTCGAACCGCTCGAGAGCGTCTTTGGAAGCCGAGCAGGCATCTACTTCGTAGCCCAGCCGGTTCAGATACTTTTCCAGCAGTTGGGCCAGCGCAACTTCGTCTTCTACAACTAAAATCCTGGTTATGGGCACGCTCAAAAGATTGCGAGCGGCGTTTCACCAGGGCTAAACGCCAGCCCTATCATCACCCGATTGGAGTCCTTCAGATAGAAAGAGTTTTGCGTAGTGTAGTGACGATAGTCATAGCGCATTTCAATGTGGGTGGCGCGTCCCAGTTTGTAGGTCGTGGCCAGTCCGGCCTGAAAGTTCGTGAGTTGCCCGAGCGTCTGGCCAACTGCCGACATCGTACCGTAGCTGGCGTTGAGGCCTGCCGTCAGGCGGCGATAGCCGGTATAGGAATAGGAGGCCGATCCCACATTCTGCCGCGACGTCAAATAGACTCCGTTGCCGGGTGTGACGCCCATCGCGTAGCCAACGTTGAGGGCCGAGCGATTGTATCTCCGAATCAGGCGGACTTCGATCATGGGAACATATAGTACCCGGGAAAATGTCACGATCGCGACGTTTTGCCCAACGATAGCAGCGATCGCGGGATCGATGGCCACTTGGGTCAATCCCGAGGTCGATACACGGATCCCGCCAAACTGCGTGCTGAAATCCCACTTGCGGCTCAGTCCGATCGAGTAGCCGAGCGTACCGCTCTGTAGCTTTGAGTTTCCGAACTGTCGCTGGTAGTCGAAGGAAGTATAGTCGTAATTCCCCGATAGCGTCTGCCGCCGGGATAACCGGTAAGCTACATTGGCCCGCCCGCTATACCCATTCAATCCGGCCAGCGCGAGTGAACGTCGGCGAACCACGAACCCCTCGCCTCCGAACCCAAAAGACCATCGCGCGGTCTTTTGCCAGACCAGATCGACACGGGATTGGAGAAACTGCGTGCGGTTGTCGAATAACTCGTTGGCTGGAACCGCGAACAGGTCGGTGTTACTGAGCGGGACGTATGCGAATTCTCCGTTCGCGAGCGAGACGATACCGGCCGTCTCTTTCAGATCGAGAGTGATGTGCCGCTTTAGCTGATGGCTATAAGCCAAATTCAGAAACTGGTCGGTACCGTCAAAGTAAGAGTGGTTCGTGTAATGGCGATAGGTGCCTCGATATTCGAGACTGAGTTTGTCGTGGACCCAACTGCGCGAGCCGATTACGCCAAAGCCGGCCTCGACGCCTTCAGCTCCATAATTCGGCACATTCCCTTGCGGATCCACAACCAGAGCCGTAAGGCCGGAATCGTAGATTCCAGTGAGTTCGCCGTAAAAGCGGAAGTCGATCAGTTTGCCGCCGCGCTCGCCGATCAGACTCTTATCCCGGCTCAGAATGGAAGGTCCCGCATAGGTCTGTTCTTCCTGCGCATTCTGGTCGGGCTGATCCTGGGCTTTTGTATCCTGTGCCGGCGGACGGTCCTGTGCGATTGCAAAGGCAGCCGCCCACAAAGCCATGCCGATAAGTTTTAGTCTCAACTCCGATACTCCTATACCCACCTGCAAGTACTATTCTGCTACATCAAGCCTGGAGGCTGGCCGACAGCCTGTCAAGTTGGGTCTTCTTCCAGTATGGTAATGAGCCATTAGACGGCCGGCGACTGAAACGCGTCATCATTATAAGGATAGGAGTTAAAGCGCTCGGCGCGGTTGGGCCGTCATTCTTGAAAGGAAGGCGGCTTATCCGGCATTTTCCAAGTGAGGAACCAATGAAACGACTCTTTCCGCTGACCGCCGTCTGCATGGCGACCGCGCTGGCCGCTGATATTCCAATCCACGAGGTGGTCCTCTATAAGAGCGGCGTCGGTTACTTCGAGCGGGCCGGCACGCTCAGCCCAGGGGAGTCGGC
>Ga0070713_100001934_pt1 | contig 13377 bp, 8 predicted proteins | sample LARL82metaG_FD_65465 | JGI IMG/M metagenome (GOLD analysis project Ga0070713, IMG submission 65465) | Corn, switchgrass and miscanthus rhizosphere microbial communities from Kellogg Biological Station, Michigan, USA - LAR L8-2 metaG | ecosystem: Host-associated > Plants > Roots > Rhizosphere ... | reverse complement strand
CCGCTCAAGTTCCACACCAGGTATTCGCCGCCCGAGTATCCCGCTGCGGATCGGGTATCCAGTACATTGTTGTTGGCATCCAGAATGTCAACACGTTGAGTGCGGCCGAGGCGATCCCAATCCAGCAGATACATCGCGACTTGGTGCGTGCTGGTGTCTTTGAAAGTCAGATCCACGGTGAATGAGCTTCCTGAGTACCAGCAAGCCGCGATCCGATCCGACGCCGCGGCTTTTTGAAGCCCGCGCAGATCGGCCGTGGAAGAGGTCCAGATGTAATTGGAATTTCCGGCCGGCGTGACCGTGACGTAGGACGGATAGTTGGTGGTGTCATTGATCACGTTGAATCCGTCGGCTCCGTAAACACCTTTCCATGAACCGGCGGTGGTGGTGTCGGTCTTAATGAATGCAGCCGTGCCGCTAGATCCGGAAGATCCACCTGCGCCGAAGAATAGTCCGCTCACCACGGCGTTGAATGACGCTGTGGTATTGACGAACCGAAGGATGACGTGACCGCTCAAGTTCCACACCAGGTATTCGCCGCCTGAGTATCCAGCCGCCGACCGGGTATCCAGTACATTGTTGTTGGCGTCCAGAATGTCAACACGTTGAGTGCGGCCGAGGCGATCCCAATCCAGTGAATACACGGCGACTTGATGTGTAGCCGTATCTTTGAAACTAAGGTCCACCGTGAATGCGCTTCCCGAGTACCAGCAGGCCGCGATCCGATCCGACGCCGCAGCTTTTTGAAGCCCGCGCAGATCCGCGGTGGAAGGCGCCCAGCTGTAATTGTAATTTCCGGCAGGCGTGACAGTGACGTAGGACGGATAGCTGGCAGTGTCATTGATCACGTTGAACCCGTCGGCTCCGTAAACGCCTTTCCATGAACCGGCGGTGGTGGTATCGGTCTTAATGAATGCAGCCGTGCCGCTGGGTCCGGAGGATCCACCGGCGCAACTACGAATCGCCTTGTTGACGTCCAGGCGGCCACCGGTGACCGTGATGCCGGCCAAACTCGGGAGGGGATCGACGTTCGCCAGCAGTGCATTCTTCAGAGCCGCCGTACTCAAGTTGCAGGCTGACAGCACCAGCATGGCCGCTCCCGACACATGCGGCGTTGCCATGGACGTCCCACTCAGATTCGCGTACTGCGAGTTGGGCCAAGTGGAAAGAATATTAACCCCAGGCGCGCCCAGGTGAACTGTCGTGAGCCCGAAATTGGAAAATGACGCCAGCGTATCGGTGCTGGTTGTGGCCGCTACAGTGACGAGGTTGGGCGCAACGTAGGAGGCCGGATAAGTGGGCGTCGTGTCGTCGTTCTGGGTGCTGTTACCGGCCGCTACGACGAACAGTCCATTCGCGCTGTTCACTTTGTTGATTTCGTCCAGTAGGCCTTGCGAAAATCCGCTGCCACCCCAACTGTTGGAGAACACGCGCACGTTGGCGGCATTGCCGAATATCGTTTTCGCTTGTAGCGCGAATTCGATCCCATCGATGGCGTCAGAGACTGCACCGCTGCCGGTGGAATCTAGAAATTTCAACGCCATGATGCGGGTGGTCCAATTCACGCCTGCGACACCGGTGGCATTGTTGCCCACCGCGCCGACAGTTCCTGAGACATGAGTGCCGTGACCGTTGTCGTCCATGGGAGTGCAAGATCTGGTGATGGCATTGTAGCCATGAGAGCCGGCCGGACAAGTAATCGATCCCCAACTAAGGTTCACAGTGAACGCTGCGGGCGCCGACCAGACATTTGCGGCGAGGTCGGGATGAGCATAATCCATTCCAGTATCGACGACGCCTACGACGTTGGTTGTGGATCCTGTTGAGATCGCCCAGGCATTGGTAGCGCCGATGTCTGCGCCAGGCGTAGCTGTATTCAAGAGCGACCACTGCTGCGGAAACCCAGGATCGTTGGGGGTCACCGATACCTTAACAATGTAATCTGGCTCTACATAGACAACGGAGGGATGGTTTTTCAGGCTGTTGAGCAGAGCTGTGGCGTTCTCGCTTTTAGAATGAAGCACATAAAGATTCAAGGCGTTGCTGAGGGGACGGAAGTCGTCGGCGTCGCCCAACTGTTTTATCTGGTCGAGAATCGCGGAGGAGGGCGCCGCAATCTTTAGGATTGCCTGACGTCCCTTGACCTCGTGGCCATTGTTATTTTCATTGCCCTGACCCTGCGCCACTAAGGGAAGTACGCCCAGTAGCAGCGTAAATATAAGGAAAGATTGCATGTTAGACTTCATAATTTTGGTTCTATCAATTCGGACAGTCATCACGCACAACGGCGTTATGCCAGCAGACTGAAGTTAAATCGCGAATGCCCAGTCTACCTCAAAACTAGGGGAGTTGCCAGGTGTAACCGCTAGACTCCATTTGCATTGAGAGTATGCCATTCGATGCGGCACGTATATCACGTGCAAAAGCGAGTAATAGACGGTTGGCGAAGCATGCTCTGCTGCGCTGTGGCTTGGGTCGTTCCTTCCAACGCCGCTGTAATCGTGCAGTTGAAGATCGTGGAGGGTGACGGCGCCGTTTTCCGGACAGGCACGAGGGCGACCCGCGGGCTAACTGTCCTGGTGACTGACGAGACGGGCAAGCCGTTAGAACACGCGGCGGTGAGTTTTCGCCTGCCCGAGGAAGGGCCGGGTGGCGTTTTCAGTACTGGGCTACGAACTGAGGTCGTGACTACTGCTCCCGATGGGCGCGCAACCGTGTGGGGAATGCAATGGAATAAAACGCCCGGCCCGGTAGAGATCCGAATCACTGCTATCAAGGACCAGGCGCGCGCCGGCATCATCAGCACGCAATACTTGAGCGACGCGCTTGCACCGAAGGCTGGCGGCGAAGGCACCTTCACTGCCTCGCATAAGGGCCACACAAAATGGATTCTGATAGCTGTCGCAGTGGGCGGTGGAGCAGGGGCCGGATTCGCATTTGCACGTTCGAAAGGCACGACGGCCGGAGTCGCATCCGGGCCCGTTGGGGTGATGATCGGCAATCCAAGTATCAACGTGGGGCATCCGTGATGAGAGCAATACTCGCTACGTTATCGATGGCGGCCGGAGTGGCATGGGCACAGACTTCGCTAACTCCGCCACAGGTAGGATTCATGCGGGATGCAACGCACTCCTTGCGCCCGGTGTATGGTATCGCAAGCAATTTTCTGTTGGGCGACGCAGTGGCCATCGGGGTCATCTCAGCAGCGCATTCCGGATCGTCTGGATGGTTCAAGACCAGCTCGACTGTAGCCGTCATTGACAGAACCGGATCGATAGTCGCAAGTACCGAGGCGCCCGGCGGCCCTGCACTGTTTGCGTTCGCGCGCGCCGGTGAACCTGCACTGGCGTATCTTGCGGCCTCAGGCACGATGCTGGCCTGGAACGCGGGAGCATTCACAGCCGTGCCTTTCAATGCCACGGCGCTCGGGGCCAATGCCGTGCTCTCAATCGCCGCGCCAGATTCTGATCATGCCGCGATGATTGTCCAGCGCGATCTCGGGCTATGGGACGTTCGGATTCAACTTGCGACCGGCGAGATCGATGCCCAGACCGCGATTGCCGGAGCCGCCGCTCCGGTGCTAATGCTCTCGAGCGGAGACCTGGTCTATAGCGACACCAATGGAATCGTACTGCGCAAGATCGATGGCTCCGAGCGCCATATCAGCGCGCAGTTGCCGGTCAGCTTCGCATTCCTGCAAATGGGTGAGGCTTGGATACAGCTTCAAGATCTGGCAGGTGGGCGGCAGTTCGCGATTCGCATCGCTAAGAATCGTGAGCAATCGTATCAACTGCCGGAGGTGGATCAATGATCCGCCGGTTGTTGCTTGGTTGTGCGGTGCTTCCACTCGCGGCGCTCGCGCAGATCCAAGTATTTTTGTTCGATGGCGCCAACGAGACCCCGGTCGGCGCGCTGGTAGACATAGGGTCGGCATCGCCGGGCGACACGTTGGATTCGCGGTTCCGGATCCGCAATATCGGCGCGGGTCCGGCTATTTTCCAGACGTTATCGCTGGCAGGCGCTGGATTCAAGATCAGTACGGCGCCGTCGCTGCCCTACACGATCGCGCCTGGCTCGGAAGCGGAGTTCCGCGTCGCGTTCAACCCGACGTCCATCGGCACCTACAGCGCGTTTCTACTGGTCAACACGATTAACATCACTTTGCGCGGTAGCGTGACGCCTGCCGCGGTTCTCACGCTGGGGAGCGGTAACGCCCCGCTCGCTGCCGGCGGTGTAATCGATTTCGGCTCGGTGCAGCGAGGAAAAAGCCAGCTTCAAATCCTCACGATTACGAATCCCGCCAACGCCAGCCTCACAGTGAACACGCTCTCCGTAAGCGGCACCGCATTCCGTGGACCGATTGGAGCCACGGCTCCCATTCAGCTCACTTCCGGCCAATCCGTCTCATTTCAAATAGCCTTCGAGCCGCAATCCGGTCAACCGGCGCAAGGCATCCTCAATGTGGATCAGCGGTCATTTGTACTCACGGGCCAGGGGTTGGATCCCCCGCTACCCACTGCTTCGATTCAATTCGGCTCGGCCGTGGGCGCCAGCGCTCAGCAGAACAACATCTCGATTCCACTGGCGGAGCCGTCACAGGTGACTGGTACCGGAACTCTGACGCTGGCATTTCACTCTAGTGTGCCTGGAGTCGCCGATGACTCCGCTGTCCAGTTTCTTTCGGGGCCGAAACGCGCGGCCACCGTCACCATCTCCCCCGGCGACACGGTTGCCAGGTTCGGCTCGCAATCGAGCATTGCCTTTCAGACCGGGAGCACCGCGGGAACCATTGTCTTCACGCTAAGCCTGCCCAACGCAACCACGCAACAGGTCAGCTTGACGATTTCCCCGACGTCCGTGATTCTCGACACGGTCGGCGCCGTGCGACGAGTAGGCAACCTGGATGTCAGCATTATTGGCTTAGATAACACTTATTCGGCGTCGCAGCTATCGTTCACCTTTTACGATAAGAACGGGACCACGATCCAGCCCGGCGTCATCCGTGTGGATGCGACATCGGACTTCCGGCTGTATTTCACGGCGAGCCAGGTGGGCGGGCAGTTCGCAATGCTAGCGACGTTTCCGGTTTCTGGCGACGTAAGCGTAGTGACCGGATTCGATGTGCAAATCACCAATTCGGTTGGCGCCACCAAGACCCAGAAGATAACCTTCTGACCGCGCCGCTTAAAAAATTAATTTCAGACTGAACTGCAGCTCGCGCATATCGATGCCGGAGCGCGTGCTGGTGATTTGGCCGAAAGTGCCGAGCGGCTGCAAAGCGAACGCCTGAATGTTGAACCACTCGCCGGTAGTAGGGTTGCTGAGGCTGGTGCTGGCGCCCATAGCATTGGGGCGAATGGTCTCGGCCATCGAGCCGACCTTCAGCTGAAAATCAATGCGGGCCACCTGTTGCACCTGCAGCTCTACACCGTTGCGGATCTCAGCCTGGAAACCCTGCATCTCCGACTTGACGCTGTAAATGCCAGGCAGCAGTGATGGAAAGGTGTAATTGCCGGCGGTGTTGGTGGTAGCAGTACGCGTCACGCCGGTTTCCGGATTGGTGACCGTTACGGTAGCGCCTACGACCAGGCCACCGCTAGAGTCAGTGACTACGCCGGTGATTTCGCCAAAGGTTTGACCGAAGCATGGCAGAGTTGCCAGCGCGGCGGAGAAAATAACGATCCACAACAACGTCGGACGCAGCATGGCGTACCTCCCTTTAGAGGAGCGGATCGGAACAATCATATATCAAGTTGCGCCGGCCGGCTCAGACCACGCTTCTACGCCGCTGGTGGGAGTCTCAGTATGTCGAGGACGTGTCGCCCGGTGGCGTCCGAGGTGAGTGTGAGCCGAAACGACACTCTCTCGCGCTTTCCGCCCGCAGTGGCGAGCTGCGCCGTGAGCGTCCCGCTCAATGGCGAACCGTTGGGTGGGGGCAATTTCGAGACCCGCTGGATGATGCCGATCACCTTTGCGGCATCCAAAGCGTCGTATCGAAATGGAAGGTCATGGATCCACGCCAACTGTTGTGGATCGCTAGTGAAGCGGGCGAGGTCTGGCACCAGAGCGTCCGCGGCCACTTGCACCGGTACTGGCGAGTTCTTCGCCAGTGTCGTCAGCAGACAATTGACGTAGCTCGCTTCGCCGTCCGGCTCTGAGTACCGCCAGCCCTTGGCGTCGTTGCTCTTGATGACCGTGAGCGCTTGCCCGGTCTTTCGATTACTGACTAGAATCCGCTGCGGCGACGCCATCATCCGATACGCCACTTCGATCCAGCCTTCTTCGAGAAGTGGCAGCATCGCTGAATCGATCCACAGCACATCGCAATCTTTGAACGCGTGTTCGAGCGTCGAGGCGTGGCCCTCAAAGACCAGCACGTTGTGGCCGACATACGCGAATCCCAGCAGCTGGCCGAGCATGGGAATGCACTTCGCTTTGTCCTTCATCAATGGATCGAGCGCCGTAAAACTGACCGCCGTAATGTTGAGCGGCTTGTCAGAGGGAAGCAACGCTTTCACCTGTGCGACAAATTGGTCCGGAACACTCCCGGGCATGGGCGCGTTCACGATCATGAGCAGGCGGCCCGGAGTCAGAATGCCGAGGCAATGTTGTCCTGGCGCCAGGCGTTCCTTGGCACCGGCATTCGCAATGTCAGTCCGCGCTTTCGCAAACACGCTGGTGTTGGCGGGGGTGTCTATCTCGGGCATGTACGGTTCAAATGGATCGGGTTCTGGCACGGGTGTTGTCCTCCTTGTCTTTACGGTCTTTTATCGGCCAATCCAGGCTGAGACAACACACCGAGTTGCGATAAACTGGAACCCTGTTATGCATTTACACCAAAATCGTCTTGTCCTTTTCGTCGTGGTTACTCTGGCATTGGCCGTACCCGCATTTGCCAACCGCGGCGTAACCGCCGAAGATTACTTCGCTTTCCACTTCCCGAGCGACGCGCACATCTCGCCCGACGGAAAGCAGGTGGCCTACGTCGTCACCTTGATCGATCAGCAGCGGAATCGCCGCGTATCGTCGATCTGGCTGGTGGATACCGATGGACGATCCGCGCCGCGACGAATGACTGCCGAGGGCGTGAATTCAAACGCGCCCCGCTGGAATCCGGATGGAACCGAGCTGTCATTTCTGTCGACGCGCAACGCCGGGGCGGCTGAAGCTGGGGGCACGGGGGCAACAGGCGAGCCTGCACGGCCGCAGATCTGCATCCTGCACATGGACGGCGGCGAAGCCCAGGTGATCAGCCATCTGAAAAATGGTGTGAATGCTTATCAGTGGTCGCCGGATGGCAAGCGCTTCGTCGCGGTCAGCCGCCTCGGTCTGAGCGATCAAGTAGCGCCCAGCGCGCGCAAGAGCGATGTCCGGCACTACAAGCACATTTCGTACAAGTTCAACGACACCGGTTGGTTCGACGACAAGCGCAGCCATCTCTGGATGGTCGACGTCACCGGCGGCAAAGACAAGCAACTCACCTCGGGCGAAGACTGGAACGATACCGACCCGCAATGGTCGCCCGACGGTTCACGCATCGCTTTTGTATCCGACCGCACCGGCCGCGAGTATGACGATAGCCACAATAAGGATGTCTGGGTGATTTCGGCCGATGGTGGAGCGCTCACGAAGATTTCCGATCACGCCTTCGACGACGATTCGCCGCGCTGGTCACCCGATGGCAAGCAGATTCTTTTCGCGGGCCGGACTGCGCGTCGCCAGTTTCCGAAGCTGTACGTGGCGCCATCCACTGGTGGTTCGGCCTCTAAATTAATCGCGGAAGACTTCGATCTCATTCCCACCAATCTGCACTGGGCCGGCGCAAGCGAAGTTCGTTTCGAGACCGGCGTTAAGGGGACCGAGCACGTATTTCGAATCGACCTATCGGCCCGCAAAGCCGTGCCCGTAACGTCGGGCGAGCGTAGCGTGCGTGGCTTCGACATGAACCAGAAGGCCGGCCTGATGACTTACATCGCCAACGATTTCGAGCATATGGATGATATTTATGCCTCCGCGCTCGACGGCAGCGGCGAGCGGCAGCTGACGCACGTCAACGCCAAGCTGTGGTCGGAACTCGACGTCGCGAAAGTCGAGCGGATTCCCTATAAGAGCACCGACGGCTGGGCGATCGACGGATTCCTGGTGAAGCCGGTGGGCTGGCAGCCGGGCAAAAAATACCCGATGGTACTCAGCATCCACGGTGGTCCGGCCGGGCAGTATGGCGTCGACTGGTATCACGAATTTCAAGTGTACGCCGGCAAAGGCTGGGCGGTGTTCTTCTGCAATCCGCGCGGCTCAACCGGCTACGGGCAAAAATTTGAGCGCGGCATCGTGAACAACTGGGGCGGCATGGATTACCAGGATGTCATGGCCGGCGTCGACGCGGCATTGAAGCAGAATCCCTGGATCGATCAAGACCGGCTGGGCGTCACCGGCGGCAGCTACGGCGGCTTCATGACGAACTGGATTCTCGGACATACCAATCGGTTCAAGGCCGCCGTCACGCTGCGCAGCGTCTCCAACTTCATCAGCGACGACGGGACGCGCGATGGCGCTTACGGCCACGAGGACGACTTCGATGGTTTCCTGTTCGACGATTTCGATCAGTACTGGAGTGCTTCGCCGCTCAAGTATGCCAGGAACGTCAAGACGCCGACGCTGGTTCTGCATTCCGACAACGATTACCGCGTGCCGATCGAGCAGGGCGAGCAGTGGTTCCGCGCACTCCGGCATTACGGCGTGAATGCCGAGTTTGTGATTTTCCCGCGTGAAAACCATAACCTCACTCGCACCGGCGAGCCGAAGCACTTAGTGGAAAGCTTGAATTGGCAGGCGTACTGGTTCGAGCGGTTCTTGAACGGGAATGAGAACGCCAAGCCGCCCGATTCGCTGTAAACTCATGCACCTCAGAACCCTTCCGCTCATCGCAGCCGCTTTTGCGGGCGCCGTATTCGCTCAGCAATCGCAGGATCCCGACTACGCCAAACTTGTCAAAGAATGGACCACCCGGCCCGAGTTCATGACGCCGCTGGTGGATCACCTGCCCAAAGCCGCCGGCGTGCCGAGCCCGAAAGATGTGCTCGGCTATTACGTCGGAGCGCCGAAGAAGCTCACGCACGTTGCCGATCTTCTGCGCTACTATCGTGCTCTCGCCGCCGCTTCGAAGCGCGTCAAGATCCTGCCCGCCGGTCAGACCGACGAAGGCCGGGAGCAGGCCGTGGTCGTGATCGCTGACGAAGAGACCATCCGCAATCTCGACACTTATAAAGGATACTTAGCCAGGCTCGCCGACCCGCGCGGTTTGTCGGACGACCAAGCCAAGCAAATCATCGGGCAGGCCAAGCCTATCTACATGTTCACCGGCGGGCTGCACAGCGCCGAGACCGGACCACCGGAGATGCTGATGGAGCTGGCCTATCGTCTCACAGTGGATGAGTCCCCTCTCTTCGATCAGATCCGCCGCAACGTGATCGTGATGCTGACCCCCGCCGCGGAGCCTGACGGCCGCGACCGCTATGTCGATTGGTATTACCGGCACAAGATCAACGAGGAAACTGAAGAAGACCGCGTCGCCGGGCCGCCCTATTGGGGCAAGTATATTTTCCACGACAACAATCGGGACATCAATTATTCCCAGGTCACGATGCGCAACTGGCTCAAGTTTTATCTGGAGTGGCATCCGCCGATCATGCACGACCTACACGAATCGGTTCCGTTCCTGTACACCTTCAGCGGCCAGGCGCCGCAGAATCCGACGCTCGATCCAATTCTCTATTCCGAGCTGCCCTGGTTCTCGAACTTCGAGATGACCAAGCTGATGGGCTATGGGTTGCCCGGAGTCTGGACGCACGCGTATGTCGACATGTGGTCGCCCGGTTATCTCGACTTCATGTCGTCCAATCACAACGGCATGATCCGCATGTACGAGACGTTCGGCAATGGCGGCGCCAACACTATGAAGCGCAACGTCGCCGCGCCCGAGGGCGGCGGACCTCCGGGCGCCGGAATGACCACGCGCGAATGGTACCGGCCGATGCCGCCTTATAAAGAGGTTGTCTGGTCGATGCGCAACAACACCAATTACATGGAGACTGGTGTGCTCTCAGCGCTCGAGATGGCCTCGGGCTTTTCGAAAACCATTCTGCAAAACTTCTACGATAAGAGCCGCAACTCCGTCGAGTCTGGAAAATCGGAAGCGCCTTTTGGCTACGTGCTTCCTGCTGGACAGCGCGATATGACGCGCGTTGCGTTTATTGTAAACATACTCCGTCTGCAAGGCATCGAAGTCGGCCGCGCCACAGCGGAGGTGAAGCTCAAAGAAGGAACCTTCCCGGCCGGCTCGCTCATCGTCAAGCGCAACCAGCCCTACGGGCGTCTCGCCAAGATTCTGCTCGAGAAGCAGAATTTTCCGGATCAGAATCTGCGCACCTACGACGACACCGGTTGGACCATGGGTCTCATGAGTCAAGCGCAAGTAGAGGAGATCGCCGACAAAGCCGTGCTGGACGTGCGCGTACAACCGGTCGACACGCTCTCAATCACCGGCAGCGTAAAAGGCGATGGCTCGTTGCTGGCGGTGCTCGACAACGGAGCAAATTCCCTGATCACGCTCCGCTACCGCATGAAGAACGTGAAGTTCGAGGCCATCGAGCAGCCGTTCAAAGCTGGAGACACGGAGCTCCCCGCCGGTTCGTTCTTAGTTGCAGCGAGCCCGGAGGCGAGAACAGAAATCGAAAAACTCGGGCTGCAGGCTGTCGCGCTTTCCGCCCCGCCCAATGTTCCCAAGCACGTCGTCGATCTTCCACGCCTCGCGGTTTACAGCTCCTGGGGCAACACGCAGGATGTCGGCTGGGTGCGCTACGCCCTCGATCATTTCGAGGTCGGCTACGACCTTATATATAAGGAGCGCGTTCACAAGGGCAATCTGCGCGACTCCTACGACGTCATCGTCATCCCGAATCAGGGCCGTGGCAGCGCGAAGTCGATCGTCTTCGATGTCGAGTCGAAGGGCAAGCCGCTGGCTTATACCAAGACGCCCGAGTATCCGAGCTTGGGCATGTATGGCGAATCGGACGACATCACCGGCGGCATGGGACTTCCTGGCGTTGTCGAGCTCGACAAATTTGTCAAAGACGGCGGCCTCTTGATCACGCTCGGGGGCTCCAGCTATTTCCCCGCTGAGTACGGAATCACCCAGACCGTCGATGCCGCCCGGCCCACGCCGCAGTTTTATGCGCCCGGTCCGATTGTCGAGGCCGAGATACTGAAGCCCACGCATCCGATTTTCTACGGCTACACGCAGAAGATCCTGCCGGTGCGTTATGCCAACGGTCCGCTGTTGCGGCTTCCTGAACAAGACCGAAAGAAGTGGGTGCTGGCGCGGTTTCCAGGAACCGACAAATCCGTGCTGAGCGGCCTGATGAAAGGCGTGGCGGAGACGCGCGAGCGTCCTGCCATCGTCGATGTGCCGGTCGGCCAAGGACGCGTCCTGCTATTCGCGACGAATCCCTGTTATCGCTGGCAGAATCTCGGCGAGTTCAACATGCTGGCGAACTCGATTCTGCACTTCAACGATTTTCCAAAGCCAACGGCGAGCCCCGCGGCGACTGCGGAATAAACGCGTGCCCACTCATGCCGAAGCGATGGCCGGGATTCTGGCCAAACGTGGAGTCCAATATCTTTTCGGTTTACCCGGCGGCGAAATCGTCGCGTTTATCGATGCCTGCCGTCGCGCCGGCATTCGTTTTCTGCTGACCGGCCACGAAGCCAGCGCCGCGTGGATGGCGCAAGTGGTCGGCCAGATCACCGGCGTTCCGGGTGTATGCGCTTCGACACTGGGTCCCGGCGCGACCAATCTGGTGACCGGCGTCGCGAATGCCTGGCTTGATCGAGCGCCCATGCTGGCCGTGACGGCCCAGATTCCGAGTGCCACCATCGACACGATGACGCACCAGCGCCTGCCGCTCGATCGTTTGTTCGGGCCCATCACGAAAGGATCGTTCGCGGTGGGTTCGGAAGACACGTTCGCGATGATCGAGCGCGGCATGGATCTGGCGGCGGCTCCGCGTCCCGGCCCCGTGCACATTTCACTTGCGAGCGATCTGGCGCTACACGAGTATCACGAGCAGCCGCGGCAGTCCGCCATAGAACTCTCGACTATCACGCCGAGCCTCGGCCCGATCCTGACCCGGATGGAAGCCGCCTCGCGCCCCCTCGTCCTCATCGGCCTGGGAGCAACTCCGGCCACCGCGCCGGCGATCCGCGCTCTTATCGACAAATTGCAAGCGCCATTTCTAGTGACGCCCAAAGCCAAAGGTATTGTGAGCGAAGATCATCCACTCTTCGCCGGCATTGCGTCCGGCATGGCCATCGATCGCGACATTGTCGAAACCATCAAGAGTGCCGATCTCATCGTCGGCATCGGCTTCGATCCTGTAGAGTGTGACAAGACCTGGTTCGCGGATGTGGACGTGGTCTCGCTCGATTCGGCCTCGATGACCGAAGGCCGCTACCGTCCGCTGGAAGCGATCGGCGATGTCAGCTCTCTGGTCGCCGCGCTTTCACCCAAACCGAAGCCTTGGCCCGTCGAGTTATTTGAACGACGCCGCGCGGCCATCCGACGGCAACCGGTCTCCGGGCTCTCACCATTGCGGCTCATCGAAGAACTGCGCGCGATCTTCCCGCGCGACGGAATCGCAGCCTGCGATGTCGGCTCGCATAAGCTCGTAATGGGCCAGTTCTGGCGCTCCTATGAACCCGGAACATTCTTCATGTCCAACGGGCTTTCCGGCATGGGCTTCGGAATTCCCGCCGCCATCGCAGCGCAGTTGTGCCACCCGGACAAACGCGTCCTGGCCGTGGTCGGCGACGGCGGCATGCTCATGATGCTGCACGATCTGGTGCTGGTTCGCGAACTCGGCCTTCCTCTTCTTATCGTCGTGCTCTCGGACCGCAGCCTGAGCCTCATCCGTGTGAGTGAAGAACGCCGCGGCTTTCCGGCTTATGGAGTGGATTTCACTCCACCCGATTTCGCGGCCATAGCGCAAGGTTTCGGGATCGCCGGCCGGCGCGTCACCAGCATCGCTGAGGCCAAGACCTGCGCCGAGCAAGCTCTCACCCAACGGGCGCCGTTCGTGCTCGACGTTCCGATCGACTATCGCGAATACTACGATTTAGTCTGACCGCTGGCCCACTGATAAGCTGGCTGCATGCAGTTGTCGCCCGAATATTCGAACCTCGCACCGTCAGCTCAAGCCATGGTCGATATCATGCGAGGCTCGTGGGTCAGCGCTCTCCCCAAGTCCATGGGGCTGCACACCGGGGATGCGAAGACCTTCGATGACGACGATCGCGTGCCTTGGGCGAATTCAAATTTGC
>Ga0070713_100001933_pt1 | contig 13380 bp, 11 predicted proteins | sample LARL82metaG_FD_65465 | JGI IMG/M metagenome (GOLD analysis project Ga0070713, IMG submission 65465) | Corn, switchgrass and miscanthus rhizosphere microbial communities from Kellogg Biological Station, Michigan, USA - LAR L8-2 metaG | ecosystem: Host-associated > Plants > Roots > Rhizosphere ... | reverse complement strand
CGGCACCTTCACGACGAACGTGGTGAACCGCAGCCGGCTGGTCACCGCGCCGAGCGCTGGTATCAGCGAGAACGGCTCGAGGAACGGCTTGTCCTCGAGGAACTCGCGGGTGCCGTCGGGGTTGTACGGGTACGTGCTTTCGGCCTCCCGCGGATAGCAGATGCTGTCCGGTATGACCATCGAGTGGTACCCGGCCTCCTCGGCCGCGCGGGCCAGCGGCGCGTAGAACGACGGGTCGGTCATCGACTCGGCGTAGCTGAACCGCATCGCGCTCTGCCGCCTTCCTTGGCCGCCTTACCGCGGTCTCTGACTTGTCGCAAAAATAGAACATGTTCTTGTCTCGATCAAGCGAATGCACCAAGCTGGTTCACATGGACCTTGCCGTACTCGAAGACATCCGCCAGCTGAAGTACCGCTACCTGCGCTGCGTCGACCAGAAGCGCTGGGACGAGATGGCGGACGTGTTCACGCCGGACGCCACCGTGGACTACGGCACGCGCGCCTACGGGAAGCCGCTCAAGCTCGCCGGCCGGGATGAGATCCTCGGCTTCTTCCGCACCGCGCTGGGGCCCGAGATCATCACCGTGCACGCCGCGGGCCAGCCGGAGATCACCGTGGACGGCGACCAGGCCAGCGGGACCTGGCGGTTCGAGGACACGGTGATCGCGACGGAGCACCGCGTCGTCATCGCCGGGGCCGCGTACTACGTGGACCGCTACGAACGCGGCGCGGACGGCGCCTGGCGGATCGCGCACACCGGCTACGTGCGCACCTACGAGGCGATGATGTCGCTCGACGACCTGCCGAGCTTCAAGTTCATCGCCGGGGTGCCGAAGGCAGCCCAGGCAGCCGGGACTTCCGCCGCGGGCACCGCCGCCGACACTGTGCCCTCAACCACGGGGACGAGCGTTGCTGACGCAGCCGTTCGCTGAGGCCCTCGCGGAGGCCGAGAAGATCATCGCGGCTGCCCCGCACGTCACGTCGGAGCGCGACCTGGCCGAGGGACACGACTACCTGGCGGGCAGCGTCCAGGCGTCGCTCCGGATGGCCTGGGCCTACGAGCGCGACTTCCCGTACTTCGTCCAGTCCACCGGGCCGTACACGAAGCTCGGGCTCGACAACCCGGACACCCTGTACTTCCACGCCTACCTGCGCGACGACGCGGAGTACGTGGTCAGCGGCACCCGGGGCACGACCGCCGACCTGAACTTCCAGGTACTCAAGGGCGACTACACCCCCGTCGAGGTTCCCGACAGCCTGAGCGCGTTCGACGACCGCGCAATCAACGTGGCGGCTAACGGCGAATTTCAATTCCGGCTTGGCCCGGGCAAGGCCGGCCCCGGATACTTCACGCTCGGCCCGGGCTCGGCGATGCTCGTCGTCCGCGAGGTCTATTCCGACTGGGCCGCCGAACGCCGCGGCACGATCCGCATCCGCCGGGCCGATCGCGACGGCGAGGCGCCGCCCCCGGCGACCGACACCGCGACCGCGGCGAAACGCTACGCGGTGGCAGGCAAGCTCCTGCTGTCCCGCCTGCGGACCTTCCTCGCCTTCCCCGAGTGGTTCTACCTGAACGAGCCGGTCAACACGCTGACCCCGCCGCGCCTCACACCGGGCGGTCTGGCCACCCAGTTCTCGTCGGTGGGTCATTTCGATCTCGGCGAGGACGATGCCATGGTCGTGGCGGTGCCGGCGGCCGGCCGGGAGACAGCGCCTTATCAGGGCCTCCAGCTTGGGAGCATGTGGTACATCTCGCTGGACTACATCAACCACCAGACCAGCCTCACCGCCGACCAGGCGCGGACCGACCCGGACGGCCGGATGCGCTTCGTGATCAGCGAGCGGAACCCCGGGCTGGCGAACTGGCTGGAACTGACCGGGCACACCCGGGGCTACGTGCAGCTGCGGTGGCAGCGGCTGACCCGCGACCTCGGGCCGGAAGACGGGCCATCAGTCGAAGTCGTCCCGTTCACGGAACTCCCAGAAAGGCTGCCGTACTACGACAGCGCACAGGTGTCGGAACCGGAGTGGCGGGCGCGCATCGCCGCGCGCCAGGCCGCGGTCGCGGAAAGGATGCTCGGCTGATGCTGCTGCAGGACAAGGTGATCGTGGTGGCCGGCATCGGGCCCGGCCTCGGCCGCTCCATCGCGCTGGCCAGCGCGCGGGAAGGGGCGGACGTGGTGCTCGCCGCGCGCACGGCCGCCCGGCTCGACGACGTGGCCAAGGAGGTTACCGCGCTCGGGCGGCGCGGGCTCGCCGTCCCCACCGACCTGGCGGACGCCGATGCGGCGGAGCGGCTGGCGGAGGCGGCGCGGGACGCGTTCGGCCGGGTGGACGCCCTGGTGTACAACGCGCTCGCGATGCCGCCCATCAAGGAACTCGGCGTGGTTCCCCTGGACGCCGTCAGTGCGAGCTTCGACGCGAACGTGGTGGCCGCGCTCCGGTTGACCAGGCTGTTCACCCCTCTCCTGGCGGAATCCAAGGGCTCCGTGGTGATGATCAACTCGATGGTGGTGCGGTTCTCGCAGCGGACGATGGGACCGTACAAGCTCGCCAAGGCGGCGCTGCTCGCGATGGCGCAGAGCCTGGCCACCGAGCTGGGCCCGCAAGGCATCCGGGTCAATTCCGTAGCGCCTGGCCACATCTGGGGCGACTCGCTGAAGTGGTACTTCGGCTACCAGGCCAAGAAGCGCGGCGTGACGGTCGAGGACATCTACGCGGAGACCGCGGCCCCGATCGACCTTGGCCGGCTGCCCGAGCCGGACGAGATCGCGGACGCCGTGGCGTTCCTCGCCTCGCCGATGGCGCGGGCCATCACCGGCCAGTGCCTGGACGTCAACTGCGGCGAGTACCACCATTGAATCCGCCCGCGGTCGGGACCGTCGAGGACCTGCACGGGTCCGCGTCGCGGCGCACCGGCCTCGACGACTTCGGCCCGGATGACTACACCGACGGGCTCGCGGTGCTGCTCGGCTCCCTGGCGGCCGACGGGAATCTCACGCCGCTTGGCGCGAAGGCGATGCGGGGGCTGCTGCGCGGTGTCCTGATGGCCCGGCTGTGCAGCGAGGCCGCCTGGCAGGCGAACCCGCAGTACGCCGAGGTCGCCATCGCCCGCCCGGTCTTCATCACCGGGCTGCCGCGGACCGGCACCACGGCGCTGCACCGGCTGCTCACCGCGGACCCGGCTAACCAGGGCCTGGAGATGTGGCTCGCGCAGGTGCCGCAGCCGCGCCCGCCCAGAGATACCTGGCGCGATAACGTCGTTTTTAACTACATCCAGGCGGGCTTCGCCCGGCACCATGAGGAGCATCCCGAGTTCATGGGCGTGCACTACATGGCGGCCGACCAGGTCGAGGAATGCTGGCAGTTGCTGCAGCAGTCCATGCGGTCGGTGTCGTTCGAGACCCTCGCGTACGTGCCCGGCTACTCGGCCTGGCTGCGCGCGCAGGACTGGACCGGGGCGTACGTGCGGCACCGGCGCAACTTGCAGCTGATCGGTTTGCCCGACGCCGGCCGGCGCTGGGTGCTGAAGAACCCCAGTCACCTGTTCGCGCTCGACGCGCTGCTCGCCGCCTACCCGGACGCGCTCGTCATCCAGACGCACCGCGCGCCGCGGACGGCGATCGCGTCCGCGTGCAGCCTGGCGGCGCACGCGTCGGCCGGCTGGTCGCCGGCCTTCACCGGGACCACGATCGGGCGCACGCAGCTCGACCTGTGGGCCCGCGGCCTGGCGCTGTTCACGGCGGAGCGCGCGAGGCACGACCCGGCGCGCTTCTGCGACGTGCGCTACGACGACCTGGTGGCCGACCCGGCCGGCACGGTGGAGGCGGTCTACGGGCACTTCGGGCTGCCGCTGACGGGCGCGGCGGCCGACGCCATCCGCCTCCTGGCCACGGCGTCGGCGACGGGGCAGCCGGCGGACGCGACCGCGCACCGCTACACGCTGGATGAGTTCGGCTTGACTGGCGAGGACGTGGACGGGCGGTTCGCCGCCTACGCCGCGGCGGCCGGCGGTTGACGGATTACCGGCTTCCGTTCGGGACAATGGTTGTGCTCATCCGAACGGATGCCGGTTTCACCAGCCAAGGTCAGGGCTTGTCGGGGCCGCCTCGCAGTATGCTCGCGCAGTGCTCGCCGATCATCATCGCCGGGGCGTTCGTGTTGCCGCCGGTGATGGCGGGCATGACCGAGGCGTCCGCCACGCGGAGGCCGTCGATGCCGAGCACGCGCAGCGCCGGGTCGACCACCGCCCGCTCGTCCGTGCCCATCCGGCAGGTGCCGACCGCGTGGTAAACCGAGGTCGCCCGGTTAGGTACCTCCTTGGCCAGTTCTTCGCGACTGCGGTACTCGGCGCCCGGTGACAGCTCGAGCTCGACGTCGCCCGCGACCAGCTTGTGGCTCATCGCCGCGCGGATGAGCTCCATCCCGTCGAGCAGGACGGTGGTGTCGTCCGGCTCGGTCAGGTAGCCCGGGTCGATGAGCGGCTCCGCGGCGGGGTCGGCGGAGGCGAGTCTCACGGTGCCACGGCTCTTGGGGTAGATCAGCGTGGAGAAGATCGTCAGCGCGGAGCGCTTGTCGACCACGTGCCTGGTCGGCGCATCCTGGTTGGGGAACGGGTAAGACCAGGGCAGCGCGTGGAGCTGGATGTCAGGGACGGGCCCGGCCAGGCTGCTGCGCACGAAGCCGACCATCTCGAAGACGCTGCGGCCCATCCAGGTGTCACCGCGGACCGCCTCGTCCAGGATTCCACGGACGAAGTAGGGCGTAGTTCCCCGGTTGCGGGCGCTCTTCATGACGTAGGTGAGCGGGACGAACATGTGGTCGTGCAGGTTGTCGCCCACGGGGAGGTCGGCGACGACGCCGATGCCGTGCTCGCGCAGGTGCGCGGCCGGGCCGATGCCGGACAGCATGAGCAGCTGCGGCGAGCCGAAGACGCCCGCGGACAGGATCACCTCCTTTTCCGCGCGGACGACCTCACGTCCCTTTTCTGTCGTGACCTCGACGCCGGTGGCGCGGCCGTTCTCGATGACGATGCGCGTGATGTGCGCGCGGGTCAGGATCGTCAGGCCGGGCAGGTCTTGCTTGCCCAGGTGACCGATTGAGGAGCTGTAGCGCAGTCCGCCGGCGGCGTTCTGCTGGCAGACCGAGACGCCTTCCTGCGACGCGCCGTTGTAGTCGTCGATCCGGTCGACCCCGGCGGTGGCGGCCATCGCGTCGATGAACTTCTCCGACGCCCCGGTCAGGTCCTTCTGCCTGGTGACCTTGACCGGGCCGCCGCCGCCGCGGTACTCGCTCGCGCCGTCTTCCCAGTCCTCCATCCGCTTGAAGCTGGGCAGCACGTCCTTGAAGGACCAGCCTTTGCACCCGGCCGCGGCCCAGTCGTCGTAGTTCTGCTGGTTGCCGCGGACGAACACCATCCCGTTGATCGAGCCGGAGCCGCCGAGCACCCGGCCTCGTGGCTGCGGGATGCGGCGGCCGAGCGCGGACGACTGCGGCACGGTGTAGTAGCCCCAGTCCAGGCGCTTCTTCAGGGCCGGCACGTTATGGAAGATGGCGATCATCCCCGGCTTGCGCACCAGCCGGGTGCGGTCCGGGCCGCCCGCCTCGAGCAGGATGACGCTGGCGCCCGACTCGGCGAGCCGCCGCGCCAGCACGCACCCGGCGCTGCCCGCGCCCGCCACCACGTAATCCGCGCTGTATCCCATCGGTCCTCGCAAGGGCCTGGCCGCCTGTGCTGGCAAACACTGGGGCTGTCAGTGCTCGCAAACACGGGGCGGCGAAATCCGCCGGTGCTCGGGACTCTACGCCGCGACCCTCTCCACGACAAGAACACGTTCTAGTATTATCCGGAACGGAAGGTGGTAGCTCCCGCCGCTCTTTGTCGGCTCGTTTGCGGCGCCGGCAGCGGGCGGTGGTGTTACACGTTCTAGCGCGGCGTGCTAGAGCGGCGTGCTAGCGCGGCGTGCTGGTGCGGCGTGCTGGTGCGGCGTTCGAGTGCAGCGTTCGAGTGCAGCGGAGGGAACATGGGCCGCCTGGACGGCAAGGTCGCGCTGATCACCGGGGGCGCCCGTGGGATGGGCAAGTCCCACGTGCGGCACTTCGTGGCCGAGGGCGCGCGCGTGGTGTTCGGCGACGTGCTCGACGAACAGGGTGCCTACGTGGCCGCCAAGCTCGGCGACGACCGCTGCCGGTACATCCATCACGACGTCACGAGCGAGACGGACTGGGCCGCCGCGGTGGCGTCTGCGCTGGACGCCTTCGGCGGTCTCGACGTCCTGGTGAACAACGCGGGCATCCTCGCGTTCGCCTCGATCGCCGACATGCCGCTGGCCGACTTCCGGCGGGTGCTCGAGGTGAACGCGGTGGGCTGCTGGCTCGGCATGAAGGCGGTGATCGACCCGATGACCAAGGCGGGCGGCGGCTCGATCGTCAACATCTCCTCGGTCGAGGGGTTCACCGGGGCGGCGGGGCTGTCCGCCTACAGCGCGAGCAAGTTCGCGATCCGCGGGATGACCAAGGCCGCCGCGCAGGAACTCGGCCAGTTCGGCATCCGGGTCAACTCCGTGCATCCCGGCGGGGTGATGACCCGGATGGTCCTCGAGCAGGCGGACTCGGGCCGCGACGGCTCGCGTTTCCTTGACGGCATGCCGCTCGGCCGGTTCGCCGAGCCCGCCGAGATCTCCCGCCTGGTGGCGTACCTGGCCTCGGACGAGTCGTCCTACTCGACCGGCGCTGAGTTCCTCGCCGACGGCGGCCTGCTGTCCGGGCCGGGGTACTGAGTCTTTCCCGAATATCGGCCGACGCGAAAGGGTCCCTGACGATGAACGACACTGTGCTCGACGGCAAGGGGGTGCTCGACGGCAAGGTGGCGATCGTGACCGGGGCGGGCAACGGGCTCGGCCGGGCGGAGTCGGTCGCCCTCGCCAAGGCCGGGGCGCTGGTCGTGCTCAACGACCTGGCCGGCGACGCGGTCGCCGAGACGGCGGGGCTCATCGAGGCGGCCGGCGGGCAGGCGGCGGTCTTCGCGGGTGACATCGGAGAGTGGGAGACCGGGGAGGGACTGGTTCGCGCGGCCCTTGACCCGTACGGGCGGCTGGACATCCTGGTCAACAACGCCGGGGTGCTGCGGGACCGGATGGTCTTCACGATGTCGGCCGAGGAATGGGACACGGTCCTGCGGGTGCACCTGCGCGGTCACTTCGTGACCACCCACTTCGCCACCGCGCACTGGCGGTCGGCGAGCAAGGCCGCCGACGGCCCGGTCTACGCGCGGATCGTCAACACGTCCTCTGAGGCGTTCCTGCTCGGCTCGCCCGGCCAGCCCAACTATGCCGCGGCCAAGGCTGGCATCGCCGCCCTGACGGTGTCCACCGCGCGCGCCTGCGCGCGGTACGGCGTCCGGGCCAACGCCATCTGCCCGCGCGCCCGCACCGCCATGCTCGCCGGGCTGGTGAGCCCGCCGCCCGCCGACGGCCCCGACCCGCTCGACCCCGAGCACGTGACGCCGCTGGTCACCTATCTGGCCAGCCCGGCGGCGGAGCGAATCAACGGCGAGGTGTTCGTCGTGCACGGCGGCGTCGCGGCGGTGATGAACCCGCCGAGCATCCGCGCGGTCTTCCGCGCCGGCACCCCCGACGGCATGTGGACGCTGCCCGCCATCCGCGACGCCCTGGACGGCGCGTTCGACGGCAATTCGCCGGACTCCCCCGGCTTCGCCTGCACGGAGACGATGAACCTGGCCACCGAGACGATCGGCTTCGGCTGAGGCACGCCGGGCTCGGGCCCGGCCCGGAAGCCGGGCTCATCCGCGGCCGGGAAAGACGATCTTTTCCCGGCGCTGACCGGCCGGACGGCCAGGTCTACCCGGTCAAGCCAGGCCAGGAACGCGTCCTCGAAGTAGTCATGCGGCCTGGCCGCGGGCATCATCCCCTGAGCGTCGCAGTGCCTGGGCGGAATCCGGACCGGCAGGACGGCGGTCGTCATGAAATGATTCTCCCGAAATCTCAGCGGCGGAGCGTGCCGCTGCTCGTGAGCTCCGGTAGCGGACTTATCGGCTGATGGGAGCGTTCCGTGCAGCCTGATCCTGACAATGTCGGCGGTTACCTCATCAGCGCCCGGTCTTTTGACGAGTACCGTGCGATGTTCGCGCTCGCCGACAGCGACCTTTCCGGGTCGGTGCTGGACTGCCCCGGCGGGGCATCGAGCTTCACCGCATGCGCGAACCAGGCCGGCGCGTCAGCGATCGCGGCCGACCCGGTGTACGCCCGGCCGCGGCGATCGCTGGCCGCGCTCGCCACGGCCGAGGTTGAGCGCGGAAGCGCGCACACGGTGGCCGGGGCGGACCGCTACGTCTGGGACTTCTACGGCGATCCTGGCGGCCACGCGAGGGTCCGCAGCGCCTCGGCCGAGGCGTTTTCCCGCGACCTCATCGCCCATCCCGCACGCTATGTCCCCGCGTCGCTGCCCACGCTGCCGTTTCCCAGCGGGCAATTCGACCTCGTGCTCAGCTCGCATTTCCTTTTCACCTATGCCGACCGGCTCGACCTGGAGTTTCACCGCGCGGCGCTGCGCGAACTGCACCGGGTCGCGCGCCGCGAGGTGCGGGTGTTCCCGCTGCTCGAGCAGGGCGGGCGGCCCGTTCCTGAGCTGCTGTCCGGGCTGGCAGCGTTCGGCATCCCGCACCGTATCCAGCGGGTTGGCTATGAATTCCAGCGGGGCGGCAATGAGATGCTGGTCCTCGACGCGACGCAGTGACGCCTGTGTTGTGCTGCCCCGGGCGCCGCACCACCACGCGCCCCTTGAGTATGCAGTCTTATCGGTAATTATTGGCTTGCGGGTTAAATTTTCATCCGATACAGAGAAAAGATGCGCTAGATGGTATTTCCTGCACCTGTCGTGCAGTCTGTACCGGTAAACCCGGCGGCTCGGCCAGGCGTTGCCGCCGTATATGACCGCTCCGCGCGGGCGACGGGCATGCGGCGGTCCGCCGCCACGGCGGTGTCGCTGCGTGCCCAACTGCTAGCATTCCCGCCGCCAGCGGGGAATGCCACACAAAACACAAAGGCACACTAAGTTAAACGGCGGTACTACAGCCTCAACCAGTGAGGTAACAAATGGACGAGGTGGTGCCGTCTTGCTCTTGACAACGGTCACTGAGCACCTAAAAGTTATTTTACGGTGCATGACGCTGTGACGCTATGGGGGCTTGGCGGTGGACAGGCATCTTCACGAGGGGCGAATCCGTGCCGGTTTTCTGGCGCCAGATCATGAGGCGGATTACCCGCTTAGTCGCTTGACTACTGCGGCGGGTGAGTTTAATCGCCTGGCGCAGAAGCAGGTGTCGCACGCTATCGAGCGCATTCACGTCGACCTCGGTCGTGATGAGTACACCAGCGCCGGAATCGAAGCCGTGCACGGGCTACGCCTCTGGCAGGCCGATTATCTCCGGCTCGCCGCGGAACTGGACGCCGCCGTCCATTCCTTTCGGCTCCTTGATCAGGGACTCAGACCACAGGTCGACGCGGCACTCGCCGACTGGGAGCGGCGGTTCGCGGCGGCACGCCTGCCGGCGGAGGCGGCCCGCCCCGGTAGCGCCGGGCCCCCGGCAACTGAACCGGACCCGGGCGGCCAGGGCCGGCTCAGGGGACTCCTCCGCCTGGGTCGCGCCCGGATGCCGCCGACGGCAACACCGCAGCACGTCATGGCACCGCCAGCCGCCAAGCCGGAGGACACCCGACTGGAGCAGGAGGACCCGGCGTTTGACGCCGCGCTGGCGGAGGAAGCTACGGCGCCCGCACCAGGGCCATCCAGTGCCGACATCACCGCACTTGTGCTCGGTCCGCTCGAACTGACGGTCGCGGGAGCGCCAGTCCCGAGATGGGCCAGCCTCAAGGCGCGCGCCATCCTGCAGTACCTGCTGGTTCACCGGGACCGGCCGGTAAGACGCGACGCGCTGATGGCACTCGAGTGGCCTGAGCACAGCTACACTTCAGCCCGCAACAACCTCAATGTCGCGCTTTGCAGCCTGCGGAACACCCTTGACTGCAAAGGGCTAGGCACCCCGGCTATCTTGCATAAAGATGGATGTTACCTGCTCAACCCCGCGCTGACGTGCTGGATCGACCGCAGCGAGTTCTTGTCCAAGGTACGCGAAGCGCAGCGCGCGCGAGAAGCGGCTAATCCTCAGCAGGCGATCAAAGCGTGCCGCTTGGCCGTCCAGCTCTACCGCGGGCCCCTCTTCGAGGACGATTCCGGGGCCGGATGGTATCTTCCGGAGCGACGTCAGCTTAAGGAACTCTATCTGCAATCGCTGGAATACGTCGGGGCGGCTTACTGCGACCGCGGACAGTTGCTCGCGGCGGTTGAGCTTGGCCAGCGAGCGATAAGCGCCGATCCTTGTTACGAGCCTGGGCACCGGCTGCTTATGCGCTGCTACGCCGGGCAGCAGCAGCAACAGCTCGTGAGCCGGCAGTACCGGCTCTGCGCCGCCGCCTTGCGTGATGAACTCGATGTCTCTCCCGCCGCGGAGACCGTCCAGTTGTTTCACGTGCTCACGTCGGCCGCTCAGGCGTAATTTAAGCGGTAAATATGCTCCGCGCCGATTTTTATCGGAAATTAACTGCCGATTATGCGGCTTTCTTAGTGCCGCTAAAGCGATGCAGCGGATGATTCGAAACATGGCCGTACGACCGGCCATCGGCAGAAACACAGATCTTAGGGGAGACATCATGACTGAAGCCGCGACGGTAACTCCGGAAAAGGCCCCCTGTACGGGGGACGGAGGTCCTCCGGACTGCCCCTGGTTGAAAGACCCGGACTGGCTGGACGGCCCGACAGAAATCTTCCTCCCGTCGACCAGGCACCTGAAGGCGTACTGGGACGCCGACATCCTCGACGACGACAGGAACCCGCACGACAAGATCATCGAACACGACGAGGCCTTCAAAGTCCGCTTCCGGGTCGAGCTGAGGGGCCGGCTGTGGAAGTGCATCTGCGGCCACTGGTGCTTCGACATCGGCTTCACGCCCATCGGGGACGGGCGGAGGTTCAACCTGTCCGATGTCCTTCCCGACGACCTGAAGCAGCAACTGCGGCTGTGCGACTGGACGGGCTGCCAGACGCGCTGCATCGAGATCTGCATCACGGTTCCGCCCGGCACCATTCCGGTGGAGTGCTACGGGACGCTCTACCAGGTCGGGGCGAAGTTCGAGCTGCGCTGCTGCGGCGACTGCGACTGCGACGACAAGTCACACGGCCACATCGCGCTCGCCGGATTCGAGCCGGAGGGCGAGTACCTGTTCGTCTAGGCCGGTGCCGCCTTCGCTGCCCAGGCCCGGCACCGCGCAAGCCGGGCCTGGGGCCACCGCGCTGCTCTATGAGGAGGACCCCGGGTGCCTACCGACGACCTGAATTCGCTCCCCGGCCTGGAGGACAAGCACCTGCGGGCGCTGGCCAGAGCGGAAGTCACCGACCTGCGCGGCCTGGCCGGCGCCGACCAGCGCGAAATCTACAAGGCGACGGCGAACATCCGGCCACGGCCCAGCCTTGAACGGATCGCGCAATGGCAGGGAGAGGCCAGGGCCAGGCTGGACGAGCCGGAGACGGCCGCCGAGGTCTGGCAGACGACGGCGTCGTTCGCGGTCATCTTCGCCCAGCGCCCGGCCGCCGGCGGCTGGGAGCGCCGCATCACGGCCGAGCAGACAGAGGTCGAGCCCGAACAGGACCGGCAGGTCTGGGACGGCTGGGACACCGTGCCGATCGGTCGCTGGATGGCCGGTCAGCTACCCGGGGCGGACAGCGCGGGCGCGGCAGCCCCGGCTGACCCTCCGCACGAGGAGGCCGCCCCGGCGTCGGCGGAGGCGCCAGAGGCAGCCTCGGAGGAGGAGGAGGAGGAGGAGGAGGCCACCGCGCCGACCCAGCTGACCATAGAAGGCGCCACGGTCACCGGTGCGGACGGCGAGTTCGACGCGATCGTGGCTGGCGTGCTCGCCACCGGGTGGCCGGCCGAGCTGACCGCGCCGGTGCGCGTGGCCTTCACGGTCCGCGGCGCCCGGCCGGGAACGGCATTGCGGGCGGTGACGCGCTTCCTGCGCCCGGACGGACCGGGCTGGAATCCGCGGGATCCGGTGGCGCCCGACCATTCCGGCCGGGCCGAGTTTGACCTCTCGGAAGTGCCAGCGGACCGCTATGACGTGACGCTCATCGCATGGGCCCCCGATGGCACGGCCAAGCCGGTCTCGGCCAGGCTGCCCACGCTGACCATTCGTCCGGCCGGCCGCTAGCCGATAGCCGATGGCCCCGGTTAGATCATCTCGTCGGTGAGGGGGAGGAGGACGGTTTTCAGTTCGGTGTAGGACTCGATCGCGGCGCGGCCGCCCTCGCGGCCCATGCCGGACTGGCGGAAGCCGCCGAACGGGGCGTTCGGCTCGAGCTGGTAGCCGTTGATGCCGACCGTGCCGGCCCGGATGGCCCTGGTCATCCGCATCGCCCGGCGGACGTCGGAGGTCCAGACGGTGGCGGCGAGGCCGTAGGCGGTGTCGTTGGCGAGCCGGACCGCCTCGTCCTCGTCATCGAAGGGGATGACGGAGAGGACCGGGCCGAAGATCTCCTCCCGGGCGATGGCCATGTCGTTGGACACGTCGGCGAACAGCGTCGGCGTGACGAAGTTGCCCGCCGCGAGGTCGCCCGCCTCCCTGGTGCCGCCGAAGACCAGCCGGGCGCCCTCTTCCTGCCCGCGGGCGATCAGGCCGAGGACCCGGTCCAGCTGCCGGGTGTTGATCAGCGGCGCGGACGTGACCTCCGGGTCGAACGGGTTGCCGTAGCTGACCAGGCCGGCGATCACCTCGGCGGTCGCGAGGAACTCATCCAGCGCGTCCCGGTGCACGAGCGCCCTGGTCTGCGCGGCGCACACCTGGCCGGACAGGCCGAGGGTGACCGTGCCCATGGTGACCGCGGCGGCGCTGCCGACGTCGGCGTCGGCGAAGACGACCGCCGGGCTCTTGCCGCCCAGTTCCAGGCTCACCCGCCGGCACCCGGCGGCGGCGGCCGTCATGACCCGCTGGCCGACCGCGCGGCTGCCGGTGAACGAGAGCTTGTCCACCATGGGGTGGTTGATCAGGGCGTCTCCGGTGGGTTCGCCCGGGCCGGTGACGATGTTGAGCACGCCCTCAGGCAGTCCCGACTCCTCGGCGATCAGCCGGGCCAGCCGCAGCACCGCGAACGTGGCGTACTCCGAGGGCTTGACCACGATCGTGCAGCCGGCCGCCAGGGCCGGGGCCACCTTCTGGGCGAACAGCGGCAGCGGCGCGTTCCACGGGATCACCGCGCCGACCACGCCGACCGGCTCGCGCAGCGTGAAGACCATGTGGTCGCCGCCCTGGA
>Ga0070713_100001932_pt1 | contig 13387 bp, 10 predicted proteins | sample LARL82metaG_FD_65465 | JGI IMG/M metagenome (GOLD analysis project Ga0070713, IMG submission 65465) | Corn, switchgrass and miscanthus rhizosphere microbial communities from Kellogg Biological Station, Michigan, USA - LAR L8-2 metaG | ecosystem: Host-associated > Plants > Roots > Rhizosphere ... | reverse complement strand
AGTGCCATGAAACGATCATTCGTCGGTATGGATATCTCATCACCGACTATCGCCTTACTCCCGAAGGAACCTGTCCTCGTTGTTCCACCCCGATCCCCGGCCGTTGGGCTGCCGAATTCGACGGCCAGATCACCGACCGTCCTTTCCTTCCACACAAGCTCTCCCGTTTATTTACAATCACCAGTCGATGAAGTCCCCCTCATCACAGCGGATGACTTCATTCGTACGATCGTCGGGCGTCATCCTGAGCGGAGCCGCTTTTCAGGCGGAGCGAAGGATCTCGCGTGCAGTTTCACCGGGCAATTCAATTCATGCGGAAAAAATCCATTCTCCCGATCACGCTCATTCTTCTTGCATCTTGTTCTCCGCGCGACTACCTTACCCGTCGCCTCGCCACCGATTTGATCGCGTCTTCGGCTGAATTCAACCAACAGCAACAAGTGGTTCTTAAAACCGGCATGGTTTCGAACAAAGATTACATTTCGCCCGAGTTCATAGTCCTGCAGCATCACGGATGGGTGACCGCAATCTCCGCAAAGTGCCCTCCGGGCGTGGAGCCAACGCCTTGTTGGGATATTTCCCTCACGCCCTCCGGTGTGGACACGATCCGCTTGCTTGTGCACGCAGACGAAGCGACCAAACCAACGATCACGATACCCGCAGCCCGAAGAGAAGTTATAGGCGTGACCGGCATCAGCAAGCAGGGAACCAGCGCCGAGGTCGAGTTCGCTTGGAGATGGATTCCGGTCAACGAAATCGGTGCGGCATTTTATGCCGACGACCAACACTATCGCTCACTGGTCGGATTCCGTCAGTTCGACGATGGCTGGCGCATCGTGCAGACCGTCCCGCGCTCTGGACAGTCCATCGATGAAGCCCTGAAGAACGCCGAGCCCACTCCGTGAATCCGACCACTGAAAACTCTGCTGGCCGTTATCCTGAGCGGAGGCGTTTTTCAGCCGGAACGAAGAATCTGGCGCGGCATGGGATGCACGCTTAGTTCAAATTGCCCAGCTGCTGACCCCTCGCCGTATCCGCGCACATGCTCTCATCCTTGCACTCTGCTTGTGGGGCGTGTTCACCATCGACTATGCCACACCGGGACTCTTTGATCGCGCCGGCAATCTGAAATTCCAGGATTTCTTGCCTTTCTATGTCTCTGCCCATTTTGTTCGTGACCATCACGCCCATGATCTCTATGATCAACGCGCTGTTACGCACGCTGAACAAGCCATTGTTCACTATCCGCCTCTACGTCTGCCAAATCTTTACGGCCCCCAGGTTGCTCTATTCTTCACGCCGTTCGGCGGGTTTTCATTTGTCGTCGCTGCGGCTTCTTGGGTTGCGTTCGGCCTCTTGGCCTACTTTCTTTGCATCTTTTCTGTCGGGAGATTATCCCCAACTCTGCGGTCGCATGGCGGACTAATCTTGCTTTGCGCCGTTGCCTACCCATCGCTGTACGAAGTTGTGATGCGGGCACAAGTCTCCCCACTTGTGTTGGTTTCGTTTACTACTGCATTCCTGGCTCTGCGGAGTGAGCGTCCGCTTATCGCTGGATTTGCTCTCGGGTTTCTGGTGGGAAAGCCGCAGTTTATTCTCGCGATACCCTTGGTCTTCTTGCTGGCTCGATCTTGGATGTCGCTCTTGGGCTTGATTACGTCATCGCTCTCGCAACTGCTGTTCGCCCGCTTCTGGTTCGGCGAAGCCGTGATGCACGACTACTTCAGTATGCTTCGCCATGCGCCCGATTGGATCAACACGGCGGAACTAAGCCTGGCTTCGATCCAGATGCACTCACTTCGCAGCTTTTGGGAACTTCTTATCCCATGGCCCATTGGGGTCTGGATTCTCTACTTCCTCAGTTCGATGATCGTGATCGTAGTGGCTGCAAGAATCTGGAAGTCCCCGAGCCCACTTGCCATCCGTTTCTCAGCGCTCCTCATCGCCGTAGTTCTCGTCAACCCGCATATCTACACCTATGACTTGCTCGCACTTGCGCCAATCTTTATGCTGGTTGCGGAATGGTCGATCCAAAATGCGGACCATCCCAACACACGCCCTGCGAATCCTGCTGTACCTTACGTTTCTCCTCCCTCTCTTCGGTCCGCTAGCTCGGTGGACGCACCTGCAACTTTCCGTGATCGTCTTCGCGGCGCTTCTCTGGCACTTGCCGCGGGTTAGCGCGTCGTCAGCTACAGCATTGCCCTGATTCCTCAGCGCACTCGGCTGGCGTTCTCAGCGCACTCAGCGCTAAGCGTCTTGCAGTGGCGAAAAACTTGCCTTTCCCAAACTCGTCGATGTATAACCCTTCTTCCCAACGGGGACCCAAATGCGAATCCAGAGATTCTTCTGTGTTGCCGCAGTGCTGCTCACTTGTGCTCTTACTCTCATCGCGCAGTCCAAACCAAAACTCACACTTGATGATTTTTTCAATTCCGTGAGTTTTAGCAACATCGAACTCGCGCCCGACGGCAATTCCGTCGTCTTTGCTGTCGAACGCGCCGATTGGGACCAACAGATCTTTCGCACTGACCTCTGGCTCTATCGCGACGACACGAAATCGCTCATTCAACTCACGCAATCTGGGCACGACTCCGAGCCCAAATGGTCCCGCGACGGCAAATGGATCGCCTTCCTTTCAGAACGCAAGAACCCGGCAGGGAAGGGCGACGACTCCGATTCCGACAAAGAAAAGGACGACGAAGTCAGCCAGATTTATCTGATCTCTCCCGGCGGCGGCGAAGCCTTCGCCATCACTCAGGGAGAAGAAGACGTCCACGCGTTCTCTTGGTCCACAAACTCGCAGACGATTTACTATGCGACGCGTCAGCCTTGGACCAAGCAGCAGAAAGACGACTACAAGCAGCAGTGGAAAGATGTCGTGCAGTACCGCACCGCCGAGCGCGGCGACACAATTTTTGCGCTCAATCTCACGCAAGCCCTTGCTCATCATGCCTCCGAGCCAGCGAAAGTCGAAAAGAAAGAAGGCGAAGCCGAGAAACAACCCGATCTCACGCCAGGTGCAAAAGCGGTCGCCACGATTTCATTGCGGGTCGACGATCTTCAGACCTCACCCGACGGAGCAAAGCTTGCCTTCGTCACCAACGCTATCAATCAACGCCAGGAGAAATACGAAGATGTCGAAATCTATCTGCTGGATGTGGCGCGGGCGCCCTCGCCCGCGAATGTCGGTAGCGGATCAAAAGCCAGCCCGGAAGCCCAAAACCAGCCCCGACGTATCACTCACAACGAGGGTGAGGAGGTCCGTCCACGCTGGGCAAATGATTCCCGCCACATCTTCTTCTTCATCGGAGTTGGTGATGTCTCCGGCAAGTATCGCGATGTCCAGCCGCATCTTTACTGGGTAGATACCAACGACGGCAAAACTGAGCAGTGGGATAAATCCTTCATCGGACCAGTCGAGCACTATTCTGTGATGGCCAACAATGTCGTGGCCGCGGCGCGGCTTGGTACGGAAGTCCAGATGTACGATGCCGCCAAGCCTTCCGACAAACTGCATCGACTCACGAACACGCCGGGCACCTATGCGCAATTCTCTACAACGCCGCACTCACCCAAACTTGCCTTCGTCTATTCCAATCTGGGGAAGCCCGCCGAGATTTATCTAGCTGACTCCGCCGACAAAATTGACCAGGCGCGTCCCATCACTTCCTTCAACAAAAAGCTGGCCGAGGCTGATCTGCCCCAAGGCAAGCCCTACCAATGGAAGTCCGATGACGGCGCCACTGTCGAAGGCATGTTGATCTATCCTCCGGGCAAATTCGAAGCCAAGCACTTGCCGCTGTTCACCTTGATCCACGGAGGCCCCGCCGACGCTGACGGCAATCACTTCGAGGCCGATTGGTATCAATGGGCCGGACTCGCCGCCACCAATGGTTGGCTTGTATTCGAGCCCAACTACCGTGGCTCCACGGGATACGGCGACAAGTTCCTCATGGAAATCGTTCCGCAGATCGTGTCCAAGCCTGGCCGCGACATTCTGACCGGTGTTGATGCTCTCGTGAAAGATGGCATCGCCGATCCCGAGCACCTCACCATTGGCGGCTACAGCTACGGCGGATACATGACGAACTGGCTCATCACTCAGACAACACGCTTCAAAGCCGCAGTCACCGGAGCTGGAGCCGTCGAGCATATCGGCAACTGGGGCAACGACGACACCACCTACGACGATGCCTATTTTCTCGGCGGACGCCCTTGGGAAGCCGCCCAGCGCTATCACGACGAAGCCGCCATCTTCCAGATCGACAAAGTGAAAACACCCACGCACATGGTTGCCGGAGGCAGCGACATCCGCGTCGCGGTGCTTGAGGATTATCTTTTGGAGCACGCCCTCTACTCATTAGGCGTGCCCAACAAACTGCTCGTCTTCCCGGGCGAAGGCCACGGCTTAGGCAAAAATCCTTGGCACGGAAAGATTAAAGTGCGGGAAGAGCTCAAATGGCTGGAAAAATACGGAGGAGTGCCCGTGCCGAATTGACGGATAGTTATGCTCGACATCTTGTTTGAAGTGCTGCTCACATGTGGAGAACTCCTGCTCGAGGCGTTCATCGAACTGATTGCCGGCGGGATCATCGACCTCATGTTCCGGCTGGTGTCCGAGGTGTCCGAATTTCTGGAGAAAATTAGCCCGATCACTGCGACTCTCATTTACGGATTTCTGGGCGCGTTTGGCGGCGGATGCGGTCTTCTGATCTTCCCCCGTCACCTGATCCACCCTTCGAGGATTCCTGGGATCAGCTTGCTCGTCAGCCCTGTGCTGACGGGAGCTGCGTTCTCGACGCTCGGAAGTTTTCTGCGCAGTCGGAGAAAAGGGACGACACAGATCGAAATCTTCCGAAACGGATATGCCTTTGCATTCGGGATGGCGTTTATCCGACTTCTGTTCGCACACTGACAGCTATTTGTTGCGAACACTCATGCGATCTTCTAGTTCCTTCCGGTATCTCCGGCTCAGCCGCACTCGCGCCCCGGTCTCGAGCAGAACTTCATATTCGCCATCTTCGTGCAGTTTCAATCCGCGCACGCGATCTAGGTTGACGATTCCCGAGCGATGTACCCGGCAAAATTGATTGGGATCAAGTTCCTGCTCAAGTTCTGCCAGGCTGCGGCGCACCAGATGATTTCTTGACCCCACATGCAGACACGCGTAGTAGTCTGCGGCTTCGATCCAATCGATGTCGCCGATCTTGATGAAACTGACCTCGCCCGCGCTCTTAACGACGATGCGCTCGGCTTGGCCCGGCCTGCTATCTCCCCGAATGCGTTGTTTCGCCCGCGTGAACGCAAGCTCGAAACGCACATTGTCAAACGGCTTCAGCAGGTAGTCCAAAGCGCCCGCTTCGAAGGCACGAAGTGCGTACTGATCGTAGGCAGTCACAAAAATCACAGCGGGAGGGAAGTCATTGCCGAGCATCTCGAGGACGTCGAAGCCGTCGCACTCAGGCATTTGCACGTCAAGAAATAGCAAGTCTGGCCTCGCGACGCGGATTTCGCCAAGCGCCTCCGCACCCGAGCCGCACTCGCCGATGATCTCCACTTCGGCGTGTTTCCGCAGTAGAACGGCGATGTTGCTGCGGGCCAGCGGCTCGTCGTCAACGATCAACGCCCGGATTTTGGAGTGCTCTTCGGGCCGCAAGTCACTCCCTCGGGAAAATGGCCGCCGGCACGTAGGGGAGAGATACAGAAGCTTCCACGCCGCCGTTTTGGTTGCGGAAGCTAAGCTCGTACGCATTGCCGTATAGGCTCTCGAGCCGGGTGCGGACGTTCGGGATTCCGATGCCCGTGCTGTTCTGCTCCCAGCCGGACGGCAAGGTTGGCCCGTCGTTGTAAATGCGCAGCGTCAGGGTTCCGTTCGAGCGCGCGGCCGCAAGGCGAATCGCTCCGCCCTGCACTCGTTTGGCGATGCCGTGCTTCACGGCATTCTCGACCATCGGCTGAAGAATAAGGCTGGGCACCTGCGCTGACATCAGTTCCCCAGGCACATCTACGCTGAACTCGAGACGGTCCGCAAACCGCGCCTTCTGAATATCAAGATATTTCCGTGTGAACTCCAGTTCTTCTTCCAGCGGAACTTGCTGCCGATCCGAGTCTCTGACTACTCGCCGCAGAAAGTCACTGAGTCCGGCGATCATCGTCACCGCGGCTTCATTTCGCTGCTCGCGCACCAGTCCGGCGATCGCATTCAAGGTGTTGAACAGAAAGTGCGGCTCAATTTGCCGACGCAGCGCATTCAGTTGAGCCTTCGAGAGCTGTTCGTTCAGCCGGGCTGTCTCGGCCTGCTGAAGCGCGAAGCGGCGCTGCGTCTCTGCAATATGAGCGACCAGCAGGATGAGTCCATACAGGATGATCGACGACAGGATCCCGCTGAAGAACTTGCGCCGCAACAGCTGAATGAAAGAATCCGGTCCCGGATTCAACGCATACGGGTTAAGAAGTTCCTCGCATATTGCGAGCCAGGCAGACGTAGCGAGATTCGTCGCCATGCACGCCGCGAGATGTGAGAACCAGAACGCGCGACGCTTCCATTGCAACGTGGGAAATTTGTGATCCAGGCGGAAGACGAAAGGCGTGGCCAGCATCCAGGGAAGCCAGGCCAGAATGTTTGTGAAGAACAGCCGCCACCAATAGTGATGCATCCCTTCGGCGCGCATCACAAATACTGTTTGCGTGGAGTCGAACAGTCCAAACCCGAGCCAGAGCGCGACGATCCAATACCAGCGCGGCGGCTCGAATTTCCTGAAGCTCGCTCCCATATTGCGAAATCCTACTCCACCGATGGACAAAAAGGTCAACAATGCAGTGAAACGCGCGCTTTGTGCAGCCGACGGTGTGGCGTTCGCCATGGATTCCATGCAGAATGCCTTGCATGATCAGCACAGCAAAAACACTAACCCTCGCGATCTTTCTGTTGTTAACGTCGGCGGCACTGCTGAAATCCTCGCCCGCGCCTGTGCCGGCCAGCGGTCCGGAATACACCAGCGACGACCAGCTCAAGCTGCCAGAGAACTATCGGCAGTGGGTGTATCTCACGACGGGTTTCGACATGAGCTACAGCGCCGGCGCCATGAACATGGACCATCACATGTTCGACAACGTTTTCGTCAATCCAGAGTCCTATAAGGCATTTACCGAGACCGGGACTTGGCCTGACAAGACGATGCTCGTCCTCGAAGTGCGCAAGGCGGAAGGCAGGGGCTCGATCAATCAGAAGGGAAATTTCCAGTCCACCAACGTCATGGGACTCGAAGTCCACGTGAAGGACGTAGCCCGTTTTCCTGGGAAGTGGGCCTTCTTCGGATTCGACGACACGAAGACCGCGAAAATGACGCCGAAAGAAGCTGCGTGCTACACGTGTCATCAAGACCACGGCGCCGTCGAGACCACGTTCGTGCAGTTCTACCCAACGCTGCTGCCGATCGCACAGTCGAAGGGGACCCTAAGCTCGGGATACCAGAAGGACGAGGCAGCGAAGAAGTAGAGCAGCCTAAAAGAAATCGTAGACGTCGCTTCCCAACAATGGGAAACCCCATTTCTCGCGCGTTATGTGCGCGAGAAGTGGGGATTTTTCTTGTCTGCAGAGGCGATGCTGATCGCTCCGAAATTACTGCGTACTGGGTACCGAGAACTGGGTACTGGTCTTCTACTTCGCTGCGACCTTCACAGTCTTCGCGGCTGCGTACTTCGCAATACCCCTATACAATGCCTCAGCAATCTGTTCGCGGTACCCATCACTGCGAAGCTTTTGCTCGTCCGTGGGACTTGAAACGAATGAGACTTCTGCCAAAATTCCGGGCATCGCACTCTCGGTTAGCACAACGAATCCTGCCTCTTTGATCCCGCGATCGCGCAACCCTGAATTCTGCAACGACAATGTCCCGTAAAGCGACCGTTGCACGCTCGCGGCAAGCCGTCGCGACTGCTCAATCCGGTCGTGCAGTTCATTCGCTGTCAGCGTCGGCATGGCGATATTCTTCGGCACCGATCGCATTGCGGCTTCCTTGGGTGTCGCATTCGCCGGGAGGTCTTTCGATCCTGGTGCGGAGAAAAAGTTCGTGTAGTAGGTCTCTACCCCGCGTGCGGAAGGCAGGTCGCTGTAGTTGGCATGCACGGAAATAAAGAGATCGGCCTGCGCCTGATTGGCGATCACGGCGCGATCATCCAGCGGAATGTAGTTGTCGTCCTGCCGCGTATAGATCACATCCGCGCCGAGTCTCGATTCGAGAAGCTTACCTAGCCGTTGTGCGATCTCAAGCACAAGATCTTTCTCAAGCAGGCCGCGACGGCCCACTGTGCCCAGATCCCATCCACCGTGCCCCGCATCGACCGCGATCCTCATTTTTGGGACGTGCGTTCGCAATTGCAGATCTTCTTTCGTCGGTGGCGGAACCACAATCGCGAGCTTCGTCTTCTCCGTCTCGGGAGTCGTAGGGAAGAGATTGACCGCGCCTTTCGGCGCTACCCCTGGTTTGCTCACCTGAATCACGAGTCGGTACGGATCACGCTCCAGGCTCACCCGTGGCGCCGATACGTTTGCGGTCGGTCGGGCTTCCAACACCACGCGCGTCATCCCGGAAACCGGCTGCGCAATTCGAATATGGCTCAGCAGAGTATCTCCGTCAAATGACTTGCCCTCAAGTCCGGGAGCAAGCTGCGTGTCGCGCAGATCGAAGTAAAAGCGCTCCGGGTTCGTCAGGTGCCCCGGCTCGTACTGGACTTGATCTTCAAGATCCAGAACCACTGTGCTCGAGTCTCCCGACGACCAATGGCGGACTGCGGTGACATGTGGGAATTTGGACAATTCCTGGGGCGATGCCGCAGTGTTCTCGGGCTCATTGTCCTCAGAAAGTGTCTCGTCGCTGGTTAGTGGGTTGGCCTCCGAGGCGGGAAGAGGCGCTTTGGTTGTCGCGGACGGCGTTACAGCCTGTGCGGTCGGTTGGTTCTGCACCATCGCCCCGCCGATCCGCGCGGTATTCATCTTCCACCACACGCCGGCGATAAAGGCGGCAGCGACCACCGTGCCAACCAGCATCACCAGAAGCCACGGGCGGTTCGAAGCCTCCGGGGTTTGCCCAAATGTCAGAGCTAAATCTGCAACAGAGTCGGTCCTCGTATCGGTAGTCTGGTTCGTTTCCTTGACTTCCTCGACCGGCTTGCTCGCGGCAGCGACAGGTGTAACCGCTGGAGCCGCAGCGGCCTGAAGTTCACCAGCTTTAGGCGAAGGCGTCGGGACAGGCTTGGAGGCTGGAGTGACCGGAGTTGGAATCGAAGGCGCAACTACAGCCGACGTAGTAACGGGCGCTATGGCCTTCGGGGCCTCTGCCGCAGCTGGCTTTGGGGGCGCTGGTGTTGTGGGAGCGATGGCCGGCGTTATCGCAGCCGCCACTGGCTTGAGCGTCTCCGGCACCGTAGGCTTTTGAGGCGCTGCCGTGGGCGAAGCCGTCACTGTTTTGGGTGCTTCCGGCTGAACGGGCGGCCTTGGTGGTACAGGGATTCTCAGCGCCGACGGCGCAGTCACTGCGGCAGGCGAAACCGCCGGGGCAGGCGGAACGATCGCTGCTGGTGTCGTGCCCTGTTTCGGCAGATCTAGCTTCGGTGCCTCAGGTCTCGCCGGCTCCACGTTCATAGCAGGAATCTTCGGCGCATCAGCCTTGGTGGGTTCCACCGACCTGGGCACCGGGACTGTTTTCGCAGGTTCACTTACAGTGGGCGCCGGCTTCGGTGCTTCCAGTTTGGTCGCGGCAACTTGTGCCGACTGAGCAAACCGGTCTTCATCCTGTGGCTTTAATGCGCCGAGAATGAGCTCTGCAAGCAGACTCAAATTCCGGACATCGCTCTCATTGAACGCAAACGGCCACGACGAGAAAGCCTCAAGCACGCCGATCACGCGTTTGCGCCCGCACAGCGGCACGGCAACCATCGCGCGCGCGCCCATTTTTCGACAGGCATGCAAATTCACCCGTGAGTCGGTTTCCGTATCGTCACAGATGATGATCTGCGCTTGACGGAAGCATGCCCCGGAGAACGCCGAGTCGCGGTCGATGCGTTGTCCGACATCCGGACGAACGGTTCCCGCGGCCGCGCGAAGCACAATCTCATTATTCTCAGCGAGCGCGATTGCCAGTCCATCGGCCCCGGTGATTGCAACAGCGCGCTCGGCGACAAGCTGCAAAACTTCATCAAGAACAAAGAGTTCAGCCGCCTCAAACTCAGCTTGCGCGACGGGCGAATCAAAGCTGCTGCTCCGGGAAGCCAGTGCCTTGCGCCGGCGAATCTGATCGTGCAGCGCCGAGAAGGCAAGCAGCGCCTGAAGCGCCTCTTGCGGAGAAGCTTTTTTCGCCGGCCCTATTGGACCAGGTCCACTGTCCTGACTCGACCAAGCGCGCGAACCAATCCCTGTTAACGATCCAGAGAGTTGGATTTCAGGTTTTGTTGTGGACGTGGCCATCGAGACACGGGCTCATGCCTAAGGTATCGGGCTTTGCCGCGACTTTCAATTGCTCAGGGCTGACCCTTCGGGCATGTACTTTAGTGTCAACACCGGATTCCGCGATTCCGAACAGCCTCGCAGAATTCCGCCTGATCGCATTTTGAGGAGTACAATCCTGCCGATTTCAGGAGCCCGACGTGGATCGCCCCAGTACGCACGGAACTCCCAGACCAGCGGTTGCCGCGGGAATCGTCCTCGCGATGCTGGCGATGATCGCCATCCCAGCCGCGATCGCGCTGCACTCGGTTGTTACTCCTGCCACGGTGCACGCTGTATCGGGAGCTTCACCGCACGGCTATACCTGGAGTCTGCTGCTGTTTGTCGTCCCGATTCTCGTAATCGGGTGCTGGTTCCTTCCTGGCGAAGGCCTGGATATTCCGCGCCGGGCTTTCTGGCGGACGATCGCCGTCACCGCAACCACAGGTTGCCTGCTCGACGTAGTATTTGCGCACTGGTTCTTCGACTTCCCTGATCCGAAGTCCACATTGGGCATACCGGCGCCCGCTCTTGGCAAGCCCGTGCCGATCGAAGAGTACTTTTTCTACGTCACTGGATTCATCATGATCCTCCTCCTGTACGTATGGCTGAGTGAGTACTGGCTTGCCGCCTACACTGTCCGGGACTATCGGGGCGAGGCGCGCGCGTTGCCGCGGTTGCTGCAATTTCATCCGACGTCGCTGATCCTCGGCATCGTTCTAATCGTCGCTGCGATCCTCTACAAGCGTTACGTCTCAGATGTGCGTGAAGGCCTGCCCGGATATTTCATCGTTCTGGTAGCTGGAGGGTTTACGCCCGCCATCAGTCTCTATTCAGTAACCAGGCGCTTCGTCAACTGGCGCGCGTTGGGCATGACGATGTTCTTCATCATGCTCCTTAGCATGTTGTGGGAAGCTACGCTCGCCCTCCCTTACGGATGGTGGAATTATCAACATCACGCCATGATGGGGATTTTCATCGGAGCATGGTGCGATCTGCCCATTGAAGCCGTCCTGGTGTGGCTGGCCGTGACCTATGGGACGGTCATCCTGTTTGAAGCAGTGAAGATCTGGCAGGCATCGGAGCGAGCTGCACGAGAGGTTTTCCTGGGACACTCTTCTGCAAATCGCAAGTGATGAGCATTGCGGAACCCTGAATCGTAATTGGAAAATGCACTTGTACTTTAACCTCGGCCTAGCCCTAGCCGCTGCACTCTGCCCGCTGAACCATCGAAGTTACTAAGGCTCGTCAACTCGTCCGCGATACCATTTCCCAAAGCGACCCTGCCGCGAACGTTTCCGAGGTTGTAACTATGAACGCCGCCGTTTCGACAGCTCGCGAGCTACGCGCCGAGCATCGGCACGAACTCCGCACCCTCACTTATCTCACCGTCGATCAAGCGACTGGCGGCGTGATCCGCAATCTCAACCAGAAGGGCATCAGTGCGCAAATGTTGAAGACGCTTCGCACCGGTCAGCAGGTGCGCCTCCGTTTCGAACTGCGCGCCCCCAAGATAGTAGTGGAAACAGTCGCAGAAGTGGTTTGGACCACCGGCTCAGGTCAATGCGGCATGCGCTTTCTGAATCTTCCCGCCAGCATGCGCCTGCAAATTAATGAATGGATCCTCAACGATCTCCTGGAATCTGCCTCTCTCCACGCCGAGCGCTCTGAATCCATGTTCGGGCGCCATCTCTTCGAAATTACCCGCCGTGATGAAATCGATTCCGCGGAAGAATCGATCCCCCGCGCTGAAGAGGATGATGGACTCGTGATCTCGGGCACCCCGGCGAAAGTGATTACATTGCCGCTTTCGCCGGAACCACTACAGCTTGTGCAGGACTCGCTTCTTCCTTCGTCTCCCGACGAGGTCGTTAGCCTCGATTGGCTTTCTCGGTCGCTCTCGCCTCGCTCGATCGCGCGTGTCATCGACATGCTCGTCGTGGTTGCGTCATTCTTCCTTTTTGTTCTGGTCTTCCTCTCGGTAACTGGAGAAGCGCCTCCTGCGCCTTTTTCGATGGCAGCCGCAGGCCTTGCGTTGGTGACCACTATTTATTGGGGATTCTTCTGGGTCTTCGGAGGCGAGAGTCTGGGATCACGCCTCGCGCGGAACGCAGGATTGCAAGAAGACAGCAAAGAGAAAACGACTGCAGACTAGCACGCTTTGTCATTCCGAAGCGCGCGGGTGTAAGGGCGAGGAATCCGCTGTTCCTTGCCACGATTCGTTAGTTAGCCAGGAACTGTTGCGCCAACCAAAGTTGCAACGTCCGCTGCTGCGGAGAGGCCACCTTCGTAAACCGCATCCCGACATTGCCGCAGTTATCGCGCCATACCACTTCCGCATGTGCTTTCAGTGCGGCTCTCGCGCCTGGCAATTCGAAATGTACTTGTAGAACCGTGTCCGCGTCGATGAAATGATCGGTGTGGACTTGTATCCCCCCCTGGCTGACATTTACCAGGTGGGCGTCTTTGGGCTCCTGCCCTTTGGACCGCACTTCGACCGGGATCTCCACTCCTGTTCGGTGATACCGAAGTCGGCCGTCCACAATCATGTTGCGCGCCGCCGAAAGCGTGCGGACGGCGTTTTCCACGGAAATTGGTTTCTCAAAGGCAAACAGGGCACCAGTTTCGTCAAGATTGGCGACGCAGTTTCGACCCCCCATAATGACAAGTGGCACCGTATTCGACTTTTTTTGTGTCGCCTGCAGGTCGCGCAATAGTTGTGAGCTGCCATTCAGATCGCAATCCACGATGAGCGCGTCGATTTTTGACTTGGACAACCGCGTCAGGGCCTTCTGAGGCTCGTCTTCCACCGCCACATCCATATGCAGGCCACCCAGGATGCACTCCAGAACACTCACTTCCAGCCAGTCGCGCGAAACCACCATCGAGGAAAGTGTCATG
>Ga0070713_100001929_pt1 | contig 13394 bp, 8 predicted proteins | sample LARL82metaG_FD_65465 | JGI IMG/M metagenome (GOLD analysis project Ga0070713, IMG submission 65465) | Corn, switchgrass and miscanthus rhizosphere microbial communities from Kellogg Biological Station, Michigan, USA - LAR L8-2 metaG | ecosystem: Host-associated > Plants > Roots > Rhizosphere ... | reverse complement strand
GGCATCATCGAAGGCATCACCGAATTCCTGCCCATCTCCAGTACCGGCCATCTGCTGATCGCCGAGAAATTTGGGCTCGGCGCCCGCTCGGACCTGTTCAATGTCGGCATCCAGGCCGGTGCGATCCTGGCGGTGACGCTGATCTACTGGAAACGCATCTGGCAGCTGTTCACGCAATGGCGCGTACCGGCCAACCGCGACTACCTGCTGAAGCTGCTGGTGGCGTTCCTGATCACTGCGGTGCTGGGTTTCATCGCGGTGAAGCACGGCTTCAAGCTCCCCGAGACGGTCACGCCGGTTGCATGGGCGCTGGTGATCGGCGGTTTGTGGATGATTGCCGCCGAGGGGCTGGCCGCGCGCCAGCCCGATCGCAGCGAGGTGACCTGGAAGGTGGCGATCCTGGTCGGTGTCGCGCAGATGATCGCCGGCATTTTTCCGGGTACGTCACGCTCGGCCGCGACCATCTTCACCGCAATGCTGGCCGGCACCAGCAATCGCGCGGCGGCCACCGAGTTCGCCTTCCTGGTCGGCATTCCGACCATGTACGCGGCGACCGGTTACGAATTGCTGAAGGTGCTCAAAGGCGGCGGCGCGGCGCACGAGGACTGGACCGCGCTCATCGTAGGCTTCGTCGTCTCGGCGATCGTCGCCTTCGTCGCGGTGAAGTGGCTGCTCGGCTACATCCGTACGCACCGCTTCACATGGTTCGCGATCTACCGCATCGCACTCGGCGTGGCGCTGCTGTTGCTGGTGCCGGCGGGGGCGTGACGCTTCGAACGTCGCCGTAACGCTCTTACGCGACGGCGGCTACACGCTCGCCACGCTCGGCCTGCTCGGCCTTGATCCGCGCCGTGATCCGGCATTGCGGTTCGCTGGTGCGCTGGAACAACTCGTTGGCCCACTCGATGAACGCCTGTACGCGCGCCGACAGATGGCGTTTCTGCGGGTAGACGATCCACACCGGAGAGCCGGTGGAAATCGTATCGGTCATCACGATCTCCAACTGGCCCTTGGCCAGCGCACTGGCGGCAAGGCAGTGGGCGATCTGGATGATACCCAGGCCGGCGACCGCCGCTTGAATCACCGATTCGCCGTCGTTGATCAGCATGTGCGCGTCGATATCCAGCGCAACGCGCCCGCTCGGCGTGTCGAACTGCCATTGGTAGGGCTTGCCCGTGTTCGGATAGACGTAGTTGATGGCGCGATGCTGCTTGAGGTCCTCGATGCTATGCGGCGCGCCATGCTTGCGCAGGTAGTCCGGCGAGGCGCACAGCACATTGTTGAAGTAGCCGAGCTTGCGCGCGATCAGGTTGGAATCGGCCAGTTCACCCATGCGGATGGCACAGTCGTAACCTTCTTCATTGAGGTCGAAGTGGTAGTCGCACATGGCCAGCTCGAGCCGGATGTCCGGATAGCGCTGCTCGAACTCGGCCAGATTCGGAATCAGCGCGGCACGGCCGATCGCCGAATGGGCAGCTACCCGCAACTTGCCTACCGGGTGGCTGCGCGCATGCCCCAGCGCTTCGGTCGCCTCGGCCAGATCGGCGAGGATCTCCTTGCAACGCGCATGGAATGAGGCCCCATCGTCGGTCAACCGCAACGATCGAGTCGAACGGAACAGCAACCGGGCGCCGAGTTGGGCTTCCAGCCGGGCGACGGCCCGGCTCACCCCTGACGGGGTCATCCCCAACTGACTGGCAGCGGCGGCGAAGCTCTTGGCTTCGACTACCCGGACGAAGGTCGAAATTGCTGAAAAGTCTTCCATTGCCTGGATTCCTGGCCGATTCGTGATCGCGAGTCATGAGTGTAGTGCGCAAGAAACGGATTTTCTATACCGCCAGGTACACCTATTCTCTCGACCCTTCGCCGGGGATGTGTGCCCGGCCTGTCAGATTCTGGGAGCGCAACATGAAAAAACAATGGATGCTGATACCTCTGATAGCCGCTGGTGTGATCGGCAGCTGGGTTCTCCTGCATGGCGGCAACAGCCAGGCGCAAACCCCGGCTGGCGGCGGTCCGGCTGAAGTCACGGTCGCGCAGGCCTTGACCCGCCAGGTCAGCGACAGCGCCGAATTCACCGGCCGGCTGCAAGCGGTCAGCACGGTGCAGGTGCAGCCGCGGGTCGGCGGCTTCGTGGATTCGGTGCATTTCCAGGAAGGTGCGCTGGTGCACAAGGGCGATGTGCTGTTCCAGCTCGATCCGCGCCCGTATCAGGCCGAGGTCGACCGGCTCAGCGCGAATCAGGCGCAGGCCCGTGCCGAGTTGAGCCTGGCCGAGACCAACCAGCGTCGCGCCGAGATGTTGCTGGCCCAGCATGCCGTGGCGCAGCAGGAAGCGGATCGCCAGAGCACGACCGAACAAAGCGCGCGTGCGCAGCTGGCGGCCAGCACGGCTGCACTGGCCGCCGCACGCCTGAACCTGGATTTCACCCAAGTGCGCTCGCCGATCGATGGCCGCGTCAGCAATGCCCGGGTCAATCCCGGCAATCTGGTCACCAGCAGCGACGTGTTGACCAGCGTGGTCTCGGTCAATCCGGTCTATGTCTATTTCGATGTGGACGAACAGACCTGGCTCAAGCTCGACCATCTGCGCAGCGGCGCGGCGAAGGCCGGACGCAACGCGCGGATCGAGGCCGCGATGGGGCTGGCCGACGAACCTGGCCATCCGCATGAGGGCCGCCTCGACTTCGTCGACAACCAGCTGCACGCCGGCTCCGGCACGATGCGCCTGCGCGCGGTGTTCGACAACGCCGATGGGCTGTACACGCCAGGCCTGTACGCCCGCGTGCAGCTGCAAAGCGGCCAGGCACGTCCGCGCCTGCTGGTGGACGACCGTGCGATCGGCACCGACCTCGGCAACCAGTTCGTCTACGTGGTCGACAAGCAGCACAAGGTGGAATACCGCAAGGTCAGCACCGGTGCGCTGTTTCATGGCCTGCGCGTGATCGAAAGCGGTCTGGATGCCAACGACGTGGTGATCGTCAACGGCCTGCAGCGCGTGCGCCCCGGGGCCGAGGTCAACCCGCAGAAGGTGGCCATGCAGTACCGGCTCGATGCCAGCGACAAGGCGCTGGTCGACGCCGCTCCTGCAGCCCAGCCGGATGCCGACAACACGCGCACCGCGCAGGCCAACACGGCGACAGCGAAGGGTCCGCAAGGTTGAGCACACGCTCCCTCCCCTAAGTGCAGCAGGGGAGGGCTGGGGAGGGGTGAAGCCCTCCAGCGAATCGCATAGCAAGAGCAAGCGTTACCCCCTCCCCACCTCCTCCTGCGATGCAGGGAGAGGAGCAAAGAAGACCGAAGCCGCGAAGCGGCTTCGTCGAGGATTCATTGCATGAAAAACATTGCCCAATTCTTTGTCGATCGGCCGATCATGGCCGCCGTGCTGTCGCTGCTGTTCGTGATCACCGGCTCCATCGCGGTGTTCAAGCTGCCGATCAGCGAATACCCGGAAGTCGTGCCGCCCACCGTCGTGGTGCGCGCGGCGTATCCCGGCGCCAACCCCAAGGTCATCGGCGAAACTGTCGCCACGCCGCTGGAGGAACAGATCAACGGCGTCGAGGGCATGCTCTACAGCTCCTCGCAGGCGACCAGCGATGGCGCACTGACCCTGACCGTGACGTTCGCGCTGGGTACCAACCTCAACACCGCCCAGGTCGACGTGCAGAACCGCGTGGCGCAGGCCCTGCCCAAGCTGCCGGAAGAAGTGCAGCGACTCGGCGTGACCACGCAGAAGAGCTCGCCCGACCTCACCATGGTCGTGCATCTCACCTCGCCGGATCAGCGCTACGACATGCTGTACCTGTCGAACTACGCGCGGCTGCACGTGAAGGATGTGCTGGGCCGGCTCGACGGCGTCGGCGACGTGCAGATCTTCGGCGCCGGCGAATACTCGATGCGCGTCTGGCTGGATCCGCAGAAACTGGCGCAGCGCGGACTCACCACCGGCGACGTGATCAACGCGATCCGCGAGCAGAACGTGCAGGTCGCCGCCGGTGCGCTGAATGCGCCGCCCGGGCCGACCAATTCGGCGTTCCAGCTCAACATCAACACCCGTGGCCGACTGGTCAGCGAAGACGATTTCCGCAACATCATCGTGCGCACCGACGCGAACGGCGGCGTTACCCATCTGAACGACGTGGCCAAGGTCGACCTGGGTTCCAACAACTACGCGCTGCGCAGCCTGCTCGACAACAAGCCGGCGGTGGCGCTGCCGATCTTCGCGCGGCCCGGCTCCAACGCGATCCAGATCTCCGACGAAGTGCGCGCCACCATGACGCAGCTGAAGAAGGAGTTCCCGCAAGGCGTCGACTACTCGATCGTGTACGACCCGACCGTGTTCGTGCGCGGCTCGATCGAGGCGGTGGCGCACACCTTGCTGGAAGCGATCCTGCTGGTGGTGCTGGTGGTGATCCTGTTCCTGCAGACCTGGCGCGCCTCGATCATTCCGCTGGTGGCGGTACCGGTGTCGCTGATCGGCACGTTCGCGGTGATGTACCTGGCCGGCTTCTCGCTCAACGCGTTGTCGTTGTTCGGGCTGGTATTGGCGATCGGCATCGTGGTCGATGACGCGATCGTGGTGGTGGAGAATGTGGAACGGCATATCGAGCTGGGCCAGTCGCCGAAGGAGGCCACGCGCCACGCCATGCACGAGGTCACCGGCCCCATCGTGGCGACCGCGCTGGTGCTGTGCGCGGTGTTCATCCCGACCGCGTTCGTCAGCGGTCTCACCGGCCAGTTCTATCGCCAGTTCGCCCTGACCATCGCGATCTCCACGGTGATCTCGGCGTTCAACTCGCTGACCCTCAGCCCGGCGCTGGCCGCGGTGTTGCTGAAGAGCCACGACACACCGAAGGACCGCCTCACCCGTGCGATCGACCGCGCGTTCGGCTGGCTGTTCCGCCCGTTCAACCGCATGTTCCGTCGCGGCTCGGAGCGTTACGTCGGCGGCGTGAAGCGCATCCTCAGCAAGGGTTCGATCGCGCTGGTGCTGTACGCCGGCCTGATCGCCCTGACCGCGTTCGGCTTCTCGCACGTACCGACGGGCTTCGTGCCGGGCCAGGACAAGCAGTACCTGGTGGCGTTCGCACAACTGCCCGATGCAGCTTCGCTCGATCGTTCCGAAGACGTGATCCAGCGCATGGGCGCCATCGCGCTGAAGCAGCCTGGCGTGGAACACGCGGTGGCGTTCCCGGGCCTGTCGATCAACGGTTTCACCAACTCCACCAACTCGGGCATCGTGTTCGTCACGCTGAAGCCGTTCGAGGAGCGCCGCAGCGCGGAGCTCTCGGCCGGCGCGATCGCCGGCGCGCTGAACCAGAAGTTCGCGTCGATCCAGGATGCGTACATCGCGGTATTCCCGCCGCCGCCGGTGATGGGGCTGGGCACGATCGGTGGCTTCCGCCTGCAGCTGGAAGACCGCAGCGATCGCGGTTTCGAGGAGCTGTACAAGCAGACCCAGAACCTGATCGCAGCAAGCCGGAAGGATCCGGCACTCGCCGGACTGTTCTCCAGTTTCCAGGTCAGCGTGCCGCAAGTGGACGCCGATGTGGATCGCGAGAAGGCGAAGGCCGAAGGCGTGAACCTAGCCGACGTGTACCAGACCATGCAGGCCTACATGGGCTCGCTCTACGTCAACGACTTCAATCGTTTCGGGCGCACCTACCAGGTGAACGTGTCTGCCGATCCCGAGTTCCGGCATACGCCGGAGGACATCCTGCAGCTGAAGACGCGCAACACGCAGGGCCAGATGGTGCCGCTGGGTTCGTTCGTCACCGTGCAGCAAGGTGCCGGTCCGGATCGCGTGCAGCACTACAACGGTTACCCGACAGCCGAGATCAACGGCGGCCCGGCGCCGGGCTTCAGCTCCGGCCAGGCGCAGGCGGCGATTGAAAAGCTGGCGAAGGACAATCTGCCCAACGGCATCAGCTTCGAGTGGACCGAGCTGACCTATCAGCAGATCCTGGCCGGCAACACCGCGATTCTGGTGTTCCCGTTGTGCGTATTGCTGGTGTTCCTGGTGCTGTCGTCGCTGTACGAGAGCTGGTCGCTGCCGCTGGCGGTGATCCTGATCGTGCCGATGGTGTTGCTGTCCGCGATTGCCGGCGTGTGGCTGAGCGGCGGCGACAACAACATCTTCACCCAGATCGGATTGATCGTGCTGGTCGGACTGGCGTGCAAGAACGCGATCCTGATCGTCGAGTTCGCCCGCGAACGCCAGCATGAAGGCATGGCTCGCCATGAGGCCGTGCTGGAAGCGGCGAAGCTGCGGTTGCGCCCGATCCTGATGACGTCCTTCGCCTTCATCATGGGTGTGGTGCCGCTGGTGACCTCGCACGGTGCCGGTGCCGAGATGCGCCATGCGATGGGCGTGGCGGTGTTCTCCGGCATGCTGGGCGTAACCATCTTCGGGTTGATCTATACCCCGCTGTTCTATGTCCTGATTCGCGCCCTGGTCGAGCGTCGCGAAGCGCGTGCGGCTGCGCGCGCCGCGGCACACGCACTGCCGGCACTGGAGAACCACTGATGAAAATGTCTCTCAAGGTCGCCGCGCTGAGCGCAGCCCTGGCTCTGGCCGGTTGCGCCAGCGTGGGCCCGAACTATCACGAAGCGAAACCCGCCGCGCCACAGCTGCAGGGACTGGACGCGGCACAGGAGAACAATGCGCAGTTCCAGGCCGCGTGGTGGAAGCAGTTCAACGATCCCACGCTGGATGCGTTGATCCAGCGCGCAGCGGCCAACAACCTGGACCTGCGCATCGCGGTGGCGCGTCTGCATGAATCGCGGGCGCTGCTCAGCGGCGCCAAATCCGAACAGCTGCCGACGATCGATACCGACGTGAACTACACGCGCAGCCGCGGTCAGCAACCGGGCTTCGGCACGCAGCGGCAGACGGTGACGACGTACCAGGCCGGCTTCGACGCGTCGTGGGAACTGGACCTATTTGGCGGCGTGCGCCGTTCGGTGGAAGCGTCCCGGGCCGATCTCGGCGCCAGCGAAGCGGCGCTGCACAACGCGCAGATCAGCCTGCTGGCCGAGGTCGCACGCAACTATTTCGAATTGCGGGGCAGCCAGCTGCGGCTGGACATTGCCCGGCGCGACATCGAAAGCCAGCAGCAGACCGTCCATCTGACCGACCTGCGCCAGCAGCTCGGCTCCGGTTCCGAGCAGGACGTGGCCAGCGCGAAAGCCCGCCTGAGCGCGGTGCAGGCGCAGCTGCCGCTGCTGCAGACGCAGGCCAGCGCCAGCGAATTCCGGCTCGCCGTGCTGCTCGGTGAGCGGCCGGGTGAGCTCGATATCGACGTCTCGCCGAAGAGCTTCTCGCCGATTGCGGTAAGCCTGCCGATCGGCGACGCCGGCGACGTGCTGACGCGCCGCCCGGACGTGCATATCGCCGAGCGCCAATACGCCGCCGCCACCGCGCGTATCGGCGTAGCCAAGGCGGATTTCTTTCCGCACATCACGCTGGGTGGCTTCCTCGGTTTCCTTGCCGGACGCAGCAATGATTTCGGCAGCCCGTCGACGCGCGCATGGTCGCTGGCACCGAGCATCAGCTGGTCCGGCCTGAACATCCAGCGTGTGCGCGCCAACCTGCATGCCAGCGAAGCGCGCGCCGACGCGGCGCAGGCGAACTATCAGCAGACCGTGCTGCTGGCGATCGAGGACATCGACAACGCGGTTACCGGTTTCAACCAGCAACGCCTGCGCGTCGATCACCTGATCGAACAGAGCACGCAGAGCAAGCGTGCCGCCGACCTGGCCCGCGTGCGCTATCAGGAAGGCGCCACCAGCTTCCTCGAACTGCTCGACGCCGAGCGTACCCAGCTCGCTGCCGAAGACGATCTGGCCCAGGCCGAGGCAGCGATCAACACCCGTGCCGTGGCGCTGTACAAGGCGCTCGGCGGCGGCTGGCAGGCTTGCGGCGACGAGCATTGCAGCGCCGTGGCCAAGTCCGACGCCGCACCATGAGCCGGCCGGCCCGACGTGTGCCGGCGACGGCGACCGCACCGGTCTATCGCGTGGCGCTGGTCACCGGCGCCAACCGCGGCCTCGGCTTCGAGGTGGCGCGCCAGCTCAGCGAGCGCGGCATGACCGTGCTGCTGGGTGCGCGTGATTTCGACAAGGGCTTGCACGCGGCGCGCAAACTCGCCGGAGCACCCGGCGAAGTGATCGCGGTGCAGCTCGACGTGACCCGGCAGGACGAGGTCGACACCCTGGTCCGCTGGACCGACGTTACCTACGGCCGGCTCGACGTGCTGGTCAACAACGCCGGCGGCCACTACGACCACGACGCTGCGGCCAGCACTAGCGACATCACGCCGGCGCATGCTGCGCTGGAGACTCACCTGTTCGGCAGCTGGCGTCTGTCGAGCGCGTTGCTGCCGCTGATGCGGCGGCATGGTTACGGCCGCATCGTGAACGTATCGAGCGGTTGCGGCGCCAGCGGCTCGACCAGCGCCAGCTGCGTGGCCTATCGCACCTCCAAGGCCGCGCTCAACGCCTATACCCGAACGCTGGCGGCGGAGCTCGACGGCAGCGGTATCGCCGTCAACGCGGTGTGTCCGGGCTGGGTCGCCACCGAACTCGGCGGCCCGGGCGGCCGACCCGTGGAGCGCGGGGCGGCGGGTATCGTATGGGCAGCCAACCTGCCCGCGCCGGCACCGACCGGACGGTTCTTCCGCGATGGCGAAGTGATCCCGTGGTGAACCGCCGACCTTAGCTCTTGCCGGGCCCGCTGTGCTGCGAGTACAGCGCGTGCCAGCGGCCGTCGACGTAGACGAAGATGTCGGACGAACGTACGTCGCTGGCCGCGCCCTTCGTCGGGTCGTAAAACGACAGGATCGCGGTGTCGCCGTGGATCACGACCGCCTTGCCCGACGGATGCGCCTTGATCCATGCCTCGACCTTGCGACGTTCCTCGTCGGAGCCGCGATTCTTCGCCGCGTGCGCCATGATCGCGGACTTCGGATGCACCGCGCCGTCGGTGCCGACCGAGCGGTACTCGGGCAGCAGCATGGCATCGAGCCAGGCGCTATCGCCACTAAGTTCCGCCTCCAGCCAGTGCTCATCGACAGCGATCACCGCCGCTTCGGTCCTGGCGGTTTCGTCCGGGCTGGTCCGCGTGGCGGAAGTCGCCGCGATCGCGCCCGTCGTTCCCATCGTCGTCGCGGCAAGGCACGCCAAGGCGATCCGGAAGAGATATTGCTTGCGCATGCTGCTGTCCTCGTCCGCGGCGACATTGCCGCTGATGCAGACTGCCCGGCATGGCGGCGCGCCGCACCGTTCCTGTGACGACCGACGGCGACGGCGTGACAAACGGTCGCCACGCATTCGCCAGCGGTCGCGCTGACCGGTGCGAACCCGCTCGCCATCCGCCGACACTGCTTTCGACCATCGGCACGTGCACGCGTGCCGCTCGTCACCACCACGATGCCTGTCGTCACAAGATTGGCGACGCCACCGATGGTCCTTGCCAGCCTTGCCCCACCGTCCACATCGACGCTGTTGTCCGGTTGCTCATGCAGCGGACGCGCGGCAAAGGGAGATAAACATGCGATTGCCCGCCATCTTCGTGACTCTTGCAGCCACGCTCGCGCTCGGCGGCACGACCGTTGCGGTTCGCGCCGCGCCACCGGATTCTTCGCCGGCGGCCACGATCTTCGCGCCGGACGCGATCGCCGGAACCGCCAACGATGGTGCGGCGGCGTTCACTCCGGATGGCGCGACGGTGGTCTTCATGCGCGACACCGGCAGTGGCTCGACCCTGATGGAATCGCAGCGCGAACATGGCCGCTGGTCGGTGCCGCGCGCGGCGTCGTTCTCGGGACATTGGCACGACCTCGATCCGGCGATGGCGCCCGACGGTTCGTTTCTGCTGTTTGTCTCCAACCGTCCGGCCACGCCAGGCGATCCGCCCATCGATGCGGTCCGTGCCGGCAAGCGCCGCGCCGGACAGGGCATGAACCTGTGGCGGGTAAACCGGCAGGGCAGCGGCTGGAGCGAGCCGGTGCGGCTGCCCGACACCGTCAACCTCTGCTCCCTGGTCTCCTCTCCGAGCATCGCCGCTGACGGCAGCATCTATTTCATTGGCTGTGCAGGGCCCAACGGCGACTTCAAGCTATTGCAGTCGCCGTATCGCGACGGGCATTACGCGACGCCTCACGTGGTGGCACTCGGCGAGGCGGACGCGACGGTCCGTGACCCGGCGATCGCGCCCGACGGCTCATTCATGGTCGTCAGCATCAAGCACGCGGCGCAGGAGGTGTACCGTCTCGCCATCGCGTTCCGCACGTCCGACGGCTGGACCGCGCCACGCGATCTCGGCGACGCGGTCAATAGCGGCGAGAGCATGGGAGCCCAGCTGGGGCCTGATCATCGCACGCTGTATTTCTACAGCGATCGTCGCCTGCCGGCATCGGACCCGAATGCCGCCGCGACGTGGAACAACGGTGCCGGTCATATCTGGCAGGTGTCGCTGGCGCCGTGGCTGGATGCGCGCGGATGACGGCATGCGCCGCCGCCGTCACTCTCGGCCATCTGCGTGTGCACGCTTACCGTTCGTCACCACCGCGGCGCCTGTCGTCACAAGACCGGCGACGTGACTGATCGCCCGTGCCAGCCTTGCGGCAACATCACCATCCACATCGGCATCAACGCCCGGCTGCTCATGCAGCAGACGCGCGGCCAAGGGAGATAGACATGCGGAAGACAGACATGCGATTGCCGGCCATTTTCATGATACTTGCAGCCGCGGGCACGCTCGCCGGCACAACCGGCGCAGTCCGCGCCACGTCACCGGATTTCCCGCCGACAGCCACGATCTTCGCGCCCGGCGCGATTGCCGGAACCGACGACGATGGCGCGGCCGCATTCACGCCGGACGGCGCGACCGTGTATTTCATGCGCGGCACCGACAGCTTCACGCTGATGGAATCGCATCGCGACGGCGGCCACTGGTCGACACCGCGAGCAGCGCCATTCTCCGGGCAATGGCGCGACCTCGATCCGGCGATGGCGCCCGATGGTTCGTTCCTGCTGTTCGTCTCGAACCGGCCGGCCGCGTCGGGCGGTTCGCCCATCGACGCAGTCAGCGGGGGCAAGCGCTACGCGGGCCGCGGCATGAACCTGTGGCGGGTGAACCGGCAAGGCCATGGCTGGAGCGCGCCGGTGCGGCTTCCCGACGTCGTCAACAGCAGCCCGATGACATTTGCCCCCAGCATCGCGGCCGACGGCAGCATCTACTTCATCGGACGCAGCGGGTCGGACTCGCAGCTCCATCTGCTGCGCTCGGTTTATCGCAACGGCAGTTATCTGCCGCCCGACGTGGTGGCACTCGGTGACGCGGATGCGACGATCCGCGATCCGGCGATCGCGCCCGACGGTTCATTCATGGTTGTCAGCATCAAGCATGATGCGCAGCAACCTTATCGGCTGGCCATCGCGTTCCACACGCCCGCCGGCTGGAGCGCGCCGCGCGATCTCGGCGACACGGTGAACGGCGGCAAGCACAGCATGGGCGCCCAGCTGGGTCCCGATCACCGCACGCTCTATTTCTACAGCGATCGCCGCCTGCCGGCATCGGACCCGAATGCCTCGGCGACATGGAACAACGGCGCCGACCATATCTGGCAGGTGTCGCTGGCCTCCTGGCTGGACGCACCATCCGCAACGGCCCCCACGGCTTCCCGCCAGCTTCAGGCGGAGCCGGCATGGGGGCTGGGCGACGATGCGTCGCCCGCGTTCACACCGGACGGCCAGACGGTGGTGTTCGCACGCGGGCTGGGACCGTCGCGGCGGATCTATCTTTCGCATCGGCAGGCAGGGCTCTGGTCGGCGCCGGAACGCGCGCCGTTTTCGGACCAGTGGATGGACCTGGAACCCGTGATGGCGCCCGATGGCTCGTATCTGATCTTCATTTCCAACCGGCCTGCCACGGCCGGCGGCAAGGCGCTGGACGGCTATTTCGGCGGCAAGCCGCAACCTGGCCGTGGCGGCAACCTGTGGCGCGTGAACCGCGAGGGCCATGGCTGGGGCACACCGATGCGGCTTCCCGATATCGTCAACACCAGCCCGGCGACCTACTCGCCGGCGGTGGCGGCGGACGGCAGCTTGTATTTCATGAAGCCCGATCCGCAGAGCCATCATCTGCGGATCTATTTCAGCCAGTTCGCCGGCGGGCAGTTCCAGCCGCCGGTACGGCTGCCTTTGCCGTCGAACGAAGACGCGACCGCCGATGTCGATCCGGCGATCGCGCCGGACAAGTCCTTCATCGTGTTCAGTTCGAATCGCGAGCCCGCTGCCGCGGACACGAACGACTTGTTCATGGCCTTCGCCACACCCGCAGGCTGGGGCCAACCGATCCACCTCGGGCCGTCGGGCGAGGAAGCACGTCTCGACCCCAACCTGTCCACGCTGTATTTCACGGCGGCGGACAAACGCATCCACCACCTGTCGATCACACCCTGGCTGATGAAACACGTTGCGGCCAGACACTGATGAAGCCGGGCGATGTTCTTGCCACCGCTTGGGATACCGACGCGGAGGCGCTGCGCTGAACCCCGTCCACGTTCGACGTCGGCACCACTTTCGGCCTATCCGTCGGCTGCACGGCATGGGCATACTGCGCGCATGAATAGTGAGCCAGCGGCTGGCATCGCCAGCGAGAATCCTGTGCCGGACGACATCACCTCGCGGGGGTCAAAGACCTGGGGCCTGGCGTTCGGCTTCTGGACGCTGCTGGCACTGTCTTACGCACTCGTTTCAGGGCTTTCCTCGATCAGCGAGGGACACGAGCCGGCCTGGCTGCGCGGACTGACCTGGAACCTGGCCGACTTCTACCTGTGGATGCTGCTGGTGCCGGGAATCGGCTGGCTGGGGCGGCAAGGCACCGTGCGTGGCTGGCCGCGATTTCTGGCGCTGCAGGTGCCGGCCAGCGTCGGCGTGGCGCTGGCGCAGACGCTGCTGCAACTGCTGATCTTCTGGTCCGTGTGCGGGCCGGGCCGGATGCCGGTGCACTCGCTGGCTGGCTTCGTGAGCATGGAGTTCGCCTACAAATTCCAGCAAGGCCTGGTGACTTACTGGGTGATCCTGGTGGTGCTGCGCGGATTGGAATCGCGCCGCCATCTGCGCGGCGAACGGCTGCGCAACGCGCAGTTGGAAACGCAATTGGCGCAATCCCAACTGCAGGCCCTGCGCATGCAGCTGCAGCCGCACTTCCTGTTCAACACGCTCAACGCCATCTCGGCGCTGGCGCTGGCCGATCCACTGCAGGCACGGTTGATGATCGCGCGACTCAGCGACTTCCTGCGGCTGACGCTGGAAGAGCGCCATGCGCCACAGGTGCCGCTGTCGCGCGAGCTGGATTTTCTCAGCTGCTATCTCGACATCCAGCAGGTG
>Ga0070713_100001928_pt1 | contig 13397 bp, 12 predicted proteins | sample LARL82metaG_FD_65465 | JGI IMG/M metagenome (GOLD analysis project Ga0070713, IMG submission 65465) | Corn, switchgrass and miscanthus rhizosphere microbial communities from Kellogg Biological Station, Michigan, USA - LAR L8-2 metaG | ecosystem: Host-associated > Plants > Roots > Rhizosphere ... | reverse complement strand
CTCGCCGAGTCGGGATTCGAGCGCCTCTTCGTCCCGCCCGCGCCGGGCGACGCCGGCTGCGCCATCGGCGCCGCGCTCTACGCCGATCGCCTCCACTTTCGCAACGCCGCCCGCGACGTTCCCGATCATCCGTTCTGGGGACCGGAAGTCAGCGGCGCGGATCTCGCGCGCATCGCCGCCGAGGATGGGCAGAACGTCGCCGAGTGTGACGATGACGCGATCGTCGCCGCGACCGCGGACGATCTCATGTCCGGACGCATCGTCGGCTGGATGCAAGGCGCGCTCGAGTTCGGGCCGCGCGCGCTCGGCCACCGCAGCATCCTCGCCGCGCCGCACGACGTGGCCATGCGCGACCGCATCAACCGCGAGATCAAGTACCGCGAGCAGTTCCGGCCGTTCGCGCCGGTCGTGCCTGTCGAAGCGGCGGACCGCTACTTCGAGCTGCCGCCCGGCGGCGCGCGCCTCGGACGCTTCATGTCCGGCGTCTTCCCGGTGCGACCCGAGTGGCGCGACCGCCTCGCCGCGATCACGCACGTCGACGGCACCGCGCGCGTGCAGACGCTGGATCGCGCCATGGCACCGCGCCTCTACGCGCTGCTCGAGGCGTACGGCCGCCGCAGCGGCGTCCCGGTGCTCCTCAACACGTCGCTCAATCTGGCCGGCGAGCCGATCGTCAACCGCGCCGTCGAGGGCTACTCGACGTTCCTCCGCTGCGGCATCGACGTGCTCGTCGCCGGCCGCACGCGCGTGGTGAAGCGCGGCTCGCTGCTGACGAGGGCGCAGGGTGCAGAGGGCGGGGCGCAGATGGTTGCCGCCGCGACCGCACCAGCGTTGGCCATGGCCAACGACTCGTGACGCCGGCAAGACAACCACCTGCGCCCCGCCCCCTGCGCCTTGCGCTCTGAACGAAGGAGGACCGATGATCAAACGTCGTGGACGCATCACTCGCGGCGCGATCGTGCTCGGCAGCGCGGCCGGCTCGATTGGCGACCTCGCAACAGGCCTCTGGCGCAATGAGTCGCACAAGCGCTGGCTCATTCCGCTGGCGGTGTTCCTCTGCCTGACCGGCCTGCTGCTGATCCTGGCGACGACGGTCGAAGCGCTGGCGCCGTTCATCTACTCGATCTTCTGATGAACGACGTCTTCGTCTGCCCCGATTGCGGCGGCGCGCTGTCCGATTGGACCTGCGTCCGCTGCGGCCGTGCATTCTCGGCGCCGGACGGCATCCCCGATCTCCGCCCGCGCGGCGAAGCGCGCAGCGAGCACGTGCGCGAGTTCTACGAGGCCGCGCCGTTCCCCGGCTACCCGGAGCGCGACAGCCTCGAATGGCTGCGCCTTCGCGCCGGGCGCAGCGAGTTCGCGCGCATGCTCGACCGTGCCATCCCCGCCGAGGCGACCATCGCCGACGTCGGCTGCGGCACGGGACAGACGAGCATCTTCCTCGCCCGCGGCGAACGGCGCATCGTCGCCGCCGATCTCACGCGCGCCTCCCTCCGCCTCGGCGCCGCGGCGGCACGGCGCTTCGGCGTCGATCGCGCGCAGTTCGTGCAGATGGACATCCACCGTCCCGCGCTGCGCCGCGGCGCGTTCGACGTCGTCTACTCGTCCGGCGTCCTCCACCACACGCCCGATCCCGCCTTCGCGTTTGCGCGCGTGGCCGAGCTGGTCCGCCCGGGCGGATGGATCGTGCTCGGGCTGTACAACGCGTTCGCGCGGATCCCGCTGCGCGCGCGGCGCGCCGTGGCCCGCCTGTCGCGCTTCCGCTGGATGCCGTTCGATCCCGTGCTGCGCGATCGCGCCGGCGACCCCGCGCGCCGCGAAGCGTGGCTGCGCGATCAGTACCGCCATCCGGAGGAGCACCGGCACACGCTCGGCGAAGTGCAGCGCTGGTTCTCGAGCCACGGCATCGACTACGTGCGCAGCTATCCGAGCGCGCTGCTCGCCACGGAGTCGGACGATCTCTTCGAGCCTGCCGGCGACGCCTGGGCGCCGGAGCAGTGGCTCGCGCAACTCGGCTGGATGTCCGCGCTCGGGCACGAGGGCGGGCTGTTCGTCACGGTCGGCCGCCGCGAGCCGGGAGCGCCGGCGTCTTCGCCGGCCGGCGCGCAGGCGTGAGCGGCGGCGAGGACGCCGCCTCGCCAGCCGCCGAGACGGCGGCGCTCCCTACGAGCGCAGGCGGATGAAGACGTAGTACGAGCGCGGGCTGCGGCCGTAATCCGGCTCGATCGCCGCCGGAATCGAGTAGAACGTCACGTTGCCGCCGAGCGCGGCGACGATCGCGCGAGTCTCGAGGAGATCACGCGAGTAGCCGAGCGTGAGCGCCTTGATGCGAACCGTGGGCATGCCGACGAAGAGCTCGTCCTTGTCGACGATCTCCGCGCGTCCCGTCACGTAGTTCTTGCCGGCGAACCGCAGCACGGACTCGGCCAGCCACGAGCTCGCGGCGCGGCCTTCGGTCTTTTTGTTGCGGCCAAAAATAAAACTCGTGTTCCACTGACCGCTGCTGTAGGCGACCGACGCTGTCGTGCGCTGCACGTTGCCCGGCTCGGCGGCCTCGGGATGGCGCAGATGGCCGGTCGAGATCTGCGCGGTCCAATTCGGCGTCGGATCGAACGTCACGCGCGCGGCCCAGGAGTCGATCTCGCCGGTGTCGATGTTCCAGCGATTTTCATCGGGCTCGCGGCCGTGGAAGCCGCTGAGCGCGTAGCCGAGGCGGCCGCTCTGCGCGCCGATGGTGAAGACGCTGCCGGCGATGTGCGTCGAATCCTGCACGTGATGGCTGAGCGTCGCCTGCGGGATCTCCGCGGCCGAGGCGCGGTGCGGATAGGCGACGGGACCGAGCGCGGGGTCGCCGACCGGCGCGGCGTAGACGAACACGATCGTGCCGTCGCTGACCGGATGCGCGTACTCGGCGGCGAGCTCCATGAAGACGTCGTGCGGGTGCTGGGCGTCGACGATCGGGCGGCCGCCGATCGTCTCGCCCGTTTGGAAGAGCTCCGGATACTTCTTGCCGACCGTGAGCGGCTCGAGGCTGAACATCGAGCGCAGCATCAGGTAGCCGCCCGCGAGCGGACGATCGGCCATGCCCATGAGCCAGTTCGTCGAGAACACTTTGTCGTCGCCGCGCGGGCCGGTCGCGTTGACGTAGTTGACGAAGGCGCGGCCGTGCAGCATCAGCATCCAGTCGCCGCTGTGCGTCATCGACATCTGCATCGGCGCGGCGGCCGGATCGAGGCTCGTGCCGGACGCCTGGCGCATGAGAAAGTCGGCGGTGGCATCGCTCGTCATCGACATGCCGCTCATGTCGCCCGCCTTCACGTCGGTCAGCCACAACGAGCCGTTCGACTCGTGAAGCGTCGCCGTGATCGCCGTGCCGTTTTTCGGAAGCGACGCGACGCGCGCTCCGCGCACCTCGTACGACATCGTCATCGCGCCCATGATGCCGGCGACGTCGCCGTGCGCGACGGTGAGCTGATTGTTCGCCGGATCGCGGCCGACGATCCGGCCGCTGAGCGGAGCGCTTTTCTCCGCCGCCTGCGCGGCGACGGAGATCGCCAGCAGGAGCAGCGCGAGCATGCGTCTCATCAGCGGGTTGGTCAGGCGTGCAAATCCTACTCCCGCACTGCCTCTAAAATACGGCTGCATGACCGCCGAAGCGCAAGCGCCGCCGCTGCCCAGCGTCTTTCGTCTGGCCGGCTTCCGCACGATCTGGATCGCGCAGTTCATCAGCATTTTCGGCGACTTCCTCGCGCTCTTCGGCATCATCAGCTTCATCACCTTCCGGCTGCACGGGACGGCGGTGCAGGTCACGACCATCACCATCGCCTACATCCTGCCGCTGGCGGTCATCGGTCCGGTTGCCGGCGTGCTGGTCGATCACTTCAACGTGAAGCGCACGATGATCGCGAGCGATCTGATTCGCGGGCTTCTGGCGCTGCTGTTCGTCGCCTGCAACGACGTGCCGCAGATCGCGGCGGTGCTGCTGGCGCTGAGCGTCGTCTCGTGTCTCTTCATCCCGGCGCAGTCGATCACCGTGCGCGTCCTCGTGCCGCGCGACTCGCTGCTGCGCGCGAACGCGGCGCTGTCGCAGGCCTTCTATCTCATCCGCATCGCCTCGCCGCTCGTGGCCGGAGCGCTCGTGGCCTGGCTGAGCGAGAAGGCGACGTTCTACATCGACGCCGGCAGCTTCTTCTTCTCCGCGCTGATGATCTCGCGGCTCACGATCGAGCGCCCGCCGCGCGAGAACGCCGACAAGACCCTTTCCGGCCTGGCCCGCGACTTCGTCGAAGGGAACCGTTTCATCTTCACGCATCGCGGCCTGTCGTTCGTCTTCCTGGCCATGGCCGTGGCGATGTTCGTCCTCAGCTCGTTCAGCCCGCTGATCTCGATCTTCGTCCGCGACGAGCTGCACGCGGGACCGTTTCTCTTCGGCGTGGTCAGCGCGATGGTGGGGGTCGGGCTGATCGCCAGCACGACGGTGATGGTCCGCGCGCACGGCCGCAAGGCGGAGCCGCACGTGGTTCTCTACGGCCTGGCCGGCCTCGGCATGGCCGTGGCGGTGCTCGGATTCTCGACGTACGCGTGGCTGGCGGCGGTGAGCACGTTTCTGATGGGCGGCGCGGTGGCGCTCGTGCTCGTGCCGGCGCAGACGATGTCGCAGCAGGAGACGCCGCACGAGATGGTCGGCCGCGTGAGCAGCACGTTCATGTCGATGATCTCGATCGCGCAGATCCTCGGCCTGCTGCTCAGCGGCGGCCTCGCCGAGCGCCTCGGCGTGCGGCACCTCTTCTTCGCCTGCGCGGCGGTCCTGGTGCTGCTCGCCGGCGCAGGATGGCTGTGGCTGCGGGGGCGAACCGATTCGTGACCATGGCCTCGTGGGACCCGAAGGTCGCCGGCGAGGCCATGTAGGCCGTCCCTCAACCCAAAAGCAGCGCCCGGACCTGGCAGTAACGCAGATCGACATAAGCGCCGGCGGCGCAGAACGTGTATGACGCGGAGCCCACGCCGTACGCCTCGGCGCAGCCCGCGACCGTGGCGTTGTAGTCGCCGATGCAGTCCGCGTGGACGGTGACGGCCGAGGTGAGCAGCAGCAGGGCGAGGACGAATGCCGGGAACTTCCTGACGAATGATCGTTTCATGACGATTCTCCTTTCTCGATGATCACGGAACGATTCCTCCGGCGATCGGAGGGCCGAACGCCGCCGTCACGACGACGCCGGTGTCGGTCAAGCCGAGGACGCGAGAGGCGTCGCTCCGCAAAATGAAGCGCACGGTGGCGGGGAACGTGGCCGTGGCGAGGTGCCGGCCGTCGCTCGAGTAACGGTCGGCGCGCAGCCCGCGGATCGCCGCGAGCTTGCCGCGGTCTCGAACGTCCTCGCGGTTGCGCAGCACGACGATCTGGCCGCGGCCGTCGACGGCGACGTCGCGAGCCGGTTGCGAGTACGCGGTGAGGTCGTGCGCGTCGGGCCGGAAGCGCTCCAGGCGAGCGCGGGCCGTGCTGCGCGAATAGGCCAACGGAAACGCGCGTGCCGCGCCGCCGGCGCCGACGCGCGTCAACTCCGGCGCTCCCGCGGCGTGCACGAACAGCAGCTCCTGCCTCGGGCTGACGGCGACGATCAACTGCGCGGCGATCACGTGCTCCTCGGGGCTGCCGCGGCCGCCCGTCACCGCCGCTTGCACGGGCGAGAAGCGGCGCGCATCGCTCGAGATCCAGAGCGACGGCAGGCCCGGCGGCGCCGCGGCGCTATACGCCCACAGCACGCCGGCGCCGGCGGCGACGTCGGTGATGAGGCTCGGTGCCGGAACGGCGTCGATGAACGCGCCGTCGCCGGCGAACTCCCAAAGATTCCTGCCGCCGTTCGCGACCAGCCAGCGGTCGCGCCAGCGCACCAGCGACAGCGGTTCGCGATCCCAGGGGAACGGGCGTCCGTCGCGCAGGTGGAACGTCGCCGCCGGCAGTGGAGCGGACGTGCCGCGCTGCACGAAGAGCGACTGTCCTCCCCGCTTCAGAAGCCAGGTCTCGTCCGCCGCGCGGCTGACGGCGATGAAGTCCGAGAGCGGAGCGGCCGCGGCGGCGGCCACGGCGGTCAGCAAGAGCGCGCCGGCGATGCGCATCATTCTCATCGGCTCATCTCCCGACCAGACCGGCGGCACGCTCCCGCGGATACGCATGCACGGCCATCGCGAGCACGGCCACGACGATCGCCGAAACGAGGACGGCCGCGCCGCCGGCCTTCGCGGAGACCGGTCCGAGCCCGAGGAACGCCACGAGCTGCGCGCCGCCGAAGAGAATCACCAGCGGCAAGATGACGGAGACGAGCGCGCTCCGTCCCATGACCCAGAAGAGGAGCGCCTGCGCGGCGATGAGCGACAACGCCGCGATCGGCATGACGACGAACACGTACGGCAGCGCCGAGAGCGCGGGAAGCAGATCGCGTCCATGCCAGCGGCCGTAGCCGATGTAGCCGCCGAGGCTGAGAAGCATGACCCCGTACGAGAGCGCGAACGCGCCGAGGACCTTCGACAGCCACACCTCGGCGGGGCTGCCGCCGTACACGAGCAGCGGCAAGAGGCCTCCCCGCAGCCGCTCTGTCTGGATGGCCCGGCTGAGCATCGTGCCGGCGAAGAACGGCATCGCCAGCAGCGGAAGAAAAATGGCGATCCTCGCCTGCAGCAGCGCGGCCGCGGCGGGCGTGAGTCCGCTGCGCGACAGCGGCGCGAGGAGCAGCATGACCGACACCGCCGCCGTCGCGGGGATGTTGAGCCACCCCGAGCGAAGCCCTTCCACGATCTCCTTGCGGACGAGCGCCATGATCCGGTCGGTCTTCATCGGACTTCCTCCAGGTGTGAGAAGTAGGCGTCTTCGAGCGTCGACTCGAGCGGCTGAAACTGCCGCACGCGCAGGCCGGCGGCGAACAGCCGCGCCGCGACGGCGTCGACCGGCACGGCGGAGATGCGCACGGTGGCCTTCAGTCCGTCCGGAGCGAGGTCGATGTCGCGCGGTCCGGCCACGCCGTCCAGCGCCGCGGCGATCTGTTCGACGGTGACGGACTCCTGAAAAACGAGCAAGACGCCCGGGCCGCCGACGCCGCGCTTGAGCTCCGCGGGCGTCCCGGCGGCGACCACGCGTCCCCGGTCGAGGATGACGACGCGCGTGGCGAGCTGGTCGACCTCGTGGAGATCGTGCGAGGTGAGAAAGATCGACGTGCCGTCGCGGGCGAGGCTGCGCAGAAGACCGCGAAGATGGCGGTGCGTCTCGGTGTCGATGCCGTCGAACGGCTCGTCGAGCAGCAGCAGCGCCGGCGAGTGGACGATGGCCCGGCCGAAGGCGAGCCGCTGCTGGAGTCCTTTCGACAGAGTCTTGGCGCGCATGCCGGAGCGCTCGCCGAGGCCCATCGTCGCGATGACTTCGTCGACGCGGCGCCGGCGGTCGCTGCCCATGCCGAAGAGACGCGCGTAAAGATCGAGCGTCTCGCGAACGGTGAGGTCGGGATGGAGGGCGTGCTGGTCGAAGACCGCGCCGAGATGCGGCCCGATGGCGGCAAACTCCGTCGCCACGTCGCGGCCGAGAATGTGCAGCTCGCCCGCATCGAGGCGGACCAGGCCGAGCAGCGCGCGCATGGTCGTGGTCTTCCCGGAGCCGTTGGGGCCGACGTAGCCGACGATCTCGCCGCGGCCGATGTGCAGATCGACGCGGTCGAGCGCCTGCAGGCGGCCGAAGCGCCGGCTGATTCCCGTCGCCACCACCACCGGGCCGCTCATGACGACGCCTGCCATGCCGCGCGCGCCGGGTCATACGAGCAGACCGCGGCGTGCAGCGCGGGCTCGCGCCGCTTGGCGAGGTCGAGCGCCGCGCAATCGGCGCACGCGAATCGGAACTCGCAGGCTCCGCAGCCGGCGACGTCTTTCTTCGTGAGCTGCCAGTAGCGCTCGTGCCGTCCCTCGCGGAAGACGTTCCGCAGCGGCTCGAGACCGATGTGGCCCATCGCGCCGTCGGCGATCATCGGACACGGCCGCACCGACAGATCGGCGGCGATGGCGATCGTGCCGTTGAGACATGGATGAAACTCGCGGCGCATGAAGAATTGCTCGGGGCCGACCTGCGGCACGCGCGCCGGGCCGGTCGTGGCCAGCGACACGGCCGGCTCGACGCCGCCGTCGCTTCCCGCGGCAAGCCGTTCGAAGGTGACGACGCGCCGAGGACCGAGCGTGGCCGCCCATTCGCGGAGCCGGGCGGCCTCCTCGCGGCTCTTGCCGCTGAGCCGCAGCGTGACGTTGAACACCATGGAGCGGACCTGCGCGGCGGCGATGGCCTGCATGGCCGCGCCGAACGCCGCGGCGTCGCCGCAGACCTCTTCGTACTCGGCCGGCGAGCTGCCGAAGAGAATGAAATTCAGCTTCGCGCCGCTCTCGGCGAGCGAGTCGAGCAGCGGCGCGCTCGCCAGCGTGCCGTTCGTGGAGACGACGAAGCCGGGAGGCCGCGGACGCTGCCGCAGGCGGCTGATGGCGTGCTCCAGGAGATCGGGCTCGGCGAACGGATCGCCGCCGTTGAAGAAGACGTTGCGGATGTCGAGCGGCTCGATCTCGTCGGCAAAGCGCTCGATCGCGCCGTGCGTCCACGCCGCGCCGCGCGCCACGCCCGGCCACCGCTCGCAGCCGTTGCAGCCCTGCCACGCCGCGCCGCCGGCGATGCCGCAGCCGGAACACGAGAGCGCGCACGACGGCGCGAGCTGGAGATGCAGGACGTTGACGATGAGCGGCGGCTCGACGAGGCCGTCGAGATCGATCTTCAGCACCGGCATGTAGCGGTCGCGGCGCTGCGCCGTGGCGCGGCGCGCGCCGAGCGCCTCGGCGCAGAGACGCTGGACGAGCGCCTCCACCACCTCGGCATCGGCGTCGCGCACCTCGGCGATCGGCACGTCGCGCTCGAGCTGTTCGAGGATGCCGCTCTCCGCCGGCGAGAGCGGCTGCACGCGCTTGCGCATGAATTCGTACAGCGCGGCGCCGCGCGCCCCTTTTTCGAAGAAGACGTCCTGGTGCAGGCCGAAATAGCGCATGACCATCTCCTCAGCGCGTCAAGAGCTGCAGTTCGGGATTGAAGAAACTCAGGTCGCTGAACGCGTCCGGCTGCGCCTCCAGGATCCGGTAGACCGAGGCGAGCGTGTTGCGGATCCCCTCGATCGTGCCGGCACAGTCATCCTTGGCGAAGGCGCCGTCGGTGTTGCACGAGGCGAAGCAGTGCGCGCAGAGCTTCGTCACCGGGCACGACCAGCAGTCGCGGCAGACGGCCTCGTTGTAGTTCCGGACGACCTGCTCGATGCGGTCGACGTCGATGCCGCGGTCGACGTCGCCGATCGGCATCGAGCCGTTGATGCGCTCGCAGATGTCGAACGTCCCGTCGGTGCGCACGGCCAGCTTCGACCCCGGCACGCACGTATTCGTGAACGGCAGCATCGGCGGCGGAAGGTTTCCCTGCCGCTTGCGCAGGAGCACGCCGACGATGCGCAGCTCGAAGTAGACGCGCGCGTAGTGCGGCACCGGTTTACCGGAGAGCCGGGCCTCGAAGTAGATCTCCTCGAGCTTCCGGTGGGCCTCCTTGAAGTGCTCCAGATCGTCGGCGCTGAAGCGCTCGTAGTAGCTCGTGTCGCGCTCGTTCGCCTGCGACGTCATCTGCAGGCGCGGCAGCCAATCCGCGTTGTCGGCGTGAAAGTCGTTCACGCGGACGAGATCGGTCCCCCAGTCGAAAACGCCGACGAGGTGGACGCGCTTGTAGTCCGGATATCGGGCCCGGAGCTCGCGCAGGTTGGCGATGATGCGCTCGTAGCTGCCGCTGCCGTCCGGATAGACGCGGTTGCGGTCGTGATCGCCGGCCTCGCCGTCGAGGCTCACCAGGATGTAGAAGTCGTTCTCGACGAGGAAGTCGACGATGTCGCCGCGCAGGAGCGTGCCGTTCGTGGTGAGGGCCAGCGTGAGGTCGCACGGCGCGTTGGCCTTCGCGTAGCGCGTGAGCTCGCGAAGCGTGCGCTGGGCCATCAGCGGCTCGCCGCCGTAGAAGTTGAGCGCCAGCTTGCGGGCCGGGTTGCTGGCGATCTTCGGCGCGGCTTGGGCGAAGAAATAGTCGATGGCCTTGCGGCCGGTCTCGAACGGCAGCTGCCTGGCGGTGCGGTTGCGCGAGACCGCGTAAGCCTCGGAGTAGTAGCAGTACGAGCACCGCAGATTGCAATCCTCGGTGACGACGACGACGAGCTGCACCCAGGCCTGCTGACGGAGGGTCTCCTCGAGATCGGCGCGCGAGAACTCGAACATCTGCTTGGCCGCCTGGTCGCGGAACGCCGGGCTGCGGTAGAACGCGCCGAAGCGCGTCTCCCAGCGGTCGATGAACTCGGCGGCCGCGGCGAGGTCGGCGGCGGAATGACGCTCCGCCAGCGACGCCGCGGCGACGTCGAGCGGCGCGTCGCAATGCGCCGTCAGCAGATCGACCGTGGCCGGCGTGGTCGGGAAGACCATGCCGGTGTTGTCGTCGTAAAGATACGGACGCTCGGGATTGGCCTGGAATGGGACGACGGCGAGCACGCGGTTCATGCGACGGCCTCCGGTTCGGTCAGGCGGTTTTGGCCCGGCGGGCGATGTCGGCGGCCGCGGTGGCCGCGGCGCCGAAGTCCGCCGGGGTGATGGAGTCGGGAAGCGGCAGGGGATCGACGCCGAGCATCTCGCACGTGCGCGCGTAGGCCTGCCGGAACTTGTTCGACTGAAGGAGCGACGACGCTTCGCCGCCCATGAGCAGCGCGCCCGCGGCGGGACCGCCCGCCGCCTCCACGGTGCTGGCGATGGAGAAGAGCTCGCGATAACGCGGGCACGAGCTCAGCAGCTCGCTCTGCGTGCCGGCGGCGACGACGCGTCCGGCCTCGAGCATGACGATGTGGTCGGCCGCGAGCACGGGGCTGAGACGGTGGGAGATGACGATGCGCGTGCGGTCGCCGAAGAGGCGCTCGGCCTCGCGCCAGACGCGCCGCTCCGACTCGCCGTCGAGCTGCGAGGTGGCCTCGTCGAAGATCACCACGTCCGGCTGCTTGAGCACGGCCCGGGCGATCGAGATCCGCTGCATCTGGCCGCCGGAAAGCCGCGCCCCCCGCTCCCCCACCGGCGTGTCGTAGCCGGCCGGCAGCGCGGCGATGAACTCATGCGCGTCGGCGGCGCGCGCGGCGGCCACGACGTCGTCGTCGCTCGCTCCCGGCCGGCTGAACTTGATGTTGTTGCGGATCGTGTCGTTGAAGAGAAAGACGTTCTGCGAAACGATGCCCACGCGGTCGCGCAAGTCGTGCAGCTTCACGCGGCGGATGTCGTTGCCGTCGATGAGGATCGTCCCCTCCTGCACGGAATAGAGGCCGAGGAGCAGGCGGACGAGCGTCGACTTCCCCGAGCCGCTCGGCCCGACGAGGGCGACGTACTGGCCGGGCTCGATCCGCAGCGAAACTCCGTCGAGCGCCGGACGCCGCTGTCCGTCGTGCGTGAAGCGGATGTCGGAGAGCGCGATGCGGCCGTGCACCTGCGGCACGGCGACGGTGCGGGACGGATCGTCGTCCTCCGTCACTTCTTCGACGAGCTCGCCGAGGCGGCGCAGCCCCGCCAGCGCGGGCTGGATTCCGAGGGAGAGCGTGGCGAAGACCTGCAGCGGAGCGATGAACTTCACGGTGTAGATCGAGAAGGCGACGTACTCGCCGATCCGCAGCGTCCCGCCGAGGATGAAGCGGGTGCTCGTCCACAGCACCGCCAGCGTGACCAGTCCGGTCACCAGGGCCATCGACTCGTTCGCCAGCGTCCCGGCCACGCCCTGGACGACGCCGCTGCGCAACAATTTCCGGAGGCTCGAAGCGATCTTCTCCGTCTCGCGCTCCTCGGCGGCGTGCTCTTTGATCGTCTGCACGCCGGAGAGCGACTCCTGAAGGTGCTTCGAGACCACCGCGCCCTGCTCCATCATCGAGCGCGTCGCCGCGCGCACGCCGCGCCCCTGATAGCGCGCCGCCACGTACAACAGCGGCACGGTCGCCGAGACGATGAGCGTGAGCCGCCAGTCGATCCAGAGCATCAGCGCGGTGCTGATCAGCAGTTCCACGATGCCGAGGAGCGGAATCACCATCGCGCTGGAGAAGAGAATGGCCACGGTGCTGACTTCGCCGAGCCGCGCGACGAGATAGCCGGTCTGCTTGCGCTCAAAGTACGCGAGCGGCAGCTTGAGCAGCCGGCGGAAGAGATCTTCGCGAAGACGGACCTGAACGGTCTGGCCGAGGATGGTGAAGTTGTAGGTGGCGAGGAAAGAGCCGATGGGACGGAGGAGGTGCAGGAGCACCACGCCGAGCACGATGAGGTCGATCGTGCGGACGGCCCGCGCCGGGATGGCCCGGTCGATGATGTACATCGTGGCCGCGGGAAGCGCCGCCGAGATGCCCGCCACGAGCACCAGCAACAGAGCCGCTCCGGCCACGCGCGCGGTGTAGGGCTGCAGGTACGTCCACAGCCACCGCGCGTCGGCGCGGCGGAAGGCGCTCTCGGAGTCGCGGCGGCGCAACAGCGTGACTGCTTCACGGACGTCGTGGGCAATGGTGCTCATCGTCATCTCCTGCGTTTCGATCGGGCGGCGGCCACGGCGGCCCGCCGCCCGACCTGTCGTGGATTACGAGGCCGCCCAGGCCCCAATGACGCCGCCGAGGGCGCCCCAGGCAACCGGCGCGCCGCCGGTCACGAGGCAGCCAACGGCACAACCGATGGCGCAGATCCCATTGCTGCAGGAACCGGAATCAACTGCGAGAACCTCATCCATGATTGACTCCTTCGATGCTGTTGAATCGTTGACGGTTGGAGGGCGTTAACGCTACGAGGCTGCCCAGGCGCCGGTGATGCCGCCGAGCGCGCCCCAGGCGACCGGCGCGCCGCCGGTGACGAGGCAACCAACGGCACAACCGATGGCGCAGATGCCGTTGCTGCAGGAGCCTGAATCGACTGCCAACAGTTCATCCATGACGAACTCCTTTTGTTTTATCGGGTTGTGGAAGCAGAGGTGGTGTTAGGCCTGTACGCTTCGAGTGAGGTACGTCACGTCATCGTCGCCTCCTTTGAAGAATTCAATGGAGACGTTATTCCTCACACGCACCCTTCCGTAGTGTGGGTCGTCACAAGCGAACGTGACAGTCAACGTGTTGGCGGGGGGGGTCGCGGGAAAGGAGAGGTGATCAGTCCCGCACGGCGATGTTGTACTTCTGGATCTTCGCCTTCAGCGTGTTTCTCGCCAGCCCCAGGCGCCGCGCCGCCTCGCGGATGCGGCCGCCCGACGACTCCAGCGCGCGCTCGATCAGCTGGCGGTCCACCGACGACATCACCTCGTCGTAGATGTCGCTGGTGAT
>Ga0070713_100001924_pt1 | contig 13399 bp, 7 predicted proteins | sample LARL82metaG_FD_65465 | JGI IMG/M metagenome (GOLD analysis project Ga0070713, IMG submission 65465) | Corn, switchgrass and miscanthus rhizosphere microbial communities from Kellogg Biological Station, Michigan, USA - LAR L8-2 metaG | ecosystem: Host-associated > Plants > Roots > Rhizosphere ... | reverse complement strand
CCCCGACACGGCTAGGCCGTCTTCCGTGGTCCTATCCGAGAGTCTGGGGAGCATTCCAAAAAGCGGCAGAAGTATCGAAAGTCGGCAAGCTGGCTACTCACACAATGCGCCACAGCTACAGATCGTGGCTTGACGCGGTAGGAACGCCGGTAGCCGTGCAGCAGAAGCTCATGCGGCACGCCGACATCCGGACGACGATGAAATATCTATGGCGATTGGTGACGAACCAAGAGTCAGAGGCACACAGCAAGATCGTGGGTTTGGCTCTGGCACGCGCTTAATGGATCACGTTGCGGATCACAGCTCAGCCAAGTTGTTGAAAACATGGCGGAGAGAGTGGGTATTCGAATCCAGCTTATAACGTAGTTTCAATAACATAGAGAACGCGGCGGGCACAGTATAAGCGATAGAAGACCATGGTAGGTAGTGCTAACGGATCACAATCGGATCACGGCTCAGTGGCTGCTTGAAAAGCGCCATAGAGCGGCGGGGCGGGAACATTGATCCTCCACCGTGTCATTCCCTCTAGAGGCACGTCGAATCTGTATGGCCTTCGTCGGAGTCAGAGTTCAATCCCAAGTGGCCGACGGAGTGGCCAGATCCTCTTTTCGCCGAGTGGTTTGGCGGCTGAGCTACGGCTGACGATCCCGGCAATTGGCGTAAGACCTTGTCGCGCCCGATGCTACCGCAGGGTAGACTACTCGCCGAGGTCAACCATGAAGGTAGTAGCAACCCATCGTGTGGTCACCACCTCTCTGAATCTGACACGTAGAGACTTCGCCAGGCTGACCGCGCTCGGCCTCGCCGCCCGGTCTGTCCCACGTCTGCTGGCCAGGACCGCGCCCGCGAAGAAGATCGGCTACTGTGTCATCGGTCTCGGCCGCATCGCCGGACACTTCATGCCTGCCGTGCGCAACACCACCACCTCGCAGATTGCCGGGCTGGTGAGCGGCCATCGCGACAAGGCGGAGCGTTTTGCCGCTGAGTACGGCGTTCCCTCAAGCTCGATCTACAATTACGAAAACTTCGATCAAATCGCGCATAACCCGGCCATTGATGCTGTCTACGTGGCCCTGCCTAATTCGATGCACGCCGAGTATTCGATACGCGCGGCCAAAGCCGGCAAACACGTGCTCTGCGAGAAGCCAATGTCGACCAGCGTGGCCGATGCCGAGGCCATGATCGCAGCCTGCAAATCGGCCCGTGTCAAGCTGATGATTGCCTATCGCTGCCACTATGAGCCTACCAATCTGAAGGCGGTCCGACTCATTCGCCAAGGCTCGCTGGGCCAGGTGCAGGCCATTGAGAGCACCTTTGGTTTTAACATTGCCCCGGGCGAATGGCGGCTCAACAAGAAACTCGCTGGAGGCGGTCCGCTCTTCGATGTCGGAATTTATTCGCTTAACGCTTGCCGCTACCTGACCGGCGAAGAGCCGGAACACATCGCGGCCAATGCCTCCGTCATCGATCACGACGGTCGCTTCAACGAAGTCGAGGAGAATGTTTCCTGGACAATGAAGTTTCCCTCCGGCATCGTTGCCAGTTGCAATACGACGTACGGCGCCAATATGGAAGGCTTCTACCGCGTGCACGGATCGAAAGGCTGGCTGCAGGTCGATTCGGCCTTTGTCTATGAAGGGCTGCGGCTGCGCGCGGAATTTGCGGGCGCGCAACTGGACGAACCCAACCCGGCCCGCGACCCTTCGCACTTCCAGGCCGAAGCGGAACATTTCTCCAACTGCATCCAAAATGGTCTAGAGCCGAAATCCCCGGGTGAGGAAGGCCTGCGCGACATGAGCTACATCACGCAGATTTACGGCTCGGCGGGAATTGCAATTTAGGATTGTGACAGGAAGCAAGGAAGTGGCGTGGGGCGGCCTTAACCCACGGCTCTCAAAAACCATGCATTGAGTCACAACTTCGACCCCAAGGGAAGATCCAGATCAGAGCCCGCAGTCAGAACCAGGAATCATTTCCTAGGGGAGGTCCTCTTTCTCGTGACCAGACGCGACGCTTGTCGTTTTCCGGATTTGTTGAGCGTTGCAACTGGAACGCTCTCGCTGGGCCTGGGGTTTTACGTTCGGGGGTTACTGTGGAGGTTCCATTGGATTCCGGCGCAGCTCGACACTGCCCAGAGAAGGCGTACATGAAATAGGCACATCTTGATGAACAGGAATTTCAACCGCCGACAGTTTCTTCGCACCGCGGCTGGAGCGGCCGCGGTCGCGGCTACGGGTACACCAATGGCGATGGTGGGTGCACGGGACGTTGGCATTGTGATTGACCCGGCGGATGCGGTTGCCTCCTCGATGGCTGCGCGATGGGCCGCGGCGGAGTTAGAACGCGCTCTGACCGAGCGTGGCATCGCTACCCGCATCTACGAAAATACGACTCAGGCTACTGCAGCCCATCTGCGCATTATCTCGGCAGGCTTGGCTTCGCCTGGGGTGCTCGCGACGCTCAATGCGGCGGGCGTGCAGGCCGACGGGGTGCCGGAAGCGCTCGCGTTGTGCCAGGGAAAAGAAGGCGTGTGGGCGTGCGGGCACGACGCGCGTGGCCTGACATATGCCTTGCTGGAACTCGCCGACCGGGTGCGCCATGCCAGGGATCCGATCTCTTCTCTGGCAGTGCCTAAGCAGATAGCGGAACGTCCGGCTAACACGGTGCGCAGTATTACAAGACTCTTCACCAGCGATATCGAGGACAAGCCCTGGTACAACGACCGCGAGATGTGGCCGGCGTACTTGTCCATGCTCGCCGCGCAGCGCTTCAACCGATTCAACCTTGCTCTTGGCATTGGGTATGACTTTCTTACCAACGTTACCGATGCCTACTTCCTGTTCGCGTATCCGTTCCTGCTTTCCGTGCCGGTTACAGCGTGCGCGTCCCGCAATTGCCGGACATCGAACGCGACCGCAATCTGGAAATGCTGCGTTTTATCAGCGAGCAGACCGCAGCACGCGGCCTGGATTTCCAACTTGGAATCTGGATGCACGGCTATCGCTGGAATGCGAGTCCAGGCGCGAACTACACAATCGACGGGCTCACTTCCGAAAATCACGGCTCTTACTGTCGCGACGCCGTGCGAGCATTGCTTCAGGCCGTGCCGAAGATCAGCGGTATCACTTTTCGTGTCCACGGTGAGAGCGGTGTCGCGGAAGGGAGTTACGAGTTCTGGAAGATGGTGTTTGAGGGCGTGGCCACATGCGGGAGGAAGGTCGAGATCGACATGCATGCCAAGGGCATGGACCAGGGCATGATTGATACAGCGTTGGGCTGCGGCCAGCCGGTGAAAATTTCACCCAAGTACTGGGCCGAGCATCTCGGCCTGCCGTACCATCAGGCCGACATTCGCGAGCAGGAGAGGCCTCGTACAGGGAAAGAAGCGACAGGCCTGATGAAGCTCAGCGCAGGTTCGCGCAGCTTTCTGCGTTATGGCTATGGCGACCTGTTGCGCGAAGATCGCAAGTGGGGTGTGCTGCACCGCATCTGGTCCGGCACGCAGCGCCTCCTGATTTGGGGCGACCCGCTCACCGCCGCGGCTTACTCTCGCGCCTTTTCCTTCTGCGGGAGCGATGGGGTGGAGATCATGGAGCCGCTTTCCTTCAAAGGGCGGCGCGGTTCCGGCATCGCAGGCGGGCGTTGCGCTTACTCCGACAAGTCTCTCAATCCACGTTGGGACTGGCAGAAGTACACCTATAGTTATCGCGTCTGGGGACGCCATTTGTATAACCCCGAAACCGATCCGGATGTGTGGCGTCGCGCCATGCGCAGAGTCTGGCGCGCCGCTATCCCTGCCGAATACACTCAGAGTCCGTTCCCGCTTCAGTATTACTTCGAACTGAGAGAAGAACCGCACTCCGCAGTGCGGTACCCCGGACTGGGCGATCACCTTACAAACCAACCTTACTTTGCGGCTCGAAGGGCTTAGTTTGACGAATACCGTTAGGGGATCGAACGGATCAGCAATCTGCATAACGTAAGTCTGAGATAAGAACGACGGTGTTCACAGCCTTGACGTCGATTTGCATTCCTCTGAGCCGCCGTATTCCGTTTGGGTTGCAGCCATCGAGTAGATAGGAGCGACATATGAGCCACAGCTCATGTTTGCGGCACTGTGAGTGAGCTCGGTAACGCGAAGTCGGGTCTGGGCCGGAGACCGGGAGTGGGGTCTCATTGAAAGCATGTCCGATGCGCGTTTATCGTTACCTATGGGTGATGCTTTCGAGAAGCCGACTTGTGGCCCGCAAGTGCGATGAGCGGCCCGAATCCTGAACCCAGCGAATGATTACGTCCTTTATCATTCACTACCTTGTTTGGCACGCCCACGACGCATTTTGGGGGCGTAGAGCCGATAGGGCCGGTTTTAGTGCAAGTGAAGCAGCCGCTTCAATAAACACTTGCCGACTTATCAGGAGTAATCTCCCCGAAGCCCGTTTCTGGACTGTGTTCGGTCTGCCCGCGCAGCTAATTACCGATGCACTTCCAACATCACGGGCCGCGCGGCCGATGCCACCTCCGGATCGTAGTATTCATACACGCGCGATTGGAACGTCCGGACTCGGATCGGATACTTTGCACGCAAACGGAATTTCACCTTAACGGTGTCGCCCGGCGCGAACGCGTCAAAGTAAAGAATCGCTTGCGTAGCGGTAAGACTGAACTTGGAAAGATGGCCGCTGTTCAACTTGGTGCTCTTCGCCTGATAATCATGCAGGTCCTCACTTAACAACTCGAAGCCCGGCGGGATACCCAAATCCACCATCACCATCTTGGCAGACTTGCTGAGATTGTTCTTGATCGTGGCAGTTGCTGTCGCTAAGTCATCCTGCGCCAGGCGCGTGCGGTCGTAGGACACATTGATCGAAAGGGCCTCCGGTGCAGGCTTTTCGTCCCAGGGCAAGAAATATTGGCCCACCACCTGATAGGCAAGCGCTCCCTTCCCTTCCAACCGGAGTTCCACCGTGCTCGGCGCTGATTGCTCGAGATCCTTGAAAACGAACTGGTGCAATAAATCATTATTCTCCGCGGTCAGTTCCAGCTTCTCTGCGGCCTTCCCGTTGACCAGCACGATCACTGTCCCTTGCACATCTGCGGCAGATTTTTCTGTAGCCGTGAGCAGCGCGCGCAAAGCCATGATCGTGGCCTGCGTCGTTCCCCATGTTCCGTTCGCATTCTTTTTCGATGCAAGATAGTTGAGCGCTTTGCGAGCCGTACCCGCGCCTTCAGCCGACTGCAGCAAAGCCTGCACCGCTAAGCCTGTGGTTTCCACGCTGGCGCTTTCGCCGCTTCCATAGACTCCGGTCTCTTCGGCCGTCCACCAAACTTTTTCCTCTTTCTCGGTGCGCGCGTCCAGCAGAAGCTGGATCGCATGCCGAGTGAATTCGCGGTCCGATCCGTAACTCGCGGCAAAGTTGGCAATGACCGCCAGCGTGTACGCGTCGGCTTTCTCCCCCATGTGCGCTTCCACAAAGCGCTTGGCACGCTCCACAGCATCGCCCTGGTATCCCGTGTTCTTAAGCGACCAGCCGATATACGCGCTGATGCGAAGCAGGTCCGCGTTGTAGCGGTTCGTCGCGCCTTCGTTGATGAATTGCGTGTCTGGCTTCCAGCTTCCATCCTTCTGCTGTTGTCCGGCCAGCCACTGTTGGGTTCGTGCGATGAGTCGCGGGTCCACGTCATAGACCTTCGACATGTCGTAGAACTCCATCAATCCGTATGCAGTCAGAATCTTGTTCGCAGGCGCGCTTCCGAACCACGAGAATCCTCCGCCCGGCACTTCGAACGTCAGCAGCCGCTGATATCCGTTCGCGATGTACCCTTCCGCTTTGGCATGGACTTCCGGCGTCAGCTTCTTGGTCCGTTTCATGTAGTCGAGCGCCAGGACGTTCGGATATGTACTCGAAGACGTTTGCTCAAAACAGCCATTCGGCATGCGCAGAATGCTGTCCATGCCCTCCACCACCTGGCTCATCGGCCCGGGATAGAGCCGGACGAAAATTTTGCTCGCTTCTGCAATCGAAGTTTGCGGAAAATTCAGCTCGTGCTGCACCGAATTTTCCAGGTTCCCGTTGAAAACCAGATTCTGCTCGCGCCCGTTTGGAATCACTTCCACTTCCCTCACGATCACGTCCGCCCCCTCCGACGTTCCCTTCATCTGCGCGGCAAGAGTGAGCTTGAACTTGCCGATGTGCCGGGCTTCGAGCGTGAATTGCGCTCCGCCCACGCGCGACGATTCCACCTGTACTGCCTTTTCCGCCGTATCGTCCACCAGCGAAAACCAATCGTCGGACTGAAGTTGCAAGGCGACATCGCCCTCTGCCCCCGAATAGTTGTAGATGGCCACAGGGATCGAAACCCGGTCTCCCTGGGTCAGCGTCACCGGCAGATCGAGGTCGACAAAGAAATCCTGGAATACTTTCAAGCTGGAAGTTGCGGTGCCCAGCGCTCCAGTCTGGGTAGAAGCGATCATCGCCATACGCCAGGTGGTGATCGAGTCTGCGATCGGGATCACGATGCTGGCGCGTCCTTCACGGTCGGTGATGATTTCGGGATTGATGTACAGCGCCTCGGGGAAATAGGAACGAACGTGCGCCGCCGGAGCTCCCTTCGATTCTTTTGCCAGAACTCCGCTATTCAGGGCAGTCAGATGTGTGAAATCGCGCCCATTGATCGCTAAGGACTTTGCGTCCTGCAGCGCGATCGCCTCTCCTCTTGCTCCGCCACCAATGCCGCCTCCAACGCCGCCAGCAACGCCAGCAACCGGTGCCGGAACGGCCACCATGGCGTTTTCCGTTTCGAGCATCGGCGCCGCCCCGCTCACCTCCACCGTCTCCGTGCTTTGTCCTACAGAAAGCGTAGCCGAGATGACGGCGCGGTCGCGCGCGCGGATACTGCACGTACCCTCAGCCATTCGAAACCCGGCCATGGTGATTTGGATCTGGTAGTCGCCCGGAAGAACCGCAGCCAAACTGAATTGCCCTGTCGCATCCGTGATCGTATTGAGCAGGAGTTTCTTTCCTCTACCGCGCACCTCGACATTTGCCCCCGCCACAACCGCCCCGCTTGGATCGATCACCGTGCCGACAATTTGTGCTTTGCCATTCATCGCTCCGCGATCGTGCTCCACGTCGATGTTGAGCGCTACAGCGGACGCGCTCACAGTACTCACGATCCGTTTGCGCTGGAACAGCAGGATCGCCTGAAACTCATCCCCCGCGTTATGGCGGTGATCGGGACCAGGACTGATCACGATGTAATAGTTCTTAGGATCCCATGAGGCCGGTTCGAATCGCAGTGGATTCCCCCATGGATCAAGAAATTCCATACTTCCTGACTGCGTGAGCTGCTGGTAAATCTCAATTGGAGTGCCGGCTTTCGGATTTTGCACGTAGACGTCCGATATTGCCTTCGCCAAGTCATTCGTTTCCGTCTGAAAGCGCGTCTGATAACGCTGACGGTATTCGCCATACTTCGTCATGGGCAGGTCTTTGCCGGTCTCAGTTTCGAACTTGTTGCTGGCCACAATCTCCGTCGCCGAAAACAATGCCCGGGCGGCTCGATCGCGTTGCTCCGCGCTCGACTCTTCCGCCGGTTCAACAACGTCGGTCATTCCAATCGAGTGAATCTCAAACCGTGGTTTCATGACCTTCTGTTCGAGATAGAAAAAAACCTTGGCGAATCCGGGCTGCTTCTCGGCCAGCGCAAACACCGCTTCATCCACCACCTGAAGACCCATCGCCGCGTGTACGCCTTGCCCGTGCGAATTGGTTACGCGAAATTGAATCCGAGCGTCGCTGCCCGGCTTATAGCTTTTTGCGTCGGCCGCACTTTCGATCTTCAGTTCGTCCGCGGGCTGCACGAAGATCAAACGGTGATCGCCAATGGGGCGGGCATCTGGGCCGAACAAATAAGCGCCCAGATCGAGTGTGCCCGACATCTCCGAAGTCGCTGGCACGGAAAGCTCCGCCCGACCGTTTTCGACATCCAGATCGTGCGTCAGCACCGTCTGCCCATCTTTCACAATGTCGACGTAAACGGCGCCATGAGCCTTCGTTGAATACACGCTGAGATGAATCACGTCCCCGGCGCGATAGACGGCGCGCTCGGTTCGCAGCAGAATTTGTTCGTCTCCATCGCGGGCATCGAGTTCCACTTTGCTCGAGGCTCGGTTCCCGTCGCGGTCCGTCGCCTCTATCTCCAGAGCCTGCTTACCTTCATCCGGCCTGACATACGCGACCGCCACGCCTCCATCGTCGGTCGAAGTGACTTGTTCCGCTCGGCCGCGAGTTTGAACTTTGATATCGCTCTTCGCAGGGCTCCCATCTGGATAGGAAGCCAGAATAAACACCTGATTCTCCAGATGCGGAACGAGTGTGCCCCCTTCAGGAATTGCGGTCAGCAATATCGGTGAATCGCTGACAGTGATCGGCTCTCCGCGTGTTTCCGCATGGCTGGCGGAATCTTTTACCGTCGCCTCGATTAGCACGCGCGCCGCGCCATGGCTAAGCGGGCGTCCCGCAAAGTAGTTCGGCAGCCGGATATCGAAACGGTACACACCGTCAGCGTCGGTCTTGCCATGTGCCGATGCGGCCTCAAACAACGCCACATCCAGGGCCGAGGCCTTCAGATTGACCTCAGCGTTATCGACGGGCTTTCCGAAAAAGTAATTCGCCCGAACCTTGCCGATGACGTGATCGCCAGGTTGAAAGCTACGCTTATGCTTCTTTCCTTCTTCCGCGAGTTCGACCGCAACTTTGAACTTGGGAAGAGCGTATCGCTCCACGTTGATGGCGATTTCGGCAGTATTCGTGGGAGCGTCGGCATCGCCCATCAGCGCCCGCAGATGATACGCACCAAGATTGACCTCGTCGGCGAGGGAAAATTCGGCCGAGGCTACGCCGTACTCGTCGGTCTCGGTAGCCTTCTTGAAAACTTTGTTGCCGCGTGAGTCTTCAACTTCAAACGTCAGCTTGCGTTTGCCTGCCGCTTCATGATCGGCGCGATTCAATGCCAGCGCCCGCGCATGAATCGTCTGCCCCGGCTGGTAGAGCGGTTTTTCCGTCGTCAGAAGAATGGACACCTTGTCTTCCAGTTGCACATTTTGCGAGAACTCGGTTGTCCCAATCGCAGTCTCCGCGACGTAATGCAGTTGATAAGCGCCGGTCAATCCCGTCGGCAAATGAAACTGTGCCTCGGTTGTTCCGCGGCGGTTCAGACCGCCTTGAAAAAGAACGTGTGGCTTTCCATCCGGCTCAAGAAGTTCGATCTGCACCGAGGCTCTCCCGGCGATTGGTTGATTCTCGGCGTCAGTCACGATCACTCGCACAGCCGCCTGGCCGCCGGCAAAATAGCACTGCTGTCCAAGAATGTGCATGACAGGTCGGCGCAGAATCTGCGAAATAGATTCCTCACCTTGAAGGGCGTCCATTTTCCTGTCGTCGTATTCAAAGCGATAGCGCAAGCGATGCCAAACCAAGTCCTCCAACGCCAACGGCTTCTCCAGCCGAATCTCCTCTTTCCATCGGCCTGCTCTGCCATTGATCTTGAGATCTCGCTGGGCCCGCCCAAGCACATCATCTTCCGGATCGAGCACTTCTACTGTCAGTTGGCCGGATCCAGTTTCGGCACCACGGTAGGGGATCATTACATGCAATACGCCATGCGCATAGGTGGCCACGAGAGAGGGAACAGGCCCGCCAGCTTCAGAAGCGCGCAACCTGAAAATCGCAAGGGTCGCTACCAGACCAGCGAGAAGCAGAATAGCGAAACGGACTGCGGTTCCCAGCAACTTACCTTTCGACATTGGGTCCTCCCCCCGGCCACGCTTATTAGCTCAATCGGAGTTCGGGCCTGGTTGGGAGTTTTGCAGACTATTTTTAGGGAGTTTTGAAGTTACTGCTGGTGCCAGTGCGTCCCATCTTTACTGGTCCAAACGGCATTAGTGTCGGTGGTCAGCTGGAAGACGTCTATCGCGCTCACTGAGCTGGGGGTTTCGTTCCCTCGCTGGGGCAAACTACCACTATCGGATGGCTGCTTCAACTCGATGTGCACTGCCTTCCCCGCCCATTTCGGATTGATTTTCTTCCACTTCTTGCCGCCATTGCGGCTTAGGAAGAGATTGCCTGCACTATCGAGCGAGAGAGAACGCTTGCCAAGCGACACAGTCGCCGCAACCGGGAGGCCGGACGGTACCGGCATAATCCGGCTCATGCTGGCCGATTCTGTTTCGAGCGTCGGAGCCGCTCCGGTCACCTCCACCGTCTCTGACGCTGTCCCCACGTCAAGCACCGGCGCCATCACGGCAACCTCGCTCGCTTTCAATTCGATCGACTGTTCCTTTGTCTTGAAGCCCGTTGCCGTCGCCATCAAGTCGTACCGACCAGCTGGTAATTCTGTCAGATGAAAGCTTCCATCCGTGCCGGTCGTCGTTTGTCGTGTCTTGCCGCTCGCATCGCGCAACGTGATCGTCGCGCCCGCGACGACGGCGCCGGTAGGGTCGGTAACTCGGCCGGAAACTCCACCAAGAGTCGCATCCCGTGCGCCGGCACCCTCAATCTCCAAGGCGGGCAGCTCTTTCTTCAGGGCCAAGCTGTTTTGTGATGCTCCGCCCTTTGTGACTCCCGGCGTCAGTTGCTGAAGTTTCGTGAAATTCCGCCCGTTCAAAGGCAAATCGGATACAGTCCCGGAACCGACACCTCCCGAGACACCGGCCGCCACACCGGCAACCGGGGCCGAGGGAGACGGAGCGGCTAACGCGATCGGCGGACTAGCGATGTTATCGGCGATTTGCTGGTTCTTCGCTTCGGGCAACTGCACGCCATTTGCAGCCTGTTTCGTTTGCCGCGCGAAGTTAGGCGCCGCAGCGCTCGGTGCGGAGCTCTTTTTTGGACTTTCGGATCGGGCAAAACTCTCTGAATTAGTGGTTGGCGCAACCGTCGTTGGAGGTCGCGGAATCTCTGGCTGCCTTACGCTTGCATTCTGTTGCAGGACCTCAGGAGAGCCGCCGTGTGGACGGAGATACACCACTAGCGCAATCACGGCGCACGCCAGCGCCGCCGCAGGCAGCGCCATCGGCAACAGCCGCCGCCACGTCCATCCTTTCACCGGCTCTGGCCTGGGTGCTTGCGTCTCCTCCTGCGGTTGCATGAGAAACACAGCTTTCCGGCACTCCGCGCATTCGGCCAGGTGAGCCAACATCCGCTGGTGTTCATGTGGGCTGGCTACGCCCTCCACGAACACACTTAGCTGGTCAGCGTCAGGATGGATTCCGGGTTGAAAGTTGGCCTTCACCCTTGTTCTTCCTTATCGGGGATCGGGGCATTCTCCGAATTTTGCAGCAACTTACGCAGATTGATCTCGATGTCCCTCGGATCGCTGCCCAGCGCTTCCTCCGCCGCACGTCGGCTCAGCCCCTGTGCCACAAGAGTCCGCAGTAACTGTTTGCGCAGACGGTCGGTGGCCCGCTTCAGTTTGCGGCTGACTGTCGCCACGTGAACTCGCAGCACGCCGCTTATCTCCTCGAGCGTATGCTGATCCAGGTAGTAGGCCCAGAGCAGGAAGCGTTCTTCCGCGGAAGCCCCGCTCAGCGTCATCTTGAGCGCCACCTGCAAATCTTCTAATCGTTTTAACTCAATCTGCTCCGAAACCGCGGCCGCTGGTTCGATCTCATTGAGTGCGGTTTCCCGGCCGATTTTCCGGTACTGATCCACGCGGCGTTGCGCCAGGATCGCCCGCAGCCATCCGATCAGCGATCCTCGTCCCGAGTATCCAAGCAGCGGAGACCAACGCTTGCCTTCGTGCTCCGTCAACCCGAACAACTCGGAGTAAAGTGCGCTCGCCAACTCTTCGCCCAACACCGCTGATCGTGTCATCTCCACAGCAGCCCTAGTCAGCTTGTCCTGATATTGCGCAAGAAAGTACCGCCATGCGGACTCCCGCCCCAACGCACATCCGCGCGCAATCGCAAGCTCCTCCAGATGCAGAGCCCGCCAGAATGTTTCTCGCTGCCGCTCACTGGCCTGCTTCCCCGGCTCCAGACCGAAATTGTCCCTCGCTCCGATCGTCTCAAGGGCTTGCGAGAACTCGGCCTTGCTGACCTCCACTGCCTCTGCCCCGGCCGTCCGCCAAAGCTCTTCCCCGAGCATCTCGGGCAGGAGACGGCTCTCTGGCGTTGGTTCCGTTTCGACCGCGATCTCTTTCGCCACCGATGCTGTGGTGCAGTCTTTCCCGCCCGAAGGTTCTGTTGGAATAATGTTGGCAGATGGAGTATCCACGTGCGCTCATTAAATCATACTGTCCGACCCTGTCTCATTTCTGACCAATTGTCGAAACTGACGCGGTTTTGCGCTAAGTTTGCCGCGACATATTCTTGTTGCCCGTTCCGGATGATATGGCGCAAAAGAAGGAATCCAATCGGGCCGGTCCGCTGATTCTGAAACTCGAAGCCAGGACTATTCCTGGACCTTAAGACCGCAAGTGAAATCCGGAAGTGGACCACGGCGGGCTCGCGGGCAATAAGTCGGTTTGGAGGAAACGCGGTGCTCGGCAGGATTTATGCCGTGCCTTTTGAGTCATAATCTGAGACGGCAACGAAGTTCCTTAGGCGCCCGTAGGCGAAGGTGCGAACATTTTCGTGGCGAACATGCGCCGGTGGTAGACTGCGCCTATGGCTGCAAAAAGGAAGACTCAGAAGAAGCAGACGAAGTCGAAGAAAACTGCCAGTAACAAGATGACGCCGATGAAGAAGGCGGCTGGAACGAAGCTGTCTATGAAGAGGAAAAGTCCCAAGAAAAAGTTGGCGAAGAAGGCAGCTCAGAAAAAGGCGACGGTGAAAACGAAGACCGTCGGCAAGAAGACCATCGGCGTGAAGACAGCGACCGCGCTAAAGAAACAGGTTCCGCAGAAAAGCCAGGGCGGGGAGACAGTTGCATTCGCGCCTGAGGGATCCGCAGCGCGTTCCGGCCAATCGGGAGATCTGCAGGGACTATCCAACGTCCAAGGTGCGGATTCGGAGAGCGTCGACGAGTTGATCGAGGAGGGAAACGCGTTCGAAGCTGAAGTAGTAACTGGTGTGGAAGACGCTGGGGGGGCTGACGAGCACGAAGTTCGCACCCATGAGGTACCGGAGGATGATGTTCCAGAGGAATATCTGGATGAAAAATAGAGAGTGAGAGGCTTTCTCCGCGCCAGTAGATTCGTATCCATCCATAATCCTGAGATCCTGACCAGCGAAGCCGCGCCTGGTTCGCCCTTTCCGAAATGCTGGCCGAGCACAAGAAAGTGCTTGGAGGTGTTTTCTAGGCCGCTACTAGGTCAGTGCGGCAACCGACGACAAACAATTCGCGGTGCTCTCCAGTTCTAGACCTTTCGGCATCGACTCACCGAAAGTGCGCGCAAC
>Ga0070713_100001923_pt1 | contig 13401 bp, 8 predicted proteins | sample LARL82metaG_FD_65465 | JGI IMG/M metagenome (GOLD analysis project Ga0070713, IMG submission 65465) | Corn, switchgrass and miscanthus rhizosphere microbial communities from Kellogg Biological Station, Michigan, USA - LAR L8-2 metaG | ecosystem: Host-associated > Plants > Roots > Rhizosphere ... | reverse complement strand
CATCTGATCCGTAACACCGATCAGGGCTCCTATCCGCAGCCCGGCCATTCCGTACGCTTTCGAAAACGTGCGCGCCACAAAAAGATTGGGAAGGCCTTCGCGCCGCGTCAACATGGTCTGCCCGTAGAACTCGAAGTACGCTTCATCCACCAGCAAGGCTGCTTGCGGAGCAGCCTGAGCAATTCGCGCCAGATCTTCCGCGGGCGCGATCGTGCCAGTGGGATTGTTGGGATTCGCAATCGCGATCAGCCGCGTCCGTGAGGTAATGCGCCGGAGCACGTTCTCAATCGAAAAACAGAAGTCTTCGGCCCTGGGAACCGCGACTACCTCTGCTCCCGCCGCCATCGCATAAATGCTATACATCGAATAAGTCGGAACCACAATCAGGGCTTCGTGACCCGTTTCAAGGTACGCCTCACAAAGCAGATGGATCGCTTCGTCAACCCCGTTGGTCAACAGCAGCTCGGAAGCGGGGACGCCCAAGAACGCTGCCAGGCGCGCCTCCACCGGCTCGCGATCGGGATAGCCCGCAATCTCATCGGCGCTCAACTGACTCAAGCGGTCGAGCACTCGCGGCGAGCACCCCGCGGTGTTTTCGTTAAAATCCAGACGCAGGCCTTCTCGGCGCGCCAGCGGCGGGTGGTACAACGGCAGCGTGCGTACTGCATTCCGCGGACTAAGCATGTTGGCGCCTCAGGCGGACCGATTCCGCATGTGCCGGCAATCCTTCGGCGCGAGCGAGGCACTCGATCGTCGAACCAATTCGCCTGAGTCCCGCCGCAGAGACTTGCTGCACCGTGATCAGCTTCACAAAATCCATTACGCTCAGCCCCCCGCGAAAGCGCGCCTGCCCTGACGTCGGTAAAACGTGATTTGGGCCGGAAGCGTAATCGCCGGCCGCCTGCGCCGAAAAGTCGCCAACGAAGATGGAGCCTGCGTTCCGCACAAAACGCAAATCCTGTTTCTCCACCGTAATGTGTTCCGGAGCGATGCGGCTCGCCCACTCCCGCGCCTGTTCCCGCGATGCCGCGATGAGAATTGCTCCCCGCGCTCGCAAAGATTTCTGCGCCGTCACAATCCCCTTCGCCAATCTCGCCACTTTCGCGCGAACCGATCGGGCAAGGTCCCGCCGCGTCGTGATGAATACCGCCAACGCATCCGGATCGTGTTCCGCCTGCGCGACCAGGTCGCCCGCAATAAATTCCGGAATTCCCGATTCGCTCAACATGACCGCCTCCGTAGGTCCGGCCAGAAAATCAATCGCACAGTCGAACGACACTAGTTTCTTTGCGACAGTTACATAAGCATTTCCAGGGCCCACGATCTTATCCACGCGACGAATGCTTTTGGTTCCATACGCCAAAGCCGCAATCGCCTGCGCCCCCCCGACTGCGTACAACTCGCGCACTCCCAGCATCGCCGCGGCAGCCTTCACTTCGACTGGCGGGTTGGGCGACACTACCCGAATGTTTTTCACGCCTGCCACCTGCGCAGGAATCACGGTCATCAGGAGGGTGGACACCAGCGGATAGCGGCCGCCGGGAACATAGCAGCCCACCGACTCCAGAGGCTGTACGATCTGCCCGAGAGAAATTCCGGCGCGGGTTCGCGTCCAACTTCGCGGCCTTTGCCACTCGCAGAAAGCCCGAATGTTCCCGGCAGCTTCCCGAAGCGATTTACGCAACGCAGTGGGAAGCGCATCCCAGGCATCCCTCATGGCCTGCTCTGGCACTTGCAGAGATTGGTTCCTTGCCAGGCGGTCCCATCGCTCCGCGTACCGCCGCAAGGACCGGTCTCCGCCCCGGCGGACTCCGTCGATGACCTTCTGCACCAGCGGCTCAAGGTCGTGCAAAGATGTTCCACGCGCGCTGAGGCGCTTCACCATGTCTTCAGCCTTACGGCCGGAGAGGGTCCTCATCACAGCACAACCTTGTTCAGGGGATACTCCACGATGCCCTGCGCCCGGGCCTCTTTCAATCGCGGGATCACGCTCCAGGCCGCCCCCTCATCAATCACTGTGTTCACCGCCAGCCAGTCCTCGTCACTCAGGTGAGAAATCGTGGGCTTCTGCAACGCCGGCAGGACAGAAAGAACCGCCGCCAGATTTTCCTTGCGGACGTTCAGCATCAGCCCGACGCGGTCCTGCGCCTCCATTGCGCCTTGCAGCATCAGGGCCAGGTTGTCGATCTTTCGTCGCTTCTCGCGATCCGCATAGGAACATTTTCCGGCGATCAACTGTGTGTTCGATTCCAATACCGTCTCCAGAATCCGCAGCCGGTTCGCCTTCAGAGAGCTGCCGGTCTCGGTGACTTCCACAATCGCATCCGCCAGCATGGGAGGTTTCGCCTCGGTGGCTCCCCACGAAAATTCCACTCCGACTTGAATACCTTTTTTTCCGAAATAGTCGCGCGTGACTTTCACCAACTCAGTTGCCACGATCTTTCCGGCAAGATCCTCTGCACGCTGAGCCGGGCAGTCGTCCGGCACCGCCAGCACCCATCGCACTTTGCCGCGGCTGCGCTTGGCGTAAATCAGATCGCTCACCGTGACAACCTCCAAGCCGCTTTCGATGACCCAATCGAGTCCGGTTAGCCCGGCATCAATCGCTCCGTGCTCCACATACCTCGCCATCTCCTGCGCGCGGATCAGCATGCAATCGATCTCCGGATCGGCGGTGCTTGCAAAATAGGATCGCCCATTGGTGTAGGCCGGCAGCCCCGCACGCGCGAATAGCTGCAGAGTGGCCTCCTGCAGGCTGCCCTTGGGGATACCGATGCGCAGCTTCATCGTCCCCCCTCCGCCAGTTCTACTTGTGAGGCCGATCTCGACACCTCAACGTTTTCTGTGAAGCAGGTCCGCGTTCCGCGGTGGCAAACCACTCCGGCGCCTTCAACCTCCACGCGCAGCAGCAAAGTGTCGCGGTCGCAGTCCGTGCTGGCCGAGACAACCCGCAGCCGGTTTCCCGAACTCTCCCCTTTCATCCAAAGCCGCTGCCGTGTGCGGCTGAAGAACGTCACATATCCCTGCTCCAAGGTTCGATCCAGCGCCTCGCGATTCATGAATCCCACCATCAGGACCGCGCCGTCGGAGTAGTCCTGCACCACGGCAGGAAGCAATCCGTTCATTTTGTCGAAGTCAAATTCCGCGTCCATACTCACGTCCTCTCGCCAGAAAACAGAAAGCCCGCTGAACGTTTATCGCGTCAGCGGGCCGAAAGTCCTGAAAAGTGCTGTTTAACTCAAGGTTGCAATCTCAGGTGCACATCGCCGCCGTCGCGCTATGCGCGTGATGGTGATGGTGACGGTGCAAATGAGATGACATCTGTTTTTCAGCCTATGAGAGCGTCGCCCCGAGGTCAACCTGATTCTGAGTTACAAGCAACGATTTTTTCGATTTCTCCTATCGAGTTTTCGCATTCTTCCCTCCACGACTCAATCACTCCTGATACGATTCCAGCCTTGGCACATCCAGCCACGTATTCACGGAGCAATCATGAAGAGTACGGCTTCGGCTCCTGCAGTTCGCCTCCCGCTGCAAGTCGCAATAATCTCGATCGCCCTGATGACAGCGGTTCTGAGCGGCTACTCGCAATCGCCGGCTACAAATGATCCTTCTTCGTACGGTCCGTTCCATGCCATTTTTTTGCCGGATGGAAGCGGCCTGAGCAAACCGCTTCTAAAAAATGACTCGCTTGTCCTTGCTGACTCGCCTTGGTCGCTCTACGCTTGGGTCAAGCCCGCCGAAGGCGTCAAAATGCCCAGTCTGGTGGCGGGTCTCGGCGATCCCGCGGACGAGTTTTCCAGATTCCTCGCCCTCAGCAGCGACCACCTGATTTTATGGATGGGCAAGGAGAACAGTCTTTTTGCTCCGGTTTCGCTTACTCCAGGCAAGTGGCACTTCCTCGCTGCAACTTTCGATGGCGAGCAATTCCACCTTTTTAGCGACGGGGCACAGGTTGGCAGCGGAAAACTGGACTTAGGTGGTATAAGTCCTGTCCTCGAAGTCGCTCCTGCTTTCTTTCCTTCGCCAAATTGGCGGCACTTCGGCGGATCGATCGCCTCGCTCACCGTGCTCCGAAGCGCTTTGAGCCGTGATGAGATCAAACAACTCTCTGAGAAGTCGGAGGATTTTTCCAGCCTGCAATTCGAAGAGGGCTCGAAGCCGTGGCCCGTACAAACGCGCGCGCAGGCCGGATATCGATCTCCACAAGATCCCTCAACCATGCCGCAAAGCAAGGCTCCAGTTCAGGCTCCGGTGGCGAAAAATTTGCCCCCGCAGGAAATTGTCCATGCCAACAGCGACCACCAGTGGACCTTAGCTGCTGGTTGGACAATGATACCCGCTCCCAGGATCAACGCGGATGGCCATACCATTTCATCGAGCGGCTTCAACGCTCACGATTGGATGGCCGCTACCGTTCCCGGGACCGTGCTCACCACCATGGTCGATCGCGGCATTTATCCTGACCCGGATTATGGTTTGAACAATCTCGCCATCCCGGAAACTCTGAACAAACAGGATTACTGGTACCGAGTGGAATTTCGTGAACCACAGGCCGCCCATGGGCATCGCCTCACTCTCACTTTCGAGGGAATCAACTACCGGGCAGAGGTTTGGCTGAACGGTAAGTCGCTGGGCTCGATCAAGGGAGCCTTCGTGAGAGGAGTCTTTGACGTAACCGAACTCCTTCTGCCGGACCGAGCGAATGCCCTTGCCGTTCGCATCTCTCCGCCACCTCATCCCGGGATCCCTCATGAACAGTCCCTCAAAGGCGGGCCCGGCGAGAATGGCGGACTCATGTGTCTCGACGGCCCCACGTTCGTTGCGACCGAAGGGTGGGACTGGATTCCGGCCGTGCGCGATCGCGACACCGGATTATGGCAACCGGTGACGCTCACGGCGACCAGCAACGTTCGGATCGGCGACGTACAGGTCGTGACCAGCATGCCGTTGCCCGATACCTCCCGGGCCGAGGTTGTGATCAACGCCCCTCTCAAGAATCTTTCGAACGCTCCGGTTATGGGCACGTTGAAAGCCTCCTTTGGTGAGACCGTGGTGACGAAGCAGATTCATTTGGCCGTTGGCGACAATTTGGTCACGCTGGCTCCGGCTGAGTTTCCCGCCCTGAATGTGCAGCATCCGCGCCTGTGGTGGCCGAACGGATATGGCAAGCCTGAACTGTATAACCTGCACCTCACTTTCTTCGAAGGGACCAACCAATCGGACGCGAGAACGTTGCGCTTCGGAATTCGCGAGATCACTTACGAACTAAGTTTGCTCGACACTACTGGCCATCTTCGCCGTGTGGAATACTCCCCCGCCATCGCCCGGTTGAAGAATGAACTCGTCGTCGACGTTCGCCACGAAGCCATGCGCGAAATCCCGGCGGTGGATCCCTACCCTTCGACGTTTCCACCCGAAGGGAAAGACGAATGGAAATCGTGGGTTGCCTCTCTGCTTCCCGGAGCGGAAACGTCACCATCCCTCAAGTTGCTCGATGACACGAAGACTTCTCCTTACCTGGTAATCAAGATCAATGGCGTGCGCATTGCATGCCGCGGGGGCAACTGGGGGATGGATGACTCGCGCAAGCGCGTTTCGCGAGAACATCTGGAACCTTTCTTCCGTCTCCACCGTGACGCCAACCTGAACATCATTCGCAACTGGGTCGGCCAGAACACGGAGCAGACCTTTTACGATCTCGCGGATGAATACGGTTTGATGGTGTGGAATGATTTCTGGGAATCCACGCAGAACTACAATGTCGAAGCTGAGGATCCACAGTTATTTTTGGACAACGCCCGCGACACCATCCTGCGTTTCCGCAATCATCCATCCATCGTTGTGTGGTGTGGACGCAACGAAGGCGTACCCCAACCCATCATCAACCAGGGCCTCATCGAGCTGACTCGTTCTCTCGACGGAACACGCTATTACTTCCCCAGTTCCAACCAGATCAATCTGCAGAATAGCGGTCCTTATAAATACATGGATCCGGCGCTGTATTACACCGTGATCAATCACGGGTTTTCGGTAGAAACGGGAACGCCGTCGTTCTCTACTCTGGAGTCTTTCCGCGCCTGGATTCCCAAGGAAGATCAGTGGCCAGTCAGCGATGATTGGGCCTATCACGACTGGCATCAGAGCGGCAATGGAGACATGGCTCCGTTCATGGCGCAAATGCAAGCCGAGTTCGGCGCTCCCGTAAGCCTTGAAGATTTCGAACGCAAGGCGCAAATGCTCGATTACGTGGATCACCGGGCGATTTTCGAAGGTATGAACGCACATCTTTGGGCCCCCAACAGCGGACGCCTGCTATGGATGACACAGCCTGCCTGGCCCAGCAACACCTGGCAGATATTGAACGCCGACTACGATACGCAATCCTCATTTTATGCGGTCAAGAAAGCGTGTGAACCGCTGCATGTGCAGCTTGACCTTTCGAACTATGACGTAGCGGTGGTGAACACAACCAATGATGCGCGTTCGGCGTTGATGCTTGACGCAACCGTCTATTCCCTGGAAAACAAGCTGCTGTTGCATCGTCAGCAAAAGGTCGATGCGGTCCCGGATAGTGTCACCGACGTGTTCCGCCTCGATCTGGCGGCGGCGCTCTTTTCCGAGAACCTGGTGTTCGTAAATCTGGAGTTGCGCGATGCTTCCAGCGAAATCGTCTCCAGGAATTTCTATTGGCTGGGAGCCGACAATTCTTCCTATCGCCGCTTGAACCGGCTGGGCCAAGCCTCGTTGTCGGTCAAGGCGAAATCGACCCGCGCCGGAGACAATATTCGGATCGAGATTGAGTTGACCAACCCGGGGACCAACGCTGCGCTGGCCAACAAGATAACGCTTCTGAATGCGGCGGATGGTTCGCGGATTCTTCCCGCTTATTACACGGATAACTACGTCTCACTGCTGCCGGGAGAAAGCCGCAAAATTCAGATTGAATATTCTGCGAAGTCGGCGAGCGGGCAGCCGCAATTGTCTTTGCGCGGTTGGAACCTCCTCAAGCAGGTGGTCGCAATTCCCTAGCGAAGGCTCACGACTTTGTTGAGTCTGCCTTGATCTCTGCTGCTTTGCCGTCGTGATAGACGATCACGAGCGGCTTCCCTCCATTCGGGTAGCGCACGGTCTTCTCCAACGAACTGCTTCCCGAGTCCGGCACTCCCATGCCGATTGCGAAGTCGGCCTGCATCTCGTTCATGCCCGGCTTCACTTCATGATGTTCCACGGCCTGCCAGACATCGGGTGGCCAGTGTTTGTACAAGTCCCGCGGATCCTCGATAAAAAACATCTCGTCGGAATAGATTTTGTATTGCTCCTCAGCCTCAAACCCAATCGGAACCGCGTAGGCCTTCCCATCTTTTCGGAACGCAGCCATTACCTGTAACCGCTGGCCCACGCCCGGCGGCTTCGCCGTAATCACGTCCACGATCTGCAGCTTTTCAATGGGTAACAGCAGCCCCGCCTCGTGTGAAAACTCAACATGCTTGCTGCCCGCGTCATAAGGATAGTAGGTGTAGCGGTATCCCTCTTTCACCCAAACCGGCTGTTGCGTCAGTTGCTTCGCGCTCTTCAGGTCGAAAGGATAAAGCTTCTTAGGATGGACGTAGTAATCAGGATTGGAGTAGCCCGCATTGGCCGCCTGCTTCGCCTTCTCCTCCGCCTCTTTGTCTTCAAACCGCTGGTAGAAAATGTAGCCGGCTCGAATACTCGCGACGATGAATGCGAGCAACAGCGCCAACTGGATCCGTTGTTTAGCCTCGGGACTCATAGTGCCCCAAATTTACCAAGTTCAAATCGCATCCGCCATCCATCCCCCGGGGCGCAGCTTTAAGGTAAACTCAATGGAGAGGGTTGCCGCGATGCCTGCTGTCACCGAACAAGATGTCCTGAGCGCTTTGAAGAGTTGCTATGATCCGGAGATCCCGGTCAATATCGTCGATCTGGGGCTGATTTATAAGGTCAATTTCGCCACTGCGGACAATGGCCATCCCCCTGCCGACAATTCCCAGGAATTCCCTCAGGATGTCACCGTCGACATGACTCTGACCGCACAAGGCTGTCCTGAGCACGTCAACATCAGCGCCCAGGTTAAATCGCGTGTCGAGCAATTACCCGGAGTCAATCAGTGCACGGTGAATGTTGTCTGGTCTCCGCCCTGGACACCCGAACGTCTCAGCCCGGAAGCCAGAAAACAACTCGGCATCGAATAGGGCGCAATAACCCCGATTCGGTCGGTCGACTTCACCCTCCAAATTCCTCCCAGGCATCGAAGGCGCTCTGCCCGGCGGCGTCGGTAATGCGCTTGCCGACGCGTCCCGCCATTTCCATCACGTGCATGCCTCGATCGAAATATTCCGGCAACGATCGTCGCACGCTTTCAAACTGTTCCGGATATTCCGAAGCCAGCATTGCCAGGCCAACCCCGGTAGCCAACACGCCCGCCGGATACCTTTTCTTGATAAAAAGGACCGCTGCCGCACTGATCGCGCCGAGAAACACTGCCTTCTTCCAGGAATCCATAGATTTCTCCCATCCGCATGGTTGCGATTGTACCGCAGCCGTTCCAGCGCTCCGCCGGGTGGTCGCCTGAATCCTCATCGCGTGCCTTATACTTTCAGCTTTGCCGGAGGCCGCATGTCGTTCTCTAAGATTCGATTGACCGTGCTGCTGTTGCTGGCCGTAAGTACGATGTCTGCGCAGGTAAAACCCCGAGCCCGTGATCTCGGCGTCCCGTTTGATGGAAACCCCGGCCCCAATAACGCCATCACCGACGTAAAGGGAGTCGAGGTCGGCCACACTACCCTCATTTCCGGCGAAGGAAAATTGGAAATTGGCAAGGGTCCGGTCCGCACCGGGGTTACCGCCATTCATCCCCGGGGGAAAGAGAGCAACGACGCGGTATTTGCCGCATGGTTTACCCTCAACGGCAATGGCGAGATGACGGGGACCACGTGGGTCGAGGATTCGGGCTTTCTCAACGGCCCAATCATGATTACCAACACGCACAGCGTCGGCGTGGTTCGCGACGCGGTCATCGCCTGGAAGGTGAAGCGCGGCACACCCGATATGGAAGGCTACTGGTGGTCCCTTCCCGTAGTGGCGGAAACTTGGGACGGCTATCTCAACGACATCAACGGTTTTCACGTGAAGACGGAAGATGCGTTTCACGCCCTCGACTCAGCGCACTCAGGTAGGGTTGAGGAAGGCAACGTCGGCGGCGGCACCGGCATGATCTGCAACGAATTTAAGGGAGGAATCGGCACGTCATCCCGCGTCCTCGACGCCAAGGCTGGAGGCTATACTGTCGCCGTCCTGGTGCAATGCAATTACGGGTCGCGCGAGCAGCTTCGCATCGCGGGCATCAACGTCGGACGCGAGATTCCTGAGCATACCGTCTGGCAAAACGATGTGGGTTCCATCATCGTCGTCGTCGCCACCGATGCGCCCCTGATTCCCACGCAACTCAAGCGGATCGCCAAGAAAGTTTCCCTTGGATTGGGACGCAACGGCAGCTACTCCGGCGATGGCTCCGGAGACATCTTCATCGCTTTTTCGACCGCCAATCCTGGCGCGGTGGGTACGAAAGGAATACACCAGCTCTCGATGTTGCCCAACGATTCCCTTGATCCGATTTTTCTGGCCACCGTCCAGGCCACCGAAGAGGCAGTTGTGAATGCCATGGTCGCGGCGGAAACCATGACCGGCATCAACCATCACACCGTGATCGCCCTTCCTCACGACCGCCTTCGGGAGGCGCTCAAGAAATACAATCGCCTGAAATGAAGCCCTCAGAACGCTGGCCCGGAGAAAGGGATGGTGCGCTACGCGGCGCAATTTGCGAACGAGCTTTCAGCTTCTTCTTCAGCGAGAGGCTAGGCGGCGCCGAATCCGTTCCCGCCGCGGTACTCCTGCGGATCGATTCCCAGCCGCTTGAGCATCGACTGCAGCGTCGTACGCTTGATTCCGAGCCGGCTGACCGCTCCTTTCGTTCCCGATAGCACCCCGTTCGTTTCCCGCAACACTCGAACAATGTGCTCCCGTTGCATTTCTGAAAGAGTATCGTCGGAGAGCTCGGTTACGCTCTCCAATTCCACCGGCGGCGCAGCCAGCTCTCGGCTTTTCGTCAAGATCACCATGCGCTCGATCATGTTTTCCAGCTCACGAATATTTCCCGGCCAACTCCAACTCGTAAGTATTCTCATCGTCTCATCGGGAATGAACTCGATGTTCTTGCCCATGCGCACTGAATGTTTGCGCACGAAGTGATGCACCAGGACTGGAATGTCAGTTCGCCGTTGTCGCAGGGACGGCAGAGTAATGGGAAAAACGTTGAGACGATAAAACAGGTCTTCGCGAAATCGTTTATCCAGAATGTCCTGGCGCAAATCGCGATTGGTGGCTGCAATGATTCGAACATCAACCCGCAAAGTATGGATACCGCCCAACCTTTCGAATTCACGATCTTGCAGCACGCGCAACAACTTTGGCTGGAGTTCGATCGGCAATTCTCCAATTTCATCGAGAAATATAGTGCCTTTGTCGGCCAACTCAATCCGGCCCACTTTTTGGTTGACTGCGCCAGTGAACGCTCCTTTTTCGTGTCCGAAGAGTTCGCTCTCCAGCAATCCCGCGGGAACCGCCGCGCAGTTCAGTTTGATGAAATTGTTGTCTCGTCGGGAACTCAGCCCGTGCACCGAACGCGCTATTAATTCTTTCCCGCTCCCGGTTTCTCCCAACAGCAACACTGTGGAACTGGTCGGTGCTACCACTCGCACGCTCTTCAGTACCTCCAACAGCTCCGGACTCTGTCCGATGATCTCTTTGAATCCGAGTTCCGCCTGAATTTCATTCTCTAGATAGGAATTTTCCTGCTCCAGCTTGTCCCGCGCGTCCTGCAAGCGGTCGGTGATCTCCCGCAACCGGGCTATATCTATGGAGGCGCCCGTGATTCCAATGACATTTCCGGATGGCCCGAACAAAGGTTCAATCGTGATATCGAAGGCATAGTTCTTACCGGCATACGGAATCGCCACTTCCTCGCGCACCGCGACTCCTTTTTTCAGGACCTTCTTCTTGAGTTCAACCAGCCCTGCAGCCTTTCGTGCTCCCAGCACGTCGGTGTCAGTCTTGCCAATCGCGTCGGGCCGCCAATAAAGCTGCGGATTGTAAATCCACGTGTAACGCAGTTCGCAATCCTGGTTGAAAACCGTGATCGGCGAGTCCTTCAGCGCGACTCGAAACCGTTCTTCGTTGCAACGCATCTCCTCCTCCGCTGCCCTGCGCTCGCTGATGTCGCGGACAATTCCATGCAAGCGGCCGTCCTGCGATTGTCTCCCGCACACTTCTCCTGGAAATACCGATCCGTCCTTCCGCCGGAAGGTCCATTGGCTGCAAACCGTGAGCCCGGACGCGAAGCGCTTCACCTCTGGGGACACGCGCGGCACATCGTCGGGTACGATCACGTCGTGAATCGAGAGTCGTAAGATTTCCTCTCGCGTGTACCCCAGCATCTCAGTGCCTGCCGAGTTGACGTCCAAGTATCTTCCACTCGCATCCGCTATAAAAATCCCGTCCGACGCTTGCTCCACCAGTTCTCGATAATGGTTTTCACTCGCCTGCAATGCTTTCTCAGCCCGGCTTCGGGCTTCTCCCAGCTTGACCCACTCGCTGACATCGCGTTGAATGCCCCACGTGCGCAACAATTTCCCGTTCTCCACAATTCCGATCATGCTGTTGCGAAATACTTTGGGATTGCCGTAAACATCCACTTCGTGGGATTCGCGGTCCAGCACACTGAATCCGGACCGGATATATTCACGAATCAGTTCAATGTTGCGCGGATCGTCGGCCGCCATCAGGTCGCTGGGCCGCTTTCCAATTAATTGCTGCCCGGCCGTAAAACCATACATCTTCGCCATCGCATCGTTGCATTCTGCCAGGTGAGCATGATGCAGTATCTGTTGCACGAGCTCGTCTTCCGGCAGATCGATTGCGACCGCCACATCCATCTCCTCGCGAAAGATCCCTTCGGAACTTTGTGCCACAAACTGCTGATAGTCTTCTTCCTTCCGCTGTAAATCCTGTTCGGCGATTTTTCGTTCCGTGATGTCAATTGCCGTGGCCTGCATGACTGGCGCTCCCTCGTATCCAGTCTCGACGAGTCCGGTGTTGAACAACATCCAGACCGGCGTGCCATCTTTCTTTCGCACTCGTATTTCGCGGCTGAAGAAACTACCGTGCTTTTTCAGTTGTTCCAGCAGTTCATTCCGATCTTCTGGATTGAAATAAAACTCCATTGCGCTGCGTCCTCGGACTTCTGCCGCCAAGCCGTAACCAAGCATGTGAGCCCATGCGTCGTTACAGTCCAGCACCGTTCCTTCCATGCTGGAAATTGCTACTCCGGCGACATTCTTCTCGAAAAGAAACCGGTAGCGTTGTTCTGACGCGCCAAGCGCCGCCTCCGCCCGCTTGCGCTCGGTAATGTCGTGAGCCCTCCCTCGCACGATCGGCGATGCCACCCCTTCGGTGCGAAGGGAACAGTGGTATTCCCAGATCCTTCGTTCTCCGTTTCGCGTCACCATCGACAGCGACCCTTGATCCACTCCCTTTGTGCGGATCCTGTCCAAATAACTTTTGAACGCTTCCCGATGCTCAGGAGCTACCAGTTCCTGGATCGGCATCTTCATCAGTTCAGCGACCTCATACCCCAGTGCACGAGCTGACGCGGGGTTTACCGACAACAGTCTTCCCTCCAGATCGTGCGTGCATACCAGATCTTCGCTGTTTTCAATCAGATCACGGTACCGATCCTCGCTCTCCCGAATTGCCGCTTCTGCCCGCCTGCGCTCGGTAATGTCCTGGGCCGTTACCAGGTATACCTCCCGAGGTTCTTGGGCACGGCGTATCTCCGACACGCTGACCTGCGCCCACACCTCTTCACCATCGCTACGCAGATAGCGCTTGTCCAGGTGGACTCGCTTGGTCAGGCCTTGCGTCAGTTCCGCCCTCCTTGAAAGACTTTCCTGCAAGTCGTCGGGATGAGTCAGACTCTGGAAATTCCGTACCAGCAGATCCTCTTCCGTACGACCCAGAATCTCGCAGAACTTCGGGTTCACCTCAAGAAATCGTCCGCTGCAAGGTTCCACCAGAGCGATCCCGGTCGGCACCTGTTCGTAGACTGCCCGAAATCGTTTCTCGCTGGCTGCCAGGTCCTGATCCGCACGGTTACGCTTGCTGACGTCGTGCAGAACCTGCACCGCGCGGTCTACGCCTGCCGCCCCCTCGATTGGAAAGTAGGATTCGAATAAGTCTCTTTCCTCCCCCGACCGGCGGTGTCGTCGCTGGTATTGCACGACTTTGCCGCTGAAGCACTCGTCCAGCTTCGGTTTGACGATG
>Ga0070713_100001920_pt1 | contig 13411 bp, 10 predicted proteins | sample LARL82metaG_FD_65465 | JGI IMG/M metagenome (GOLD analysis project Ga0070713, IMG submission 65465) | Corn, switchgrass and miscanthus rhizosphere microbial communities from Kellogg Biological Station, Michigan, USA - LAR L8-2 metaG | ecosystem: Host-associated > Plants > Roots > Rhizosphere ... | reverse complement strand
AACCGCAGCCCCGAACCCCGAAAGCTTTCGGGGGAACATTCTCCGGAGTGAAATATAGGCAGATTTACACTGACGAGGCCTCCGCAGACCGGCTCCTTTCTCTCCCGTGAGTTTTCTGCGGAATGGGTTTAAGATCGCTCTGTGGCACAGGAAGCTGAGCTTCAACCAATTGATATCGCAAACCAAGAAGAAGCAATGCCGATCTTGGAGCGCCAAGTTCGTCTATGGCCAGGAATGATGGCCGAGTGGGAGAGGATTGGACCAGTTGCTGTAACGAGCAAAGGTTATCCTGAGCATCGGCTCTCGCTGATTCTTGGTTCAAGCGACGCGAGGGTCCGGCCCGGTCAGGTAGTGCTTTCTCCGGCCTTTGCGCCGGCCAGCTATCGGTGGGCCGGCGAGATCGAGGTAATTAGCTTGCTGTTTACCCCCGACTGGCTTCGCCAGATTGGTACGGAAATCGGAATCAAGCAGCCGAGTCACCTCGACTTGCGAGGATCGATCGAACCGGAAGACGCATTTTTAACCGGGTTGCTCAGAGCCGTTCAGAAAGAGGTGTTAAAGCCGGAGATTGGTAGCCGACTGCTGATCGATTCGCTCTCCCAAGCCTTAGCGGTTTACCTGATTCGGCGGCATACGGATCGACAGCTGACCACCGGCCAGCCATTGATCATCCCAAAGTGGCGAATTCGCCGCGCACAAGATTTCATCCGAGAGAATCTAAACAATGGAATCTCTTTGAAAGAAATCGCCGACGCGGCTGGCGATGTAAGCCCTTACCACTTTTCGCGTTCGTTTAAGCAAGCCACCGGGTTCTCGCCTTACCAATTTCTAATCGAGTGTCGCGTACTTGCGGCGCAACGACTTCTCCGCGCCCAACGGGAACTGAGTCTAGGGGAGATCGCGTTCCGTTGCGGTTTCGCCGACCAAAGCTCCTTTACGCGTTGCTTCCGACAACGAACCGGACTGACGCCGAAGCAGTATCGCGACGGTTAGCAAGAAAAACGCAGGAATTAACAAAAAACCGCACGGAACGACAAGTGGTTCTGCGGGGTTTGGACAATGCTGCGTCGCTATGAACACGACTCTGGATGATCTAAACGTCAAGTTACTTGAACACCCATTGCACGCCGACACCGTAACAGCATATAACAACCGCGACCTGGATCACTGGGCGGACCTCTACCACAAGGAAGCGGTGTTGCTGGATTCCACTGGGAAACAAGCCGCTGTCGGCCGTGACAACATTCGCTTAGCGCTAGAACGCTTTCTGGCTCTCAATGGCAAAATGAAGATCGAGACCGTGTACGCGGTAGAGTACGGCAATATGACCGTTCTCCGAGGGGTCATCGAGCTGGAGTATACGGGCCAAACCGGTACCCTGCAGAAGATGGTGACCGAGAGCATCGAGGTCGCTACTCTCGGCGCCGACGGCATCTGGCGGTTTAAGGTAGATCACCCTTACGGAGCGTTGCCCAGAACGGCAGAAACGCAGTCTTGAGGCGAAACGCGAAACGGTAGGGATGAGCTCCTGCTCATCCGGGTACTCCGGGGACGCAAACGCATTGCGGGTATACACTCGGACGAGCGGGGAGCTCGTCCCTACCGTTCCGCCCCATTCGCTCGGAAACCCGAAACTCAATAGCTAGGAGCGTCGCCTTTTCCGTCCTTCTTCTGTCCGTCCCGCGCGGCCTTTAATTCTTGTTGGACGGCGGCGACAAAAATCCGGATGTCAGTAGAGATGGTCGCTAGATCGAAGCCCTGAGCCAGCGTCTGTGCGGCGGTGGTTCCGCTGCTACAGTGGAGACCAACGAATTTGCCCTTTTGTTTGGTGGTCGCACGAATGTGTTCGATGGCGCCGATCACCGTCGGTTCGGTCACCACGATCGACGGCGCGAAACCCATGGATAAAGTCAGATCGGCTGGCCCAATGTAGATGCCGTCGATTTCGGGTACGGCTAAAATCTCCTCAAGATTTTTCACCGCAGTTTCAGTCTCGATCATGGCGAAAGTCAAAATCTGATCGTTAGCGACTTCGCTATACGACCCGCCGAAAACATTTAGAGACCGGGTTGGACCAAACGAGCGCACCCCTCGCGGCGCGTACCGCGCGTAAGAACCGAACTTTTCGGCTTCTTCGCGAGTGTTGATCATGGGACAGATGATTGCCTCGAAGCCCGCATCGAGCGCCTTCATCACCGGGATCGGATCGTTCCATGGGACGCGGCAGATCGCGGGGATTCCAGCGGCGGCAATGGTTTGCAGCATCGTCAAAGAAGTCTGGTAATCAATCAGGCCATGTTGCAGATCGATGGTGAGAGAATCAAAACCCTGCCGCGCAAGGAACTCAGCCAGGATCGGACTTGGAGCCGAGCAGAAACCGTTTATGATTTTCTCGCCGGCCTCAAGCCGCTGACGTAGCTGACCAAACGCAGAGAAGATGGGCATATTTTCGATGACGCTAAACCTTGTCCGCCAACTGGCCATGTCCGTCAACCGATGAAGCCACAGCGTGGACTGCGTTCTGCACTGCCGCTTCCGTGGAAAAAGACCTAACCGCACCCTGTATGAAAAGGATTCTTATCATTCAACCGCTTCGCCCCGAGGGGTTAGAAATTTTCGATGCGCGCAAGGACGTCGCTTACAAAGTGGTAACCGATTCCTCGGAAAAAAATCTTCTGGCTAACGCAGCAGATACGGACGCGATCGCAGTCCGTACGGCCGTGATCACGAAAGTTGTCTTGGATGCCGCGCCGAGACTGAAGGTCATCTCACGTCATGGCGTCGGATACGACAACATTCCGGTGAGCGAATGCACAGCTCGAGGTATTGCTGTTACTGTGGTCGGCGCGGTCAACGCTGTTTCTGTGGCCGAGCACACCTGGTACTTAATATTGGCCGCCGCCCGAAGCGGAACCGAATTAGACGCGGCGATGAGACGCGGCGACTTTGGCATTAGAGAGCGTGTCACCGGTGTTGAGCTTAGCGGACGCAACCTGCTCATCGTTGGCTTCGGGCGAGTCGGAAAACAAGTAGCCGCCAGAGCGCGTGCGTTCGATATGAATATTTCGGTGTTCGATCCCTACTTACAAGGCGAGCTGCCGGAAGATGTACGTGTATTTGCTGCGCTCGAAAGCGCGCTAAGAGAAGCTGACGTGGTCACGCTGCACACGCCGCTCACCGATGAAACCAAGGCCCTCCTGGGCGAGCGCGAACTTTCGCTACTGCCAAAAGGCGCGATCCTTGTAAATGCTAGTCGCGGCGGCATAGTCGATGAGGCTGCGTTGTTGGCCGCCGTGAAGTCGCGGCATCTTCACGGCGCCGGTCTGGACACGTTCGAGATGGAGCCACTTCCGGCGGACTCTCCCTTGCTTTCTGAGCCGCGGATCGTTTTTAGCCCTCATTCCGCCGCTATGACCGAAACTTCGCTGATTGCGATGTCCGTAATGACAGCGAAAAATGTTCTCGCGGGTTTAGACGGAACGCTGGATCCCGAGCTGGTGGTGAATAAAAGCGTTCTGAAGAGCGAGCGATAGTTAATCTGCGCAATCTGTGAAATCTGCGGATCTAAAATTCGGATTTTGCTATGAACCATGATGCCATCCTGAAAATCGTTCAGCCTCTGCTGGAGTGTCCAACTGCTCCGATGTTCGAGAGCGCCGTCAGGGAGGAGATCCAGCGGCAACTCAGCGATATCCCGGGTTTAACATTGCAGGTCGACCCTCATGGTAACCTCATCGCCTGGTGCGGCACGGGACACCCCAAAAATGTGTTCGTCGCCCATATGGATCATCCCGGGTGGCAGTTGCGCCCCATCCGTCGCTTTTTGGGTGGTGTTCCGGAGAGCCTCCAAGACAAAGGCCAGGTGCAGGAATTCGGCGATTTCGGGATGTGGGATTTACCGGCGTTAAGGTTAGACGGAGATAGACTTTACTCTCGTGCCTGCGACGATTTGATTGGTTGCGCGACGGTCATCGCGACGTTGCGGACATTGTCGGAAAGAGATTTCGACAGATCGATAGCGGGTGTTTTCACGCGAGCTGAAGAGGTCGGTTTTATCGGCGCCATTCATCTGGCCAGATCCAAACTGCTTCCGCCGAATGCTACTGTCATTTCACTCGAGACCAGTAAAGAAATTCCTCCCGCCAAAATGGGGGAAGGACCGATCATTCGAGTCGGTGATCGAATCTCGATTTTCGATCCGCAAACGACGGATCTTTTTGTTGAGGTCGCTAAAAAAGAAAAACTCGCGTTTCAACGCTGTTTGATGCCGGGTGGAACTTGCGAGGCGACTGCATTTCAGCTTTACGGATATCGGTCTGCCGCGCTTTGCATTGCCCTAGGCAACTACCATAATTGTACACCGGACGGCCGGATCGATTCCGAGTTTATTGACCTTGGAGATCTCGAAGGACTGATCGCGTTATGCGTCGCGGTCGCGGGGGCCGAAAAAACCGCGGAGAGCGCGCGCGAAACGCTGCGAAAGCGCTTAGAAGCGCGATTGGACGAGTATCCGCTGGGATGAGATGGCCCAGCCCCTGGAGGGGAGCCGCTTTGCAATGTGGTCAGCTCTGCAGCGTGGCAGCAAGCGGCTCCCGGGAACGTCTGCAGGTGTCGCTATGGCCCAGCGCGTATTTGGTAACGTCTCCCTTATTCAGGACAGAATGTTGATCGCCCCTTGGAACGGCCACTCGTCGGCATCCTCGACCAATCCATGACGAATTGGATTGTTCCGTACATAAAGCCATTTCTGATCATACTCGTCACTGCTTCGGACTTGGCGAGCCCAAAAGCTTCGCTGCCAAATGGGCTTTTCGTTGACGTCAGGCCAACGTCGGGAAACAAAGGATTTCCAGGCCGCGACCCAGCTTTCTAACCGATACCTCGCAAGGTTGCCCTCGCCGACGAACACGTGAATATGTTCAGGCATTATCACATATCGGCCAACGGAATAGTCGCTGCATTGTATCCAAGACCGGCGAATCAATTGGTGTACCCATTCATGCGCTAAGATTTTTCTCCGATTCCTAGTGCAGACGGTCAGGAGCAGGATTACCGCGTCTCGATCCAACGTTGTTAGGTGCGGTGGGTGTTTGCGGTCCGAAAATATCATAACTTTATTCTGCAATGTTTTTATTTTCGCGTCAATCGATCCGAGCGAACGCGCTGGGCCATGGTGACACCGGCAGACGTTCCCGGGAGCCGCCCACTGCTACGCTACAGAGCTGGCCATATTGCGAAGCGGCTCCCCTCCAGGCGGTGGGCGATGACGGTACCAGCAGAACTACGGCGGACAGGCAGGGCGAATCTCGCGCTGCGCATAACCCAGGACTAAAGCCCTGGGCTATAATGCGTAGCCGCTTCGCGGTAAATTCGACACGTCGCTACTGGACATTTACCTCCAACTAGCGATCGCCATTCCGCGTAAACAACGTTGTCGAGGACGAGGACGACGACGAGTACGAGAACGAACCTAGACGCGGCCCTCTACTTCCCTGGCGCTAATTGCGCCAGTAATTCATCGAACCGAGGATCCTTCCGTAGTGGGTCCCACAACGGGGATTTCTTTAGTTGGCCGTAGTAGATCCCATGGGGCGTTTTCGCGGATGCGGCGAGCTGATTGAATGCTTGTTCGATCTGGCCGGTCCAGGCGTAGACTACCGCCAGGTTGGTAAGAATGCAGGGACCATCCATGGCGTCTTTCGAGATCGGCAATGTCTCGACTGCCCTTTGTCCTTCGGCAATCGCTTCCTGATTTCGTTTTAATAAGGCGTCGACTACCGCCAGCGCGCTGAGCAACAGGGCATTGCTCGGAGCTGCCAGTGATTTCTTACTTAGCAGGTCGCGACTCTGTTCAAACTCAGGTTTTAGCTCTTCGTCTTGTAATCGGGCGAGCAATATAGAGTAACAGCCTGCCGGGACCGGTACTGCCGCATAACTGAAATCTGCGTTATCTTCACCGCCTGCGTTTTGCAGTTGTTCTACTAGCTGCTTTGCGCGGGGCCAGTCGCGATCATACAACGCCAGACTCAAGTTTTGAGATATCGCACCTCGATCCGGCGTAGCCGAGGTTCGTGCCTGGTTGATGGCTTTCCGGAGACCATCCTCGTCGCCGGTTTGCATAAAGGTCACGTACAACGCCTTTTCAATTTTGTACGCTGGTTCGTCTGGTACGATGGTAATCAGTTTGTCGTAAGCTTCTTCGGCGGCACCGAATTTCCGGATCGCATATAGCGTGTAAGCCAGGTCTAAGATCGGATTAGCATCACGCGGGTCGAGCTGGACTGCGGCAGCGAAGCCTTCGATTGCTTTGTCAAAGCGTCCTTGGCGCCGGTCGATAAATGCCGGGAGCTCCATGACGTCTGTGCTGTTTGGCAAGTCGGGCTTCGCCATCGCCAGTTGGACGCTGGCTCGCTCATAATCCCGGTAACAGAAGTAAAGATGATAGGCATAGTTGAGATGCACGTCCGCGAGGTCGGGCTGGAGACGGAGAGCGGTCGCGATGGCGGCATCGGCTAAAGCCCTTCTGGTTTGAGACGGATCGTAGGAGACATAAAGGAGATCTTGAGCGCGGACGGCGGCGCAGTAGGCCAGCGCGAAATTCGGGTCCAGATGAACGGCCTGGTTGAGAAGCTCGATCGAGTCAAGGAGCGGTTTTTCGAAATTAAACGCGTTCAAATCCGTGTTGGCAATGAGCTCCCGAGCCCGCAGGTAAAGATCATATGCCGCCAGATTTTCAGTCGGTTTCCTCTCGATCATTTGCTGCTCGACCGGCGTAAGCGTGGCGGTTAGTCGCCGAGCGATGGCTTCCGCAATCTCGCTCTGGATAACAAAGATATCAGTCAGATCACGGTCATAACTGTCCGCCCAAATGGTGTTATCGTTGCGGGCATCGATTAGCTCAGTGGTGATTCGCACTCGGTTCGCGTTGCGACGCACCACTCCTTCCAAAACCGTCGCGACGCCAAGCGCGTTAGCGATCTGCCGGACATCTCGTTTCTCGCCGGCCCGATACTGCATCACCGAGGTCCGGCTGATGACTTTCAGCTGAGCGATCTTGGCAAGATGATTAAGGATTTCGTCCTGCATTCCATCCGCGAAATAGGCGTCATCTTTGTTTGCACTGATGCTTTCGAATGGAAGAACGGCGATGCTCTTCTCCGGTTGGGCGGTTTTATCGACCGGTTGACTGGAGGAAACCTGGTGTTCGTAATAGAACCATGCCGTGGCCAGGCCGGCGGCAACCAGAAGGACAGCGGCGAACAGGGGCAAACGCCGCTTCCAGCCCGACGATTTGCCCACGCTCCACGACGCATCGAGCCGTTCGAGATCGGCGGGAATGGTGGTTCGTAATTTCTCTTTGCTTAACCGAGAACCCGAGCTGACCGCGCCTTTGACACCGGCGATGGCCGCGATCAAATCATCAGGGGTTTGGAATCGTTTCGCCGGGTCCTTTTCCAGGAGGACCTCCAGCAGGGTGACAACAGGTTGGGGGAGCAAAGTCAGTCTTGCGACCGGCAACGGAGCATGTTGATGCTGGTAGAATAATTCCGAGCTTGAGCCTTTGAAAGGCACCTCTCCGCTGAGCATTTGCCATAGTGTGACCCCGAGAGAATAGAGATCCGAACGGATATCTGTTCCCAGGCCGCTGAATTGTTCCGGGCTGGCGTATTGAGGGGTTCCCGCGAAGGATCCTGGTACTGAGCCGGCTGCGCGGGGTTCGTTGACCGGTTTAGCTAAACCAAGATCGATAATCTTGACACTCTCGATTTTGTTTCCATCAAGATGCACCATGATGTTGCCCGGCTTAATGTCGCGATGGACGAGCTGTTGCTTCTGGATAGCGCTTAGGCCTGCGGCTATTTGAGAGGTAATTCCCAGGCTGGTCTTCAGGTCCAATGGCCCAACTCGGCTGAGGATTTGTTCCAGAGTTTCACCCGGAACAAACTCCATCGCGTAGAAGTAGTTTTCTCCCTTCTTCCCGAGATGAAAAACGGTGGCTACATTCGAGTGCCGAACGGCAGCGGCTGCCCGCGCCTCCCGGACGAACCGGGTTCGAGCCGACTCGTCATTGAGATAGCGAGCGTTAATTACTTTGAGCGTCACGGGACGCTGCAGGTCAACATCGATAGCCTTGTAGGTTATTCCCATCGCGCCGCGGCCGAGCTCAAATGGTCGGCCATCGTCGCGTTGCAAAACCTGACAATGTCCGAATCGGAGGTCGTCGACGTTGGTCTTGAGTTCGATGGTACCTGGGGTGCTTCCGGCTTCGTCCGCACTGGAGCTTGCCTCGTCTGAGAGGTCATGATTTTCCAGGGCTAAGAGCAATAAATCTGGATTTAAGGGGCGTCGCGACGAACACACGGGACACGACTGGGTGCCCTCTGCGAGCGAGGTTCCACAGACTCCACAGGTTCGTCCGGCTTTTGCGTTCACGCTCGGAGGTCGCTCTGCGACGCAATCACTGCTTCGGACCGGCCGTCAATTTCTTGACCTCGGGCCATTCTCACCTGCTCGTTGGATTTCATGTCTGCTAGCTTGTGTCCTGTCCCATAAGTAACGTGGCTTTTGTTGCGATCAAAATGGGCTGGCGGCAAGGCGCGAGGAGCGGAGCATATCTGAATCGATACGTGACCGACGAGCAACGCAGCCGCCGGCCCATTTTCATCGCAACCCTCCGGGCCGTGGCCAGTTGGCTGTTTTTCCGCGTTGCTCACTCCTTACGTATCAATTCAGATATGCTCGTCGTTAGTGCCAGTGCGGCTCGCACCGCCTTGAAAAACAGCCAACTGAGCGACGGCGAAAGCCACGTTATTTATGGGACAGGACACTAAGCCCTATCAAACTTTTCAAATTCACTCAAGCAACCTGAATAAAACTCACTCGTTGAAGAAATTACGCGCAAACACTGCCCTTCTGGACGTCCTTTATATTGATAGAATCTAACCCCCAACTATCCCTAAATCTGTAAAGGCATCCTATGAGCGCTAAGTCCCTTCTTTTTAATCGTGTAATAGTTGTCGCTCTCTCTGTCGTGGATTCCGAGCGCGCTAATAAATTCTATGCTGAGACATTGGGCTTGCCACCCGCGTACGAGGACAAAGAACAAGTCGGCTACCTGATTGGCGAGACCATTCTGATGTTAAAGTCGGATTGGGATCAACCTCCGGTGAAAAACCCGAATCCGCGCGTCACGATCGAAACCGATGACGCTCGAGAAACCGAAAAAGCATTACGCTCGCGCGGAGTGGCTATTTCCGATCCGGTTGAGATTTATGACCGGACGCACGCGGTGGGAAGTTTTCTGGACACCGAAGGGAACAAGATTTGGTTTTGTTCCTATGTAGGTGCGGCCTAGGCGGGTCCACATACGGTAGGGGCGAGCTCCTGCCCGTCCGTTGCGAATCCGTCCCGGAGGGGATTGCATGATCGTAGCCTGGTCCGGCAGCTGCCGGACCAGGAATGCGTGCAAGGAAAGATCCGTCCCGTAGGGAACGATATGATTAAAATCGGTTGCCTATTTGTCGCCGAGATCAACGAACAACACCCGATTGAATCACACCGCACCCTACGGGGCGGTTCTCTATTTGGGACCGATTCCAGGCAATAAATTGCCAGACTACATTCACGCAGTCCCTACGGGACACCAATCACCAATCACTTCTCACGGGCTTCCCCAGTCCGGGATACTCAACCAGGCTCAACTCTTCGCTCTGCAACGTTGCCACTGGATACGAGCAATAATCCGCGGCATAGAACGCACTGGGACGATGATTGCCGGAGAGACCAACACCGCCGAAGGGTGCTGCACTGCTAGCTCCGGTGGTTGGCCGGTTCCAATTAATGATTCCCGCTCGGACGCGACGCCGAAAGACCTCAAAATCTTTTTCCGTCCCGCCGATTAACCCTGCCGCTAAGCCAAACCGGGTCCGGTTCGCTTCGGTGATGGCGGCATCAAAATCCGAAACTCGGGTTACCTGAATGAGTGGTCCAAAAACCTCTTCATCGGGTAGGTTATCGACACCTGTTACATCCAAGATACCTGGCTTGAGAAACGGGATTCCCTTTTTTGCGGGCCGGCATTCCACTAGAATCTTGGCTCCGTTGGCCACTAGCTCTCTCTCCGCGTTTAGGACTTTGTTGGCGGCTGATGAAGTGATGACCGGGCCTAGGAACGGCTCGGGAACATCATTCGGAGCGCCCACTTCGATCGATTCTGTGATCCGAATCAGCTCGGGCAAAATCTCATTGCCGACCACGATCAATCGCCGAGTACAGGTACAACGTTGGCCGGCGCTGATAAACGCCGAGACAGCCACGATCCGCGCAGCTGCAACCGCGTCGTTCGTTTCCAGAACAAGCATCGGATTGTTGCCGCCCATTTCCAAAGCCAGAATCACCTCCGGCCGGGTCGCGAATCGCTGATGAATGGCTACCCCCGTGGTGGCGCTTCCCGTAAAAAAGACACCGGCAACTTCCGGTCGTTCGAGGATGAACTCTGCCGTAAAGCGATCCCCTTGGAGAAGGTTTAAACAACCGGCAGGCAGACCCGCTTCTCGCCAGCAGTCCGCCAATAGGCTTCCGGTTAACGGTGTTAGTTCGCTGGGCTTGAACACGACGCAGTTTCCTGCAATTAACGCCGGCACGATGTGTCCATTCGGCAGATGCGCTGGGAAATTGAACGGACCAAGAATGGCGACAATCCCGTGTGGCGCATGAGATAAGACGGAGCGAGCCTGACCCATCTGTTGTTCACGGCTTCCCGTTCGTTCGGCATAAGCCGAGATGCTCAAGTCCACCTTCTTTACGACCGTGTCCACCTCTTGATTCGATTCCCAGAGCGGCTTCCCGGTCTCGCACGCGATCGCGGTTACAAACTCCGGTCGTCGCCTGTCGACGATGCTGGCGAAGTTCCGAGCAACCTGGAAACGTTCTTCCGCTGAATTTTCGGCCCATTTTTGAAACGCACCTTTGGCTGTCTGGAACGCACTTGCTACTTCCGAAGAATCTGCGTTTCGGGATTGAAAGACCTGTTCGCCGGTTGCTGGGTTAGTTGAAGAGAAAGGCTGGCCTTCGCCCTGTATCCATTGGCCGCCAATGAGGTGATCGAGCATAGAGGAGAGAATTAAGGAGCTAGAATCTAGGAGCTAGGAGGTGGCGTCGCTGCAACGATATATCATCATCCTGCGGCCCCGCCGCCACCTAGCTCCTAGATTCTAGCTCCTAGCTCCTGCTTTCGAAAGCCTCCGGGGCAGGCCGCCGAAAGTCTCCGGGGCAGGCAGGCGGGCTCGTCTGAGAACAATCCGGGGCCTCCATCCCGAAAAGTTCAAAATGCGCGGATGCGCATTTTCTATCAAGCAGTGCTGGGTCTACTCGGGCAGCACGCTAGATTACTCAGAAAGCCACCTGCCTGCCCCGGAACCTTTCGGGGTGCTCTTCGGTAGGGACGAGCTCCTCCTCGTCCGAGTATTGCTGCGGAAAGACGCGTTGTAGTAAAAGCGCGGACGAGCGGGAGTTCGTCCCTACCGATAAAACGGGCTACCAAAACCATTGGCTAACGTTTTTCTCTGACGGTCAAATTAGGTTCCTGGCCGCCGATCTTGTTCTTGATCCAAGAAATCAAAGTCTGTTTTTCAAAATAGAACTCCTGGTAAGGGAGTTTAACGGGCTCGGACGTATATTTGCCCAAATACAAGGCATCGGTTGCTGAATCCGAGCCTTTGGCCAGTACGCGGCCACTTGAATCAGCCAGTGTATATTCGAAATACATTCTCACCGGTTCACGACCGTTGTTATAAAACCGGTCATTGGTAAAACGGCGGGTGAGCTGCGGTTTATAACGGCCGTCCAAATCGATATCGGTGAACTGCAACACCAAAGTGCTGCTGGGGGCTTGCTGAGCGACAGTCGGCGCCAGTGCCTCCATCATTTCGGCTGCGAACTTCACTGCGCTCTCCTGTTCCGTCCGCCCTTGAGCCCTAAAATCTGTGAATCGTTCTGGATGAATTAAAGTGATGATCACGTTCGGGGATGAGGACGCGAACGCCGATGCAGCAACGAAAAGCATCATGAGCAGGACGAGGTAGCGGCAACGATGGTCTTTCATGCAAATCCTTCACCGATATGACCGCACCCCGTCCGCTTTATTCCCGGTCACCGTGGAGCGCTGCCTCGCTTGCGAGGCCAATGGTGTTTGGTGGAGCGAGGCTCCCGAAGGACTGAGCGGTTGAGCAAGGAAAAACCGCGGACACCTAGACTAACGGTGGGTTATGCCGAAAAACGTGCCGACTTGTCCGACGTAGCTTCGTTGTTTCTTAAGCATCGTTGTCAGAGAGCGCAGCGTAGTCGGAGCCGCGGTCGAGCGATAGACCCGCGGCTCGGCGCGTTTAACGATCTAACCACGCTGATAGCCGGTTGAATATCGGATACTTCGTTTAATCGCCGGGATCCTTCGGGAGCCTCGCCCCACCAACAATCTCGGCCTCGCAAGCGAGGCAGCGCTCCACAATCACCGCTCCCCGCTCACACGGTAGATCTCGCGGAAGGGATGATTATCGAGCAGATTCGGTTCGATCCCGCCGAATTTGGTTCCGTCGTAGATCTGGATTCCCATGTAGAAATAAAGCGGGCAAATCGGGGTCCCCTGGTTGAGCAAGATGTCTTCTGCCTGGGCCAGGATTTTTAACCGGGTTTGTGGATCGGCTTCTTTGGCGGCGGCAGCGAGCAAGTCGTCATAGGCTCGGTTGCTCCAGCCCGTGCGATTGTTGCCGGACTTTGTCACGAAACATTCAAGAAACGAAGTGGGATCATTGTAGTCGCCAATCCAACTCGACCGGCAAAAGTCGTAATCCAGACGATTTGTCGAGTTGAGATAGACTTTCCATTCCTGTTTCGCGAGCTCGACATGAACGCCTAGCTCTTGCGAGAGCATACTCTGGATCTCGACCGCGATGTCCTCGTTGAGTTTCTTGTTGTCGTAGAGATAAGAAATCGTAGGGAATCCTATTCCTCCCGGGTAACCGGCTTGCGCTAATAGTTCCCGGGCTCGATTCGGATCAAAGCCGAACATCCGTGGCGGCTGATAATCGCCTGCGGTTCCCGGCGGTGTAAACGAGTAGGCGGGATGTTCGCCCGCTTGAGTGATTTTTCGGACGATGCGATCCCGGTCGATAACCATGGCAAACGCTTGTCGTACCCTGGGATCTGAAAACGGCTTACGCGTTACATTGAAACGGATAAAGTAATCGCCCAGAAATGGAGCGGCATGAAAATCCTGACGCTCTTTCAATTCGGGAATAAGTGAAGGCGGAGTTAATCCTTTATCGAGGATCAGATCCGCAACTTTGGAGGCGTAAAAATTGTAGGCGGTGATCGCGTTATCGATCGGCAAGATATCGATTGTTTCCAACTGGAC
>Ga0070713_100001919_pt1 | contig 13413 bp, 14 predicted proteins | sample LARL82metaG_FD_65465 | JGI IMG/M metagenome (GOLD analysis project Ga0070713, IMG submission 65465) | Corn, switchgrass and miscanthus rhizosphere microbial communities from Kellogg Biological Station, Michigan, USA - LAR L8-2 metaG | ecosystem: Host-associated > Plants > Roots > Rhizosphere ... | reverse complement strand
CACAGGCCGAACCCAGCAGATGCTGTGCGAGCACATCGAGCGCGCCGGTGCGGGCCGACGGAGTGTCCTGCGCGTCATCGGCTATGGCCGCGAGCGCCGCGGCGCATTCGAGCACTTCGAAGCGATTGGCCGGAACCAATACGCCTTTCGAGGGCTCGTCCATGCGGTGGTTGGCGCGACCGATGCGCTGGAGAAGACGCGAAGCGCCCTTGGGCGCACCGATATTGACGACGAGATCGATGTCGCCCCAGTCGACGCCGAGATCGAGGGACGACGTCGCCACGACCGCGCGCAGCTTGCCTTGCGCCATCGCCGCCTCGACCTTGCGGCGTTGCGCCACGTCAAGCGAGCCGTGATGGAGCGCGATCGCAAGCGCATCCTCATTGAGGCGCCATAGCTCCTGGAACACACTCTCGGCCTGGCTGCGCGTATTGACGAAGACGAGTGCGGTTTTGTGACTCCTGATCAAGCGATAGATCTCGTCGAGCGCGTGATGGGCGGAATGACCGGCCCAAGGCAGTCGCTCGGCGGTATCCAGCATGCCTACATCAGGCGCGGCGCCGCCTCGCGCGACGACGAGATCGGCCAAGGCCATCCCGGGACCTTGCGGCACGAGAAAGCGGCGCAGATCGTCGGGCTCGGCCACGGTCGCGGACAGTCCGACGCTCGTGAGGTCGGGCGCGAGCGCGAACAACCGCGCCAGGCCGAGCGACAGCAGGTCGCCGCGTTTCGACGTCACCAACGCATGTAGCTCGTCGAGTACCACCCGCTTGAGCGACTCGAAGAGATAAGGCGCGTCCGGTGAGGATAATACCAGGGCGAGCTGCTCGGGCGTGGTGAGCAGGATGTCCGGCGGATCGCGGCGTTGCCGCTGGCGCTTCGAGGCGGGCGTATCACCGCTGCGCGTCTCGATTCGGATTGGCAATCCCATTTCGGCGACGGGCCGCTCCAGGTTGCGCGCGACGTCGACGGCGAGCGCCTTCAGCGGAGAGATGTAGAGGGTGTGCAGCCCGCCTTGGCGCCGGATACCTCGACCGGTGGAGACAAGCTGGCGCGACTTCGGCGGCGCCGGCCCGGCCGAGGATGCCGCGCTGAGCTCAACGAGGCTCGGCAAGAAGCCCGCCAGCGTCTTGCCCGCTCCGGTGGGCGCGATCAGCAGCACCGAACGGCCGGCACGCGCCTTTGCCAGAAGCTCGAGCTGGTGTGCGCGCGCAGTCCAGCCGCGGCTGGCAAACCAACGCAAAAACGGCTCGGGCAGAAGCGAGGTCGACGCAAGCACGTTCATGACCGGGGAACGAACCGCACGACGTTTCGTTGCAGGCTAGGTCGCGGCAAGCGCCCTCTCCACAAACACGCCGGTGCACGGCCTGGATAGAGCGCGCCCTGCGCTCGCGACCGAAGGTATCTTCACCTGCGAAGCCTGCTTCAAGACATGGCTCATTGTTGTGTCCTTCCTCGCTCGACGGCGGGACCGGTTCTGATTGGAGCGTACCTGTCATTGCGCCATTTACATCATATCTCAGAGCCATGCGGCCCGAAGACATTCTCTTGCGAACACCTGCCGGGATCTGCTGCAGGATCGGCGGCTTCCATATCGATCCGACGCGGGCAGTGGAAAAAGCTGTCATCACACACGCTCATGGCGACCACGCGAGGGCCGGCCATGGCGCCGTGCTTGCCACGCAGGAGACGCTTGATCTCATGCGCCTGCGCTATGGCGAAAGCTTCGCCGGTTCGACACAAGCGATTCGCTACGGCGAGGCCGTTGGCCTCGGGGATGCACGGGTCACGTTGCATCCCGCCGGCCACGTGCTTGGCTCGGCGCAGGTCGCCATCGAGGCAAACGGGCTGCGCGTGGTCGCCTCCGGCGACTACAAGAACGTCGCCGATCCGACCTGCACGGCATTCGAGCTGGTCGGATGCGACGCGTTTATCACGGAGGCCACGTTCGGATTGCCGGTCTTCCGCCACGGCAATTCCGAAGCCGAAATTGCAAAACTACTGCGCTCTGTGGGCCTGTTTCCCGAGCGGGCGCATCTCGTCGGCGCATATGCCCTCGGCAAGGCGCAACGCGTGATCGCGATGCTTCGCGCGGCCGGATACGACCAGACAATTTACATCCATGGTGCAATGGAGAAGATCACGCATTACTACCAGAGCCGCGGCATCGATCTCGGACGCGTCGAGCTCGCGCGCGGCGCGAAGAAGGCGGACCTCGCCGGAACTATCACGCTCTGTCCTCCCTCGACGTTGAAGGATTTATGGTCCCGGCGCTTCCCGGATCCGGTGACTTGCTTTGCCTCGGGATGGATGCGCGTGCGAGCGCGAGCGCGCCAGCATCTGGTCGAATTGCCGCTGGTAATTTCCGATCACGCCGACTGGGACGGCCTTACCGCGACCATCGTTGCGACGGGCGCCTCGGAGATCTGGGTCACACACGGCCAAGAAGAGGCCCTGGTGCACTGGAGCGTGACGCAAGGGCTGCAAGCACGGGCGCTGGATATTGTCGGCTACGGCGAGGAGGACGAGGCCGACGGCCTGTCAGAAAATCCCGGCGAGGTGTGATGAATCGCTTCGCCGAATTGCTCGATCGCCTTGCCTATGAGCCGGGCCGCAACAACAAGCTGCGGCTGATGACGGATTATTTCCGCAGCACCCCCGATCCCGAGCGCGGTTACGCGCTCGCGGCGCTCACCGGGGCGCTCAGTTTTCAGCACGCAAAGCCGAGCATGCTTCGCGCGCTCATCGCGGAGCGGGTCGATCCGGTATTGTTCGAATTGTCCTACGATTATGTCGGCGACCTCTCCGAGACCGTCGCATTGATGTGGAAAGCACGCATCCAGCCCGAGGGGGCGCCGCGGCCAACCAGTGCCCAGCCCTTCGCCTTCGCTGCGGACATGCGAGGGCCGGACGCTGCCAATGCGCGGCAAGATGGCGAGCTGTTGTTGTCTTCGGTAGTTACCGCGCTCTCATCGCTCGGTAAGGCCGATCTGCCGGGACATCTCGCGCGTTGGCTCGACCAGCTCGAAGAGACCGGCCGCTGGGCGCTGCTCAAGCTCGTGACCGGCGAGTTGCGCATCGGCGTCTCCGCGCGTCTCGCGAAAACCGCAGCCGCCGCGCTCGGCGACAAAGACCCGCAAGAGGTCGAACTGATCTGGCCCGCCATGCGGCCGCCCTATCTCGAACTGTTCGCCTGGCTGGAAGGCCGCGGCGACAAGCCGACGAGCCGCGACCCCGCCCCGTTCCGGCCGCCGATGCTCGCCCATGCGCTCGAGGAGCGCGATCTCGGCGCGCTCGATCCCAAGGATTTTTTGGGCGAATGGAAATGGGACGGCATTCGCGTCCAGGCCGTCACCGGCACGGGTGAGGACGGCAGGTCCGTTGCGCGGCTTTACTCGCGCACCGGCGAGGATATTTCGGCTAGCTTTCCCGACCTGACCGGTTCCTTGCGGTTAGCGGGCGCAATCGACGGCGAACTCCTGATCATGCGGGAGGGACGCGTGCAAAGCTTCAACGTGCTGCAGCAGCGGCTCAATCGCAAGACGGTAAGCACCAAGCTGCTGGCCGAGTTTCCCGCCCATCTGCGCGCCTACGATCTCCTGGTCGACGGCGTGGAAGACTTGCGCGAGCGTCCTTTCGCCGAGCGGCGGGCGCGGCTCGAACAGTTCGTCGCCCGCTTGGACGATGCGCGCGTCGATCTCTCGCCGCTGGTGGCGTTCGTCACTTGGGACGATCTTATCGCGGCGCGGGCGAACCCGGCCGCGGCCGGCGCAGGCGCCGATGCCGACGCAGTCGAGGGCATCATGCTCAAGCGGCGCGATGTGCCCTATGTCCCCGGCCGTCCCAGGGGCCTCTGGTGGAAGTGGAAGCGCGATCCGTTCATCGTCGACGCCGTGCTGATCTACGCCCAGCGCGGCCATGGCAAGCGCTCGTCCTACTACTCCGACTATACTTTCGGGGTCTGGACCAAGGGCGAAAAGGGCGAGGTGCTGGTGCCGGTGGGCAAGGCATATTTCGGTTTCACCGATGAGGAGCTCCTTCAGATCGACCGCTTCGTCCGCCGCAACACGGTAGAGCGGTTCGGCCCGGTACGCGAAGTGGTGCACGAGGCCGAGCGCGGCCTGGTGCTCGAGGTGGCGTTCGAGGGATTGCAGCGCTCGACGCGACACAAATCGGGCCTTGCCATGCGCTTTCCCCGCATCAACCGACTACGCTGGGACAAGCGGCCCGCCGACGCCGACCGGCTGGAAACGCTGGAGCGAATTCTGGAAACGATCGAGCGCGGGCGCGCCGCGCCCGACGCCGCGAATCAACGTGATAGGATATTGTCATGAACACGCCGACGCAGCGGGAGAGCAACTACGTCAACCGGTTCTTTGGCGGTCCGCCTTTATCGGTCATCTTCCGGCTGATCCTGCTGTCCATCCTGATCGGCGTGATCCTGCAAGTGCTCGGGCTCGACCCATGGAATATCTTCGATAGCCTGAGGCGGCTCGTGCTGCACGTTTGGGACATGGGCTTTGATGCCCTACGTTGGCTGTGGCGCTATCTGCTGCTCGGCGCTGTCATAGTGGTGCCGATCTGGCTGATCGTTCGGCTCATGCGGGTGGCCCAAGACCGGTAAGCGCGTAAGCGTCGTGCGAGACTTCGGGGAGTTCGGTGCACGAACCGCCCGTTAGATCGGCCACGGTTGCGCGGTGATCGCCGCAGCATCCGTCCCGACAAGCTCGTCGATGCTCGTGCGTCCCTCCCGGCGCAGTGCATCCGACAGCTCGGATTTGATGGCCGCGACCAGCCGCAGCCCGTGGAACACCAGCGCGCTGTAGAGCTCGATCAAGCACGCGCCCGCCCTGATTTTGGCAAGCGCCGCCTCGCCCGAGTCGATGCCGCCCGCGCCCACGAGCGCAAACGCTCCTTCGACCCGCACGTAGGTCTCCGCCAGCATCCGCGTCGCCAGCGCGAACAGCGGCCGCCCCGACAGCCCTCCAGATTCCCGCGCCGTGGCGCGATCGCGCAACGCCTGCGGCCGCGCGACGGTGGTATTACCGACAATCATGCCATCGACCCGGTGCCTGCGCGCCGCCGCCACGACGTCGTCGAGGTCGCCGAGCGAAAGATCCGGCGCGATCTTGATCAACACAGGGGTCGTCCCGGCTTCTCTGCTCACGCGGGTGCGCGCATCCACGATGCGTCCTAGCAGATCGTCGAGCATCTTGCCCTGCTGCAGGTCGCGCAGCCCTGGAGTGTTGGGCGAGGAGATGTTGACGGAAAAATAGCTCGCCACCGGAGCAAAGGTTTCGATCAGCCGTACATAATCCGCGATGCGATCGGTGCTGTCCCTGTTGGCGCCGATGTTGACGCCGACAATGCCGCCGTTGTCGGCGCGCGCAGCGAGGCGCCGCAGCACGGCCGCGGCACCCTCGCTGTTGAAACCCAGCCGGTTGATCACGCCCTCGTCGCGATCGAGTCGAAACACGCGCGGGCGCGGGTTTCCCGACTGCGGCGAAGGCGTGACGGTGCCGACCTCGACGAAGCCGAAACCGAGCTTGAGTAGCGCATCGGGAACCTCCGCATGCTTGTCGAAGCCCGCCGCCATGCCGACTGGATTGGGAAAGTTGAGCCCGAAAGCCCGCACTGCCAATTTCGAGTCCTCGGCGACCAGCTTGACGAACGGCGGGATCTTCAGCGCATTGATGGCAAGCCGATGCGCGCCCTCGGCATCGAGCAAGCGCAGCAACGGCCGCGCCAGCGATTCGAGAAGCCCGATCACGGGGTAAGCTCCGGAAAGATGTGCCGTTGATCAGTCCCCAGAGGCAGCGGCTTGACCCATCGCACCGTGGCGAGCGGCAAATCGCCGTAAAGATGCGGAAACAATTCGCCGCCGCGCGACACCTCCCATCTCAGCGCTTCACCGAGCGCGTCCGCGTCGACCGCGATCAGCAGCAAATTCTCGAGCCCCGCAAAATACTCCGCGGCGGTTCCGCGGACCTGCGCGGCGGAGGAGAAATGGATGAAGCCGTCTCGGGCATCGACGGGCGCACCGCGGAAGATACCCTCGCGCTCGGCCTGACGCCAAAGCGCCTCCGCACAGATCTTATAAATGGTCGCCACGGCGCGGTCCTACGAACTTTGCTTGTATTAGTTCTAACCTCATAAGCTGTTGGAGGGCGAGAGGCTACAACTCGGTACTGCACACCTCCGGTGGCGCTCCAGGCGGGTCAATGTCGGCTCGAGAGGGCCCGCCCGCGGCGCTTGCGACAAGGCGCGTGCCTTGTGATACTGCTGCGTGCCTTGTCGGCCCGTGTGCCTGGGACCAATATCTTCCGCCAAGCGCGACTTGCGTGCTGCCGTCAAAAGAGAGGGACAATGGCAAAATTGCATGAGGCTTTCTGCGCGTGCTGCAGCGGTATTACGGCCATATTCCATCGCCGAGAGTTTCTGCGCGCCATGGGAATCGGTGGCGCCGCTCTCGCCTTCGCTCCAGATGTCGCGCACGCGGCCGAAGGGGAGTACGAGGCGATGGTTTTGGCCTGCATCGATCCTCGCATGCAGGAACCGGTGCACCGATATACGGTCGAGCAGAACCTGACCGGCAAGTTCAGCCAGTTCGTCATCGCAGGCGCGGCGATCGGCGTCGTCGCCCCCGCGTTCCAGGATTGGCACAAAGCATTTTGGGACAATCTCGCGACGACCATCCAGCTGCACCGCATCAAGAAGGTCATCGCCATCGACCATCGCGATTGCGGCGCCGCCAAGATCGCCTATGGCGAGGCGAAAGTCGCAACCCCGCAGGCGGAAACCGAGACACACAGGGCGGCGCTTGCAGAATTCCGCAAGCAAGTTGGGCAGCGTCACCCGCAGCTCGGGGTGCAGACCGGCCTCATGGCGCTTGACGGCAAGATGGAGATGTTCAGCTGAGGCGACGGGCGCCTCGGCCCCCGCAGGCTGTTCAGGAGCGATGCCAAATCAAGAAGCCGGCACGGACGAGATAAACGACGCTGATGGCGAAGATGACCACCCGTGTCCATTGGCGAAATCCGTGGTCGGTCATGCGCTCGATCACGAACGGCGCCAGCGAGGTGCCGCCGATTGCTAATAGGATCGCCGGCCCCGTGGCCCAGAGCGGTACATCGCCGATCCCGGAGAGCGAGCCGAAATAGAGCGCGCGCACGACGTGGCTGAACGACTGCGTCACCGCCTTGGTGGCGTTGGTCGTTTTGCGATCGAGCATGCTCTTCTGAAAGAAGATGTCGAGAAACATCCCTCCGACGCCGGCGAGGATCTGGATCACCGTCGTCGCCACGCCGGTGAGGAACGGCACGCCGCGCCACTCGATGTTCGGACGCGCGGCGGTGGGCAGCGCCTCGATCGCGAACGGCATCAGTCCGAGCGTGAGAAAGACCATCGCCTTATCCGGCACGAAGGCAATCATCCACATGCCGGCGAAGGAGATGGCGGCGCCAACCACATACCAGCCGAAGATCGGCCAGAGCACGTAGCGGCGCCACTGCAGCGCGCGCCAGCCGTTGGCGAACAGCTGAATGATCGAGAACAGGATCATGCCCGTGGCGACGTCGAAATAGTTGAGCAGAACGCCGAGCAGGATCATGCCTCCGGCCATGCCGAACACGCCGGAGAGAAAAGAAGTAAAAACGATGGTGGCTCCTAGGAGAGCCAGGACGGAAGGGGCCATTGCGGGATGACTATGCCGATCTCGCCAGCGCGCCGTCGATCATGTCGATCGTATTGTTGAGCCCATAGAGTGCCACGAACGAGCCGAAGCGCGGGCCTTTTTCCTGGCCGAGCAGCACCTGGTAGAGCATGTTGAACCAGTCGAGCGCGACGCCCGGCTTTCCGTCCTTGGTCTTGATCTTGCCGGTCTTGTCGAGAAACGGCTCGCGCCGGCCGACCTCGTAGACCACCTGCTGAATGTCCTCGGCGCTGGCGCCGGCGGGAAGCTGCGCGAGCGCTTCGCGCAGGTCGAGCAACGCGGCGCGCTCGCTCTCGCTCGGCTCGCGGAAGCGCTTCTGCGGCAGCACGAAATCGCGGAAATAGTGGATGGCGTAGCGCACGAGCGCGTCGAATTTCGGGTGCGTTTGCGGCGTCACGCCGGGGCGATAGCGCCCGATGAAGCCCCACAGCGTCTCCGCGTTCTCGGCGTTCGAGGATGCCACCAAGATCAGCAGCATCGAGAAGGAGATCGGCATATCCGGCTTGGGCGGGCTGCCCGCATGGATGTGCCAGACCGGATTGGAGAGCTGCTGCTTGAGGTCCTGCCGTTCATAGGCTTCCAGGAACTGCTGGTACTCGTCGACATGGCGCGGGATGACGTCGAAATAGAGCCGCTTTGCCGCCTTTGGCTCGCGGTACATGAACAGCGAGAGCGACTCCGGTGACGCATAGCGCAGCCACTCGTCGATGGTCAGCCCGTTGCCTTTGGACTTCGAGATCTTCTGGCCCTTCTCGTCGAGGAACAGCTCGTAGTTGAAGCCCTCGGGCGGCGTGCCGCCGAGCGCGCGGCACAACTCGCCGGAGAGCTTGACCGAATCGATCAAGTCCTTGCCCGCCATCTCGTAATCGACGCCGAGCGCCAGCCAACGCATCGCCCAGTCGGGCTTCCACTGCAACTTGGCGCGCCCTCCCGTGATGAGGGTCGTCACGCGCTCCTTGCTATCCGGATCTTCGTAGGTGATCGTACCCGCCCCGGCGTCGTGCGCCAGAATGGGCACCTGCAACACGATGCCGGTGCGCGGCGAAATCGGCAGGAACGGCGAATAGGTTTGCGCGCGCTCCTCGCGCAGCGACGGCAGCATGATGTTCATGACCGTGTCGAAGCGCTCGAGCATACGCAGCAGCGTGGCGTCGAACCGGCCCGACGTGTAGCACTCGGTCGACGACAGAAACTCGTATTCGAAGCCGAACTGATCGAGGAACGCGCGCAGCCGCGCGTTGTTGGCGGCCCCGAACGAAGGGTACTCGTTCGAGAACGGGTCGGGCACGCGCGTGAGCGGCTTGCCCAGGTGCTGCGCCATCATCTCCCGGTTCGGGACGTTGTCGGGCACCTTGCGCAGCCCGTCCATGTCGTCCGAGAACGCGATCAGACGCGTCTTGATCTTGTCCTCGGTGAGCACGCGGAAGGCGTGGCGCACCATGGTGGTGCGCGCGACCTCACCGAACGTGCCGATATGCGGCAGGCCGGAAGGGCCATAGCCGGTCTCGAACACCACCTCGTCCTTGCGGTGCTTCTTGAGCCGCACGACGATCTTGCGCGCCTCCTGGAACGGCCAGGCGTTCGAGTTTTCGGCGATCTCGCGCAGCGCAGGAACTTGCGCTTCGGGTGTGGACATCAGCGGCTCTCCGCCGCGGACACTAAAAACCACACCCCCTTGCGTCAATCGAAACGCGCCGGCGCTGCTCGCCTGCGAAGTGTGATGCAGGTACGAGCCGTTTGCACCTGCCACGTCTTCTTCGCGCTGCGGGCGCGGATCATGCTCATTCGAGCGCCGCGCGCACCGTCGTCAATGCCATGCTCAGCTTCGAGCCGAGTCCCGACAACACGGTAATGATGGCGACCGCCATGCCGGCTGCGATCAGCGCGTAACCGATCTCGGTCGTACCGCTTTCCTCGCACAGGAAACGCGCAAGGAGCACTCGCATGTCGATGACTCCGCCAGCCACTGGATACGGCGGCAAGTCAAACATTCCCGCGCTTCGATATCGTTGCGCGGTTTGCTAAAATTGCGCGTATTCGGTCCTTTCCGGGCCGCGTGTTCGGAAACGCACGAGCGTTGCGGCACGCGCAGGCAAGCTCATGGCGCCATTGCAGTTTTCTGGTCGGGTTGCCTACCGGAGCCGTCCGGGCATCAAAACGGGCTGAGCGGGAAATAGCGCAGCCACAGATCGGTGAAACGGCCCTGCTCCCACACGCGGAACAGCGCCCAGTTCAGCGCCATCCGCATGGTATCGTTGCCTTTCTTGACCGCGATTCCGACCCCTTCGCCGAAATAGCGGCTATCGATGTAGGGTCCGCCGCGAAACGCACAGCAATTTTCGGAGTCCGTTCCGTTGAGCCAGAAGGCGAGCGTGATTGCATCCCCGAACAGAAGATCGACCTCGCCGCCCCGCAGTGCGGCCCGCGCCGCCTCGTCGGTCGGATAGGCGCGAATCTCGGCTTCGGTAAACAGAGTTTTAAGATACGCCTCGTGCGCGGTACCGCCGACGACGCCGACCTTCTTTCCCTCCAGCCGCTCCGGCAGCGGATCCTCGATCGCCGAATCGCGCCTGGCCACGAAACGCGCCGGCGTGCGGTAATACGGGTCGGTGAAATCGACCCTGGTGCGTATGTCCAGGGTCGCCGTGATCGAAGCGATCGCGGCATCGCCCTGGTTGCCGTTGAGCGCCGGAATGAGCGTCTCGAAGCGGCGCATCTGAATGGTGCAGGCGAGCTTGAGCTCCTCGCACAGCATGCGTGCCAGATCGATGTTGAAGCCCTGCGGGTTGCCGTCGGGGCCGGCGTAATTGAACGGCGGATAGTCGGTCTCGGTGAGGAAACGGATCACGCTGATGCGCGCCAGATCGGGTTTTTCCGGTCGGCGCCGCGGATCCCAGAAGCCGGGCACGCGCACCGGAGGCGGCGCGGGCGTGGCGCCCGCGGTGGGAGCCGGCTCTGCCACTGCCTCCCGCCCGGCGAAAACCGGCGCGATGAGCAACAGCGCGACGATCAAGCCCCCGATGCAAGCCCGCAGCAAGTATTCCGGCACGCGTGACCTCTATGACTGCTTGGGTCCTGTGCTAGGCTCCAAAAGCCCTGTCGGACCGCTGTGTATAAACGAGGCGGTTAAGGCGGATCAGTGGCGGCCCGAGTCCCTCGGCAAGTCCTCAAGGACTATCGGTGCGGTCGGCTGCATCACAAGTAACGGCGCAGATCGGCAACCGCGACATCGGTCGGGCGCTTGATATTGAAGGGCGACACGAAGCGGCCCGTCTTGTCCATGAGATAGACGATGGCCGTGTGGTCCATGGTATAGCCCTCGTCGAGGGGGACCTTCTTGAAATAAACGCGATAGGCCTTCGCCACCGCCGCGATCTCCGCAGGATCGCCGGTCAGACCGGACAGATGCGGATCGAAGCTCGACAGATAGTCCTTCATGACGGCGGGCGTGTCGCGCTCGGGGTCGACGGTGATGAACAGCGCGCGCGTGCGGTCCGCGTCGGGTCCGAGCGCTCGGAAAATTTCGGAGACGTCGAACAGGGTCGTGGGACACACATCGGGGCAATGGGTGAAACCGAAGAACACCAGGAAGGGGTGCCCCTTCAAATCCTGATCGGTGACCACTTGACCATTCTGATCGATGAGCTTGAAGGGTCCGCCGATGGCGGCGATCTGTTGCGCGACCGGCGAGGAGAGCCGCCCAGCCAGGATCAGGACGACGCCGAAGCAAAGCGCCAGGCCCGCGAGAAAGGCGGCGGCCATCACAAGAATGCGGGTATTGCGTACGGTCATTTCGGACTGCCTTGAGCCAACGGCTGGATCACAAACAGGCGGCGATCCCGGCGACGATCATCTCGTAGAACACCGCGGTGCCGTAGTGGGCCCAGAGCGCCAGCGTCCCGGCCAGTAGGATCGCGACGGCTGCGGCGAGGAGCATGAGTGGCCGTGAGAGCAGCGACGTCGTTGCAGAAGCGGTCTCGGGCATCGATGGTCCCGCATCCGGCCGGTTGGTGGACGGCCGCAGCTTACCAAATAGGACGGCTTCCGGCCCGCGACAATAGCGATTGCCGCGCGTTGCCGGGCCTACTCGGCACTCACACCCGCCGCCGCAGTCCCGCCTTCCGCCGCGTTCGTCGCGGCGATGCCTGCGGCCGAGGGCGGGCGCATCCGGGCGAGCGGGTGACTTGATGCCGCACCCGGCGTCCTCGATCGAAGGCGAGTGCCGCCACGTGCCGGCGGCCGTGCGGCCATGCGCTGCCGCGGCTATATCGGCGCGCGCTCGTGGTTAACGGAAGCAAATGCAACCGTCACAGGCGCTCCTCGGGCTTCGGCAGAGCCTCGTTTGTCGACTTTGCGACTCTTCCGCGGACAGCCCTCTTCGGCGCCGCTTCCTGTGCGCTCCATAAAGGTCTTTCCTGGCGCTCCTGGCGGGAGTAATTTTGCCACGTTGTTTGCGTAACGAAGATGCCGGTTTGCCAATGCCAATGCGTAACCCGAGTAAAACCACTGCCGCAAAGCGCCGTCAGTACGGCGCCTTGCCATACCGGCTGCGGGACGGCTCCCGCCGGCCGCAGTTCATGCTCATCACGTCACGGGAAAACCAGCGCTGGGTCATCCCAAAGGGCTGGCCGAAGAAGGGCAAATCGCCGCGCTATTCGGCTGCGCGCGAGGCCTTCGAAGAGGCCGGGGTGATGGGCGCCGTCGCCAAGCGCTCGGTCGGCTCCTTCTCCTATCACAAGCGGCTCAAGAGCGGCGCCGTCGTCCTCTGTGACGTGCATGTGTTTCCGCTTGAAGTGCGGCGCCAAAGTAAACGCTGGCCGGAAAAGCAGGAGCGGGTCGTCAAGTGGCTCTCCCCCTCGCAAGCGGCGGAAAAGGTCGACGAGCCGATGCTGGGCCAGATCATCCGGCGCCTGGCGCGCAAATACGACGGCCGCGATTCCGGCTGAGCGGCTCCTGCGATTCCATCGCGCGGATCTAACCAACTGCCGTCCGTCATGCGGCGACATTGCGCGGGCATGACGGACGAGAGGTCAACTGGCCGGCGCGGTAGCTAGCTTCCTCGAGTTAGTTAGGCCGTGGACTCATAAATCTGGACGCTGGGATCAGACGCCTTCGATGTCCGCTTGTCCCCTAACCGCGGCAGAAGGCGGGCATCGCAAGATCTCCGAGTCGGGGCCAGCAAGAGACTCCTGCAGCACAACAGAAGGCGGCAAGGGATTGCTCTCGTGGGTCCACCCATAGCCGCCCGGCTCGCGAAGGTGATTGTGTCTAAGCTTCTATTTCGTTTTTTCGAACACAAGGAGGCTCCTCTGCATCCCCTTGTCTGCCCAGTTGGGCATTATTCGCCACGTCGAGGTGACGTGAAGCCGATCGCCGTCAAGTTTGAAGAAGCGTGTTTGCTCGGTGCCCACCCATTCAGGGTTCCAAGCAACATCGACCTGCGTAATCCATTTGTCCCCTTCGAGGCGATACATGCCGGTGTAGGCGGCCATACTGTTTAGTAGATCGGCGCGATCTTGGACCGTTTGTGGTGGCTTGCGTCCTTCTCCAGTCAGGACAAACATTACCCGACCCTCAGGCGTGAAGATTGCGTATCCCGTTGGAGAACGTCCCATGACGGGTTCTTTCTGCCCGCTGGCTTGAATTTCGATTTCTTGAGAAACCAGTTTCCAGATGCCGATCACTTTTTCACGGTCATCAGC
>Ga0070713_100001918_pt1 | contig 13415 bp, 9 predicted proteins | sample LARL82metaG_FD_65465 | JGI IMG/M metagenome (GOLD analysis project Ga0070713, IMG submission 65465) | Corn, switchgrass and miscanthus rhizosphere microbial communities from Kellogg Biological Station, Michigan, USA - LAR L8-2 metaG | ecosystem: Host-associated > Plants > Roots > Rhizosphere ... | reverse complement strand
CCTTCGGATCATGAACCTCCAATGCTACCGCCGCCATACGGAACTCGGGCCACCGAGCGACTCGTTACCGCCATGGTCGCATCGGCAGCGCCATATCTTGCTGGACTCGCCGCTCCGTCCGGTTGGTCGGCTATGGTGACTTGTGCCACTCGCGGTCCAGGGAACGGCGTTCGAGGTAGTTGGCCGTATCGGTACCGGGAGAGTCGCCATGCCGTCGGCCAACTTTCTGACGGGCGTGACGCCGACCATATGGCGAGGATTTCACTCAACGTTACCGCATCGAGTCGTTGTGCCAACGCAGGACACGTAGCGCCCGTAGCGTGTTCCAGCGGCTGGGCCGACCGTCGCCCTCTTCGAGCGCAAAGTGGATCTTGCCAGGATGGGTATTCTCTAACAGCCAGGTGCCATCGGGCTGCCGCTTAGATCGCAGTAAATCGATCGCTTCGTCCATCCGCGGGTCCGGCACATCCCCGACTGAGCGGAAGTATTCGAGGGCACGCAGCACGTCGTAGTGCCAGCGCGTGGGAAATGAGAATTGCAGCCAAGCTGGATTGATGACCTCGCCGGTGCTCTTACGTCTGAACAACTTTCGCTCCAGTAGGTATTCCTCACCCCGATGCCGAGCCGCAATGGAGTCCGCAGTGCCACCGTTTGCGCGCTCGTACACCAACAGTCCTTCCAAGACATTGATCGTGGTCGCGAACGATGAGCGGACGGAACCGTTTTCCGCTTCGCAGTTCCACCCGCCGTCCTCGAGTTGCTCGCCAATCAGGCGGGCGACCACGCCATCCACGTCCTGATTAAAATACGTGCCCAATGTGACAGTCCTGCCGTTGATGCACGGCTCGACCTCGCCGCTGAAGAATGGCTGCCCGGCGTGCTCCCAACGGCAATGCGCTTGGACCAGCGCCACCGCCCGGCGGGCTTGTTCAGAGCACGGATCGACTCCGAAATCACACAGCAACTGAAGCGTTGGAAGCGTGGAAGTCCAAGGCTGGCCCTGGTTCTCCTCGCGCCAGTGGGAACTCCGCGCTGGGAAGCATGCGCCTCCCGCCCACTGGCCGTCTTGGCCCTGCAGCGCCAACAGTCCGGCTCCCCAGCCTTCGGTGGCGACGCGAGCGCGCTCGGCCGCAATTGCGTCAGGCGCTTGGTCGGTGAGGTCCCGCATAACCTGCCATCGGATGGCCGGGTCAGAATCGAGGAGCCATCTGAGAGGCAAAGGCCGCGATGAGTATTCCTCTAGGCGCATTGGTCTGTTATAGCAAGCATCCAGCTCAGCTTCCGACTTTGCGGGAGAGGGCCCAAAGCCTTCTGGCGATCATTCGCAATCCGGAACTTGAGGCGGATGAGAGACGCTAAGTCGGCTTCGGGTAGTGCTTCGAGTGCTTTCGATGCCCGTGTCTATGCCTCTCTCTCGCTAACCAGCGACGAGCTGCTGCCCGCCGTCGATGTCGTAGGTCGCGCCCGTTAGGGCCGTGTTGGTCATGATGTGTACCGCAAGCGCGGCGACGTCAACCGAGGTGACGACGGGCCGTATAGGAAGTGTGGCGCAAAGCTGATTTCTGCGGTTTTCGAGTTCATCGCCGAGGAGCGACGCCGACAACGGTGTCGACGAAGCCGGCGGCGATGCGGTTGACTCGGACGGGCGCGAGCGGGAAGTGCAGCGGTGACTGTCGACACGATCGTAAGGCCGATGTGTGGGCGGCGACTGCCGACGCCACCCATGAACAGCAGCGTGCCTCCCGGACTCATCTTCTGGGCGGCGTTGCGGGCGACCTGGAGCATCAGTAGCAGGTGCTCGTCGAGGGCGCGGCGCTAGATGGCAGAGGCGGTGATTGCGCTACTCATGATTCGCTCATGTCGGCAGTTCCGTCCCGGCCTGCTCCGCCACCATATACGCGGCGTACCACTCGGGCCAGTTCGCGTCGCGCTGCCCGATGCGCTTCTCGTGCTCGCCGTGGGCGGCCTCAGCGCGCCGAAACGCGCTCGCCAGATCGCTTGCGGAGCCGAACGAAGTCGCGGCAGGGTCGATGCGTCCGGCAAGCCGGGTCGTGATCTCCTGCAGCAGCCAACCGTTGCCGTCGGGGTCGCTGAATGACGCGAAGGAGCGGTAGCTGCGATGCTCGGGATCGGGACCGCTGACCCGCAGCCGCCCAAACAGGTAGGGCTGGTCAGGACCAGCGTACCCACCGCCGGCGTCGTGGAACACGTCGCTGATCTGGACGCCGCGACCGAGCAGCTCTGCGCGGGCGGCAGCGATGTCGGAGACGATCAGGTACATGCCCTGAGCGGAACCGGGCGCCGCCGCGGTGATGTTCTTGCCGAAGATGACCGAGCAGCCCGAGCCAGGCGGCGTGAACTGGATCACACGGAAGTCTTGACCGTTGTCGTAGTCGGCGTCGAGCCGCCACCCGAGGTTCCCGTAGAACTTCTTGGCGCGGTCGACATCCGAGACGGGAATGACGACGATCTCGAATTTCATGGCGACTCTCGCGACGCCCGCGTTGCTGGTGGCGTCGTTATTACGGACTTCGTTGGTGCTCATTTTGGGTGTCATGTGCAGCCTCCTTTTCGCTGAACTGAAGCACTTTGACAATGCTACTGCATCGTGATGCGGGTGCGGACGTGATCCTTAATCCAGTGTTCGTCCCACCATTCGACAGGATTGACTTGCACACCGTCGATCTGCATGGAGAAGTGCAGATGATCGCCCCCGGCCAATCCAGTGGAGCCGGTTTTGCCCATGGTCTGGCCGCGTTTCACCATGTCGCCTTCCTTGATCGCGAATTCGCTCAGGTGGCCATAGATGGATTGCAGACCGTAGCCGTGGTCTACCACGATGCAGTTGCCATAGATGCCTAGCGGCGCAGCCCACACCACTTTGCCGTCGTTCGCTGCGACCACCGGCGTGTGCTGCGAAACGGCGAGATCGAAGCCCAGGTGCACCTGCTTGTCTATTTTCTTGCCCTTGTAAACGTAGGTGCGGACGTCGGCGAATTCCGATTCGACCTTGGAATTCGCGAGCTGTAGGAAGGCTTCGGTCCAGAGAAATTTCTCTGCCGTCTTCAAGCGCAGATTCGCCAGCGTGGCGTTGTTCTCGCGCCGCATTTCGCTATTGATCTTGAGGAAGCGGCTCACCAGATCGCCGGAGCCGGAGGGATCGATCTGGTTGACCACTTTGTTCAGGAACTGGTCGTCAATCGGCAACTCCCGGGCGCGGAATTTCTTCGGGAAAACTTTGTGCCAAAAGTGCGCAGTCGCCTCGGTGCCCGCCGGATTCTTCACGTAAACAACCGGCTCCGCGGCGGTAGGCAAGTCCCATGAATAAACAAATAAGGAAAAGCGCTCAGTGGTACTGCCCGGCTTGGGAAAACTGCGGAAAGTCTGATTGCCCACGCGGACCCCGGACTCGTTCCAGGAGCCGGACGGCGTGAAACTCACCAGTTCAGAGCCGCCCTGGTTGATGTAATGCTGCAAGCCGTCGGCCGCGACGGCAGGCGCACGCAGAATTACGTCGACGTCGACCGCGGCTGTATCCACAGCGCCGCGCAAATCGTTGGATTCCGCTTCTACGAGCAGCCGCGCTTTCCCTTCCTTCAGATCCGGGGCTTGAGTCTTTCCGGCGATGAAGTAAAAGTCCTGCGGGTGCGCATGAACACGCCAGAAGGTGATCCGATTCGCAGGCTGATTCGATTCAGCGAGCGTCTTGCTCACGCCATTCTGCTCGATCCGGGCGCTGATACGCCTCAGACCGTGTGGATTGGTGATATGGACCGTGATGGGAGTGGCAGCTCCGATGGCCTTTGGCGCGGCGAACGCGAGCGAGGAATGCGAAGAGCTGAGAAATAGAAACAGCAGACCGACGATCAGGATGAGAATAATCGCGAAGGCGATGAGTCCTTTAATCATTTTTGATGATAGCTCGTTATGATAGCCTCTTGGATTGTTCGCCGGAAGGAATCCCATGAGCTATCGACTATTGGCTATCGGACTTTTTGTAGTGTTGCTGCCGGGGGCGCAGGCCCAAACAACCGACCCAGCCACGCGTGAGCTGATCGAGCGCTTACTGAATCGCATAGACGGTTTGGAGAAACGCGTCGCGGACCTGGAAAAGGGAGGGCCAAGCACGGCGCGGTCGACAGCTCCGGCCGCTCCAGCCCAAGCGCAACAGCCGTCTCCCACCGAAGCCATGCACCTCGCCCATGAGCAGGCGCCCGTTCCGATAACGCAGTCGGAGGCGACCCAGCCGGTTTATCCATCGCTAAAGATTTCCGGCTTTGGCGATGTTGATTTTTCCGCTACGAATTTGCATGGCCCATCCAGCGGATTCGGCGCTCAAACCCTGGTTCTGCCCCACAGTGGATTCGAGGAAGGCCAGTTCACTCTGCACTTGAGCTCGGCGCTGTCTCCCAAGGTGACGGTGTTCGGCGAGCTGACGTTGACGGCGCGCAATGACGCCGGTACCGGTACACCGCCTGCGGCTGGCTTCAATGCCGAAGTGGAACGCGTCATCATCCGCTACGACCTGAACGACTATTTCAAGCTGTCCTTCGGCCGCTATCACACGCCCATCAATTACTGGAACACGGCCTTCCATCACGGCCAGTGGCTGCAGACCAGCATCAGCCGTCCTGAGATGACGCAGTTCGGTGGGAGTTTCATTCCTGTCCACTTCGTTGGTACCCTCGTAGAGGGCGAAGTTCCCGCCAGCGGTTTGAATCTCAACTACAACTTTGGTCTCGGCAATGGCCGCGCGGCAGTCATCAGCCGGCCCGGTGACTTCGGCGATGTCAACAACAATCGCGCCTGGCTGGCGAATGCCTTCATCAAGCCGGATAAGCTTTATGGGCTGCAAGTGGGCGGCTCGGTTTATCACGATGAATTGAGTCCTGTGGTTGCTCCCGCCGCGAGGGAATGGATCCAGTCGGCGCATATCGTGTGGCACAAAGAGACGCCGGAGTTGATCGCCGAGTTCGCCAACGTGACTCACAAACCGATTCAAGGCAGCGTGACTTCCAACAGTCAGGCGTTTTATGTGCAGACCGCATACCGCTTGCCGTTTGGACAGAAATTGTGGAAACCGTATTTCCGGTTCGAACAGATTCACGTACCCAAGTCGGACGCGATCTTCCGGTCTGTTGTGCCCACTTTTTCCGGCACGACCATCGGACTGCGCTACGACATATCCAGTTTCGCCGCGTTCAAGTGGGAATACCGGCATTATGATCGCCGAGATCTGCCGGCCATCAATGGCGCGTTCATCCAGACGAGTTTCACGTTCTAGGCGAGTTATGCGAACGCTAAGAACATATTGTCTGGTCGGCGCGATGCTGTTGGCCGCGTTGTGCTGCAATGGAGTTTCAAGCTCGGCAGCGGGCACTGAAAATGACATCGCGATCGTGGTTCGGCCGGATGTGCCGGTGGAAAACCTCACCTTCGCGGAGCTTCGCAGGCTGATGTTGGGCGACCGGCAGTTCTGGACGTCGAACCTGCGCGTGACGCTGCTGGTGCGTGCTCCTGGCGCGCATGAACGCGACGTGGTGTTGAAGATGATTTATCAAATGTCCGAGGCGCAGTTCCGGCAGTATTGGATCGCCAAAGTGTTTCGTGCCGAGGCAGCCAGCGGGCCGAGGATCGTGTACTCCAACGAAATGGCGACGGAATTGGCCTCGGCCATGCCGGGCGCGGTCGCGTTTATTGAAGCGCCGCAGGTTCCCAAAGGGCTTAAAGTTTTGAAGATCAACGGATTGCTTCCGGGAGACAAAGGCTATCCGTTGCGCTGATCGAATATGACACCGCAGTCGTCCAAAGCCGGGTTGGTGGGCAAAACGGTCTCGCATTACCGGATCGTTTCGGTCCTCGGTAAGGGCGGGATGGGTGTCGTCTATAAGGCCGAAGACACGCGTCTGGGACGCGCGGTGGCGTTGAAGTTTGTGCCCGAGGAGTTGGCCACCGATCGGCTGGCATTGGAGCGCTTCCAGCGAGAGGCGCGGGCCGTTTCCGCGTTGAATCATCCAAACATTTGCACGCTTTATGATTTGGGCGATTTGGACGGCAAGCCGTTCCTGGTGATGGAGTGCCTGGAGGGCCGTACGCTCAAGGAACGGATCGCTGGCAAGCCAATCGCCATCGATGACCTGGTGGAGTTGGCTATTCAAATCGTCGATGCCCTGGATGTGGCGCATACCCGGGGAATCGTGCATCGCGATATCAAGCCGGCGAATGTGTTCGTCAATACGCGCGGTCAAGCCAAGATCATGGACTTCGGCTTGGCGAAAGTAGCGGGGGGACACGCGCCCAAGTTGGGTGACGAGTCTTCTGAGACCGCGACGGAAGTCGAAGAGCTGATCACTAGCCCCGGCTCGACATTGGGCACCGTAGCCTACATGTCGCCCGAGCAGGCGCGCGGCGAAGAACTCGACGCCCGGACAGACTTGTTCTCATTCGGCGTGATGCTGTACGAGATGGTGACCGGCGTCTCTCCCTTTCACGGAAACACGACGGCGCTCACGTTCGTTGCAATCCTGCACAACGCACCCGTGCCGCCCACGCGCTTGAGGCTGGACCTTCCGGATGAACTGGGGCGAATCATTCTCAAGGCGCTCGAGAAGAACCGCGACATGCGCTATCAGACGGCGTCCGATATCCGGGCCGACCTGATGCGCCTGCGCCGCGATTCGGACACGAGCCGCATTTCCCGCTCCGTCGTGGAAAGCTTGCCGGCCAGCCAGGGGCTTAGCCACGCGCAGGGCCCCGCGCCGATGACCGATCGTCCGTCGGGTTCGCAACCTTCGCAACCGAGGATCGACTCAGCACCCAGTCACCCGTCAGGCGCCTCGAGCGCCGAATACATCGTTACCGGGCTGAAGCGCCACCTCCGCTTCGTCGTAATGGCGCTGGCGATTATCGCGATCGCAACGGCGGGTATCATTTATCTGACCTTTCGCCCGAAGCCCCTGGACTCGCTGGCTGTGCTGCCTTTCGTGAATGTCGGAGCCGACCCTGGAACCGAGTACCTCAGCGATGGCATCACCGAAAGCATCATTAATAATCTCTCTCAGCTCCCCAAAGTGTCGGTGCGATCGTTCAGTTCGGTGTCACGTTATAAGAATAAGGATGTCGATCCGCAGGACGCCGGTCGCGCTTTGAGAGTCCAGGCGGTCCTCACGGGCCGGCTGGTTCATCACGGCGATCAAGTTGCCATTAACACCGAACTGGTGGAGGTTCGGGACAACCGGCAGATCTGGGGCGGCCAATATAACCCGAAGGTCTCCGACACTTTGGCCATCCAGGAACAAATCTCGCGTGAGATTTCCGATAAGCTGCGCCTCCAGCTGACCGGCGAAGACAAACAGCGGATGACGCGCGGGGCCACCGAGAATCCGGCTGCGTATCAACTTTATCTGCAAGGCCGGTATCAATGGAACAAGCGGACGTTGGAGGGTTTGCAGGGCAGCATCGATTATTTCCAGCAAGCCGTCCAGAAGGATCCACGGTATGCGTTGGCGTACGCGGGACAAGCCGATTCCTACGCACAGCTCGCCGAGTTCAACGTCCTTCCGACCCGCGAGGTTTTGCCTAAGGTAAAAAGCGCCGCGGCAAAGTCGCTCGAACTGGATGAAGCCGGCGCCGAAGCGCATACGTCCCTGGCCTGGGCGAAATTTCATGAGTGGGATTGGGCCGGCGCTGAAAAGGAATTCAAGCGCGCCATTGAACTGAATTCGAGTTATCCCACGGCGCACTCCTGGTACGGGGAATACCTCATGGTCCAAGGGCGGTTCGACGAGGCTTTAGTGGAAATGAACCGGGCTTCGGAGTTGAATCCGCTGTCGCCCGCCTTGAATCTGGCACTCGGCTATCGCTTTTATTACGCGCACGAATACCCGCAGGCCATCGACCAGATTCAAAAGACGCTGGCGATGGAAGCGACCTTCGTTCCCGCGCACGTTTACCTCGGTCGCGCCTATGAGCAAAAGGGAACCTATCCGGTGGCGATCGCCGAAATGCGCAAGGCACTCGATCTTTCCGAAGGCGACACCAACGAACTGGCGGCATTGGGGCACGCCTTTGCTGTGTCCCATCAGGAGGCCGAGGCCAAGAAGATTCTCGATCAATTGAAGGAACGGTCGCAACAAACCTATGTTCAACCCAGTTTGATCGCGTTGATTCACGTCGGGCTAGCTGACAAGAACCAGGCCTTCGATTGGCTCCAGAAAGCCTATGAGGACCGGTCGGCTGGTCTGCTGTATCTCAAGGTAGACCCGGCCTTCGACAGCGTGCGGTCAGACCCGCGGTTCGTGGACCTGCTGCACCGCGTCGGCCTGAACTGACGGGAACAAACCGGGCTAGCGCTACGTACGTCTAACTAATAATGAATGACCTTCGATTTGCCGGTCGCATGCTGCGCAAAGATCTGGGCTTCCATGCCATTGCGATCGCCACGCTGGCGCTTGGAATCGGCGCGAATACGGCGATTTTCAGTGTAGTCGATGGCGTGATTCTGCGGCCCCTGGCGTACCGGGAGTCTCAGCGGCTGGTGGTGATACACGAGGTGGTTCCGAAATTCGCAAACCTGGCGCCCCTGATCCCCGTGAACGCCATGCACTTTCTCGAGTGGCGCAAGACCGCGCGCTCCTTCTCCGAGATGGCCCTGATCGGCAATGTGACGTACAATCTCACCGGCTCGGGCGAACCGGAGCGCATTCCATCGGCTCGCGTGTCACCGAGTCTTTTCCCGATGCTCGGAATTCAGGCGCGGCTGGGCCGAACGTTTCTCAACGAGGAAGACCAGGTCGGGCGTGATCGCGTGGTGGTGCTGAACGAAGATCTTTGGCGTCGGCGCTTCGCCGCGGATCCCAATGTAATTGGCCGCAAGATTGTGCTCAATGGCAATCCTTATGAGATCGTCGGGGTTCTTCCAGCCAGTTTCCATTTCCCGAAGATGAACCAGCTTTTCGCCATGACGATGACCGGAGAGCAGCCGCAGCTCTGGAAGCCGTTTGGCTTGCGCGATGAGGAAAAGGACGAGATGGGCGACTTCAATTACGTGTGCATCGCACGGCTGGGACCCGGCGTCTCCTCGTCGCAAGCTCTCTCGGAGCTCAACGTGATCCAAGGCGGCATCGCCGGACGTTTGTCTGAAAAGGTCGAGCTGCGCGCGGCTCTGGTGCCGCTGCAGGATCAGATCACCGGGCGGGAGCGCAGCGGACTACAGTTGATGTTAGCCGCTGTAGGCATCGTTCTGCTGATCGGGTGCGTGAACATAGCCAACCTGTTGCTGGCGCGAGCCACCGCGCGACGCCGCGAGATCGCCATACGTAGCGCTATCGGAGCCAGCAGTGGTCGCTTGGTACGCCAGATGCTGGTGGAAAGCCTGACTCTCTCTGGGCTGGGCGGCCTCGCGGGCGTAGTGATCGCTTATGCCGCGATTCGCGTGATCGTAGCGTCCGCGCCGATCGACCTTCCGCGCTTGGACGAGATTCATTTGGACGCGCGCGTGCTCCTGTTCACTACGGGAGTCTCGATCCTGGCGGGGCTGCTGTTCGGTCTTCTTCCGGCGTGGAGGTTTGCAAAGGCCGATCCGCAGGACGCCATGCGCTCCGGTGCGCGAGGAGCTACCGCCGGCCACGGTACGGGGCGGCTTCGTTCGCTGCTGGTAACGCTCGAGGTCGGCCTGAGCGCGACATGTCTGGTCGCCGGTGGATTGCTCCTGCACAGCTTCTTCAAGCTTCTCAACGTCGACCGCGGCTTTGAAACTCAGCGGATCGTCACGGTCACCGTGAACTTGCCCAGCAGCCGCTATCCCGACCGTGAGAAGCGCGCGGCATTTCTCCAGGCACTGGTCGATCGCGCAAAAGTGTTGCCCGGTGTGATATCGGCCGGCGTTTCGAACATGCTTCCACTTGCCGGCGAGGGTGGAAATAACCTGATCGCGCCTGAGGGAACAAAGCTGCCTCTGATGGAGCGGCCGCTGGCCGATGTCCGGCAAGTCAATCCGGATTATTTTCGTACGCTCGGAATTCCTTTGCGCGCCGGACGATTCTTCAGCGACGCAGACCAAGGCCGCAATGTCGCCTTAGTCTCTCCCCTCACAGCCGAGCGCCTTTGGCCCGGCCAGAATCCGCTGGGCAAGCGCTTCCATGTTGGTGGCGACCAATCGCCGCTGAATGAAGTGGTCGGCGTGGCGGGCGACGTTCGCGGCGTCAGCTTGAACAAGGCTCCTTCGCCGACCGTCTACCTGCCGTACTGGCAGCGGAATTTCAATCAAGTCTCATTGGCAGTCAGAACGGAGATGCCGCCTCTGGCCGCGTCTTCGGATATTCGGGCGGCGATTGGTGCCGTCGATCCTGAGCTTCCCGTGCCGGCCTTCCGCACGATGGATGAGATCGTAGCTGAGTCGGTTGCGCAGCGCAGGTTCCAGATGACCCTGGTCCTCCTGTTCGGCCTGACGGCCTTGCTGCTCGCGAGCCTCGGAATCTATGGAGTGGTTTCTTACTCCGTTGCGCAGCGCACCAACGAGATGGGAATTCGACTGGCGCTCGGAGCTTCATCGAGCGGCATCCGGACCCTGGTGCTACGCCAGAGTCTGCCGCCTGTGGTCCTCGGCCTGGGCGCGGGCGTCATTGCGTCGCTTGCACTCGGCCGCGCGTTAAGCAGCTTGTTGTTTGGAATTGGCGTGAGCGACCCGGTAACGGTCGCCGGTGCGATCGCCTTACTCAGCGCGGTCGCGATCATCGCTGCTTACATTCCAGCGCGCCGGGCGACGCGGGTTGATCCAATTACGGCTCTGCGCTACGAATGAGCTTGCATTCCGCGCAGGGGCAAATCTTCCGCAGATGCTCGAAGGAGTAAATGCCGGTGTTGTGACCGTCGCTCCAATCGATCTTGATGGCATAGTGCCCCACTTGCTCGACGTGCAGCATCTTGAGCGTGGGCGTGAACATCTGGAACGGGTCGGCCTTGGGCTTCGAATAATCACTCTTCTGGGGTTCAGTTCCATGCGCGCCGGTGCAGGTGGCGCAAGGACATTCATCGCGCAGGTAGCCGAGCTGGTAGGTACTGTGATGACCATCCTTCCAATCGATCTGGATGCCCTTCGATTTCGAGATCGCGATGTGTTCCGGCTCGGTTTGAGTTCCAATCATGCGGTTCTTTTACTGCGTACGTTCGATGTCGCGGACTCCGGAAATTCGCCGGACGGCGCTGACTACGCGCTCCAGTTGCTTCTTATCCCGTATCTCGGCCGTCACGTCGATCATGGCGCCATCTACGCCGTGCTTGGCATCCGAACTCGCCTCCAGACTGCGGATATTGCTTTGTTCGGCGAACAACACCGACGTGAGCTGATTCAGCATTCCCGGCCGGTCATCGGTGTAAATCATCAGCCTGACCGGGAAAGTTTCGGTGGCGGCGCGCGCCCACTCGACGTCGATCTTGCGCTCCACTTCGTACATCAGGTTCTGGACGTTCGGGCAATTCGTCGAATGCACCGCGATCCCCTTGCCGCGCGTCACATAGCCGACGATGCCTTCGCCCCGGATCGGATTGCAGCACTTCGCGCGATAAACCAACAGGTCGTCGACGCCCTTGACCTTGATCACCAGGTCGCCGGTGTCGCCGGTCGGCGGCGCGCTCACAGCCGGAGCAGGCTTGGGAGTTTCAGCCAGCGGCAGTTCCACTTGTTCAGGCGCCAGCTTTTGCAGGACCTGGCGAGCGGAGAACTTGCCGTAGCCTAACGCCGCGTAGAGATCCTCGATCTTGCTGTGCCCGTATTCGCCCGCGACGCGCTCCAGATCGGCTTTCGTGATTTTCCCCAGTTGCACGCTGAGCCGCCGGGCTTCGCGTTCCAGATATTTCTGGCCGATCTCGATCGCCTTGACGCGCTCGGTGGTGTTAATGACGTGCTTGATTTTGTTGCGCGCGCGAGAAGTCTTCGCTAGCGCCAGCCAGTCTTTGCTCGGCAGATGTCCCGCCTGGGTCAGGATCTCCACCACATCGCCGTTCTTAAGGTTGTACTTCAGCGGAACGATGCGCCCGTTCACTTTCGCGCCGACGCACGTGTTGCCGACGTCGCTGTGAACGCTATAGGCAAAGTCGATGGGAGTGGCGTCGCGCGGCAGCACGATTACTTTGCCCATGGGCGTGAAGGCGTAGACTTCCTCCGGGTACAGATCCACTTTCAAAGTGGACATGAACTCGCCAGGATCGTGCATCTCCTTCTGCCACTCCACGAGTTGGCGAAGCCAGACGATGCGCTGATCCTCCTGCCCCGGCCCCTTCCTGCCCTCCTTGTATTTCCAGTGCGCGGCGATTCCCTCCTCCGCCAGGCGATGCATCTCTTCCGTGCGGATCTGTACTTCGCAAGAGCGCCCGCCCGGTCCGATCACCGACGTGTGCAGCGATTGATACAGATTCGGGCGCGGAATGGCGATGAAATCCTTGATGCGGCCCGGAATCGGATGCCACTCATTGTGAATCACACCCAGCGCGGCATAGCAGTTCTTCACCGAATCGGTGACGATACGCAGCGCGAGAAGGTCATACACCTGATCGATCCCGATCTTCTGGCGCTTCATCTTCTGATACACCGAGTAGGCGCGTTTGATGCGGCCTTCCACGCGGGCCGGGATGTTCTCGCGGCGGAGATTCACCTCCACCTCGTGCTTCATCTTGCTGAGGAACTCTTCGTTCTGCTGATGCTGCGACCCGATTTCTTTGATCAGTTCGGCGGACGCGTCGGGCTCCAGATACTGAAACGACAAATCCTCGAGCTCCCCGCGCACTTTGCCCATCCCCAGCCGATGCGCGATGGGCGCGTAGATCTCGATGGTCTCCTGCGCGATGCGCTCCTGCCGCTCCCGGGGCAGGTACTTCAAGGTCCGCATGTTATGCAGCCGGTCGGCCAACTTGACGATGATCACGCGAATATCGTTCACCATCGCGAGCAGCATCTTGCGGACGCTCTCGGCCTGGCGCTCCTCGCGCGAGTAGAGATGCAGTTTGCTCAGCTTGGTAACGCCATCCACGCAGCGCCCCACTTCTTCGCCGAACGTCTTCCGGATCTGATCGATCGTGACCTTGGTGTCTTCAACGATGTCGTGCAGCAGGCCGGTTTGTAAGCAGACCATATCCATCTGCATGTCGGCCAGGATCAGCGTGACATTCAGCGGATGGACCAGGTAAGGCTCGCCTGATTCACGAACCTGGTCCTTATGAGCTTCCGCGGCCATGCGGTAAGCCTTTTCGAGCTGCGCCAGGTCGTCTTTGGGCCGGAGCAAACGCACTTTCTCCTCAAGCTGTGCGTACAGTTGCTCGACCAGACCAGTGGCAGGGACGACGTCGGTGGACACTACACTTCTAGATTACTTGGTTTCGCCAAGTTCTCCAATTCGGGCCTGCCACCACGTTGAAGGTGT
>Ga0070713_100001917_pt1 | contig 13416 bp, 10 predicted proteins | sample LARL82metaG_FD_65465 | JGI IMG/M metagenome (GOLD analysis project Ga0070713, IMG submission 65465) | Corn, switchgrass and miscanthus rhizosphere microbial communities from Kellogg Biological Station, Michigan, USA - LAR L8-2 metaG | ecosystem: Host-associated > Plants > Roots > Rhizosphere ... | reverse complement strand
CTCGAACATTTCCTGGAGTTCGCGGGCGCGGCGCTGGGCGGAGCCGGCAAAGTAGAGATCGCGGTCCAGAATTGAATTCTGATAGAAGGGCCGGTAGCCGAGGCGGCGCAAGCCCTCGCAGCCGGCCAGCAGCAGGTCGCGTTTGATGGGGCTGCCGGGCGCGACGATACCCACCGTGTCGCCGGGACGAAGCGGCGGTGGTTTGAGGCGCGGGTTGGGGGGCGGCAGCATGTGTTATAGGCGACGTACCCGGCTAAACAAATGCATAGGTTCTTCGTTGCGCTCACCGCGCAAGCGCGGCTCGCGTGGCCTCAGAATGACAAATCGAACCGATACCGATGCAGCCATCTTCTCAGAGCAAAAACTCGCCGCGGCAAACCAGGCGGGCGGGGCCGCGCAGAAAGACGCGCTCCTCCCAGCGCACGGTCTGCACGCCGCCGGGCGTGATTACTTTCGCCGGAGACTGCGCACGCTTAGCGGCAATTGAGGCCACAGCGGCGGCGCAAGAGCCGGTGCCCGACGACTGCGTTTCGCCCACGCCACGCTCAAAAAAGCGGGCGTGAATGTCATTATTCTTGCCGGCAGTTACCAGTTCAACATTAATACCGTACTTGAAGTCGTGGTGCTTGCCGATTTCAGCGGCTTCCGCCTGCCAGCCCGGGCCGAATTCTTGCACAAAGACGACGAAGTGCGGGTTGCCCATGGAAACGGGAATGCCGCGCACCTCGCCGAAGGCGAGCTTGATGGGGAACTCGTCACCGATCTGGGGTTCGCCCATGTCGGTTTCAAATTCAAACTCGGCGCCGTTGCGGCCAACCAGGGTGCAGGTTTTCACGCCTGCGCCGGTACGCACAACAAACTTCTCACTTCCCTGCTCGTAGGCCAGCCAGGCGGCGACGCAGCGGGTGCCGTTGCCGGAGATTTCGGCTTCCGAGCCATCGGCATTGAAGAGACGGGCGCGGATATCGGCGTCGGTAGCGGGAAAGAGCCACTCCACGCCGTCGGCGCCGACGCCCTGACGACGGTCGCACATGCGGCGGCTGATGGCGGCGAGGTCGGGGCGGGCGTGCAGGCCGTCCACGATGAGGAAATCGTTGCCGCAGGCGCTGGCCTTGACAAAAGGGATGGCGGGGGCAGAAGTCATTCGGCCTCAGCCTGCCCCAGGGAGTTGACGCTGGTCAGCAGAGTGGATTGGCGCAAGCGGGTGAGCAGAGCAGTTTGCTCCTGGCGCGCCGCATCCACACAAAACTGCACGCGCGAGTGGCCGTCAATTTTGGCAATCTGGACCGAAGTCATGCCCAGGTGCTCGTCCTGCAGAACGCGGTTGAGTTCGGCGATGACCGTGTCTGCATCCGCGCCCAGAACTTCGTAATTCATCAGCAGGGGCTTGAGTTCGAAACGAGCCTCCATGCGACCCAGGGTGTAGAGGGCGAGCAGCGCGATGAGAGTGGCCATGACCGCGGGAAGATAGAGGCCGCCGCCGACGGCCATGCCAATGGCGGCCACAACGAAAATGGTGGCCGCAGTGGTGAGGCCGACCACAGAGCCACGGGAATGCAGGATGGAGCCTGCGCCGATGAAGCCGATGCCGGGAATGATCTGCGCCGCGATGCGGGTGTGGTCGCCGGGGTATTCGCTGGCCAGTTCGAATGAAAGGATGGTGAAGAGAGCCGAGCCCAGGCACATGAACATGTTGGTGCGTAGGCCGGCGGGTTTGTGCTTGATTTCGCGCTCCAGGCCGATGATGCCGCCGAGGATGGCCGCCAGAAGCAGGCGAATGACGGTCTGCCCCACAACGGGCGGGAAGCCCATCTTCGAGACGAAGAGGCGGTAGAGTTCGTTCATGAGCGCGAGAGTTGGCTGGATTTTAGCACCACATCCGCAGGAAGTGAGGCACGAAGGGTGGCGGAGGAGGTAACCGGGCGGCCCAATTTGTAATCGGGTAATTTGTAGTTCGCAATTTGAAAGCAGGTGGGGCTGGGAATTTGGTGTGACATAACGAGTCCGTAGTGGGACACGCGAGATGCTTCGGCCCTGAAGGGCCTCAGCATGACGCCTTCCTGCGGAAGGCGCACGTAGACGTGGCGCCCTGCCCCGCCAAGCAATTTGTTCTCATTTTTGGCGAGCTTCGCTCGCCCACACAGGCGAGGCGCGTGTCCCCACACATTGCGTTTCATTTTTGGCGAGCTTCGCTCGCCCTGGACGGGGCAAAGCCCCGTCCCCTTACAAATCGTCAGCGGGTGGGCAGGGACGGCATGCCGGGATAAGGCGGGTGCGTGCCGAAGATGGTGGCGGCGGGCTGGCCTACGGTGTGGATGACGAGGAGAGCGGGATAGTGGTGGGCCTCGGCTGATTTGGTGACCTCGTCGTCGTCGAAGCCGATGGCATAGTCGGCGTATTTGGCGGGGTCGGCGAGAGCGCGCTGCCACATGCCTTCCTTGCCCCAGATGCTGGGATCACCATGATTGCCCTCGTGGATAACGCGACTGAGGTGGATGCCGGCATCCTGCAGCGCGCCTACGTGCCCGCCGATGTACATGAGGAAAGTGGAGTTGGGGGGCAGGAAGCGCAGGTATTCGGCCAGGCTGCGCTCGAAGGCGACGCGGGTGCGGGCGTTGGCGACGGCTTCCTGGAGGCAGATGGGTTGGGCGTGCCAGGCAAAGCCGTAGCTGGCGCCGACGAACGCGAAGGCTGCGATGGCGGCGGTGATCTGCCAGCGTTGCTGTGAAATCCGCTGCAGCCCCCAGTGGAGCAGGAAGGCAAAAAAGACGGCAAAAGCGGGCACAAGCTGCAGCCCGTAACGCACGTTGTAAAAAGAGAACGGCCACCACATGGGCATGAAGATGGGGACGCCACCGTAAGCGATGGACAAGGCATAGAACGGGAGCGGAATGAGAAGCAGCAGCCAGGCGCCCAGGCGGCGATAGTAGGCGAGCAGGAGAACGATGCCGGTGGCAGCGAGCGCGAGCCATGGCCTCTCCAGCGGACCTTCTGTCTGATTCAGCTCGGCGGACTTCACAAAAAAGATGGCAGCGGTGCTGAGGCTGTGGTAGCCGGGATGGCGAGCTTCGCCCGGCTTGGAGGTGCGCTGCTCGATGCCGCGGGCGGAATAGGGGCCGCGGGCAAAGTCCAGGGGGTCGCCATAAATGGCGGCGTTGTAGGCGAACCAGAAGGCGGGAACGGCGATCAGCAGAGCGGCGAAGATGAGCACGGAACGGCGGAGACGGGGCTGCGGCTGAGGCGAAGGTTCTCGGCGCAACAGCAAGAGCACAACAACGATTGAGAACACGCAGGCGGCGAACCAGCCGTCGTAGCGAGTGAGCATGGAGAGTGCCAGGCAAATGCCGCAGCGGACGAGCGAACCGCCGGCGTTGGCTTGCTCAGCCAAGTCGGGGGAGTAGCGCTGACGTATGAAGTCTGCAAGAAAGATCACTGCCCAGACGAACAGAGCCAGGTACAGAGTCTCGGTCATGGCGGTGGACTGCATGTAGAGCAGGTTGGGATTGGCGGCGAAGATGAGGGCGGCGAACCAGGGGGCCAGCCGGACGGGCCAGGGTGCAGGCTCGTTCCATAACGAGGGAGCCAGGCCGTCCCGAACCAGGCGGAAGATGCCGATCGCGCCGGCGACGTAGGCGATCATGAAGGGCCAGGAACCGCCCAAGCCGGTTTGCCAGGACCAGTCAGAAAAGATGAAAGGAATAATGAGCAGGTGAGGCAAGGGCAGCCAGACCGTGCCTAATTGCTTCAGGCCGGGAGTGCGGGAGTCGAAGACGCGGCGGGCGATGTTGATGTGGGCCACGGCGTCGCCATAGAGCAGGACCTGGTTGTGGCGGAAATACCAGAGGAAGGCGATGAGGGAGGCGAAACCCGCGATGTAGCCGACCAGAATGATGGTGCGCAGGCGGGGATCGGGAGGTGTGGCGGGAGTGGGCCGCGCGGCTTTCATTCCAGGTGCGTGAGCTCGCGGAAAATCTGGAAGCGGGCATCAATCTGTTTGCGGGTCAGGTTCTGCAGGCGCTCGGTGCCAAAGCGTTCCACCGCAAAGGAGCCCATGACGCTGCCGTAGAACATGGCACGCTTGAGCACTTCGCGGTTGAGCTCGCCCTGGGAGGCGATGTAGCCCATGAAGCCGCCGGCGAAGGAGTCGCCGGCACCGGTAGGGTCAACCACCTCCTCGATGGGGAGAGCGGGAGCACGGAAGGGGTGGTGGCCGATGCCGAAGGCGCCTTCACGGAAGAAGATAGTTGCGCCGTACTCACCGTGCTTCATGACCAGCGCTTTGGGGCCCATGGCGAGCACCTTCTGGGCGGCGCGGGGCAGATTGGTTTCGCCGGCCAGGGACTTGGCTTCCGCATCGTTGATGATAAGCACATCCATCAGTTTCAGAGTTTCCAGCAGCGCCGGGTGGGTGTTGTTGATCCAGTAATTCATGGTGTCGCCCCCCACCAAGCGAGCACCGTTCATCTGGTGACGCACGCTGGCCTGGAGGGTGGGATCAATGTTGCCCAGGAAGAGGAACTCGGAGTCGCGATATCTCGTGGGCAGCTCGGGGTTGAAATCAGCGAAGACGTTAAGTTCGGTGGCGCGGGTCTTGGCCTCATTGACGTTGGCGCCGTATTCGCCCGACCAGAAGAAAGTTTTGCCCGCTGTGCGCTGCACGCCGGAAATATCCACGCCATGGCTTCGGAGGACGTTTTCGTGCTCGGCGGTGAAGTCGTCGCCGACCACACCTACCACGCGCACGTCGGTAAAGTAGCTGGCGGCCAGGCCAAAGTAGGTGGCGGTGCCGCCCAGCATGCGCTCGTGGGTGCCGTAGCGGGTGGTGACGGTGTCGAAAGCAATGGAACCGACGGCAACAATGCTCATCTAGGCATTGGCTCCCTGGTCGAAATATTTGGTGAGAATGAGCTTGAGCTTTTCGCGGGTGGCGGCGGGAATCTTATCGCGCTCGGTGAGAATGGCGTGACGCAGCGCCGAGCCGCACTTGCAGGAGCGCTTGCCGGGCGTAGCGGCCACGGCGGCGCGAATGACCTTGCAGGCGTTCTCCGCGTTTTTGAGCAGGACGGCGACCACCTGGTCCACGGTAACGGAATCGTGCTGCGGGTGCCAGCAGTCGTAATCGGTGACCATGGCGGCGGTGACGTAGCAGATTTCGGCTTCGCGGGCGAGACGAGCTTCCTGCAGGTTGGTCATGCCGATTACATCCATACCCCAGCTGCGGTAAACGTTGGATTCGGCGCGGGTGGAAAACTGCGGGCCTTCCATGCAGAGGTAGGTGCCGCCGCGCTTGCCGACCACGCCGGCCTTGCCGCAGGCTGATTCGAGCACGCGCGACATCTCGGGACAGACCGGATCAGCCAGGGCCACGTGGACGACGATGCCCTCGCCAAAGAAGGTGTCGACCCGGTGACGGGTACGGTCGAAAAACTGGTCGGGAATGACGAATTCGGTGGGCTTGTGCTCTTCCTTAAGCGAGCCCACAGCGGAGACGGAAATAATGCGCTCGACGCCGAGCTGGCGGAAACCGTAGATGTTGGCGCGGAAGTTGAGTTCGGTAGGCAGGATGCGGTGGCCGCGGCCATGGCGGGCGAGGAAGGCTACGCGCTTCCCTTCCAGCTTGCCGGTGACGTAGGCGTCAGAGGGGTCGCCAAAGGGCGTCTGCAAGCGTACCTCCCGGACCTCGCTGAGGCCGGGCATGGAGTACAAACCGCTGCCGCCAATGATGCCGATTTGGGCTTGCGCCAAGAATCCTCCCGCTACTCAGGGGCAAACTGGCGATTATAAATTATGCGCCACGAGCAACTCGGGCGCGAGTTGGCAGGCGGGAAGCGAGCCAGCACACCGGTAAATATGGGTTTGGCAAACGCCTGAAAAGGCGAGGCTTGTGCCCTGACCAACTCCGTCGTAAGCCGCTCCGGTGGCGGCTTACGGCTGGCGGTAGATGGCAGCCCACCCGCTAACCGCAGTTCTCATCCTAAATAGCGTCCCAATTCCTGCTCGGCATGGTCGGGAAGACCTGTTTCTCGGCGCCTGGTGACAAGGCGACCGCGTCCGGTACAGGAGGGGGACAAGGAACGGATTGGAGGATTAGGACCCATGAAACGAATTTTAGGACTGCTGGTTGTCCTGGCGATGGTAGTGGCGGTGCCTGCGCTCTACGCCCAGGAAGAACATGGCGAAGTCGGAGTGTACGGTGACTTCACCCGGCTCTCGCCGGCAGGCAACACCAATTTCACCGGGTTGGGTGGACGCTTGGGATTTAACGTGAACGATCACCTTCAATTCGAAGGTGACATCGGGTATGACTTTGCGAAAAATTTTACCAGCACCAGCGACAACGGACTGAGCACGTCCTTCGGAACCTCGCGCTTGCGGTTGCTCCGCGGGCTGTTCGGGCCGAAGATTCAGACCGGAGTTGGACCGGCGAGAGTCTACCTGGTGCTGAAAGGCGGATTCCTGAACTTCGGCGTGTCGCACAGCGGAGCGAGCCAGGGCTTTGTCAACTCCTTTGGCGGCGTTCTTAACGGCGACACCAACGGCGTGTTCTATCCGGGTGTTGGTGCGGAGTTCTTTATCGGGCACGTTTTCGGTCTGCGCGCTGAGGCTGGCGACATGATGTATTTCGACAATGGCGCCAACCACAACCTGAACGTCACTTTCGGGCCGGTCTTCCGCTTCTAGGCGGGCCAGACAAACCATCGCACGAAAAGGGCGCCTCTTTCGGGAGGCGCTCTTTTTTTTATTTTTCCGAGCTTCAGCCGGCAGGCCACGTGTTACCATCGCGCGCACAGGGTGGCTCCCCCTCCACCGCGTCGCGGTCCGCATGGTTAACTTCGACTTCTTCCTTCCGCACCTGAGATCGACTGGGCGCTCGTTGCTGCTACCCCTCGCTCTGCTGGCAGTGGCAGCGGCCGGCTCTCTACCGGCGCATGCCCAGAGTAGCGATGAGGCGCACATCGTCCCGATGAAAAAGGCGGCACAGAAAACCGCGCCCGCGAGCAGCACAGAAGGTGAGGCGTCGCTCAAGGTGCACAGCAAGCCGTTTCGGGCGGATGTAGACCTGGTACTGGTGCCGGTGACGGTGACCGACTACATGAGCCGGCCGCTGGTGGGATTGAGCAGAGATGAGTTCTCGCTCTATGAAGATGGTACACGGCAGCAGATTCGTTCGTTTTGGTGCGACGACTCGCCGATTTCTGTTGGTGTGCTCCTGGACGTGAGCAAGAGCATGACCGACAAGCTGGACGTGGCGCGGGAGGCGCTGGGGAAATTTTTCGAGCTGGGAAATCCAGAGGACGATTATTTCGTGATTACGTTTTCCGACCGGCCAACGGTGGTGGCTGACACCAGCCAATCCATTGGTTCGATACAAGGCCACCTGGCGAGCGTGGCAGCAGGCGGGCACACGGCGCTGCTGGATGCCATTTACCTGGGGGAGGCCAAGCTGCGGCACGCGCGCTACAAGCGGCGGGCGCTGCTGATTATTTCTGATGGCGGAGATAACCGCAGCCGGTTCACGGCCAGCGAACTGAAGGGCATGGTGGAAGAAGAGGACACGACGCTTTATGCCATCGGCTTGTTTGACCGGGTGTTCAAGACGCCGGAGGAGTGGGCGGGCAAACGGTTGCTGACGCAGATAACGGAGGCGACGGGCGGGCGCACGGTTGCGCTGAACAACCCCAGAGAATTGCCGCAGGCGGCATCGGAGATCAGCGTGGAGATGCGCAACCAATACGTGCTCGGCTACCGGCCAACTAATGTGGCGCGCAACGGCAAGTGGAGAAAGATCAAAGTACGGGTGAACCTGCCCGCGAAAACAGCGCAGCTGCAAGTGTATTCGAAGAGCGGGTACAGGGCGCCGGTGGAGTGAGTCGGTTGATCCTGCGCGGCGGGCAAGCTGCGCCGCTCTCCGGCTTTATCCCGGCGCAGCTTTCTGTTAAATGAGGAAATGCCTTGCTACTTGCTTAAGGGGTTCGACAGCCGCTTGGAGATCAGCGTAGCGTGCAAGTCACCCTTCTTATCGTAAGCGCCCAGGCAGATGACACGATCATTGTCCTGAATCTGATCGGCAGTAATATGATTCACTTTCTTGCTGCCGTGTTCCTGACTGGTAATAATGGTCGAACTGTCATAGTGAACCGTCTTCTCCGTGTTTGAGCCGATCTTGCGCACAGTCAGGGTCGACTTGTCTTTGTTGCTACGGATGACAATCCCCTCCCAGCGAGCTTCCTTAGCGGCTTTGCCTTTCTTTTCGCCGGTCTGCTGGGAGGGAGCCTCCTTCGCTGCTCCAGCATTGGAACCTTCCTGCGTTAGTACCGGAATGGACAATGCCAGGACGAACGCGAACCCGAACCATAAAGCGAATACTTTTGTGAGCATAGCGATCTCCTTCGCATGACAACCTGCTGGCGGAGCGAAAGCATAGTCTCAAGTCCCGATAAACGCAACTGTGGCGCTTGCGAATGTGCTTGTGCTGGAATCAGGCCTCGTACGTCGACTTGCCGCCGACCATGGTGCGCTCCATGGGAATGCTGAGCAGCGAGGGGATCGGCACGGGCATGACGCCCCACTGAGGCGGGCGCGTCGCTGGCGCGCAAGATGCAAGACCTGAGCAACGAGAGAACTCCCTGGAACCGAGGTTGAGGCGCAAATAAGCACGGGGTCCTTCGACTCCGCGGACTGATTCGCAAGCGAATCAGTCCGCTTCGCTCAGGATGACAAAAGAAAAGATGACAGAAGAAAAGATGGCGGAGGACAACACGGGATGACGGAGAAAAAGGCTGCTGGATTCGCGGAAATCAGTGTTGATCCGCGGCTAAAAAATTACGGTTCGTACATCCATTTGCCGCCGACCATGGTGCGCTCCACGGGGATGCTGAGCAGCGAGGCGGGGTCAGCGCGGAAGGGGTCGCGGCCGAGAACTATCAGATCAGCCAGCTTGCCGGGCGAGATGGCGCCCTTGATGTTTTCCTCGAACGAGGCGTAGGCGCCATTGATGGTGCCGCAGCGGATGGCTTCTTCCAGTGTGATGCGCTGGTTGGCGCCCCAGACTTTTCCTTTCATATCGGCGCGCGTGACCTGCGACTGCAGCCACATCATGGGATCGGAAGGGCTGGCGGTGTAGTCAGAGGAATCGGTGGGGCGCAGGCCGGCGCTGAGGAAGTCGCGCATGGGGAACATGCGCTGAAGGCGCTCCTCGCCGTAGAAGTGCATGACGTCGCCGTGGAAGTAAACGTAGCAGGAGAAAGGCACGGGGATGACGTTGAGCGCCTTCATGCGCTGGATGAGCGACGGGTTCAGCAGGGTGCAGTGCTCGATGCGGTAGCGCGGGTCGCGGCGGGGCAGCTCGCGCTGCACCTGCTCGTAGACGCCCAGGATTTCGTCAATGGCTAGGTCGCCATTGGCGTGGGTGCCGAGCTGCCAGCCGGCGGCGTGGGCCTTGCGTGAATGTTCGTAGAGGTCTTCCCTGCTGCTCACCTGCAAACCCTTATAGTCGCCCATGCCGATATAGGGCTGTGAGAGCCAGGCAGTGCGCTCGGAAATGGAGCCATCGGCGTATTGCTTGATGGCGCCCAGGCGCACCCATTCGTCGCCGAAACCGGTGTGGAGACCGGCGGCGAGCATCTGGTCGAGCGCCCGCACCGTGATGTGGGAATAAATGCGCAGGCGCAGATCGCCAGCGTCGCGGGCATCCTGGTAGCCCTGCAGGTTCTCGGGCGTGGCATCGGCATCGCAGGCGGAGGTGACGCCTTTGCTGGTCATCATCTGAGAAATCAGCTTCGCGCCGGCGCGGTAGTCGTCGCGGGTGGGCTTGTAGGCGATGAGTTTCTCGAAGACGGCGGTGGCGCGGTCGCCAACGTGGCCGGTGAGGTGGCCGGCGCTATCGTGCTCGAAGCGGCCGCCGGGCGGGTCGGGAGTTTTTTCGTCCACGCCGGCCAGCTTCAGCGCCATGGAGTTCACGAACACGGTATGGCCGCCGCGATGGCGCACCAGCACGGGGTGGTCGGGAACGGCGTCCAGGTCCTGGCGTGAAAGCGGGCGAGGAGTCTTGCCATCGTCGTAAAGAAAGCCAAGCAGCCATTGGCCGGCGGGAGTTTTGGCGGCGCGCTGGCGCAAAGCTTCTTGAATTTCGGAGATGGAACTCTTGTCGCAGGCGACCATGCGCAGGTGCTCAACACCGGATTCAACGGGATGAGAGTGAGCGTCGTTGAAACCGGGCAGCACTGTTTTACCGGCGAGGTCAACCTTGCGGGTGCGGCCGGCGGCGAGATGGAGCACGTCGTCGTTGGAGCCGACAGCCGTGAAACGGCCGCCGGACATGGCCACCGCCTGGGCACGCGGGAGCAAGGAATCCACGGTCCAAATGTTGCCGTTGTGGAGGATGAGTTCAGGCTCTGTGCGCTGGAGGGGCAAGAGCGCAAAGGCGCCCAAGCCGGCGAGGAAGTTGCGGCGAGTGGTGGTCATTATCGGTATGCGCCAGCCATTCTACCCGGCGACTCTCAGTTTCCCTCTCAGAAGGTGTAGCGCAGCGAGAACTGCTGGACGCGCGGCGCGGTCAGGGTTCTGCGGTACAGACCCAGGGCCGGACCGTCGGCCGAACCGTTGTCCAGGGACGTGATGGTGTTGTCGTCGAAGCGCACCGAGTTGGTCACATTGAAGACCTCCCAGGAGAACTTCAGCGCCTGGTGCTCAGTAATGCTCCAGCTCTTGGCCAGACCCATATCGGTGCCGAAATAGCCCTGGCCGCGGAAAACGTTGCGGCTGCCGGCCTCGCCGGGATAAGGGAAGCGCACGGGTGTCTGTGTAGTGAAGATCCCGCTGGACACCACCGACGGGTCGGGGAATGCCTGGGGCGCTCCCGAGGGACTGAAGAAGAGCCCGGAGGAAACGGGCCCGGTCTTCACCATGTGGCTGTTGAAGAAGAAATTGTTGGTGAAGCCGGTGGTGTCAATCAGGCTGAAGGGGAAGGCGCTGGTCCAGCGGGTGAGCCCGGAGAGCTGCCAGCCGCCGATGACAGCGTCGAGCAGCTTGCCCGATTGTGCGGCGAAAGCTTTCCCTTTTCCAAACGGCAGTTCGTAAACCCAGCTGGCGGTGATGACGTGGCGGGCGTCGAAATCGGAAGGCGAATAGTTGAGGCGCGGATTCCAGGAATTTTCGATGAAGCTCATCACCGTGGCGCTGCCGATGGGGATGGAGCTGGTGGTTGAGGTGGTGCCCTGGGGGTTGGTGCGCTCGGTATCGGAACCCCAGTCCATGGATTTGGAGAGAGTGTAGCTGAAATCCACCTGCAGGCCGTGCGTCATAGGATGGCGCAGGATGAGCTGGCCGGCGTGGTAATTGCTGTTGCCAATGGACGACCAGGCAAAGAGCGAGGAAAACTGGGGATCCCAGTAGGGCACGGGCGGCAGGCCATTGCAAACTGGAGTGACGCCGCCGTTAGCCAACTGAGTGCAGATAAGCCCTAGTCGGAAGGGAGCGCCTACTTCCCTGCCCGGGCGCTTGAACCAGAAACCGCTGTAGATGTTCTGGGTGGCGGTGAACCCGTTGGCGGCAGCTGTGGGGAATAAATCCTCAAAGTAAGGAATGGGAGCGATGGTAGCAGTCTTATCTTCGCCGTGGGCCAGGGCGAACTGTGACATCAGGCGCGCGGCGGTGAAGTAGTCCATGCCGGACTTGGGGTCCACTAGATTCGTAGGCTCGGCGTAATCAAGTTGCTGCAGCAGGTGGTGGCCGAAGCGGCCGACATAGGCGGTCTCCACCAGCCAGCCGCCGGGCAACTGGCGCTGCAGCGACAAGTCCGCGGCAATGGAGTAGGGAGTTTTCATGCGGTTGTCCACGCCATCGGAGTTGAAGGTAAAGCCGGTATCCACGTTTGCTGGAGGAAACGCCGGATAAACCACGCTGGAGGGAGCGGGCGCCAGGACGTTGGGCACTGCAGTGCGGGAGGTGTAGCGAGGCCCATTGTCCACCGTGTAGAGGTTGGAGGGAGCGGCCTGGGTGGTGGTGAGGCCGAAAGAGCCGAATTCGCTGAAGCTATCGGCAATGCCTTCGCCGAAGTGATCGTAGTACATGCCGAGGCCGGCACGGATAGCGCTTTTGCCGGGACCGCCAAACAGACCGTGAAGGATGCCGCTGCTGGCGTTGGGCGAATAGGCGATAGCCAGCCGGGGAGCGAAGTTGCCCTTATTCATCGGCCAATAAGGAGCGCCGCCACGGCTCTGTCCGGAAGGCGCAAAGGCGAAGGGAGGCTGGTTGCCCTGGCCCTGGGCGGCGGCGATGCCGCGATTGAGGAACCACTGGTAGAGATCAATGTTGGGCGCAACCTGCTGGCCGTTAACTTCGTAGGGCGTCTGCAACAGGGTGTGGCGGATTCCGAAGCTCACCGTCAGGTTGGGCTTCAGCCGCCAGGAATCCTGCGCGTACCACTCGAACTCATTGGCTTTGAAGTTGCGCTGGATCATGGCGCCTACCGGCAAAAGGTTGGCTCCGGTGTTGCCGGTCACGGCGTAATTGCGGTGCACGTTGATGGTGGAGAGTATGCCGGTGAGTGCGGTTACGGCATTGTCATAACTCGAGGAGAAATCACCCGACACCGCGGAATAGCCGAAAGCCGCCGGATCCAAATTCTGGCCGGTACCGGCAATGGCTGCCAGGTAGATATTGGCTCCCCCCGAAAGCGCGTTGGCGAAGGAAACGTTATTGGAGAGCGCGTTGTTGTGCACGATGCGGAAGTTGGCGCCGAACTGCAGGGTGTGGTTGCCCTTCACCCAGGTGAAATCGTCAACGAAATTGTGTACCGGAACGCTGAGCAGAGTGGTGGTGTTCTCTGCCGTCAGAGGACTGAGGCCGGCAAAATCGGAAAAAGAGTTGTTGCCCACGCCCACGTTGTTGAGCCCCTGGCGAATGTATCCATAGCGGAAATTGTTGATCTTGGTGTTGCTGATGGTCCAGGTGTGGCCGGCGGCGATGCCCTTGGAGGTGTTGGTCTGGGTAAAGGCGGCTGGTTCGCCCGGGAACTGCGGCGAGCCGGAAATGCGGTCGCCCAGCAGGTTGCCGCGAATGAAGAGGCGGCTCTTCGAGGACATGAGGTAATCAATTTTGGCGATGTAGGTGTTCAAGGTGGCGGGATTGGGCGCCGACCAAGTGAAGGAGCCGGTGTTGAGGCCATCGCCGGAGTTGAAGCCGTTGGGGAGCGGATAGGCGTTCAGAGTGGCCGTTGCATTGGGATTCACGCCGGGCCCCCAGGGACAGGTTCCCAGGCCGCTGCACTTGGGGTCCATGGCGGCGATCTGGGCTGGGGTGAGAGTCACGGTGTTGCCATTCACGTCAACATATTTGAGCTGGCCGGCGCGAAAAGAGGCGGTGGGAACAGTCAGGGTTTGCTGCTGGTTTTCCGAGGTTTTCTGTCCCTCGTAG
>Ga0070713_100001914_pt1 | contig 13422 bp, 10 predicted proteins | sample LARL82metaG_FD_65465 | JGI IMG/M metagenome (GOLD analysis project Ga0070713, IMG submission 65465) | Corn, switchgrass and miscanthus rhizosphere microbial communities from Kellogg Biological Station, Michigan, USA - LAR L8-2 metaG | ecosystem: Host-associated > Plants > Roots > Rhizosphere ... | reverse complement strand
CCGCTGCTGTCCCGCTCGCTGCTGCTCACCCTCGAGCCGCTGACCGACGAGGACATCGCCACGCTTGTCCGCCGCGCGCTCGAGGACGAGCGCGGCCTCGGCGGCCGGCTACGGCTCGACCAGGACGCCGGCGAGCACCTGCTGCGGATCGCCGACGGCGACGCCCGCCGGGCGCTGACCGCGCTGGAGGCCGGGGCGGGCTCGGCCGAGGCCAACGGCGAGGACCGGATCACCCTGGCCACCCTCGAGGCCGCGGTCGACCGGGCCGCGGTCCGCTACGACCGCGACGGCGACCAGCACTACGACGTGACCAGCGCGTTCATCAAGTCGATGCGCGGCTCCGACGTCGACGCCGCGCTGCACTACCTGGCCCGGATGATCGACGCGGGGGAGGACCCGCGGTTCATCGCCCGCCGGATCATGATCCTCGCCAGCGAGGACATCGGCGAGGCCGACCCGACGGCGCTGCCGCTGGCGGTCGCGGCCGCGCAGGCGACGCAGCTGGTCGGCTTCCCGGAGGCCGCGATCATCCTGTCCCAGGCCGTGATCCACTGCGCGCTGGCGCCGAAGTCCAACGCGGTCGTGGCCGCCCTGGGCAAGGCCCAAGCGGACGTCAAGGCCGGGCTGGCCGGCCGGGTGCCGGCTCACCTGCGCGACGCGCACTACGCCGGTGCCCGCCGGATCGACCACGGCAAGGGCTACCGGTACGCGCACGACTACCCCGGCGGCATCGTCGCCCAGCAGTACGGGCCGGACGAGATCGTCGGCCGGGAGTACTACATCCCCAGCGACCATGGCGCCGAGCGGGGTGCGACCGATCGGCTCGCCCGACTGCGCGCGATCCTGCGCGGTGAGTCGTCGGACTTGGGCGCGGAGAGCGATGAGGTGTCCGCCGAGCGGGTGAACCCTTCGGACGACACCGCCTGAACGGCGGCCGAAGTTCTGGTTCTGGTGGCGGTGCGGCAAAGAGTCCGCTAAGTACACGCCTACGGCACCCGTGCGGACCCCCGCACCGCCGGCCGCGGCCCACCCGGTCCGTGGCACCCGACGCTGCACTGCACCCGGTCCCACCACGACCGGGCGGCCGTGCTGTCACCGGTTCCGTACGGAAGGACGACCGTGGCTCCAATAATCACGAGGCGGACCCGCCTCTCCGCCGCTCTCGGCGCGTTCGCGCTGGTCGCCGGTTTGGCGACCACCATCGCGACGACACAGTCGGCGCAGGCGGCCCCGGCCAAGGGCTCAGCGACGTACCTGGTCCAGCTCACCGACGCTCCGGTCGCCGGCTACACCGGCGGCGTCGCCGGTTACGCCGGCACCAAGCCCACCGCCGGCACCAAGATCGACACCGCCGATCCGGCGGTCACCCGCTACCGCGGCTACCTGGCCCAGCGGCAGGACGGCGTGCTGCGCGCGGCCGCGAGCGCCCGGACGATCCACCGCTACTCCGTGACCTTCAACGGGTTCGCGGCCACCATGACCGCCGCGGACGCGGCGAAGCTGGCCCGCGCCGCCGGTGTCAAGGCGGTCGTCAAGGACGAGAAGCTCAAGGTCGACACCACCCGTACGCCGGAGTTCCTCGGCCTGACCAAGCCGGGCGGCATCTGGGACCAGCTCGGCGGTCCGACCAAGGACGCCGGTGCCGGCGTCGTCGTCGCCGACCTCGACACGGGCCTGTGGCCGGAGAACCCGTCGGTCGCGCCGCTGCGCAACCCCAAGCCGGTGAAGCAGTTCTCCGGCACCTGCGAGACCGGCGAGCAGTGGGCTGCCTCCAACTGCAGCACCAAGGTGATCGGGGCGCGCTTCTACACGGCCGGCGTCACCGCCAGCATCGGCGACATCAAGTCCAACTTCCCGTACGAGTTCATCTCGGCCCGCGACGCCGACGGTCACGGCACCCACACCGCGACCACCGCGGCGGGCAACTTCAACGTCCCCGTGACGGTCGCCGGCCAGTCGTTCGGCAACGCCAGCGGCATGGCGCCGAACGCCCGCCTCGCGATCTACAAGATCTGCTGGGGACGCGCTGAGCCGACCGCGGGCTGCTACACCTCCGACAGCGTGCAGGCGATCGAGGACGCCACCACCGACGGCGTCGACGTGATCAACTTCTCGATCTCCGGCAGCCGGACCAGCTCGGTCGACGCGGTCGAGGCCGCGTTCTTCGGCGCCGCGCAGGCCGGCGTGTTCGTGTCCACGTCGGCCGGCAACGACGGCCCCGGCGTGTCCACCGTCGCGCACAACACCCCGTGGGAGATGTCGGTCGCGGCCGGCACCCTCGACCGCGCGAACAACAAGATCGTGACCCTCGGCAACGGGCAGTCGTTCACCGGCGTCGGCCTCGGCCCCGCGGTGCCCAGCTCGCCGATCGCGCTGTCGTCCACCGTCGGCCTGGCCGGGCAGGACGCGACCGAGGTCAGGCTCTGCTTCCTCAACAGGCTCGACCCGGCCAAGGTCGCCGGCAAGATCATCGTCTGCGATCGCGGCGTGAACGACCGGGTGGAGAAGAGCGCCGAGGTCAAGCGGGCCGGCGGCGTCGGCATGGTGCTCGCCAACACCTCGCCCAACTCGCTCAACGCCGACATCCACGCCGTGCCGACCGTGCACGTCAACGAGATCGACGGCGCCGCGATCAAGGCCTACGTGTCCGGCACCGCGAGCCCGACGGCGTCGCTGTCCGCCGGCGTGCAGCAGTTCGGTGTGAAGGCGCCGCAGGTGGCGGCGTTCTCGTCCCGCGGCCCGGCCCTGGCTGGCGGCGGCGACCTGCTCAAGCCGGACATCCTGGCGCCGGGCGTGGACGTGATCGCGGGCTTCTCGCCGGCGAACAACGGCCGCGACTACGACTTCCTGTCCGGCACGTCGATGTCGAGCCCGCACATCGCCGGCCTCGGCGCGCTGCTCATCCAGCTGCACCCGGACTGGACGCCGATGATGGTCAAGTCGGCGCTGCTGACCACCGCCTCGGTGACCGACAACAAGGGCCAGCCGATCACGACCGACTCCGGCGCCGTCGCGAACGCGTTCGACTACGGCTCGGGCCAGGTCAACATCAACTCGGCCGCTGACCCGGGCCTGGTCTACAACAGCAACTCGACCGACTGGCTGCGGTGGCTGTGCGGCACCGGCCAGCTGTCCGCGACCGGCTCGACGTGCGCGGCCGTCGGCAGCATCGACCCGAGCGACCTCAACCAGCCGAACATCGCGATCGGCGCGCTGGCCGGCAAGCAGACGGTCACCCGCACCGTCACCGCCGTCGGCAACAAGGGCACCACGAGCTACCGGCCGCAGGTCGTCGCGCCGGCCGGCGTCGACGTCTCGGTCTCGCCCTCGGTCCTCAAGGTGACGCCGGGCGGCACGGCGACCTACCGGGTCACCCTCACCCGGACCGGCGCCGCCTTCGACCGGTACGTGTTCGGGTCTTTGACCTGGACCAACGGCACGTACGCCGTGCGCAGCCAGCTGGCCGTGAAGCCGGTCGCGGCGGCCACGCCGGCGCAGGCCGGCGGCACCGGCACGAGCGGCTCGACGGCGATCAGCGTGACCCCGGGCTTCGCCGGCACGCTGACCACCGCGGTCGACGGGCTGGTCGCGGCCGACGTCCGGACGCCGAACCTTCAGGCGGCCGGCCCCGGCTTCGTCACGACCAACCCGGCCGAGAGCGCGCGGACGTCGAAGCAGACGTTCACCGTCCCGACCGGCACCACCTTGGCGCAGTTCTCGACGTTCGCGGCCGACTTCGCCGCCGGCACGGACGTCGACCTGTTCCTCTACCGGGCCGGCACCAACGCCCTGGTCGGCCAGAGCGCCGGCGGGTCGGCGGAGGAGACGATCCGGGTCACCGCCGCCGGCTCGTACGACCTGTACGTCGTGCTGTTCGGCGTGGGAGCGGGGCAGAGCGGCACGCTGACGGTGCCGACGTTCGGCTGGACGCTCGACGGCACGGCCAAGGGCAACCTCACCGCGACGCCGACGAGCCAGTCGGTGACCGCGGGGGCGCCGGCCACCGTCACGGCGGCGTGGAGCGGGCTGACCGCCGGCTCGCGCTACCTCGGCCGGATCTCCTTCGGCGACGGCACGAGCACCGCGGGCAGCACCCTGGTCCGCGTCGACGCCTAGCACCGCACCGACGGGATGCCGCACCGGGACAGAAGTCCCGGTGCGGCACGCCTGCCACCGCACTCACGAGGTGCCGCACCGGGTCGTTCCCGGTGCGGCACCCGCGTGTGTTGCCGACCGCCTCCACCAACGGCTGGCCGGCACGCCCTCGCTTCTTTCAACCGCGCAGGCAGACGGTAGGGTTCGCGCGTTCCGGACCGGTTCGGTGGCAAGGGGGTCGGCGCGTGTCGGCAGGGGAGTGGGCCGCGATCATCGCGGCGATCGCGTTCGGCGTGCTCGTGCTGCTCCTGGCCGTGCCGATCCTGAAGCTTGGCCGGACGTTGGACGAGACCACGCTGGCCATCCGCAAGGCGCACGAGGGCAGCGAGCCGCTGCTGCTCAACGCCCAGACGACGCTGGAGCAGGTCAACCGCGAGCTGGAGCGGGTCGAGGGGATCACCCAGAACGCGCAGGCCGTCAGCAGCAACGCCGCCGCCCTGTCGTCGGTGTTCGCGACCACGCTCGGCGGCCCGGCGATCAGGATCGCCGCGTTCTCGTACGGGATCCGGCGCGCCGCCCAGAACCGCCGCCGGGTCGAGGCCGACCGGGCGGCCAGGACGGCCCTGAACGCGGACCGGCGGGCCCGCCGGGCCCGCCGCCGCGCCGGTCTCTAGCCCGGCCCGTCAGGGCTCCGGGAAACCACCTGGCGCGACAGGCGCACCATGGTGACGACCAGACCGTATCGATGACCGAGAGGGTGACGACAGTGAAGCGGATGTTCTGGCTGGCACTGGGGGTCACGGTCGGCGCCCTCGTGGTGCGCAAGCTCTCCAACGCCGCCGGGCAGCTGAGCCCGAGAGGGCTGTCCCAGTCGCTGCGCGGGCTGGCCGACGCCATCGCCGACTTCGCGGACGATGTCCGGCAGAGCGCGTCGGTACGCGAGGCGGAGCTGATCGAGGGCGCGAACATCGACGGCAGGCTCGGGGCGAAGCCGGAGGACTTCCGATGAGGTCGGCGGAGATCAAGCGCCGGTTCACCGACTACTTCGAGCGCAACGGTCACACCGTCGTCCCCTCGGCGAGCCTGATCCTGGACGACCCGACGCTGCTGTTCGTCAACGCCGGCATGGTGCCGTTCAAGCCCTACCTGCAGGGCATCGAGCCGGCGCCGTTCCCGAGGGCGACCAGCGTGCAGAAGTGCCTGCGCACGCTCGACATCGACGAGGTCGGCAAGACCGCCAGGCACGCGACGTTCTTCCAGATGGCCGGCAACTTCTCGTTCGGCGACTACTTCAAGGAAGGCGCGATCACCTCGGCCTGGGAGCTGCTGACCGCCTCCCAGGACGACGGCGGATACGGCTTCGACGGCGACCGGCTCTGGCCGACCGTCTACCAGGACGACGACGAGGCGTACGACATCTGGCGGCGCGTGATCGGCGTGCCCGAGACCCGGATCCAGCGCCGCGGGATGGCCGACAACTTCTGGTCGATGGGCGTGCCCGGCCCGTGCGGCCCGTGCTCGGAGATCTTCTTCGACCGCGGCCCGGGCTACGGGCGCGAGGGCGGCCCGGTCGTCGACGAGGAGCGCTACCTCGAGGTCTGGAACCTCGTGTTCATGCAGTACGAGCGGGGTCCGGGTGCCGGCAAGGAGGGCTTCCCGATTCTCGGCGAGCTGCCGAAGAAGAACATCGACACCGGCATGGGCGTCGAGCGGATGGCCTACCTGCTGCAGGGTCGGGAGAACCTCTACGAGATCGACGAGGTCTTCCCGGTGCTGGCCCGGGCGGCCGACCTCACCGGCCGGACGTACGGGTCCGACCGCGACGCCGACATCCGGCTGCGGGTGGTCGCCGACCACGTCCGCTCGGCGCTGATGGTCATGGCCGACGGGGTCACGCCGGCCAACGAGGGCCGCGGCTACGTGCTGCGCCGGTTGCTGCGCCGGGTGGTCCGCTCGGTCCGGCTGCTCGGCTACCAGGACGCGTCGCTGCCCGAGCTGCTGCCGGTGTCCCGGGACGCGATGGCGCCGTCGTACCCGGAGGTGGCCGCGGACTTCGAGCGCATCTCCACCTATGCGTTCGCGGAGGAGGAGACCTTCGCCCAGACGCTGCGGGCGGGCACCGCGATCCTGGACACCGCGGTCCGGGAGACCAGGCAGTCCGGCGGGACGACGCTGTCCGGGGACAAGGCGTTCCAGTTGCACGACACGTACGGGTTCCCGATCGACCTGACCCTGGAAATGGCCGGCGAGCAGGGCCTGGCCGTCGACGAGGACGGGTTCCGCCGGCTGATGGCCGAGCAGCGGCAGCGGGCGAAGGCCGACGCGCAGTCGCGCAAGGGCGTCGGTGCCGGCGCGGCCTCGGCGGCGTACCGGGAGCTGCGCGAGCGTGGCGCGACCGACTTCATCGCGCACTCCGCGCTGGAGGCCGAGGCGACGGTGCTCGGACTCGTCCGCGACGGCGAGCTGGTCTCCGGCGCGACCGAGGGCGAGCTGGTCGAGCTCGTGCTCGACGTGACCCCGTTCTACGCCGAGTCCGGCGGCCAGGACGCCGACGCGGGCACGATCACCGGCGACGGCCTCGAGCTCGAGGTCGTCGACGTGCAGCGGCCGATCAAGGGGCTGGTCGTGCACACCGTGCGGGTGGCCGGCGGCGAGGTCGCGGCCGGCCGGTCGGTGCACGCGAAGGTCGACCGCGAGTGGCGGCTGGGTGCGTGCCAGGCGCACTCGGGCACGCACGTCGTGCACGCGGCGCTGCGCCAGGTGCTCGGCCCGACCGCGCTGCAGTCCGGCTCCTACAACCGGCCGGGCTACCTGCGGCTGGACTTCTCCTGGCCGCAGCAGCTGTCCGCGGAGACCCGCACCGAGGTCGAGGAGGTCGCCAACCTGGCGATCCGGGCCGACCTGCCGGTGCAGGCGTTCTATACGCCGCTGCCGGAGGCCCGCCGGATCGGTGCGCTGGCGCTGTTCGGGGAGACGTACGACGAGGAGGTCCGAGTCGTCGAGATCGGCGGCCCGTGGTCCCGCGAGCTGTGCGGCGGCACCCACGTGCAGCACTCCTCCCAGGTGGGCCCGCTGGCGATCACCAGCGAGGCCTCCGTCGGCGCCGGCATGCGCCGGGTCGAGGCGCTGGTCGGCCGGGACTTCTTCGGCTACCTGCGCCGGGAGCGGGCGCTCGTGGACGGGCTGACCCAGACCCTGCGGGTGCCGGCGGACCAGGTACCGGAGCGGGTCCAGTCGCTGCTGGACCGGCTGCGGGCGGCCGAGAAGGAGCTCGAACGGCTGCGGGCGGAGTCGGTGCTGGCCGGTGCCGGCGCGCTGGCCGCTGCGGCCAAGGACGTCGCCGGCGTCGCGGTGGTCGCGGCCGAGGTGCCCGGCGGCCTGGGCGGCGGTGAGCTGCGCTCGCTGCTGCTCGACGTGCGCGGCCGGCTGTCCCCGGACCGGGCCGGCGTGGTCGCGCTGGCTTCTCGGGCCGACGGCCGGGTCAACTTCGCCGTCGCCACCAACGAGGCGGCCCGGCTGCGGCAGCTGTCCGCCGGCGAGGTCGTGCGGGCCATGGCGCCGCCGGTCGGCGGCCGCGGCGGCGGCAAGGACGACGTCGCCCAGGGCGGCGGCAGCGAGCCGGACGGGATCCCCCAGGCCCTGGTGCTGGTCGAGCACATCGTTGGCCGAGCAATGTCGGCCAGCGGGTGAGCGGCTCCGCGTGACGATCACCGACCGCCCGCCGGAGCGGTGGACCGACGGCGTGCGGATCGGCGTCGACGTCGGCACCGTACGGGTCGGGGTGGCCGCGAGCGACCCGGGCGGGGTGCTCGCCTCGCCGCTGGCCACCCTGGCCCGCGACCCCCGCGGTGCCGCAGATCTGGACAAACTGGCCCGGTTGGTGGCCGACCGGGAGGCGGTCGAGGTCGTCGTCGGGCTGCCCCGGTCGCTGTCCGGCAAATCGGGCCCGGCCGCGCGGGCGGCCCGCGAGTACGCCGAAGCGCTCGCGTCCCGTATCCATCCGGTGCCGGTGCGTCTATCCGACGAGCGGCTCACGACGGTGGCCGCCAGCCGGCGGCTAGCCGAAGGGGGCATTCGGGGGCGTAAGGGGCGTCAGGTCGTTGACCGCTCCGCTGCAGTGCTCATACTTCAGGGGTGGTTGGATGCCGCCCGGAGGAACTCGTGATGTTTGTGCACTGTGTGACCGTCTCGTCACTAGTGCTGGCTCGGGCGGCGCGGTGACGTCGCGCCGGGCAATGGACCGAGATGAGATCGACTTCTTCGCCGAGCCGGACCCGTGGGATCGGCCGACCCGGTCGGAGCGCCGTCGCGAGTTGGTGCAACGCCGCAAGCGGCGCCGCCGGCGGATCATCGTGCCGCTGATCACGCTTATCGTGATCGCCGGCCTCGGCCTCGGGGCGCTGGCCGGGGGTCGATCGCTGACCAGCCGGTTCGGCAGCACGCCGGACTACTCGGGCTCGGGCTCGGGCGAGGCGCTGGTCGTGGTCAAGCCGGGCGACACGGCGACGGACATCGCGGCCACGATGCTGTCCCAGGGCGTGATCAAGAGCGAGAAGGCGTTCGCCAAGGCCGCCAAGGAGGACCCGCGGGCGCTCGGCATCCAGCCCGGGACGTACAAGCTGCACAAGCAGATGAGCGGTGCCGCCGCGCTGCAACTGATCCTCGAACCGTCCGCCCGGCTGCTCAGCCGCGTGACGGTGCCCGAGGGCCTGACCGTGGCCGCGACGCTGAAGCTGATCTCGGAGAAGAGCAAGCTGAAGCTGGCTGCCCTGCAGGCCGCCGCGAAGGACACCGCGGCCCTCGGGCTGCCGTCGTACGCGAAGGGCAAGCTGGAGGGCTTCCTGTTCCCGGACACGTACGACCTCCAGCCGGACACCACCGCCGCCGGCCTGCTCAAGAGCATGGTCGGCGAGTACGAGGCCAAGGTCGACGCCGCCGGTCTGGTTCAGAAGGCGGCGACGGTCCACCTGACGCCGTACGAGATGGTCGTCGTCGCCTCGCTGGTGGAGAAGGAGACCCAGCAGGCCGACGAGCGCGGCAAGGTCGCCCGGGTCATCTACAACCGGATCGACCAGGACTTCTACCTCGGCATCGACGCGGCCGTGCTGTACGGGCTCGGGCGGTCCTCGGGCGGGCTGTCCGAGGCCGACCTGCAGAAGGACACCCCCTACAACAACCGGATCCACAAGGGGCTGCCGCCGACGCCGATCGCCAACCCGGGGATCGCCTCGCTGCAGGCAGCGGTGACACCGGACAAGGGGCCGTGGCTCTACTACGTGCTCGATCCGACGCACCCGGGCCACCACCTGTTCACCGACAACCCGGACGTGTTCAACTCCGCCAAGGCCAAGTGCCAGGCCGCCCACCTCTGTTAGCTGTGTCAAGCCGGGGGCTGTATCAAGCCGGGGGCGGCCCCCGTAACCCCCGGGCGGTGGCTCGGGGTGCACTGGTGAGTCTCGACCGACCTCTTCCAACGAGCCCCGCCGAAGGCGGAGGACCCCATCGCGTTCACAGCACGGCGCCTGGCTTCCAACGAGCCCCGCCGATGGCGGAGGGCCCCATCACCTTTCAGCCGGCCTGGTCGCCTATGGACGGCCGGCCGGCTTCGGCCGTCCGTCTCGGTAGGGTGCCGCGGTGGTTGTCGGCGGCCTCGGAGCTCTGCTCGGGATCGTGCTCGGGCCATTCCTGGCCGGGCTGACGCTGTCGGTGCCGGCTGGCGATCCGATTCTCGGCAAGCGGTGGTGGCGCGGCGGGCAGGCCACGCCGCGGCGGGTGGCGGTCGTCACCGGGCTGGCCGCGGTTGCGCTCGGCGCGGTGGCCGGTGCGCTCGGCGCCGAGCCGCAGTTGCCGGCGTACCTGTGGCTGGCCGCGGTCGGGGTTGCGCTCGCTGTCATCGACATCGAGACGCTGCGGCTGCCGGACCGGCTGACCCTGCCGTCGTACCCGGTCGGTCTCGTGCTGCTCGCCATCCCGGCCGACTGGCCGGCGCTGGGCCGGGCCGTGCTCGCGGCCGTGATCACCGGCGTGGCGGCGTTCCTGCTGGCGTTGCTGGCGCCGCGCGGCGGTCTCGGGCTCGGTGACGTCAAGCTGCTCGGCCTGCTCGGCCTGTTCCTCGGCTGGCTCGGCTGGGGCGTGCTCGTCGTGGGCGTCGCGCTCGGGTTCGCGCTCGGCGCGGTGGCCGCCGTGGGCATGCTCGCGTCCCGGCGGGCCGGGCTTCGCGACCACCTCGCGTTCGGTCCCTGGCTCATCGCCGGCGCGCTGGTCGCGGTCGTCGCCGGGCGCGGGCTGGTGGATGCCTACCTCTCCAGCGGCGCGTGAAATCATTGTCGCCGTGCTGCGCTGGCTGACCGCAGGGGAGTCGCACGGCCCGGCGCTGGTCGCCGTGCTGGAGGGGCTTCCGGCCGACGTCCGGATCACCACCGGCGACGTCGCGGACGCGCTCGCCCGCCGGCGCGCCGGCTACGGCCGCGGTGCCCGGATGACCTTCGAGCGGGACGAGGTCGACCTGCTCGGCGGCGTACGCCACGGGCGCACGCTCGGCGGCCCGGTGGCCATCCGGATCGGCAACACCGAGTGGCCGAAGTGGGAGACGGTCATGAGTGCCGACCCGGTCCCGGCCGAGGAGCTCGACGGCCTGGCCCGCAACGCCCCGCTGACGCGGCCCCGGCCCGGCCACGCCGACCTGGTCGGGATGCAGAAGTACGGCTTCGCCGACGCGCGGCCGGTGCTGGAGCGGGCCAGCGCCCGGGAGACCGCGGCCAGGGTCGCGCTCGGCGCGCTGGCCAAGGCCTTCCTGGACCAGACCGTCGGCGTGACCGTGCTGTCGCACGTGGTCCGGATCGGCGAGGTCGCCGTGCCGTACGGGACGCTGCCCGGGGCGGACGACCTGGCCGCGGTGGACGGCTCGCCGGTGCGCTGCTTCGACCCTGTCACCAGCGACGCGATGGTGGCCGAGATCGACGCGGCCCGGAAGGACGGCGACACGCTCGGCGGGATCGTCGAGGTCGTCGCGCACGGCCTGCCGCCGGGGCTGGGCAGCCACGTGCAGGGCGACCGGCGGCTCGACGGGCGGCTGGCCGGCGCGCTGATGGGCGTCCAGGCCATCAAGGGAGTCGAGCTCGGCGACGGCTTCGACCTGGCCCGGGTCCGCGGCTCCCAGGCCCACGACGAGATCGAGAGCGGTCCGGCCGGGCTCCGCCGCCGCACCGGCCGCTCCGGCGGCACCGAGGGCGGGATGAGCACCGGCGAGCCGCTGCGGGTGCGGGCCGCGATGAAACCGATCTCCACGGTGCCGCGGGCGCTGGCCACCGTGGACGTGGCCACCGGCGAGCCGGCGGTCGCGATCAACCAGCGCTCGGACGTCTGCGCCGTACCGGCGGCCGGTGTGGTCGCCGAGGCGATGGTCGCGCTGGTGCTGGCCGACGCGGTGGTGGAGAAGTTCGGCGGCGACTCGGTCGCGGAGACCGCCCGCAACGCCCGCGGCTACCTCGACTCGCTGGTGGTGAAATGACCGACCGCGAGGAGCGGGCACAGCGCCCGCGGGTCGTGCTGGTCGGGCCGCCGGCGGCGGGCAAGACGACCGTTGGCCGGCTGCTGGCCGACCGGCTGTCGGTGCCGTTCTTCGACACCGACGACCTCGTCGTCGACCGGGCCGGCAAGCCGGTGAGCGACATCTTCGTCGACGACGGCGAGGAGGAGTTCCGCCGGCTCGAGGCCGAGGCGGTGGCCGAGGCGCTGACCAGGGACGCGGTGGTCGCCCTCGGCGGGGGCGCCGTGCTGGCCGAGCAGAACCGCAAGCGGCTGGCCGGTCACCCGGTGGTGCTGCTGGCCGCGGGTGTGCCGACCTCGGCCGCGCGGGTCGGGCTGAACCGGGACCGGCCGCTGCTGCTGGGCAACCCGCGGCAGCGGCTGCGCCAGCTGCTGGCCGAGCGGCTGCCGCTCTACCGGGAGGTCGCGGTGGCCGAGGTGGACACCGACGACCGCACCCCCGAGGAGGTCGCCGACGCGGTCCTCGCCGCCGTCTCCGCCCCGGACGGGCGATGAGCGGCCGGTGAGCGGGTCGCGCGTTTCGGTGCGGATTCCCGTCGGAGGGGCCGCGCCGTACGAGGTGGTCGTCGGCGAAGGGGTGGACCGCGAGCTGCCCGGGCTGCTCCCGGGGGCGGCGCAGGTCGGGCTCGTCCATCCGGCCGGGCTGGCCGAGCGGGCCGACGCGGTGGCCGGGACGCTGCGCGCGGCCGGGCTGGCCGTGCTGCCGCTCGAGGTGCCGGACGGCGAGGCGGCCAAGACCCTCGCCGTGGCCGGCTACTGCTGGGACGCGCTGGGCGCGGCCGGCTTCACCCGCTCGGACGCGGTCGTCGGGCTCGGCGGCGGCGCCACCACGGACCTCGCCGGCTGGGTGGCCGCCGCCTGGCTGCGCGGCGTGCGGGTGGTGCACCTGCCGACCACGCTGCTCGGCATGGTCGACGCCGCGGTCGGCGGCAAGACCGGGATCGACGTGGCCGCCGGCAAGAACCTGGTCGGCGCCTTCCACCCGCCCGCCGGCGTGCTCTGCGACCTCGCCGCGCTGGCCACCCTGCCGTCGGCCGACTACCGCGCCGGCGTCGCGGAGGTGGTCAAGTGCGGCTTCATCGCCGACCCGGGGATCCTGGACGTGCTGGAGCGGGACGGACTGGCGGCGCCGGCCGCGGAACTGGTCGAGCGGGCCGTCCGGGTCAAGGCCGCGGTGGTCGGCCGTGACCTGCGGGAGAGCGGCGAGCGCGAGTACCTCAACTACGGCCACACGCTCGCGCACGCGATCGAGAAGCGGGAGAACTTCCGGGTGCGGCACGGCGACGCGGTCGCGGTCGGGCTGGTCTTCGCCGCCGCGCTCGGCCTGGCCGCGGGCCGGCTCGACCTGGCCACCGCCGACCGGCACCGGACCGTGCTGGCCGCGCTCGGCCTCCCGGTCACGTACGACGGCAGCGGCTGGCCGGAGCTGCACGAGGCGATGCGGGTGGACAAGAAGGCCCGCGGTGCCGTGCTCCGGTTCGTCGTGCTGGACGGGCTGGCCCGGCCGGGCATCCTCCCCGACCCGGGCCCGGAGCTGCTGGCCGAGGCCTGGTCGGCCGTCGCGATGGACGGCGGGCGCGCCGGGTAGGTTGGGCCCGGTGACCGCCTCTGCCGTGCGCCGGGACCGACTGCGCGCCGCCGCCCGTACCGCCGGGCTGGACGCCGTGCTGGTGAGCCGGCTGGTCAACGTCCGCTACCTGACCGGCTTCACCGGCTCCAACGGCGCCCTGCTGGTGCCGGCCGACGCCGACCGGCCGGAGGTGCTGTGCACCGACGGGC
>Ga0070713_100001911_pt1 | contig 13431 bp, 7 predicted proteins | sample LARL82metaG_FD_65465 | JGI IMG/M metagenome (GOLD analysis project Ga0070713, IMG submission 65465) | Corn, switchgrass and miscanthus rhizosphere microbial communities from Kellogg Biological Station, Michigan, USA - LAR L8-2 metaG | ecosystem: Host-associated > Plants > Roots > Rhizosphere ... | reverse complement strand
GGCTCTCGACAACCCCGCCGGCGTGGCGAGTCGGGAGTGAGATCAGAGCGCCGGCTACGCTCGTAGACGCCACCTTTTGCGCGATTGCGGACGCGGGTTCAATTCCCGCCGTCTCCACCTCAGGTCGGAAAGCCCCGCTACGGCGGGGTTTTTCACTTTCCACGGCGGGAATCATTCGTCGTCCTCGTGAGCGAGGACGTCGGCCATGGCCATCCTGTCACACCCCATTCTGGATCAGGTTACGGCTCGGGTCCGTACACGTGCTTCTTGGGCGGCACGCCGACGATTGGCCCCTCGCGTAGGTCGGGATGGATATCAGGCATAGGGTTGCTGGCGGGGCGTTCGATCCAAGGGTCGTCGCCGAAGCGCACCGCCCTGATCGGGCTGTCCTTCGAGAACAGTTCGCCCAGCATCGCGTCGATGGTCGCCTGCGAACGCGGCTTGCGGACCCAGTGCATGACGATGCCGTCGCCGCGGGTGCGCGTCTTCTCGTTGGACAGGAGCGCGTCCCAGTCGGCGCGGGCGCCCTTGGCGTAGCGGCGGGAGGCACCGACGGCGTCGCTGTCCACTCGATCCCCTCCGGGCCCCTGGTCGATCCGGTCGCTCTTGATCTCGACCCATTCCCGCCCGGGCGTCGCGGGCCCGCCGCCCGTTCCGCGCGGCCGGGTGCCGGGCTCGTAGAAATCGTCCAGACGGGTGAAGCCGGGCCGGGTGGCGCCCGCAGGGGCACCCGGGAGCGCCTCAGCCGGCGCCTCGGCCGGTCCCTCGGCCTGGCCCTTCTTCGGCGCCTCGGCCGGATGCAGCGGATTGGCCAGGCGCTCCTGGGCCAGGCCGCCGTGGGGGCCGACGAGCGCCTCGGCCACCGAGCCGCGCAGGTTGATGATCCAGGTGTTCTGCAGGTCGGCTTTCTCCCCGAGAGCATCTATCCGGTCGAGGAGCTGCTCCTTGGCCTCCTGGGACAGCTCCTTCTGGTAGCGCTCGAAGTGAGTGCGCACCCGGTCGCGGATCTGCAGGATCGTCGCGTACGCGTCGATCGCCTGCTGATTGCCCTTGCCGTACGGCTGCTTGCGCCGGGGTCCCTTCAGCTCGGCGTTGCGATCGATCACGTCACGTGCGTCTTCGCGATATGCCGACCAGGTCGCATCCTCGATCGGCCGCAGGTCGGTGAGCTTGCGAAACGGCGGCGGCCGGCGGATCCCCAGCGCGACCTCCCGCTCGACCGTCGACATGCCGAGCAGCTCTTCGACCCGGGCTCGCCGCTCCTCGAGCGAGTGAAGACGCGCCAGGTCTTCACGCAACGGGTCGGCGATCTTCGCCTTCGACAGCCGCTGCCACGGCTCGTATCCGAAGTCGTCGATGAAGTGCAGCATCTCGAGCATGTCCGCATGGTTCTTGCCGAGGACGCTCGCCCAGCGGAAGCTGGGCACATTCCCGATCGAAGGGTCGCCGAACATCCGCAGGGCGAGGCCGAGGGCGTCGGGGGGCAGCTTCTCGAGGTTGTCGAGGATCGCGCGCGTGCCGAGTTTCTTCACGTCCGGTCCAGTCAGGCGCAGGATGCCTTCGTGCGCTCGGTGGTCGGAGAGATGCGGCGTGATCCGCTCGTCGAGCGCGACGGCGCGCTTGAGCAGCGACGCGTCGGCGCCGAGCGCGTCGAGGCGGCCCGGCCCCAGCCACGCGACGAGCTGGCGTCCCCGCTCGGGCGAGACTGCCTTCAGTACCCGTTCCAGGCCCGCCGGCTCGAGTCCGGCCTTCTCCCACATCCGGTGGAGGTCGAGCGCGAGCGGTCGCGGCGGGTTGCCGATCGTGCCGTCGAACGGCGCCGCCTTCCCACCGGGCTCGGGTCCGTACAGGTGGACGGGCTCGCCCGTCGCCTCGGCGATCTTGAGGGCCAGCGCGACGTCGAGCGGGGGCGGAGGGGCCGTGTCGTAGTGCAGCCATAGCGCCTCAGCGGCACGCTTGAACGTGGCGCGCGTGGGGCGCAGCGGATCGGCCGGCGCGTCCGGACGGAAAGCGGCCTCCTCGATGATCGCCGCCTGCTCGCCGCGGCGCCGGATCATGGCCTCGCTCATGCCTTCGACCTGCCGGGCCGAGGTGCCGCGTAGTGCGATCTCGGGATCGCGCCCGCGCGAGCGGATGTCGTCCATCCACAGGTCGAAGCCCGCCAGCTGCTGTTTGGTCAGAGCCTCCCGAGCCCTGCGCTCCAGCGCGCCGGGTGTCCGCGGCGAGGGCTCGGTGCGGGGGCGCAGCTCGGCGGACTCGGGGAATCTGCGCCGGAAGGTCTCGCCGAGGCTACGGCCGCGCAGGAACGCGTGCGAGCCGCCCAGCGCCAGCGCAACATTCGCCGCGCCACCGCCGATCAGCTTTTCGCGCTCCTCGCCAGACAGCTCGAGCCCCGACCCGAGCTCGGTACCTGACATGCCCTCCACGAGCTGGGTGACGCCGATGAAATCGCCGGCGGACTCGAGCAGCGTCTCCGAGACCGGAACGTCGTATCCGGCGGCCTCGATCCGCTCGCGCCGGCCCATATAGTCCTGAACACCTTGGCTGGCGGCGAGGCCGACGAGCAACCAGGTGGCCTGGCCGCCCGTAATTATCTCCGCGCCGACGAACAGGCCTATGGCGGCCACGGTGGCTAGGGCCTCACCGATCGCTTTGCCGAAACTGGCGAGTACACCGGCCGCGGACACGTCGGTCTTCTCGACCGTGCTGACCTCCTCGTGGGGAGGGGTTTCCCGTTCGGCTGCGTCCAGCTTCCGGCGGAAGTCGGTGTCGGACTTGACCCGCTCCACCACATCGTCGACCGAGCCCTCGAGGTAGTTGTCGTCCTGCAGGTGCGTGTACGCCCACTTCTGGACGTCTTCCGCGAGCTGATGCTTCACCTTGGCCACGGCCGGCCGCCCCATGATCAGAGTGGCCTTGCGCCGCGCCGGGTGATCGATCGACTCCGGTCGCAGCGCGGCCTGCGCCTCGGCATGGAGGGACAGCACCCGGTCGTTCAGATCGTTGAATCGTCGGGACCGCTCGCGCAACGTTGGCTTCTTTGCCTCCCGCTTCTGTTCGAGCTTGGCCTCATTGGTCCGCTTGACCTCGCCGCGGATCAGCCGTAAGACGATGTCCGAGTAGATGTCTGCCGGTGAGGCTTTCAGCAGGTCCGGCGCGTCGCTGTGGCGATCGATCCACTCACGAAACTCGTCAAGCACGATCAACGCCCGGGTGTGTTCCGTCGGGTCCTTTAGCTCCTTGAGAGCGTTGTAGTGAGCTTGGTAGGCCAGGTCGAATTCGGCCTGCTTCAGCGCGCGCGGGTCCGGCGGGGCGTCGGGGTCGGGGACGAAATGCGCCCACCTCTCCGCCGGTGTGTGCTCGCTGAGCGTTACCGCATCGCGGGCGTTGACCCACGCCAGGTAGCGCTTGACGCGAGCGTCGTCCGCGTCGAGTGCGGCGATGTATTTCAGGTACGGCTCGCGTTCGCGCTCCAAAGCGGATTTCGCCGCCCGCGCGTTGGCACTCTCGGTGACGCTCATCCCGCCCAGGTTGCTCGTCACCGTGACGGATGGCTGCATGTACCCCTGTTCGTCGACGAGCGCCTGCGCGAGCCGCTGCGCCACCTGCAGCACGGTCAGCCCGGCCACCTGGAGTCGGATGTGCTCGCGGCCACTGCCGAAAGTCACCGTGCCGTCCGACGCGACCGTGTAATCGTCGGAGAAACGACGGTCCAGATCCTTGCCCAGGGCACGGCGCGTCTCGATGTGGAGGACCTCGCCCGGCCGCAGCGGCCGCTCCCGCCAGTTTCCCGACCGACGTGCGAGCAACCGTGTGACCGCGCGGTTGCCGGCGGCGTGCTGCAACTTGAGCAGCGGCTCGGTCCCACGCGAGGGGAGCACCGCCTCGGGCGGTGACGCGGACCGCGTCCGCGGCGGCTCCGGAACCCGCTCTCGGGTCTCCACGGAGCAACTCTACTCCGAGGTCCTGGCCCCTGGGCTGTGTCGGCTGGTCCAAGCGGTGGCGAGTTCAGCCTTGATCTCGCGCCGGTGCTCGGCGGAAATGAGACTTCGATGGCGAGCCCGCCTCCCGAGCGCGCGCGTGGTGAGCTCTGCACGGTGGACGTCCGCGATCGCCCGGACGATCGAGAGTCCCAAGCTGCGTCCCTCGGCCTTCGCCGTCGTCGAGGACGTCGACGCGAGTGAACCCGCCCCCGGTGTGACCGCGAAAGCCCGTGCGCGTGAGCACGTCGGCGTGGCTGCCCGTCGCCGCGGCGGTCTCCGAGCACGCTTGAGAAAGGGTCGGTCCTGTCGCCGATCGGATCGGCTCGGTTGTGGCGGCGGCGTTGACCCTGACGAGGCGCGGGCTCGTCTCGGAGTTGGTGATTACAACAGCGAGGACGGCGTCCCTACGGACTGTGCCGTGTACTTCGACAACGTGCACACCTTGCTGCGCTCGACGTTCTGGCGCCGGGTGACGCGGCTCTCCACGCGGCTAATGACGCACGTCTGTCGGACGCTCCGCGCCGCGCTCGGCTGCTGACGGCCACAAGCAGTCGACCGCAGACGATCGACTCGGCCACAACTCGGCCGCTGGCCGCGATCGAATCTCCTGACGGGACAGCGAATTTCGCCCCTTTCGAACCCGCCGTCTCCACCTTCATAGCGCCCTGCGGGCCGTTTGGTCGGAGGGCGTTTTCAATTCTTTGCGGCCTGCAGATGCTGGGCGCGGCACGCGCGGAGGCGCCGCCGTCGAGTTGGTGAGTGCCGAGGCCATTTGACCGGTGGGCACAGGCGGGGCGAGGATAGGGGCTGATGGTGCGATCGAGGCGCGCAGATATGCCATGTGGCAGATGTATGGCCGGCTCGGCGAAGTTAGGTTGGGTCCGTGCGATCTGGCGATCGACCGATGATCTGGAGTGAGCCGCCAGTGGGCACCGAGGGGTCTGTAGCCCCGCGTTTTCACCTGCCGGCGGGCACGGTGACGTTCTTGATGAGCGACATCGAGGGCTCGACGCGGCTGTGGTCGGCGTTCCCCGAGACGATGGGTAGCGCGGTCGGTGATGTGTACGGGATCCTTGATCGCGCGATTAGCAGGCACGGCGGGGTGAGGCCGGTGGAGCAGGGCGAGGGGGACAGCGTGGTGGGAGCGTTCTCGCGTGCGTCTGATGCGGTCGCGGCAGCGGTCCAGGCGCAGCAGGATCTGCATTCGCACGAGTGGCCGGCTGGGATGCAGCTGCGAGTGAGGATCGCTCTGCACACGGCCGATGCGCAGTTGCGTGACGAGGGCAACTATTTCGGCTTGGCGCTCGCACGGTGCGCGCGTCTGCGGGCGGTCGCGCGCGGAGGCCAGACGCTTCTCTCGCGCGGAACTCGCGACTTGGTCGCAGACGGACTGCTCGCGGGTGTCGAGCTGTTGGATTGCGGGGTGCACCGCCTGCGCGACTTGGGGCGTCCTGAGCATGTGTTCGCGCTCGTGCAGTCCGGCTTAGACGGCGACCCAGGGCCGCTGCTGTCGGTTGATGCGTTTCCGAACAACCTGCCGAGTCAGCTGACGAGCTTCGTTGGTCGCGCGCATGAGCTGGAGCAGCTTCGGGATGTGCTGGCGGACACCCGGCTGCTGACGCTTACCGGAGCCGGCGGGGCCGGGAAGACGCGGCTTGCGCTGCAGGTGGCCGCTGACGCGCTCGAGCAGTTCGAGGACGGAGTGTGGTGGGTCGAGCTGGCGCCGGTGGCCAATGCGGAGCTGGTGGGCGAGATGCTTGCCGCCGCACTGGGGGTACGGCCGCTGGCGACGATGACGGCGCTACAAGCCAGCTGTTTACACCTGGCCGGTTTGCGCGCGCTGGTGATTCTGGACAACTGCGAGCACTTGCTCACGGCCGGTGCGGCGGTCGCCGAGGCGATATTGCGTTCGTGCCCGGACGTGGTAGTGATCGCCACGAGCCGGACCCCGCTGGGGGTGGCGGGCGAGACGGACTGGCGCGTGCCGTCGCTGTCGTTGCCCGAGTCCGAGCCCGAGCGTGCGCCGCTGGAGGTTCTCGGCCAGTCCGATGCGGTGCGATTGTTCATCGAGCGCGCGCGTAAGGCGCGGCCTAATTTCGCGGTCACGGACGAGAGCGCTCCCGCTGTCGCGGAGATCTGCTACGACCTCGACGGTCTTCCGCTGGCGATTGAGCTTGCCGCCGCTCGGGTGCGGATGATGTCGGTGCAGCAAATCGCCGCAGGGCTCGGGGATCGCTTCCATCTGCTGACGGGCGGGACGAGGACGGCGCTGCCGCGCCACCAGACGCTGCGCGCGTCGGTCGATTGGAGTCACGAGCTGCTCTCCGAGCCCGAGCGGGCGCTGCTTCGACGGCTCGCTGTGTTCGCAGGCGGTTTTACGCTCGACCTCGCCGAGGCCACCTGTCCGGATGAGGTGCTGGAGCGCATGGCGATCCTCGACCTGCTTGCATCGCTCGTCGACAAGTCTCTGGTCGTGGCCGAGGAGCGCGGCGCGACCGTCCGCTACCGGTTGCTGGAAACGGTCCGTCAGTACTCGCTCGAGCGCTTGATCGAGGTCGGCGAGGCCGCTCGCATGCGCGACTGTCACCGTGACGCAATGCTCGTGCTGGCCGAGCGGATTGCACCAGAGCTGCACCTTCCCCGCCAACGCGAGTGGCTCGAGATCCTCGACAACGAGGCGGCCAATTTCGCCGTCGCGCTCGACCATGCGGCGAAGACCGACGCTGGGCTTGCCCTGCGGCTATGCGTCGCCCTAACGTTCTGGTGGAAGGGGCGCGGCCTGTTCGTACCTGCCGAGCGAGCATTTGAACGGGCGCTGGGCGCCGGGGATCAGGCACCGTCGCCACTGCGAGCACACGTGTTGTGGGGCCGCGGGTACCTCGCCGCGTATGCCGGACGCCACGCGCCTGCGATCGCCGCCTTGCAGGAGGCGAAGGCGATGTCGGATGTTGTCGGCGATCAGGTTGCGCTCGGGCGGACGCTGATGGCGCTCGGATTCGTGCAGATGTTCGCCGACCCGCTCGGCAGCCGCCCGATCAACGAGCGCGCCCGCGAGGTAGCGCGCGATTGTGGCGACGACTGGGCGCTGATCTGCGCCAACATGAACCTCGCCTGCGTTCACATCCTGCGAGGTGAGCTCGACGAGGCCGAGGCCCTGCTCGATGAGACGCTGCCGCTCAGCGAGCGCCACGGCTATCTCGAGTTGCAGGCGTGGTATTGGTTCTTCACGTCGATTAGAGCGTGGGCCGCCGCGGACATCGCCCGCGTGTCCGAGCACACCGCGAAAGCCCTGGAGTTCTCTCGGGCGGCGGGCGAACCGACGACGGAAGCGTTCGCGCAGGGCCTGGTCGCCAACCTCGAGCTCGCGAGCGGAATGCCCGAGGCCGCCGAGCAGCGCATGCGCGCAACATACGCGCGTGCGCTCGAGGCCGGCGGGGACTTCGCGCTGGGCTGCACTGTCACGTGGCTGGCACAGGCGCAGGCCGCGCTCGGTGACATCGCCGGCGCGCGCGCCGCCCTGGAGCAGGTGACGTCGACCGGCATCGACGGGGGCTTCGTGCTCGCCACGGCAACAGTGGCGCTTGCTGACCTCCTCCGCGCCTCAGGGAATCTCACAGCCGAAGCTCGCGCCAGCGAGGCACTCACGATCGGACAGCGCGTTGGCACCCCGTGGGTGATTGCCAACGCCAACGAGGTGCTCGGACGCCTCGCCGTGGTGCGTGGCGAGTGGAGCAGCGCTGAGGCGCTCTTGCACGACGTGCTGTGTGCTCGGATCGAGCACGAGCTGCTCCTGTGGCTCCCTCAGACCTTCGACGCTCTGGCGGAGATCGCCGCCGGCCTGGGCAGCCACGAAGAGGCTGCTCGAACGCTCGGGATCGCGGACCGGTCGCGCGACGAGCTTTCGCTCGTTCGCTGGGGCCCGGACGCCGCGCGCTGCTTCGCGGAGCTTGAGCAGACGGTTCGTCAGCAGCTCGGCGACGACGCCTACGAGCTCGCGTATGCCGAAGGGCGCGAGCTGCCGCCGGAGGATGCGCTGATCTGGGTCCGACGCGCGCGCGGCGAGCGCAAGCGCCCCGCTCGCGGCTGGGAAAGCCTCACTCCGACCGAACTCCGGGTCATCCAGCTCGTCTGCGAAGGACTGACCAATCCTCAGATCGGCGAGCGGATGTTCATCTCCCGCGGCACCGTAAAGGTGCACCTCTCACACATCTTCGCCAAGCTCGGCACCGCCACTCGGGCCGAGCTCGCCGCCGACGCAGTGCGCCGCTCTCACGTCAACTAGAACCAGCGGCAGCGCTTCTGATCAGTCGCCCCCTGGGGCACGCGATCCGGGCTCGGCTGCTGGCGGCCACAAGCAGGCGGTCGCCGACGATCGACTCGACCACAACTCGGCCACCAGCCGCGTTCGAATCTCCTGACGCGGACAGCGAATTTCGCACCTTTCGCACCCGCCGTCTCCACCTCCAGAAGAATTCGAACCGCCTTCGGTAACCCCGACGGCGGTTCTTGTATGACGGCGACGGGCCGAGGCCAAGACGCTCGGCAAACGCGTTTGTACATACCCGGCAACCCCTGTACGGGGCCATCGCTCGGCCGCGATCGCAAACCCCTCCTGGGCAGTGTCCTGGGCCAGTCAATGTCACGCAGCAAGCGACCACCCGCGGCAGGACGCGACCCCACGCGCCTCGGAAGAGCTAATCAATCAGTGCGCGTACTCCACGGGGACCTCGACGAGCGGGCGGACCTCGACAGCGCCGCCGAGGCGAACTGCCGGAATCCGCTGCGCGAACTCCAGTGCGTCGTCCAAGTCGGAGGCGTCGACCACGTAGTAGCCGCCGAGCACCTCCTTGGTGTCGGCGAAAGGCCCGTCGATGATCAGGTTCTGGCCGCCGCCGTAGCTAACCGTCGTCGCCGAGTCGGCCGGCTGCAGGTGAGCGCCACCGAGGCAGCGGGAGTCCTCGCGAAGCGCCCAATACTCGGCGTTGACCCGCTCGTACTCGTCCTCTGCGAGTGCCTCATGGCTGCCCGGCTTGGGATAGATCAGCAGTGCGTACTTCATACCCGCCTCCGTTTGGGGATGATCGATCATTCTTGAGACGAACGGGCGGCGCCAGGGGGGACAGTTGCCCGGAAGCTCTTTCAGGTGTTGGCGGAGTCTTCGAAGGGCAGGCAGCGGTATGCGCTCGATCAGGAGAATTCCTCCCGAGTCGGAACGATCTCAGGGACGGGACGCGGCCGTCCCCTTTGCGGCTTTCGCGACTGTCTCGCCGCTGACTGCCAGCGCTCTCGCGATCGCGCGGTCGCTGATTCCCAGCTGCCTCACTTGCTTCGCCTTGTCGGCGATCCTCAGGTAGATCGGCAGGACCGCGTCGTCGACGATGATCGCCTCAACGGAAACGCACGCGGCGGTTCGAATTCTTTGCGTCCGTCTCCACCTTTGCAAAGCATTCGAACCGCCCTCCGCACCAGCGGGGGGCGATTCGGTTAAGGCCAGCGCATCGAGTGTTGTGACCGCGCGATAGAAGGGGCGGCCGATGTCCGGCGTCACCGGCTCCATCCGGATCGGACAAACCACCAGCATTTGCCGGGTCGTCGGCGTCGAGCAAGCGACGCCGTAGCAATGCAGATGCACGCTCTGGAAACCGCGCCGGCGGGTCCCCGGTCAGTGACTTCCGCTTCCTCTCGGAGACGGGCGACCTTGGACGGCGAGCGCGCCTACTCACGTGGCGATTCGGTACTTGGCGACGCGTACGTTGGACGCTAAAGCCGTCGCTCGATAACGCCTGTTCTCGTCACGATTTACTGGGCAGTGATCGCGGCCACGACGCCCTCGCCGAGCAGCCGCCCGATTTCGGCGTCGGAGAGGCCCAGCACGTCGGCCAGCACCTCCTCGGTGTGCTCGCCCAGGGTCGGCGCGCGCTGGGGCGCGAGGCGCTCGGCCGCCCCGAAGACCAAGGGCGAGCCGGGCATTCGGTAGGTGCCGATCCCCGGCTGCTCGACGTTGGCGAACAGCGGGTTCGCGGGCGAGCAGCGCGGGTCCTGCTCGACGAGCTCGGTGAACGTCTGGTAGGGGCCCCAGCAGACGTCGTGGGCGTCGAATATCTCGCGCACCTCGGCGATCGAGCGCGACAGCACCCACGGCCTGAGCGTCGCTCCGATCAGCTCGCGAGCCGTGAACCGCCCGCCCTCGTCGCTCAGGTCGACGTCCATCATCTTCTCGATGCTGGCGCACGCTTCGCCCAGGTCGGTGGCCGCCACCAGGCTACGCCACTGGCGCCCTGTCAGCGCGACGATCATGATGCGACGCCCGTCGCGGGTTCGGAAGTCACGCCCGAAGGCGCCGTACAAGTAGTTGCCGTCCTTGACGCGCTCGTGGCGGTTGATCTCCACCTCGGCGATCTTGCCGAGGTTGCCGACCATCCAGAAGGCGACGTCGGACAGCGCGACGCGCACGTACTGGCCGGCGCGGGTACGCGCGCGATGGCGCTCGGCAGCCAGCAGCGACGTGGTCGCCAGCGCCCCGGTGATCGCGTCCCATGCGGGCAGCAGGTGGTTGAACGGGACGCCGAGGTTGCGCGGGCCAGTGGCCCAGGGGAAACCGGTGGCCGGGTTGATGGTGTAGTCGACGGCGGAGGAGCCGTCCGGGTTGCCCGTGATGTGGACCATGATCAAGTCGGGCCGACGGGCGGCCAGCGCGTCGTAGGCCAGCCACCCATGGGACGGGAAGTTGGTCAGGAACAGCCCGGCGTCGGGTCCGGGCGCGCCGATCAGCTCGGCTATAAGCTCGCGGCCCGCCGGCGAGGTGAGGTCGACCTGGATCGACCGCTTGCCCTTGTTCAGACCGGCCCAGAACAGGCTGCGCCCCTCCGCCGTGATGGGCCAGCGTCCACGGTCCAGCCCGCCGCCGATCGGATCGAAGCGGATCACGTCGGCCCCGAGCTGGGCCAGCGTCATCCCGCCCAGCGGGGCGGCCACGAAGGCCGAGCCCTCGACGACCCGCATGCCCTCCAGGATCCCGCTCATCGCGAACCTCCTCGCCCGGCCCGCTCAGGCCACTAGCGCCACGAAGCGCCAGTCCAGGACGGGCGCCTCCTCATCATCCGGGCGATGTGCAGACACAAACGCCCGCAGGTCGACCAGGCCGCCGTCCGCCGCCGGCTCGACACCCTCGACGTGCAGCTCCGTGCGCAGCACATCGCCCTCGAAGACCGGACCCAGATGATCGCAACCGGCCCAGGCCACGATCGTTGCCAGTCTTGGCAGCGCGCGCGTCGCGTGCGCCGCCGCGATCGAGATGGTGTGCCCGCCGTAAACGAGGCGCCGGCCGTGTGCACTTCCCGTGGCATCTGTGTGCGCCGTGGCGACGTTGAGCGTCAGCCGTGCCAGTTCGGGGGCTGCGGTCACCGTCTCGCCGCCCTCGAAGTCGAAGACCGCGCCGGGCGCCAGGTCCGCGGCGGCCGGACCCCCCGCCCGCGCTCGCAGCGCCTCAAGCCGCCAACCCGCCGGCGTCGCTGCGCGCACCGCGGCGCGATTCAGCTCCGCCGGAATGGCGTCTAACGCGTCGACGTGGCCTGTGCGCATGTCCGGGTCGCGCAAGGGCAGCATCGGACATCGCCAGAAGTCCAGCACCGGCTGATCGTCCTGATCCGTCGTGCGGATCCGCAACACGACGAGCCCGGTGGCCGGTGCGCCCTCTCGAGGCCGATTTTGCTTGAGCGCCACCACTTCTGTGCGCGTGTCCAGCGTGTCCCCCAAAAACACCGGGCGCTGGAGCACCAGCCCGCGATAGAAAAGGTTGCCGCGCACGCGTTGGGTCGGCCCGGTGGACTGGCCGATAGCGACGTCGCAGACCAGGTTGGGGTGTGCCAGCAGCCGGTCACGGCCGGTCACGAGGCGACACAGCGGCTCCTCCAGCGCCAGCCGCAGCCGGTCGCCGGCGATCGCCTGGTGCAGAGCGGCATGGCCCGCACCGAGGGTGAGCGCTGGAGCGTCGTCGAAGACCTGCCCGACCGCGAAATCCTCGAACCACGGCCCACCCACGCGCACCCGCGACGCCGATCCTGCCATGGTCATGCGCCCGCAATCGGCGCCGTCGCGCCGGACAACTCTGCCGCGCGAGCACGCGCCACGACGCCCAGCGCCTGCTTGCGCAGGGCCTCGTCGATCATCTCGCCGTCCAACATCACCGCGCCACGGCCACCGTCAGCCTCCGCCTGCTGCAGCGCCGCGACGATGCCACGCGCACGCTCAACCTCCTCACGGGTGGGCGAGAAGGTCGCGTTGAGCGTGTCCAGCTGACTCGGATGGATCGCCCACTTGCCGTCGTATCCGAGCGTGCGAGCGTGTGCCGCCCACGCCTGCAGCCCAGCGCCGTCGCCCACCCGCAGGTGCGGCCCGTCGATCGCCTGCAACCCGGCGGCCCGGGCCGCCACCAGCACCGCCTCCTGCGCGTAGCTCCAGCGGTCAGGCGGCTCCTGACCGTCGGCTGGCCGGCCCAGCGACGCCCGCAGATCGGCATAGCCGAGGATCAGCGCCTCCAGGCGAGAACCCGCCTGCCCGATGTCGCCGGCCCGGCGCAGCCCCGCCGCCGTCTCGATCAGCGCCTGCAAGCGGATCCCCCCCGCGCCGGTGCCGATCGCGTCGAGCAGCCGCGCCACCCAATCGATGTCCTCGGGTGCCTGAACCTTCGGGACCACGAGCGACGTCACAGCGCCGGCCGCCGGGCCATCGGCCAATGCGACGACGTCCCGATGACACCAGGGCGTGTCCAGGCCATTGACGCGAACGGCAACCGCCCGCCCATCCAATTGGCCGCCGGCGAGGGCGCTGACTACGGCAGCCCGTGCCTTGTCCTTGGCAGACGCCGCCACCGCGTCCTCCAGATCGATCACGACCTCGTCCGCCGGCAGGCCGGCCGCCTTGGCCAACATCCGCCGGGAGGAACCGGGGACCGATAGACATGAGCGACGCGCACGCATGCGACAAGCCAGCCTACCGCGAGCAGCCAGCGCCAAACGGTCCCGCGCCCCCCCAGCTAGCCGAGCCGGTGGCGCAGCAAGCGAGCGAATCGCAACGCTACGCCACCCGGGCAGCGCAAGCTCGTCTGGACGCCATCCAAGGCTACTTCAACCACACGACTCCGGAAGAACATGCGCCGGCCAGTCGTCGTGACCACCTCGACCGCCAGCAGCCCGCGCGGCCTGGCAGGCACAGCATGCCGTCCGACAAGCACGCGAACGTCGTTGCTCGGCACGGCACCTCGATAGCGCCCTCCGGCCGGTCTGGTCGGAGGGCGTTTCTGTTGGGCGTGCGCGTTCGCTAGTCGCCGTCATACGTACTATTCTTCGCTGTATGACAATGCTGAGCTTTCGGGTTCCCGACGACGATGCCGCCGAGGTACAGCGTTGGGCGGACGCCCTCGGAATCGATCGCTCCGAGATTCTCCGCG
>Ga0070713_100001910_pt1 | contig 13431 bp, 13 predicted proteins | sample LARL82metaG_FD_65465 | JGI IMG/M metagenome (GOLD analysis project Ga0070713, IMG submission 65465) | Corn, switchgrass and miscanthus rhizosphere microbial communities from Kellogg Biological Station, Michigan, USA - LAR L8-2 metaG | ecosystem: Host-associated > Plants > Roots > Rhizosphere ... | reverse complement strand
GCCTTGTAGCTCGCCCAGAACTTGTCGAAGACCATCTTTCGATCGGCCCGGTTCGGCGCCGAGCGGGCGAGCGTGTAGCCCTGGTCGTCGAGCGTGAACTCCTTGCCGTCACTGAGCTTCACCGTGGGCCGCGGAATGTCCGACGAAGCGAGCTGGTCGCGGATGTCGTTCGGTCCAGCGAGCGGCGTTCCAGCCGAGGCCAGCAACTGCTCTTCAGTCGGCGAAAGGGTGTGCGGAGCAAGCCGCAGTGAATCACGAAGCCCCAACGCGAAGCGTTTCCGCAGCACCGGATCTGAACCGATGAAGCCGTTCACCTTCTTCGCCCCGATGGCGACCACTTCCGGGTTGGTCCACGCCGTGGCCTCCCCAATGGCGGTAAACACGTCCTGCGCCTGCTGCTTGCGCTCCTGGTTGGGCGCCACCCGGCGGTCCTCGTCGGCCTTCAGCGATGCAAACACGTAGAGCCGAGCGGCGCGCTTGTTCGCGTCCGACTGTGCTTCGAGCGCGGTGCGCATTGCTGCGGCGCTTCGCCCGAGCGTGCCCTTCTGCGCTTTGAGCCGCGGCATCGCCTTCAAGAGAGACTGCCGCTCGGCCTCCCACGCAGCATCGCTCGGATAAAGGTCCTTAAGATCCCACGCGGCTGGCGAAGTCGCCGCCTCGGCCATCGCCACGGCCGGAACTCCTGCCGAAGCCGCCACAGCAGCTGCAGAAACAATCAATTCACGACGGGATACATCGATCATCCGAACCCCCTGCCCCATGGTAGGGACAAGGGATTGCACGCCTGTTTTGCTTTCGCCAGACGCTCGTCGACGAACGGCAGCGCCGGTGTTGACTAGCGGTTTACGGCCTCCATGCCGCGTGCATGATAGCGAAGGCCTGCCGCCGCACCGGGTGGAAGGATCGAGTCGAGCCGTTTGAGGTCCTCGCCGGTCAGCTTCACCTCGAGCGCTCCGATATTCTGGTCGAGATAGCGGACATGCTTAGTGCCGGGGATCGGCACAATGTCATCACCCTGCGCCAATACCCAGGCGAGCGCGAGCTGGGCGGTCGTGCAGCCCTTCTCCTTCGCAATCGCCTCGACCTCGTCGACGAGCTTCAGGTTCTTCCTGAAATTCTCGCCCTGGAACCGTGGATGGTTCTTTCGGAAGTCGTCCTCCGGAAAATCTTCGGGCGACTTGAATTGTCCGGTCAGGAACCCGCGGCCGAGCGGCGAATAGGCAACATAGCCGATCCCGAGTTCGCGGATGGTCGGCAGGACGTCTGCTTCAGCATCGCGGCTCCACAGCGACAATTCCGTCTGGACGGCCGTGATCGGCGATGTCGCATAGGCCGCTCGGATCGTCCTCGGCGCTGCCTCCGACAGGCCGAGAAAGCGGACCTTTCCTTCCTGCTGCAACCGCGACATCTCGCCGACCGTGTCCTCGATTGGAACCGACGGGTCGACACGGTGCTGGTAATAAAGGTCAATCACCTCAACTCCGAGGCGCGCGAGACTCGCCTCGCAAGCTGACCGGACATATTGCGGGTCGCCCCGAACACCGAGGAACTCGCCGTTGGGCCCGCGGACGTTTCCGAACTTGGTAGCAAGGAACACCTCGTCACGGCGGTCACGAATTGCCTTTCCGACCAGTTCCTCATTCCTTCCGACGCCGTACATGTCCGCGGTGTCGAGGAAGTTCACACCTCGGTCGATCGCGTGATGGATGGTTGCGATCGATTCCTTCTCATCGCCCGCGCCGTAGAACTCGCTCATCCCCATGCAGCCAAGGCCGATGGCCGAGACCTCGGGGCCGTTCCTGCCAAGGCGCCGTTTGCCGACCTGGAACATAGATTCTCCTTTTTGTCAGTCGCTGAGCCGCCCCCGCGCCTCCGAAAGGTCAAATGGGATCGCCACGCGCTTGTGGCGAGATGTCGCTCCCGAAATTATCGACAGTTGAGAACGGCTGATCCCAAGCGCCTTGGCAAGAAGCTTCACGACGGCCTCGTTCGCCATTCCATCCGCCGGCGCTTCGGCAACCCTCACTTCCAGCTCCTCGCGGCCATCCGCGCTTGCTCGCCAGTTGCCGATACCCGGCTTCGACGAGCGCGGAGTGACCCGGATGGCAAGTACACTAGTCAATCCATGGCCACGTGCTGCGGGCCGCCAGTGCCGACCCTGTTGCCGCGCCGCATGAAGAGCAGGAGCGGAAGCACCGCGAATGTGATGATCATCATCAGCTTGAAATCGTCGAGATAGGCGATGAACAGCGCCTGCCTCGTGATCTCCAAGTTGATGTAGGCGAGCGCGGCTGGACCTGCGACCGGGAAGATCGTCTGAAGCATGGTCGGATCCAGCGTCGGGATCGTCTGCTCGGTGATGTTGTGCGCGAGATCCGCATGAGCGACCTGGGTCATGCGCACGAGCTGCGTGCTCACGACGGAAATGCCGATCGAACCGCCGATGTTGCGCGACAGGTTAAGGAGCGCTGCCGCGGTCGTCCGCATGCGTGGCGCCAGCGTCTCGAACGCGAGGCTCTGCAGCGGCACGAAGATGAGGCCGAGGCCCAGGCCCTGGACGACACCGCTCATGATGACCGGCCGAGACGGCTGGTCGATCGCGAAGCCAGTCATCATCCAGAGCGAAACGCCCATGAAGCAAACGCCGATGCCAACGAGCAGTCGCGAATCGATCTTTCCGGTAAGCCGTCCCGCGAGGAGCATCGAGATCAGGGTGCCAATGCCGCGCGGCGCGGTGAGGAAGCCCGACTGAAGCACCGAATAGCCGTACAAATTCTGGAGCAGCGGGGGCAGAAGCGCCAGTCCTGCGAGCAGAAGCACGCCGGTTACGGCCATGAATGCCATGCCCGTCGCGAAATTGCGGTCCTTGAACATGGACCGGTCGAAGAGCGGATGCTTGGCCGTCACCATGTGGACCACGAACATCCAGGCTGCCGCAATCGCGACTCCAAGCTCGATCCGGATCTCCCAGCTCGACAACCAGTCATTCTGTTCGCCGCGATCGAGGAACAGCTGAAGTCCGCACAGGGCCAGCCCGAGGAGGATGAAACCGAACATGTCGAAGTTGCGCTTGTGAGTCTCGGTCTTGGGCATGAAGCGCATCATCACCAGGGTGCAGAGCACGCCGACCGGCAGGTTCACGAGGAAGACCCAGCGCCAATTGTAATTGTCGGTCAGCCACCCGCCGAGGACCGGCCCCAGGATCGGGCCGATCATAACGCCGCCACCGAAGAGGGCCATTGCCTGGCCGTGCTTTTCCCGAGGATTGATGTCGAACAGGGTCGCCTGGGCGAGCGGCACGATGAAGGCTCCGCTGATCCCCTGGAAGGCGCGGAACATCACCATTTCGGTCAGAGAGGTCGCAGTGGCGCAAAGCACCGAAGCGACGGTGAAGCAGACGACCGAAATCAGCAGCAGGCGCTTGCGGCCAACTCGGTCGGCAAGCCACCCGCTGATCGGTAGAGCGATCGCCGATGCGACGATGTAGCTCGTCAGCACCCAGTTGATCTGGTCCTGCGAAGCGCTGAGGTCGGCCTGCATGTGCGGCAGCGCGACATTGGCGATCGTGGTGTCGAGCACCTGCAGGAGCACGGCCATCATCACGCCGACCGTGACGATCAGCCGATCGCCGGGCGGCAGCGGGTGCGTTGCGATATGGGCCGGAGTGTCGTCGGCCATGTTATGCGCTTACTTCTTGTTCTGGTCGAAATAGACGCGAGCCGTGACCGACAAGCCCGCGATCATGGGGCGCGACGGAGTTCCGGAAAAAGCGATCCGGACGGGAACGCGCTGGGTGACCTTTACCCAGTTGCCGTTCGCATTTTGGGCCGGAAGCAGCGAGAATTCGCTTCCGGTGCCGGCTCCGATGCTCTGGACATAGCCATCGAACTTCTGACCGGAATAGGCGTCGACCTCGATCGTCGCCCGCTGGCCACGCATCATCCGCCCGACATCCTTCTCCTTGAAATTCGCCTCAACCCAGGCGGTACTGCTGTGCACAAGGCTGACCATGCCAACCCCAATGACGGCCATCTGACCCACCTGGAGCTTGTCGGCATTCTCGATCACCCCGTCCATCGTGGCGCGAACGTCGGTACGATCGAGGTCCAGCTTGGCCTTGTCGACGGCCGCCTTCGCCTGGGCGATCTGCGGCTGCTCACCCGGAGCTACCGCTGCGCCCGCATTGGCCGCGCGGGCCCGCGCATCGGCGAGCTGCGTCTCTGCCGAGCGGACATCGTTCATTGCGTCATCGTAGGCCGACTTGGTGGTAAATCCCTGCTTCAACAGCGCCTGCTGGCGCGCAAAGGCGTTGCGCTTGATCGCAAGATTGGCCTCGGCACCCGTAATGTCGCCGCTTGTACCCGCAGCGGTGGTACGCAGCACCTGGGTTTGAAGCTCTGCATTGGCGAGTGAGGCCTCGGCCTGCTCGAGCGCGACCCGGTAAGTCTGGGGGTCTATCCGGAACAGGATGTCGCCGCGCTTCACTCGGGCACCATTACGAACGAATACCTGAACGACCTGTCCGTTCACCTGCGGGCTTACCGACACGATATCCTGCCGGATCTGCGCGTCGTCAGTCGACACGCTCCCACCGCTCGTCAGATAATAATAGACTCCGCCGATGATGAGGATCGCCGGCACGATCAGCATCAGGATCGTGCGCGTCCAGTTGCGCCCGCCTCCGATGTCTCGAACTCGCTCGAGTCCCGGCGCTTCGGGCGCTTCGGAGCTCTTGAGGAGTGCAGTCTGCTTGTTCATTGATTCGAAGCCCTGTTCAGCGGCGCGGGCCGGGACGCGTTTTCACGCACTCGCCCCAGCACTTGCCGCGTAATTTCAATGTCTTTCGGGTCGATTCCTGCAAACGCCTCAGAAATCATCTCGTCAGCAACGCAGCGCAGCTTCGCGATGAGCGGCTGTGCCCGCGCGGTGACGTGAAGCCGCCAGGCGCGACGGTCGGCAGGGTCGGCGACCCGCTCGACGAGCTCAGCTTCTTCGAGGCGATCAACGATCCGCGACAGGGTGATCGGCTCGATATCGAGCATGTCCGCAAGCTCGATCTGCCGAAGGCCCGGCTGTCGTTCCAGCCGGAAAAGCACCTTCCATTGTGCGCGTGTCACACCCATGCCGACCGCTCTGCGGTCGAACGCCTTGCGCAGCGCGTGCGCAGTCTCGCTGATTTCAAACGGCAGTGTTTCCATTGGTTTCGTCCCGAAACCGATATAGTAAGCTTGCTTATATTAAGCAACGTCTAAGCCGATTTTCCGTTCCTCTTTTCGTAATTGGTGTTGCCTCGGCGTGCCGAATTTGGCTTTGCCGGGACGCGAGCCAGGAGATTGCCAATGCTCTATGCCTGGATGGGCTTTCTTAAAGACCCGGCGGATCCGGTCCCCCAATCGGTCCAGCAACAAACGAGCGATTTTCTCGGCCAACCGTACATCGACATCCGGTATGTCGGACCACTGCGCGACGAGAAGGGCAACCGTGCCGGAATGATGATGATCTTCGAGGTCGCCGACCGCTCCGCAGCGGAAGCATTCGTGGAAGGTAGCCCGTATCTCCAGGCTGGCCTGTACGAGGACCACCGGCTCTACGAATATCAGACCGAGGTCGGGTAAAGTCGGGTTCTGCCCGCGGGCCTGGGCGAAGAGCAGCGCCCGAAATCAAATCCCTTCGCCGAGCGTTGCCAGTGGTTTTCTGCAGTTGGAGCGGGTAGCGGGAATCGAACCCGCGCGATCAGCTTGGGAAGCTGACAGGCTACCATTACATCATACCCGCTCAGGGTGCAGGCCGATTTGGAATTTCGCCGGTCTCAAGTCAACGGCCCGGCTCAGCCGCCCGTCACAGACATGTGTCGCTTCACGGCTGGCCGGGCTTGGGCGATGTCAAAGTTATGGCGCTCCGGCTTCGCGGCTATCAGCGTGTCGAGCGCCGTCGCGGCTCCCTTTAGATCGCCCGAGCGAAGCAGGTCCCTCAGTTCCATTTTCTGATCGTGGCCGAGGCAGCCGTAAACCGTTCCGGTCGCGGTAACCCGGATCCTGTTGCACCCCGAGCAGAAATTCTGGCTGATCGGCGTGATGAACCCCAATCTCAGCCCAAGCTCGGCAACGTCGAAGTAGCGCGCGGGACCTCCGGTGCGCTCAAGCGACGGGACCAGTCCGTACCGCTGCTCGAGCGACCGCTTGACCAAGTCCAGCGCGAGATAATGCGCGCTGCGGTCCTCCTCGACCTCACCCAATGGCATGGTCTCGATCAGAGTGAGATCGAGGCCCTCGCTACCGCACCAGCGCATCATCGGCTCGATCTCGTCTTCGTTCATACCGCGAAGGGCGACCATGTTGATCTTTACCTTGAGACCTGCCGCTTTTGCGGCCGCAATTCCTTCGAGCACCTGGTCGAGCCGACCACGCCTGGTGATGTGCGCGAAATTGTCCGGATCAAGGCTGTCAAGGCTGACGTTGATACGCCGTACACCACTTGCAAAAAGGCTCTCCGCCGCCGCTGCGAGCTGGCTTCCATTCGTTGTCAGCGTGAGCTCGTCGAGTCCGTTCCCCAGCCGACGGCCGATCCGCTCCACGAGGTCGAGGATGCCGCGCCTGACCAGGGGCTCGCCGCCAGTTAGCCGAACCTTCTTAACTTTGCGCGCGATCAATAGATCGACAAGCGCTTCGATTTCCCTGAAGCTGAGCAGCTGGTCCTTCGGCACGAAGGCCATGGAATCGCCCATGCAATAGCGACAGCGAAAGTCGCAGCGGTCTGTAACGGATAGCCTGACGTAGCTGATCCGTCGTCCGAAGCTGTCGACCAATGAGTGCTCCATCGCCGACCTTATATACCTCCTTCGACCGGTTCGTACCCGGCCTCCCGTAGCCGTGATGCGAGCTCGTCGCCCGTGCGCTGAGCCAACTCGCCATCTTCGGAGCGAATCACGAAATTCGCGCCATATCGGCCGTCCTTGAAGAACGGATAGCTGCCGATCGCGACGCCCGGATTGGCTGCCTCAGTTTCGCGCAGCAGGTCGGCGACATCGCTCTCAGCGGCGCGTGCCCCTACCGTCACCGAAACCACGGGCCGCCCACCCTCGAGCTTGCCGGTCAGTCCCTCCAGCATGCTTGCCGCGATGCTGGGCACGCCGGCAAGAATATAGACGTTGTCCATCTTCACGCCCGGCGCACCCGACGTTGCATTGACAATGAGTTCTGCGCCTTCGGGCACTCTTGCCATTCTCAAGCGCGCTTCGGTCAAGCCGCCGGGACGGTCACGATAGTAATCTTCGAGGATCTTGCGGGCTTCGGGATGGACGGTCACCGGCACGTCGAACGCCGATGCCATGGCATCGACGGTGATGTCGTCATGCGTCGGCCCAATCCCGCCGGTGGTGAAGAGATAGTCGTGGGCAAGGCGAAGAGCGTTCACCGCATCGGCAATGGACTTGATCTCGTCAGGAACGACGCGGACCTCGGCAAGCCGAATTCCTTGCTCATTCAGCCAGAGCGCAACCTGGCTGATGTTCCTGTCCTCAGTCCTTCCCGACAGGATCTCGTCGCCGATCACGACCAGCGCCGCGGTCCATTGCCTTGATTGAGCGCCCAAGCGCCGCTCTCCTATTCGACTTCCGAAGGTGCAGTGCCTATCTAGGAGCGATGACTCAATACATTACCGTTGCTCCTGACGATCGAGCGGAGGCCAAGAACGGAATCATCAAGCTTCACGGCCTCGAGGCGTTCGAGGGCATGCGCCGCGCCGGTCGACTTGCCGCCGAGATCCTTGATGCCCTCGTGCCGCACGTCGTTCCGGGTGTTCCGACTCAGGACCTCGACGATATCGTTCACAAGATGACACTGGACGCCGGTGGCCTCCCGGCAACGCTCGGGTATCGTGGCTATACGAAGAGCTGCTGCATCTCGGTCAACCATGTCGTCTGCCATGGTATTCCTGGCGACCGCAGCCTCAAGGATGGCGATATCGTCAATATCGACGTGACGCCGATTCTGGACGGCTGGCATGGCGATTCCAGCCGCATGTACCTCGTTGGAGACGTGCCTCTGAAGGCGCGCAAGCTCGTCGACGTGACCTACGAGTGCCTGATGCTCGGACTGGAACACGCAAAGCCCGGCAACCACCTCGGCGACATCGCAAACGCGATCCAAAGTCACGCCGAAGCGCAACGCTACAGCGTCGTTCGCGATTTCTGCGGCCACGGCGTCGGCCGAGTCTTCCACGACAGTCCCGAAGTTGTCCATGCGGGCCGCCCGGGCACCGGTCCCGAGCTCAAGCCCGGGATGATCTTTACGGTCGAGCCGATGATCAACATCGGGCGCCCTGACGTGAAGGTGCTCGAGGACGGCTGGACCGCCGTTACTCGCGATCGCTCGCTCTCGGCGCAGTTCGAGCATTCGATTGGAATCACCGAGACGGGCTGCGAGATCTTCACGAAGAGCCCGGCCGGACTGGACCGGCCGCCCTACTGATCGAGCTTCGCGGCCGGAACGGGAGGCTGCGCTTGCCGGCAAAGCGATTTGCGTGAGCTCACAGCAAGCTGAGGCTCGATGGCGCCCGCGTTAGCGATGTTCAGTAAGCTTATTGACACTTTTGTCAGCAAGTGTGAGGCTTAAAAGGAACTAGAGTCGAGCGCCCTGCCCATGTTCCGCCACCCGGTCGCCATCCAGCCCGATGACATCGACCATATGGGTCATGTGAACAATGCCGTGTACCTCAAATGGGTACAGGAGGCCGTGGTCGATTATTGGAGCAGCGTCGCACCACCGAGCGCCGTCGCCCAGCACCTCTGGGTCGCAATGAAACATGAGATCACATACCTGAGGCCGACCTTCCTCCAGGACAATGTCGTTGCCGAAGTGATCGCCGAGAAAGTGGAGGGTGCCCGCGCCTTCTTCCGGACCGTGCTACGCCGCGGTGATGAAGTTCTGAGCGAGATCTCGAGCTGCTGGTGCTGCCTCGATGCTGCGACCAAGCGCCCCGCCCGGCTCGCCCGCGATATCGTCGGGCGCTTCCTTCCGCCGGGTTCCTAACGGGTCGACGTACCCACAGACGAGCCGCCGATCAGCGGCGGCCCCGCGATGCGACCTGAGTGTCCAGGGCGCTGCGTTCCGGTAGAACAACCCTGAATTTCTTGTTCGCGAAGTCGATCGACACCTTCTTGAATGCCCGGATCGCGTTCATTCCGAGAAGCAGCGCGGGCTTGTTATCAAGACCCAGCTGCTTGAAGGTGTGGGCATCGGTGAACACCACTGCGAGGTTGGTGAGGCCGACACCACCGATCGTCATCTGTCGAACGAACATGTAGTCGCCGATGATCTTCGCGCCGGTCACGGATTCCAGCTCCACGCTCTTGTCGACGTCCACGAGGTTGGGCCCGAGAAGCCGCCTTCGAAGAGCCTGGTTGCCAATCGTGACTTCCGAGCCGGTATCGAGCACGACGGTCAGGTTCTCGCCGTCGGCCACGGCGTCAGTGACGATCAGCCGGCCGTTCTTGCGCTTTGCCCTGACGACAATCGCACCGTCTCCGGAATTCGGATCAGGAGTGCTCGACGGAACGATGGACATGACCTGCTTTTCGAAATCGAACTGGACTCGCTGGGAGCGCAGCACGTCCGCACCGACGATGCCGTCGGCGCCCATATACCTGCTGTCGAGCACGGCAGCTTCGATCGATTGCTCGGGCGGATGCGTGAATTCGAGGTCACGGATCCGCGCGGTGGTCACCTGGGTCACACCTGCGACGCTATGCAGCTCAGCGCCGCCGGCCATCGGAAGCTTCAGCCTTTCAGCAATGTCACGCGAAACGGCGGTCCGGTCGGCCGCGGTGTCCACGAGGAAGCGGTAGGGCCCCGCGCCGGAGACCTTGACCGGTACGGTCATCCGGTCGTCATTCTCGTTCTTGAACTTGACGTCCTGGGTCTGCGTCGACTTGTCGATCTCGGGAACACCGGAAACCGCATCCAGGGTTGTCGTGGTGGTTTGCGCCGACACGGCCGCGCTCGTCGAAAGAGCGACGGCAAGCAGAAGGTACCGCCTGGTCATAACGCCTTCTCCACCCCGGTTCGCTTGTACGCCTACCCTCATTGATCGGCAAACCGCCAAAACGGCGCCAAAGAAAGGGTCTGGTAAGGCTTGGCTGCTACCAATCTGCATTATGTGGGGCCGGTTCGACGAATGTCGGGACGGATGGGGCAACGCGAGTTGCGCTTTTCGAAGTCGGAGTCCCGCTTGGCCAAGAAACTTGTTGAAACGACTCTCTACTCGCTTTCCGCGATGGCGCCCGCGCAACCGGACCGTCGTCAGGGAGACCGCTACGTCAGCCTATTGAGGGTTGGCGCGCTGATCATCGAAGGCCGGCGCGAGCTTTGCCTGATCCGCAATATCTCGGCCGGCGGAATGATGATCCGGCCCTATTCGACGATCCCGGCAGGGACCCGCGTTTCGGTCGAGCTCAAGCATGGCGAGTCGCTAAGCGGCATCGCCCAATGGTCCGACAAGGGCCTTGTCGGGGTCAGCTTCGAGGCAGCGATCGACGTGCTCGAGCTACTGAGCCCGACTGGAACCGAAGCCCGGCCCCGGATGCCGAGAATTGAGCTCAGTTGCAGCACCCGGCTCCGCCATGATGGCCACGTTGGTGTCGGACGGGTCGTCAATATTTCGCAGGGCGGGATTTGCGTGACCACCACGGCCATGCTGCCGGTTGACGCCGACGTGATCGTCACCTTGCCGGGATTGGCCGCGGCTGCCGGAGTCGTGAAATGGGCCGAGGGCGATCAATATGGGATCGGCTTCAACCGCGTGTTCCCGATTGACGAGCTGATGGCCTTTCTTCGCGAGCAGCAGCGCGATGAATTGAAGCAGGCTGCCGGCTGAAGGCTACTCCCGGCGCAGCAGCAGCATCAGGTTATTCGCCGGCATCGAGCGCGTCGCTTCCAGCCGCAATTCTCGCTCGTCGGCAGCTTTCGCGAACTCTTCGACATGTCGCAGGCCCCAGTGGGGATCGCGACGCTTAAGATCAGCATCGAAATCGAGGTTGCTTTGGACGGCCGGAATGTCGTCCTTGAGCCACGGGCCGTACAGGATGAGCGGCGCGCCCTTCCCGAGCAGCCGGGCCGCCCCATCGAGCAGGCCGAGCGCCGACCTCCAAGGGCTGATGTGGACCATGTTGATGCTGAGCACGGCGTCGGCCCTGTCGAGCGGCCAATCCGCCGATGCCGCGTCGAGGTTGAGCGGCGTGCGAACGTTCACGAGCCCCGACTTGCGGCGCCATGCCCCGATCGAGGCCAGCGCGTCGGGGTGAATGTCGCTCGGCTGCCAGTCGAGCGAGGGAAAGCGCTCGGCAAAATAGACGACATGCTCACCGGTGCCGCTGGCGATCTCCAGTACAAGACCAACCGGAGGCAACCATTCGCTGAGCACTTCAGCAATGGGCTCCCGGTTCCTCAATGCAGCGGGTGCTGATCGCCGAACACCCGAGGCCTCAGCCTCGTAGAAGCGATGCTCGTCGCCCATCAGGTGCGGCCGCGTACTTCCTCGAGCAGGCGCCTGGCGCGCAGGTACATCTCGATGCGCTGAACGCTGAACATGCCGAGCGCGAAAGCAATCAGCGGATCGGTCAGCATTGCGGGACTGACGCCGCCTGTCTGCCCGAGGACACCGCGGGCTCCTGCCCTGACGAGGATCAATGCGATGAGGAAGAACATCGCCGCGGGTGAGGCCCTCTGATTGAGAGCGTGCGTCTCCGGATCGACATGAATGTGCATCATCTTGCCGCGCTGCCAGCCCAATCCCGCGCCGAGGAGGAGAGCCACGGCCGAAGCGATCGCGACCCAACCCGTTGGTGGCAGCTGGACGAACATCAGCGCAGCAACAAAGAGGTATAGCGCTGGAACGATCCACAAGCCGCCGAGGTTCAGGGGCCGCATCTGCCCCATTCTGCGCAGCCTCAGCGCGATGGCGACGACGATAATGCCAATCGTAATCGCATAGTTGACCCAGCCCTGGTGAACTGGATGGACCTGCACCTGCATTCGCCCCCTCCTCTGCGCGCTACTCCGCCGCTTGAGCTGCCTCCGGCTCGCGCCACGTGAGCACAGGCTTTCTGGCTGCGAGTGTTTCGTCAAGCCGTCGCCGCGGCGCGTGGACCGGTGCCGTCTTCAGCGTCTGGTCGCCGGCCTTTGCCCGTTCCGCGATCGAACGCAACGCCATGATGAACTGGTCGAGGCTCGCCTTCGACTCTGTCTCGGTCGGCTCCACGAGCATCGCTCCATGGACGACCAGCGGGAAGTACATGGTCATCGGGTGAAAGCCCTCGTCGATCAGGGCCTTGGCAAGATCGATCGTGCTGACGCCTCCTTCGAACCCGCGATCGGAGAATATCGCCTCGTGCATGCAGGGACCGCTCCTGGCGAACGGCGCATCGAGCACGTCGGCCAGGCTGCGCAGGATATAATTGGCGTTGAGTACCGCATCTTCCGCAACCTGCTTTAGGCCATCGGCACCATGGCTGAGGATGTAGGCCAGCGCCCGCGTGAACATGCCCGTCTGGCCGTGGAAGGCGACCATGCGCCCGAAGGCGCTGGGGTGCTCTTCCGGGGCATTCTCTTCCTCGACGAGCTTGAACGAACCGTCGGATGCCTTGGTGACGAACGGCAGCGGCGCATAGGGCGAGAGCGCCTTCGACAGGACCACCGGCCCAGACCCGGGTCCGCCGCCGCCGTGGGGCGTCGAGAAGGTCTTGTGGAGGTTGATGTGCATCGCGTCGACGCCGAGGTCGCCAGGGCGCACCTTGCCGACGACCGCGTTGAAATTGGCCCCATCGCAATAGACGAACGCGCCGACCGAATGGACCGCGTCGCTGATCGCGTTCATGTCAGGTTCGAACAGGCCGCAGGTGTTGGGGTTGGTGATCATCACCGCAGCGACATCGGGAGCAAGGCGCGCCTTAAGAGCATCGAGATCGACACGCCCGGCCGCATTGGCAGGAATGTTCTCGACGCGGTAGCCGGCGAAAGCAGCCGTCGCCGGATTGGTCCCATGGGCGCTCTCCGGAACCAGCACGACCTCGCGCTTGTCCCCGCGGGCCTCGAGCGCGGCTCGGATGCACAAAAGGCCGCAAAGCTCGCCGTGGGCGCCAGCCTTGGGGCTCATTGCAATGCTGGACATCCCGCAAAGCTCAAGAAGCCAGACCGCCAGCTCGTCGATTACCTGAAGGGCGCCCTGCACCGTTTCCTGCGGTTGCAGCGGGTGCACATCGGCAAAGCCCGGCATTCGCGCGACCTTCTCGTTCAACCGCGGATTGTGCTTCATCGTGCACGAGCCGAGCGGAAAGACCCCGAGGTCGATCGCGTAGTTCTGCCGGGACAGACGGGTATAGTGGCGGACCGCCTCCGGTTCGCTCAGCCCTGCGAGGCCAATCGGCCGCGAACGTTC
>Ga0070713_100001908_pt1 | contig 13439 bp, 9 predicted proteins | sample LARL82metaG_FD_65465 | JGI IMG/M metagenome (GOLD analysis project Ga0070713, IMG submission 65465) | Corn, switchgrass and miscanthus rhizosphere microbial communities from Kellogg Biological Station, Michigan, USA - LAR L8-2 metaG | ecosystem: Host-associated > Plants > Roots > Rhizosphere ... | reverse complement strand
CGAGCACGCGGTCGCCGGCGGCGTGGCCCCACGTGTCGTTCACCGCCTTGAAGCCGTCCAGGTCGAAGAGCAGCACCGCGAACACGCTTCCCGAGCGGCGCGCGCGCGCGAGCTCCTGGGCAAGGCGATCGGCGAGCAGCGCGCGGTTGGGCAGGCCGGTCACGGTGTCGAAGTGCGCGAGGTACTCGATGCGGCGCTGGGCCTCGCGCTCGCGCCATTGCACGCGGCGATAGCCCATGTAGAGGCCGCCCAGGACGGCCGTGGCCACGACGAGGAGGCCCGTGATGTAGCGGCGCAGGCGCTCACCCACCTCCAGCTGGCGCTCGGTCCTTTCGTTGATTCGTTGAGTGAGGCTGGAGAGCACCGCGTCGAGGGCGCCCGAGGCGTCGTTGCTCAGGGCCTCGGCGCGCTGCGCGAGGAGCGTGGCCGATTCCGCGCCGTGCACGTTCCTCGTCTCGGCGACGGAACGCGCGTGCATCACGAGCATCCGCGAGGTGGAAGCGAGCGCCGCCATCCCCGGAAGGTCGGCCCCCGCGGAGCTTCGCCGTTCGAGCGCGGCGAGCTCCGTTTCGGTGTCGGCCGCGCGCCTCTCGATCAGGCGGAAGGTGCCCGCGTCGCCGGTGCGCGCTCCCAGGCGCGCCGCCGAGCGCAGCTCGAGCAGGTGCGCGCGAAGCGCGTGCAGGTGGTCCTTGTCGGATTGCGCGAGGATCACCTCGCGATGCACCCGCGCATCGCGGTCCAGGTCGAGGAGCACCACCACCCCGAGCGCGGCGATGGTGAGGGCGGCGAAGGCGAGCCCGATCCCGGCGAGCCGCGCGCGGGAAGGAAGGATGCGCATCATGGGCGAAGCCCCGCGAACGCTTCGCGCGCCGCGCGGGCCGTGGCCTCGATGTCGGCGGCGGTGTGGGCGGCCGACACGAAACCGGCCTCGAAGGCCGAGGGCGCCAGGTACACGCCGCGCGCGAGCATCCCATGGAAGAACGCGTTGAATTTCTCGCGATCGGACTGCATCACCTCGGCGAAATTCGCCGGCGGAGTGGCGCGGAAGAAGATCCCGAACATGCCCCCCAGGGCCGCGCCGCTGAAGGCGACACCCGCCTCGCGCGCCGCCGCACGCAGCGACTCGACGAGGCTCGCCGTGAGCGGCGAGAGCTTCTCGAAGAATCCCGGAGCGAGCACGCGCTTGAGCGTCGCGAGGCCGGCGGCCACCGCCACGGGGTTTCCGGAGAGCGTCCCCGCCTGGTACACGGGCCCCACGGGGGCGAGCTTCTGCATGATGTCGCGGCGCCCGCCGAAGGCGCCGACCGGCATGCCGCCGCCGATCACCTTGCCGAGCGTCGTGAGGTCCGGCGTCACGCCGAAGACGCCCTGCGCGCCGCGCGGCCCCACGCGGAAGCCCGTCATCACCTCGTCGAAGATGAGGACCGAGCCGTGGCGCGTGCAAAGGTCGCGAAGGGTCCGGATGAATTCGTCCGAGGGCCGCACGAAGTTCATGTTGCCCGCCACGGGCTCCAGGACCACCGCGGCGATCTCGCCGCCGAAGCGCGCGAAGGCGTCGGCGACCTGCTGCGGCGAGTTGTAATCGAGCACCAGCGTATGCACGGCGAGCTCGGCGGGGACGCCCGCCGAGGTGGGATTGCCGAACGTGAGCGCGCCCGATCCCGCCTTCACGAGCAGGAAGTCGCTGTGCCCGTGGTAGCAGCCCTCGAACTTCACGATGAGGCTGCGCCCGGTGAAGCCGCGCGCGAGCCTCAAGGCGCTCATCACCGCCTCGGTCCCGGAGCTCACCAGCCGGACCTGCTCGAGGCCCGGCAGCGCCCCCGTGAGCACCTCGGCCATTTCCAGCTCGAGCGCGGTCGGCGCACCGAACGAAAGGCCGCGCCGTGCGGTCGAGGCGACCGCCTCGACCACCTCGGGGTCGGCGTGGCCCAGGATGAGCGGGCCCCAGGAGCCCACGTAATCGATGTACTCGACGCCGTCCTCGTCGCGCACGCGGGCGCCGCGTCCCTCGCGCAGGAAGGGTGGGATGCCGCCCACGGCGCGGAAGGCCCGCACGGGCGAGTTCACGCCGCCCGGGATGAGCTCGGCCGAGCGCTCGAAAAGGCTGCGGCTGCGATCACCCATGGGCAAGCTGCGCGGGAGTCGTGAAGGGCCGCGACAGGGCGCGGGCGGTGGTGCGCACGTCGGGCGCGTCGAAGAGCGCCGAGATCACGGCCGCCATGTCCGCGCCCGCGGCGGCGACCTCGGCCACGTTGCCCGCGGTGATGCCGCCGATCGCGGCCACGGGAAGGCCCCCCGCCCGGCGCGCCAGGGCGAGGTGCTCCAGCGAAGCGCGTACGGCGCCCGGCTTGGTTGCCGAGGCGAACACGGACCCGATGGCGACGTAGTCGGCGCCGGCCGCGGCGGCCGCGCGCGCGCGCTCCGGCATCGCATAGCAGGAGGCTCCCACGATGCCGCGCGGGAGCGCCGCTCGCGCCGCGGCGATGCCCGCATCCTCGCGCCCCACGTGCACGCCGTCGGCCCCCGCCGCGAGGGCGAGCTCCACGCTGTCGTTCACGATGAGGGGGACGCCACGGGCGCGGCAAAGAGCCACGAGCCGCCGAGCCTGCTCGAGGGCGAACGCCGGCGCCGCGTCCTTGGCGCGGTATTGCACGAGCGCGGCCCCGCCGTCGAGCGCCTGCGCCACGCGTTCGACGAGCGCGGCGGTGTCGGCCATGCCGGGCGTGATGGCGTAGAGGCCGCGCAGCGCGAAGCGCGGGTTACTTGTCATCGCTTCCCGGCGCGCCTTCGCGCGCCCAGAAGAGGCGGTCGGGCAGGTACTGCCCCATGCCGGGGCGGAACGCGTGGGCGAGCGCCTGCCAGGTGTAGTCCTGCGCCTCGTAGACCGCGTCGCCGATGTCGAGCCCGCGCGCGAGGTTCGCCGCGAGCGCCGAGGCGAGGGTGCAGCCGGAGCCGTGGTAGCTCCCGGGAAGGCGCTGCCACGTGTCCGCGCGCAGCACGCCCCCGCGGTGGTAGAGCGTATTCACCACGTCGGCGGTCGAGTCGTGGGTGCCGGTGACGAGCACGTACTCGCAACCGCTGTCCAGGAGGATCTGGGCGCACTCGGCGAGCCCGACCTCGTCGTTGTCGTCCTCGCCCGCCAGGCGGCGCAGCTCCGGGATATTGGGCGTGACCACCGTGCTCTGCGGCACGAGGAGCTCGCGGATCGCGGAGATCATGTCCTCGCCCGCGAACTCGTCGCCGCGGCCCGAGGCGAACACGGGGTCCAGGACGAGCGGCACGTCCGGGTAGTCGGAGACCACCTCGGCCACCACGGTCACGATCTCGGTGGAGCCGAGCATGCCCATCTTGAAGGCGGCCACCGGCATGTCCTCCAGGATGCAGCGCGCCTGGTCGGCGACCCAATCGGGATCGATGGCGAGGAAGGTCTCCACGCCGGCGGTGTCCTGCACGGTGAGCGCGGTCACCACCGAAAGGGGGTAGCAGCCCATGCTCGCCAGCGCGAGCAGGTCGGCCTGCAGGCCCGCCCCGCTGGTGGGATCGGTCGCCGCGAAGGTGAGGACTGCGGGAAGGGAGGCAGGCGTCTCGTTCATGGAGGGAACGCGGGCGGGTCGGGGGGGTTACACTTGAAACCCGTTCCGCGTTGCGCACGCCTCCCGGGAATCCTAACCTTTGATGCTGCGGCAAAGGCGCGCGACGTCCATTCTACTCAAACCGTCCTCGCCTTCGACCATGTCCTCACCGGCGCCCCACACAACACCCCTCAGAATGTGGCGCTGCCTCGCCTGCGGCCTCATCTACGACGAGGCCGAAGGCTGGCCGGAGGACGGCATCGCGGCCGGCACGCGCTGGGAAGACATCCCGGCGGGATGGTGCTGCCCGGAATGCGGCGCCCGCAAGGAGGATTTCGAAATGGTGGAGTTTTGAATTAGGCTCCCGCGTCGCTTCGAAATCCCTTTAGAATTTGCTCTTTAGCAGTTGTTTTGGCAAGACAAAGGCCGATCCTACCCCGGGCGGACGGCGGCGAATAATCGAGGGAAGCGTGGCGGACTCCAAGAACCTCACGGGCGTGCGCGTGATGGTCATCGACGACAGCAACACCATCCGGCGAAGCGCGGAGATATTCCTCATGCAGGCCGGCTGCCAGGTGATCCTCGCGGAGAACGGATTCGATGCGCTCGCCAAGATCGCCGACCACCAGCCCGACCTCATCTTCGTGGACATCATGATGCCGCGCCTGGACGGCTACCAGACGTGCGCGCTCATCAAGAAGAGCGGCAAGCACCGCGCGACCCCCGTGATCATGCTCTCGTCGAAGGACAGCCTGTTCGACCGCGCGCGCGGGCGCATGGTGGGCTCCGACGAGTACCTCACCAAGCCGTTCACCAAGGAAAGCCTGCTGAAGGCGGTGCAGTCGCACCTCGCGCAGCGCAGCCCCGCGTGAACGAACGACGAACAAACATGGATCGGAAGCGACGCACATGACGATCAAGAAAATCATGGTGGTGGACGACTCGCCCACCGAACGCGCCTTCATGGAGGGCGTGCTGAGGAAGCGCGGCTACGACGTGCTGCTGGTCGACAGCGGCGAGGTCGCCATCGAGCGCTCGAAGAGCGACCAGCCCGACCTGATCCTCATGGACGTGGTGATGCCGGGGCTGAACGGCTTCCAGGCGACGCGCGCCATCACCCGCGAGGAGAAGACCAAGCACATCCCGGTCATCATCTGCACCACCAAGGACCAGGAGACCGACAAGATCTGGGGCCTTCGCCAGGGCGCGAAGGACTACGTGACCAAGCCCATCAGCGAGAGCGACCTTCTCGAGAAGATCAAGGCGCTCGGCTAGCCCATGGCGCGGCGCACAGGATTACGCGAGTTCCAGCTGTCGGTCGCGGAGCGCATCCGCACCGCGGCCTCGCGCGCGGCCCTCTCCTCGAAGCTCGGCTTCCAGGTGGGCGGCGAGAACTGGTTCGTCGCGCTGAACCAGGTGAACGAGGTGATCCCCGTGCCCCCGATCGTCGGCGTGCCGCTCACGCACTCGTGGTTCCGTGGGGTGGCCAACGTGCGCGGCAACCTGTACAGCGTGCTCGACTTCTCGGCCTTCCAGGGCGGCGAGGCCACCCCCGGCGGGATGGAGCGGCGGGTGATCCTGGTCTCCGAGCGGCTGCTGCCGGGCGCGGGGCTGCTCGTCTCGCGCATGCTGGGCCTTCGCAATCCCGAACAATTCACGCCCGCGCAGCTCGCGGCCGGGGCTCCGCCCTGGGTTGCGGGGGCGTACACGGATGCCGGCGGCACGCGCTGGCTGGAGCTCGATTTGCCCGCGCTCGTCCGAGAGCAGCGGTTCCTTGAAGTCGGCGCGTAGGAGAAGAAAACCCATGGCGAAAGCACAGACGATGAAGCCCAAGTCCTCCCTCGGCGATTGGTTCCGGGGCCTCACGGGCCCGAAAGAGCGGGCCGCGACGCGCCCCGGGGCGGGCGGCGGATCCTCGACCATGACCAACATCCCGGCGCAGACCACGCAGACGCGCATGAAGGCCGCGTCGGCCGCCGCCCAGAAGGCGCCAAAGTCGGCGCAGAAGGCGCCCAGCGTCACGCTCTCGGGCTTCCGCGTCCCCGGCATCGGCGCCCAGCCCATCGCCAAGCAGATGCAGATCCTGGGCATCGCCGCGGCGGGGCTCATGGTGCTCACCGCAGCCGCCGTCTACTTCGATACGCGAACCCGCACGCGCAACGCGACCGAGGTCTCGATCGCCTCGCAGATGCAGTTCCACGTGCAGCGACTCGCCAAGGCGGCGGGACTCGCCGCCCGCGGCGACAAGGGCGCCTTCGTGCAGCTCCAGGACAGCCGCGAGCAATTCGCCGACTACCTCAACACCCTGCGCAACGGCGGCGTGGCCTTCGGCGTGACGCTCCCCAGCGCCATGACCAACGACTCCCTTACCAGCCGCGTGGAGGACCTGTCGAAGCGCTGGCCGGAAAGCGACAAGGCCGCCGGCACCATCCTCGCCGCGCAGAAGGACCTGGTCGCGCTCGCCAACAACGTGGCGCAGGTGCGCGTGGGCGCCGACGACCTCGCCGCGGAGAGCCAGGAGCTCACCGGCCTCATGCAGCAGTCGGGCTCGCCGCCCGCCCAGGTGCTGCGCGTGAACCGCCTCACGTTCCTTTCCGAGCGCCTGGGGCGCGGCGCGGCCGAGATCCTGGGCTCGGAGGTGATCGACCCCGAGGTGCCGTTCCTCATCGGCAAGGACACCAACGAGGCGCGCACGCTGATCCAGGCGGTGGAGAACGGCAACGACGCCATGGGCATGACCGCGGTGCGCGACGTCGATGCGCGAGCCAAGCTCGCCGAGCTGAAGAAGACCTTCGGCACGTTCGAGCAGAACGCGGGCCCCATCCTTCGCGAGCTGCAGAAGCTCGTGTCGGCGCGGCAGGCGGGCGCGCAGCTCGTGGCGGCGAGCGAGCAGCTGCAGGCGGCCGTGAAGGCGCTGCAGGATTCGCTGCAGGAGGAGACCTCGAACCTCTCCCTCGTGGCGATCATCGTGCTCGGCATCGTGCTGGTGGCCGTCCTCGCGCTCACCGCCGTCGCGTTCCTCGCCGACTCGCGGCGCAGCGCCGCGCAGGCCGAGGCCGAGAACCGCCGCAACCAGGAGGCGATCCTGCGGCTCCTGAACGAGATGGGCGACCTCGCCGACGGCGACCTCACGATCCGCGCGCAGGTGACCGAGGACATCACGGGCGCCATCGCCGACTCCATGAACTACACGATCGACGAGCTGCGCGCCCTGGTGCAGGGCGTGAACAACGCGGCGATCCAGGTGACGCAGAAGACGGCCCAGGCCCAGTCCATCTCGGCCGAGCTCCTCGGCGCCGCGGAGCGCCAGTCCCGCGAGATCGAGGACACCACCGCCCAGGTGCTGCAGGTGTCGCGCTCGATCTCGGAGGTGTCGTCCACCGCCGAGGAAGGCGCGCGCGTGGCCCAGCGCTCGCTCGCGGCCGCCGACAAGGGCCGCTCGGCGGTGCAGAACTCGATCTCCGGCATGAACGACATCCGCGAGCAGATCCAGGAGACCTCCAAGCGGATCAAGCGCCTGGGCGAGAGCTCCCAGGAGATCGGGGAGATCGTGGAGCTCATCTCGGACATCACGGAGCAGACGAACGTGCTCGCGCTGAACGCCGCGATCCAGGCAGCCTCCGCGGGCGAGGCCGGGCGCGGCTTCTCGGTGGTCGCCGAAGAGGTGCAGCGCCTGGCGGAACGCTCGGGCGAGGCGACCAAGCAGATCGGCGCCATCGTGAAGACGATTCAGGCGGACACCCAGGACGCGGTGGCGGCCATGGAGAAATCGACCCAGGGCGTGGTCGAGGGCGCGAAGCTCTCGGACGCCGCCGGCCAGGCGCTCACGGAGATCGACTTCGTGACGAAGAACCTCGCCCAGCTGATCCAGGCGATCTCCCAGGCCACGCACACGCAGGCCGACGCCACCAACAAGGTGGCGCAGAACATGCAGGACATCCTCGAGATCACGCGCCAGACCACGCGAGGCACGCAGCAGGCGGCGGGCTCGATCCGCGACCTCGCCGCCGTCGCGCAGGAGCTGAAGAGCTCGGTGTCGGGGTTCAAGTTGTAGGCGCGAGACGCGAGACGTGAGACGCGAGAAAAGACAGGCACATTGATGGCGGCGAACCCGGCGACCGATTTCGACCTTGGCCCCCTGTCGTGGGTCAAGACCGAGATCGACCATTCCCTCAACCAGGCGCGCGAGAGCCTCGACAAGCTCGCCGCCGCCCCGGCCGACCGCGCGCCGGTCAAGTACATCCTCACGCACCTGCACCAGGCCACCGGCGCGCTCGCGATGGTGGGGCTGGGCGCGGCCACGCGCTTCAACGAGGAGCTCGAGAAGCTGGTCGCCTTCCTCGAAGGCGAGGACGCGGGCCGGCTCGCCGGCTCCGTGGCCATCGCGAAGAAGGGCATCTCGGCGCTCTCCGCGTACCTCGACACGCTGCTGGGCGGCCAGCCGGACCACCCGATGCGGCTCCTCGCGCCGTACCTCGAGCTCAATCGCGCGCGCGGCCAGGCCGACGCGAACGAGGGCGACCTCTTCTACCCGGACCTTTCCGCGGAGCTTCCGCCGGTGGCGCCCGGCGCGCCGCTCGACGAGGCGGTGCTCGCCAAGGCGCTGCAGCTGCAGCGCCAGCAATACCAGCAGGGGCTGCTGCGCGTCATCAAGGGCGCCGACATTCCCGAGGCGATGCGCCAGATGCACGGTGCCGTGAGCTCGATCGAGTCGATGCTCGCGACGACCGACAACCGCGCCTTCTGGACCGCGGCAGCGGGCTTCCTGGACGCGCTGGTCTTCGGCGGCATGGAGCCCGGGCCGGCGGCGAAGCCCCTCTTCGCCAAGCTGGACCAGCAGGTGAAGCAGCTGATTGACGGCTCGGGCAAGGTCGCCGAGCGGCTCTTCCGCGACCTCCTGCTCGCCGTGGCGCGCGCGCGCCCCGTATCCGAGCGCATCACCACCCTGAAGCAGGCCTACCGCCTGGAGCAGCTGGTCGCGCTCCCCGAAGGGCTGCACGCCACCGAGGACGACGAGGAGCTCGCCGCCCACGTGCGCGAGCTGCGCGAGCTCACGGCGCAGCAGAAGGACACCTGGCTCAAGTACACATCGGGCAACCGCGCGGCGCTGGAGCCCTTCGGGCGCCAGGGGCTCGCCCTCGCCGAGCGCTCCGCGCGCCTTCCCAACCGCGACCTCCACGACGTCCTGCAGCGCCTCACCGAGGTCGCGCCGCAGCTTCGCGCGAAGGCGATCCCGCCCTCTGAGGCGCAAGCCCTCGAGGTCGCCACCGCGATCCTCTTCATCGAGTCGGCGCTGGAGAATTACACGCGCCTGGGCGCCGATTTCGCGCGCCAGGCGCGCCTCGTCACCGAGCGCCTCGGCGCCGCCATGGCGGGCGAGAGCCTCGCGCCCGTGGACGCGATCGAGGGCGGCCTGCTGGACGAGATGACGCGCCGCGCGCAGGAGAAGCTCCTCGTCTTCCAGGTGGGGCAGGAAGTCCAGGTCAACCTGCAGAACATCGAGCAGGCCCTCGACACGTTCTTCCGCGACGAGTCCAAGAGAGGCGAGCTCTCCGCGCTGGCGGGCCTCTTCGCCCAGGTGCAGGGCGCGCTCATGATCATGGAGCTGGGCGAGGCCTCGGCCCTCAACGGCGCGGTCATGTCGCGCGTGCAGCAGTTCGCCGAGGGCTCGCTCGCGGGCACGGGCGAGGACGCGGAGATGGTGGCCGACGGCCTGTCGGCGCTCGGCCTCTACATCACGGCGCTGCAGCAGGGCTCGAGCTCGCCGCGCGACGCCCTCATGCCGGCGCTGCTGCGCTTCGGCCTCGCCGAGAAGCCTTCCAGCGTCGGCGTGGAGAGCCTGCTGCGCCGCACGGGCACCGTCTCGCCGCTCGACCTCGAGGTCCACAAGCAGAAGGTGCAGGCGCTCTACCAGGATTGGAGCGAGGCGCCGCAGGAAACCGGCGCGCGCGAGAAGCTCGAGCGTGCCGTCGACGAGCTGAAGCGCGACGCCGCGGTGGTCGCGGACTCGGAGCTCGCCCAGCAGAGCGCCGCCGCGCTCGCCGCGCTGCAGGGCGCGCAGGGCCCGCAGCAGACGGGCGTCTTCCAGGCCCTGCAGGACATCGCGCCCGAGAACGCGCCGGAGGAGCCGGCGCCGCAAGTGGTCCAGCTGGTCGACGCGCCCGGCTCGGAGATCGACCGCGAGCTGCTCGAGATCTTCCTCGAGGAAGCGCGCGAGGTGGTGGACACGATCGTCTCGAACCTCGCCGCATGCCGCGAGTCCCCGCACGACCGCGAGTCGCTCACGACGATCCGCCGGGGCTTCCATACGCTCAAGGGCAGCGGGCGCATGGTGGGCCTCATGGAGCTGGGCGAGGTCGCGTGGCAGTGCGAGCAGGTGATGAACAAGTGGCTGAAGGACGAGAAGCCGGCGTCGCCCGCGTTGCTCGACTTCATCGACCTCGCGCAGCGCTCGTTCGCCGGCTGGGTCGATCGCCTCCTGGAAGGCGGCACGGTTTCCATCGACGCCGCCGACATCACCCAGCGCGCCGAGGCGTTGAAGAGCGGCGAGGCGGCCGAGCCGCAGCGCGCGCCCGAGCTCGCTCCCGCGCCCGTTGTCGAGGCGCCAGTTGCCGAGGCCGCACCTGCGGTCGAACCCGAGCCCTTCGCGCCCGAGGAAACGCGCCTGGAGGCGGCGCCGGAGCCTTTCGCTCCCGAGGAGACGCGCCTCGAGCCGAGCCCCCCAGCCGCGCCCGCCGAAGAGGACCTCTCGTTCGAGGCGTTGGCGAAGGAAGAGCCGGCTGCGCCCACGCAGGCGCACCAGCCCGCACCCGCCGCGCCGGAATTCACGTTCGAATCGCTGGACCTTGCGCCGGCGCCGGAATCCGAGCCCGCCCCCGTGCAGGAGCCGGCCGAGTCGCCCACCGCCCAAGCCGAGCCCCAGGCCCCGGCCGAGGACGAATCGGAGGTGCGCGTGGGCGGCACGTCGGTGCCTCGCGCGCTCTTCTCCATCTACCTGGGCGAGGCCGAGCAGCACGTGGCCGCGCTCGACGCGCAGATGGCCGCGATCGAAGCCGATTCCCTGCACCCCGTCGGCCCCGATTTCATGCGCGCGGCGCACACGCTCGCCAGCACCTCGCGCACCACCGGCTTCGAGACCATCGCCGACGTGGCGCACGCCCTCGAGCGCTGGCTGCAGGAAGCCATCGAGCTTCCGCCCGAGTTCGACGCGCATCGCCTCGCCGCCACGCGGCGCGCGGTGGACGCCCTCGCCGCGATGGTGCATTCCATCCGCGGGCTTGCGCCGCCCTATCCGCGCGAGGACGTCGTGGCGGAGCTCACCGCCCTGCATGAGGAGTTGCGCAATGCCCGGCGCACGGGCGAAGGCACGCACATCAAGATTCCCGGCATGGAGGCGGCAGCGCCCGTCGAGGCGCCCGTGCCAGAGCCGGCAGCCGCGCGCGAGCCCGAAGCGCCTGCGCCCGCGGTCGAGCCGCCGGTGCCCGCCGCCCGGCTCGAAGCCGTGCCGGCCGCGGCTCCCGCCCCCGCGGCATTCGAGGCGGGCAAGGAACAGCGCAAGATCAAGGACGACGTCGATCGCGACCTCCTCCCGATCTTCCTCGAGGAAGCCCGCGAGCTGCTGCCGCAGGTGAGCGAAGGCGTGCGCCGCTGGAAGAACGCGCCCTCCGACCACGCGCCCGCGGCGGAGCTGGCGCGCCACCTGCATACGCTGAAGGGCAGCGCGCGCATGGCGGGCCTCATGCGCCTGGGCGAGCTCGCCCACGTGCTGGAGGAGCGCATCGCGGCCATGGACGCGGCGGCCCAGCCGTCCGCGAAGGCCTTCGACGAGGCCGAGGAGCGCGTCGACCGCTTCTCGCTCTCGCTCGAGCGCCTCGCGCGCGGCGAGGACATCGTCGAGGCCGAGCCCGTCCAGGTGCCCGTCTCGGCGGTCTTCGAGCAGCAGAAGGACAAGCCGGGCGCCATCGCGGTGATGGCGGCGGCTGCGCAGGAGAAGGCGCAGCGCGACGCGCTCCCGCCCGAGCTGCGCGCCGAGCGCGCGGCGCTGCTGCGCGTGAACGCGGAGATGATCGACCGTTTCGTGAACGACGCGGGCGAGCTTTCCATCGCGCGCTCGCGGATCGAGGGCGAGATGGCGAACTTCCGCCGCGCGCTGGGCGACCTCACCGACAACATCGCCCGCATGCGCTCGCAGCTTCGCGAGATCGAGCTCGCCTCCGAGTCGCAGATGCAGAGCACCATCAAGGCGAAGGAGGAGCACGGCGAGGCCTTCGACCCGCTCGAGCTCGACCGCTTCTCGCGCATGCAGGAGCTCACGCGCTTCCTCGCCGAGAGCCTGGGCGACGTGATCACGCTGCACCAGGGCCTGCAGAAGAACCTCGACGAGACCGAGCTCGCGATCCACGCCCAGGCGAGGTTGAACCGGGAGCTCCAGCAGGGGCTGATGGGCGTGCGCCTGGTGCCGCTCGCGAACCTCGCCGACCGTTTCTACCGCATCGTGCGCCAGACGGCCAAGGAGCTGGACAAGAAGGCGAACCTGGAGCTGAAGGGCTCGCGCGTGGAGCTCGACCGCTCGGTGCTGGAGAAGATCACGGCGCCCTTCGAGCACCTCCTGCGCAACGCCATCGCCCACGGCCTGGAGAAGCCCGAGGCGCGCGTGGCCGCCGGCAAGGCCGAGATCGGCGAGATCGCCCTGGAGGCCGTGCAGCGCGGCAACGAGGTGGTGCTCACGGTGAGCGACGACGGCGCCGGCCTCGACTACGCGCGCATCCGGGAGAAGGCGATCGCCACCGGCCTCCTCGCCCCGGACGTGGAGCTGCCCGAGGCGCAGCTCGCCCAGTTCATCTTCGTCTCCGGCTTCTCCACGGCGGCCCAGGTGAGCCAGGTCGCGGGGCGCGGCGTCGGGATGGATGTCGTGAAGAACGAGATCACCTCGCTCGGCGGCAGGGTCGAGATCACCTCCACCCCCGGGCGCGGCACGACGTTCACCATCACGCTCCCCCTCACGCTCGCCGTGACCCAGGCGGTGATGCTGCGTGCGGGCGAGCGCGTCTTCGCGATCCCCTCGGTCATGATCGAGCAGGTCCAGGAATTCAAGGCGCCCGCGTACGCCGAGGCCATGGCGCACGGCGAGATCGCCTGGAAGGACAACAAGTACCCGCTGCGCTCCCTGCTGCCGCTCCTGGGCGAGATCGACACGGCCCACCCGCCGCGGCAGATCCCGGTGCTGCTCCTGAAGAGCGGCGTGCAGCGCGCGGCCATCCGCGTGGACGAGATCGTCGGCAACCGCGAGGTGGTGGTGAAGACGATCGGCCCGCAGCTCGCGCGCCTGGCGGGCATCGCCGGGGCCACGGTGCTCGGCAACGGCCAGGTGGTGCTGATCCTGAACCCGGTGCAGCTCGTGCACCGCGAGTCGGCCGCGGGGGCGGCGCCCTCGCAGGCCGCGCCGGCCGCCGAGCCCGCGCTCGTGGTGGAGTCGAAGTCCGGGGCGCCGCTCGTGATGGTGGTGGACGATTCCCTGACGGTGCGCAAGATCACGAGCCGGATGCTCGCCCGCGAGGGCTACGAGGTGGCCACCGCCAAGGACGGCGTGGACGCCCTCCAGCAGCTCCAGGACACGAAGCCCGACTGCATCCTGCTCGACGTGGAGATGCCCCGCATGGACGGCTTCGAGTTCGCGCGCAACGTCCGCGCCGACGAGGGCACCCGGCGCATCCCCATCATCATGATCACCTCGCGCACGGCCGACAAGCACCGCAACCACGCGCTCGAGATCGGCGTGAGCGAGTACATGGGCAAGCCCTACCAGGAAGAGCAGCTGCTCGCCCTCATCAAGCGCTACACGACGGAAGCGGCGATCGCGTAAGGAAC